>Ga0308171_1000949_pt1 | contig 46618 bp, 47 predicted proteins | sample PhyGR1_FD_202135 | JGI IMG/M metagenome (GOLD analysis project Ga0308171, IMG submission 202135) | Phyllosphere microbial communities from UC Gill Tract Community Farm, Albany, California, United States - DLSLSG.R1 | ecosystem: Host-associated > Plants > Phyllosphere > Unclassified | place: USA... | reverse complement strand
CGGAACCGCAATACGCAGGGCCCTGAGCACGGCCTGCGATGTCGATCGTGAGGGGGTCTCGCATGGGGCGTGGCCGTCAGAAGGCGAAGCACACCAAGATCGCCCGTGAGCTGAAGTACGACACCTACTCGGTGAACTACGCAGCGCTCGAGCGCGAACTCGGCGCACCCGAACCGGGTGAAGACGCGTACGTCGACAAGTGGGCGGACGAGTACTCCGACGAGTACGAAGACGAGAAGGCGTAGGGCCTCAGCGCCCCGCGCCGGCCGTGTCCGCGGCTGTCACCAGGCAGTGCCGTGACGGCGCTCCCAGGCTTCTTCGATCGTCTCTCCGCGTGAGACGACGATTCCCGCGGGGATCACACACGCGATGACGACGCCGAGCACGATCAGTCCCGCCGTCCATCCACCCGTGATCTCATGGGTCACGCCGATGGCGAGCGGCATGAGCGCGGCGACGCCGTAGCCGACGCTCTGCACGAACCCGCTCAGCGCGACCGCGGTGTCGTGCGACCGCGTGCGCAGGCCGAAGAGCACGAGCGCCATCGGGAACATCAGGGGTGGGATGCCGATGAGCACCACCCACAGGGTTGTCGCGGCCGCGGGGGCGAACAGGAGTCCGGCGACCCCGGCGAGCCCGCCCACGACGGCGACGACGTAGAACGGGGCGACGCTGCGCGCACGCACGACCAGAAGCGGCACGACGAGCGACACCGGCAAACCCATGAACGAGAACAGGGCGAGCAGCCCGCCGGCCTCGGCGGCATCCACCCCGGCCACGCCCATCACCAGCGGCGGCAGCCAGGCGAACAGTCCGTAGGCGACGGACGAGTTCACTGCGAACGTCGCCGCGAGCGCCCAGGTCTGCGGTACGCGGACCACTCGCGACAGCACCGACGTCTTCGGTTGCTCGATGACGTCCGCCCGGGCCGCCCGGGCGCGCAGGCTCATCGCGACCCAGGGCACCACCGCGGCCACCGCGACCGCCGCCCACAGGGTGAACGACCCGCGCCATCCGACGCTCTCGGCGAGCGGGACGGCCACGAGCGGCGGCATGAACGTGGCGACCGCCATCGTGGTCGTGTAGATCGTCGTCATCAGGCCGATGCGGGCGGGGAAGTACTTCTTCACCACCGCGGGCAACAGCACGTTGGCGACACCCACCGCCGCGAAGATCCCGGCGGTCGCGGCGAGCAGGGTGATGGCATCGACGGCGACCGCCCGCATGCCGAGCATGACCGCCGCGACGACCGCGGCGAGCAGCACGAGCCGCTCGAGCCCCACGCGTCGCTCGATCGCGGGTGTCACGAAGCCCGAGATCGCGAACGCCACGGGCGGCGCCATGCCGATTAGACCGACGATGGCCGCCGGGAGGGGGAAGTCGCGCTCGATGACGATCAGCAGCGGCGACAGCGACGCGACGGCGATGCGCAGCGTCAGCGCGAGCAGCACGATCGCCGCCGCGGCGAGCGCGACGGTCCCCGCGCGCCGGGGACTCAAGACTCCTGGCTGCCCTCGACCCAGGCGAGGTACTCCTCCGACACGGTCCCCGTGACGTAGCGTCCGTCGAAGCAGCTCATGTCGAGGTCGACCAGGTCGGTGCCCTCCATGATGGCGGCCTTGAGGTCGTCGACCTCCTGGTAGACGAGGTAGTCGCAGCCGAGCTCTTCCGCGATCTCGGGGATCGTCCGGCCGTGGGCGACGAGCTCGTGACGCGAGGGCATGTTGATGCCGTACACGTGCGGGTAGCGCACGGGAGGAGCGGCCGAGGCGAAGGTGACGCTTTTCGCGCCGGCATCCCGAGCCATCTGGATGATCTCGCGGCTCGTGGTGCCGCGCACGATCGAGTCGTCGACGAGAAGAACGTTCTTGCCCTGGAACTCGGTCGACATGGCGTTGAGCTTCTGGCGCACGCTCTTCTTGCGGACCGCCTGCCCGGGCATGATGAACGTCCGGCCGACGTAGCGGTTCTTGTAGAAGCCCTCGCGGTACTCGATGCCGAGCTTGCGGGCCACCTGCATCGCCGCGGGACGCGCCGAGTCGGGGATGGGCATCACGACGTCGATCGAGCCCGCGGGCGTGTACTTCGCGACGGTGTCGGCGAGGCGTTCGCCCATGCGCAGGCGCGTCTCGTAGACCGAGACGCCGTTCATGACCGAGTCGGGACGCGCGAGGTAGACGTACTCGAACGAGCACGGAGCGAGCATCGTGCTCGTCGCGCACTGCTGAGCGTGCAGGGTGCCGTCGAGGCTGATGAACACGGCCTCGCCCGGCTCGACGTCGCGGACGACCTCGAAGCCGGCGTTCTCGAGCACGAGCGACTCGGATGCCACGATGTACTCGTCGCGAGGCTCCTGGCCGGGCACTTCGGGGGCGGGGCGCTTGCCGAGGATGAGGGGACGGATGCCGAACGGGTCGCGGAACGCGAGCAGCCCGTAGCCGGCGATGAGGGCGATCGAGGCGTAGGAGCCCTCGACGCGCTCGTGCACGCGACCGACCGCGCGGAAGACCTGCGCGGGGTCGAGGTCGGGACCGGTGATCTCGGACTGCAGCTCGGAACCGAGGATGTTCACGAGCAGCTCGGTGTCGCTGCTGGTGTTGAGGTGACGACGATCCTTATGGAAGAGCTCGGTCGTCAGCTCGCGCGTGTTCGTGAGGTTGCCGTTGTGCACGAGCACGATGCCGTACGGCGCGTTGACGTAGAAGGGCTGGGCCTCTTCTTCGTTGGATGCGGTGCCCTTGGTGGCGTACCGCACGTGGCCGAGTCCGATGTCGCCGAGGAGAGCGCGCATGTCGCGGGTGCGGAACGCCTCGCGCACCTGCCCGCGGGCCTTGTGGATGTGGAACACGCCGCTGGCCTCGGCCGTGGCCATACCCGTGGAGTCCTGTCCCCGGTGCTGGAGGAGGAGGAGCGCGTCGTAGATCTCCTGGTTGACCGGGCCCTGCCCGGCCATGCCGACGATGCCGCACATGGGGTGTTACTTCGCTCCGTTCGCCGGCACGCCGGCATCCGCGTACGCGCCGACGAGACGCACAGCGCCTCCGTCGACGCCCTTCGCGCCCTGTTCGTAGTCGCCCTCGGGCCGCTGGTCGTCGCGCACGACACCGACCTGCCACGTGGCGATGCCGTCGGCGGTGAGCGCCGCGGTCGCGGCATCCGCGATCTCGGGCGAGACGACGGCGAGGAAGCCGATGCCGAGGTTCCAGGTGCCCTCGGTCGCGGTCAACTCGAGGCCGCCGATGTCGGCGAGCACGCGGAACACCGGTGAGGGGCTCCAGGTCGAGCGGTCGACATCGACCCACGTGTTCTGGGGCAGGACGCGGGCGAGGTTCGCCGCGATGCCGCCGCCCGTGACGTGGCTGAGCGAATGGATGCCGGAGCCCACGGCCGCGTCGTCGAGCAGGCGCAGCAGCGGCGAGGTGTACAGGCGCGTGGGCTCGAGGAGCGCCTCGCCCCACGTGCCGCCGAGATCGGCGGAGGCGGAGCCGTACGCGATGCCGGCGCCGGTGATGATGTGGCGCACGAGCGAGTAGCCGTTGGAGTGCAGGCCGCTCGAGGCGAGGGCGAGGACGACGTCTCCGCCGCGCACGCGATCGGCGCCCAGGACGCGGTCGGCCTCGACCACGCCGGTCGCCGCTCCCGCGACGTCGTAGTCGTCGATGCCGAGCAGGCCGGGGTGCTCGGCGGTCTCGCCACCGACCAGGGCCGTGCCGGTCATGGCGCAGCCGCGCGCGATGCCCGCGACGATGTCGGCGATGCGCTGCGGCACGACCTTTCCGCACGCGATGTAGTCGGTCATGAAGAGCGGACGCGCACCCACCACGACGATGTCGTCGACGACCATGCCGACGAGGTCTTCGCCGATGGTGTCGTGCTTGTCGATGGCCTGCGCGATCGCGACCTTCGTGCCGACGCCGTCGGTGCTCGTCGCGAGCAGCGGCTTGGCGTAGTCGCGGAGCGCCGAGGCGTCGAAGAGGCCGGCGAAACCGCCCACGCCACCGAGCACTTCGGGCCCGTGCGTGCGGCGCACGGCCGACTTCATCAGTTCGACGGCGAGGTCGCCCGCGGCAGTGTCGACGCCGGCAGCGGAATAGGGGTTTTCGTGGGGAGCGGAGGCCACCGCAACAGACTACCCGGGGTGGCTGTGTGCGGGCGTCGCGCTCCGTGCGGTGCGCCGCGCGCAAGGCCCGTCGCCCCCGCCGCGGCGCGTCCCTACAATGACGCCATGACGGCAGGCCAGCCCGAGTGGGTGATCCGCGAGGACGCCGCCTCACCCGTGCTCGTCGCGCTCTACCTGCGCCAGGTTCTCGGCATCCGTTCTCCGGAAGAGTTGCCGTTCCTGCGACGGGTGCCGCCCACCCCGGAGAGCGGGAGATCGGATGCCGCGCAGTCGGAGCTCGAGCGAGAGTGGCGTGCGTACTGGGCGATGACGGTCGAGCCGCAGGCGCACCCGTCCCCCGTGCCGCTGGAGTTGGTGGACGGGTTCGACGGTTTGGTGACCCTCCCGGTCGAGGGGGCGGATGCCCTGCGGGAGGCGATGGCCCCCTTCGCCGACGACGCGACGGACTTCGCCCAGCACGCCCACGGACGGTATGCGCGCGAGACGGCGGCGCGCCCCGGGGTGTCGTATCGCGCCTACGCGAGCGCGATCGCGGCGCACGAGAGGACCGTCGGTCGGCGCGCGCACTCGTTCGAGCTGAACGTGCAGATTCTGCCCCTCGCTCAGCGGGGCGTGTGGTGGATCGGCTCGCTCACTGTCGCGGTCACCGACGGCCTGCGCGGCGACGTCGCGGCGTTCGACTCCGCGATCCACCCGATCATCGCGGAACTCGCCTGAGCGTCAGACCCCGTGCTGCTCGTGGTCGACGATCACCTGGCGCGTGCGCCCGCCGAGGGTGCGCTCGAAGATCAGGGCGATGATGGCCGCGACCGTCACGCCGATGACGACGCAGATCAACGCGGTGAAGCCGAACACCTGCAACTGCGAGTACACGACCTGGGTGAACGGGCTCACGTCCGCGCCGTCGATCGCGAACGTCAGGATGAGGGCGGCCAGGATGCCGACGAATGCACCAGCGGCGAGGAAGACGCCGTACTTCGGGGCGCGACGCACGCTGACCGTCTCGATGTCGTCTCGCGAGATGGACGGTCGTTCGGGGGCGGGCTGCTCGGCCATAGTCCTATTGTCCCACCCCCGGGTCGTCGGCGGGTCACGCCGTCGCCCCGCCCCGAGAGCACACGTTCCGCGCGAACGCACACGTCGAGCACGGCCCGGAGCGCGTGATGTCGCGCGGAACGTGTGCGCTCGCGAGGGAGGGCGCGGCCGGAACTCCGCAGAACCCGGGCCGTGAGGAGACCGCGACATCGCACGCGGGTGCGGCCGGCGTTACGGCCGCAGCGGTAGCAGCGCACTCAGGTCGGCGCGAACGCCGGAGGCGACGATGCGGCCGGCGGCGACGGCATCCGTCCACTGTTCCTGACCGGTGGCGACGGCGATCCAGGTGGCGGCGTCGGTCTCGACGACGTTCGGCGGGGTGCCGCGCGTGTGACGGGGGCCCTCGATGACCTGGACGGCGCCGAAGGGCGGCACGCGCATCTCGACGGAGTTGCCCGGAGCCTTCTCGGCGAGCAGCTGCAGCAGGTAGCGCACCGCGGTGGCCGTGGCGGGACGCGGGGCGTCGCCCGCGGCGACGGCGGCGAGCGCTGCGCGGCCGTCTCCGGTCTCGATACGGCGTGGGGGCATGGCATCCACGGTACTCGGGCGCGCGGGCGGCGGGTCGGGCGGGCGATTCGCGCACAAGCTCAGCGATTCGCACAACCTCAGCTCCCCCACGCCATTCGCGACGGAGGTTGCGCGAATCACGGACCGTACGCGCAACGCCCCTGGACCCGCCCGAGAGCACGTCCCAGAAATGGCCCGACACCAGCCCCGCACCCCACGGAGTCTGCACACGGGCCGGGGCAGCAAGCCGGCGACCCGCGCGCCGGAGCCCGCGCCCCGCGCTCGGTAGGCTGGCCGCGTGAGAATCCTGGTCCTCGGTTCGGGCGCGCGCGAGCACGCCATCATCCTCGCCCTGCGCTCCGAAGAGGCATCGCACGCGATCTTCGCCGCTCCCGGCAACGCCGGCATCGCCCGCGACGCGCACCTGGTCGGCCTCGACCCGAACGACCCGGCCGCGGTGCTCACGTTCGCCAAGGAAGAGGCGATCGACCTCGTCATCGTCGGTCCCGAAGCGCCGCTGGTCGCCGGTGTCGCCGACGCCCTGCGCGAGCACGGCATCCCGGTCTTCGGCCCGGGCAAGGCCGCCGCCCAACTCGAGGGCTCGAAGACCTACGCGAAGCGGATCATGGATGCCGCGGGCGTCCCCACCGGACGCGCGGTGCGCGCGAGCGACCTTCCGACCGTGGAAGCCGCCCTCGACGAGTACGGCGCGCCCTACGTCGTGAAGGCCGACGGACTCGCCGCCGGCAAGGGCGTCATCGTCACCTCCGACCGCGAGGCCGCGATCACGCACGCCGCCACCTACCTGGCCACTGGAGCCGTCCTGGTCGAGGAGTTCCTCTCCGGCCCCGAGGTGTCGCTCTTCTTCCTCAGCGACGGCGACCGCGTGCTGCCGTTGAGCCCCGCGCAGGACTTCAAGCGCCTCGGCGACGGCGACGAGGGACCGAACACCGGCGGCATGGGCGCCTACTCGCCGCTGCCGTGGCTCGACGAGCGCTTCGGCAGCGAGGCGGAGTTCGTCGATCAGGTCACGCGCGAGATCGCGGAGCCCGTGATCCGACAGATGGATGCCGAGGGCACGCCGTTCATCGGACTCCTCTACGCGGGACTCATCCTGACCGAACAGGGCATCAAGGTCATCGAGTTCAACGCGCGCTTCGGCGACCCCGAGACGCAAGTCGTGCTCCCGCGGCTGATCGATCCGCTGTCGGAGCTGCTGCTCGCCGCCGCCTCGGGAACGCTCGAGGACCGCCCGCGTCCCGCCTTCGCCGAGGCCGCCGCCGTGACGGTGGTGCTCGCGAGCGAGGGATACCCCGAGGCTCCGGTCACCGACCGCCCGCTCACGGGGATCGATGAGGCCGAGGAGGTCGACGGCGTGCACCTCGCGCACGCCGCGACCGCAGCCCCCGACAGCGGGTTCGTCGCCACCGGAGGGCGCGTGCTCAGCGTCGTCGCGCTCGGCTCGACGTTCCGCGAGGCGCGCGCCGCGGCCTACGCCGGGATCGAGCGCATCGGGCTCGAGGGCGGGCAATACCGCAGCGACATCGCGCTGCGCGTCGTCGAGGACTGACGCGCGGGGGCTCCCTCGTCGGCACCTTCCCCGCTACCCTCTCGTCATGGTCGACAGGGATGCCATGGCCCGCGCGCACGAGATCTTCGACCCGATCGCCGAGCGCCAGTGCGCGCTGCCCGACATCGACATCGGACGCATGTTCGGCACCGAGGGACTGCGGGTGCGCGCGAAGGTCTACGCGTTCGTCGTGCACAACGGCTCGCTCGTGGTGAAGCTGTCCGAAGAACGTGCGGGAGACCTCATCGCCTCGGGCACCGCCAGGCCCATGATCATGCGGGAGCGCCCGCTGCGGGAGTGGGTGGAAGTTCCGATGGATGCCGGAGCGGCGGTGTGGGAGGAGCTGATCGACGAGGCGCGGGCCTTCGTCGACGCGATCACTCCCTGAGCCGCCGTCCGCACGCCCTTCCTCCCGAGGCCGGAATGAGTGAGCTCGGCCGGGCGTGCCCCGACGACGTCAGCATCGTCGGGATCGACGACATCGAGCTCGCCGGCGCCGTCACGCCGAGCCTGACCACGGTCCGGATGCCGATCGCACGGTCGGGCGCGCTCGCGGTGGAGCTGCTGCTGCAGTCGATGGCCGGCAGCGTTCCGGACGAGACCGCGGTGCTTCCGTCCGAGCTGATCGTCCGGGGGTCGACCGCTCCTCCACGGGTCTAGACCGGGTCTGAGCCTGTCGCGGCGCGAGCCTCGACCATCGCCTCCACGTCGTCCACGAGTCCCGCCGCACCCGGCGCACCCGCGATCGCCTCACCGACCCGCTTCGCGTTCGCCGCATAGCGCGGGTCGGCGAGGATCCGCTGCACGGCCGAGCGGATGGCATCCGGGGTCGGACGACCCGTGCGCAGATTCACCCCCACGCCGGCGTGCTGCACGCGCGCCGAGGTCTCGACCTTGTCCTCGGAGTCGCCGGCGATCACGATCGGCACGCCGTGGCGCATCGCGTGGTGAAGCCCGCCGTAGCCGCCGTTCGTCACGAGCACGCTCGTGCGGGCGAGGAGCTCGTCGTAGGGCAGGTAGCTCGCCGCGAACGCGTTGGCGGGAAGCGCCGGCAACGTGTCGACCGGGCGGCCGCCCGTGGTCACGGCGACCTGGACGGGCCGGTCGGCCAAGGCCGTGAGGGTCGGCTCGATCACCTCGCTGAAGTCGGTGTTGGCGACGGTCCCCTGCGTGACGTGCACGAGGGGAAGGGCCGGATCGAGGTCGGCGAACCACGCCGGCGCGGGCGTGGGCTGCGTGACCGCCGTGGCCATGGGGCCGTAGAAGCGCAGGTTGTCGGGGGCGTCGCTGCGGGGGTACTCGAACTTTTCGACCGTGAACTGCGCGAGCAGGTCGCTGCGCGAGAGGACGTCCATGAAGAAGGCCCCGTTGAGTGGCGGGGCGCCCACCCCGGCCAGGAAGAGGTCGAGCGAGCGATGAACCGGCCGGAGCACGATCTTGGCGGTGACCCCCAGCACACGATTCCGCGCGCGATTGAGCACCGGCTGACGCAGCGGCGTGATGCCGAGGCCGTACGGCGGGGTGTCGCGACTGGAGAAGCCGGCCGCTGTGATGCCGCACATGACGGTGAGGGGACGCTCGGAGCGCGGCCGCCCGAACAGGGCCTGCACCCCCAGGAAAAGCATGTCGTGCAGCACGACATCGGCCGGCTCTTCCGCGAGAACGTGTTCCAGGGTGGCCGCCGCGGGGCCGGCGGGGTCGAGGAACGCCCGTTCGACACCCCGGTTGATCGTCGCGAGGCCCCGCTCGCGCTCGTCGTCGCCGGTTCCGATGTCGTCGAGCGTGTCGGCTTCGGGCGGCAGAGGCAGGAACCGGATGCCGGCGGCCTCGACCATCGATCGGTATCGGGCGCCGGTGAGCAGGCGGACGTCCCATCCCCGTCGCTGCAGCTCGGCGGCGACGACGAGGAGTGGGCCGACGTGGCCGACGGCGGGCATGCTGCAGATGAGGGCAGAGAAGGTCATGCTCTGTTCTTTCCGGACGTCCCCGCCGCGCGTCTACGCGAGATTGTCGGCGAGGTGGATGAGGTGCGCGGTGAGCCACGACCGATACGCGGCGAGGTCCCACCCGCGGGCGACGGTGAAGTGCGTCCACGGATCGGGCCCGGTGATGAGGCCGAGGACGTCGGCGGCGATGGCGACCTGGTCGACGCGGATCCGTTCGCGCTGAAGGAACCAGCCGGCCGCGATCGTCATGTCGCGGTGGCGCCGCATCTCGAGGTCGAGGTAGGCGGCGCGCACCTCGGCGTCGCTGTCCGCCGCCGCGAGCATGGCCCGCACGATCGCCGCAGAGCGCTGGTTCGCCTCGATGAGGAAGTCGACGTAGCGCCCGATCGCGGTGTCGGTGTCGGGCTCGCTCATGATCTCGATGAGTTCCGGTCGCTCGGTGAGCGAGTGCCGACCCTCGTCTCCGGCGAACGTCCGCTCGAAGGCGGCGATGAGCAGGGCGTGCTTGGGGCCGTTCAGGTGGACCGTCGGGATCGACACCCCCGCCTCGGCCGCGATGGTCTTGATCGACGTGGCGACGTAGCCGTCGCGGACGAAGAGCCGCGCCGCCGTGTCGACGATGTTCGCGCGGGTGGCGGCGGCTTCGGCCTGCCGCTTGGGGGATTGATAGCTGCGTGGCACGTCCCACCCGCTACTTCGCCGCGGCGACGCCGGCCCGGGCGGTGGCGGCTGTCAGCAGCACACCCCCGACGAGGATCCGGATGCCGGCGGCCCGGGGCCGCGAGGGGCGTGAGGTGATCGCGACTGTGGGGCGACGCGCAGGGGCGGGAGCGATCATGGGCGACTCCTTCGAGAGGCGAGGTGGAGCGCGCGAGCGGGGTGCGAGTCATGCCGGCGCGGTGTTCACCATACACCCGTATAGGTCAATATGGCATCACCGTCTTCTCATGAATCAGGCGGATGGAAGGCGTAACCCCTTAAGAAGGTCAATTTCATAGCAGATGCGTATCACCCATTCCGCGCCTCGAAAGCCGCGACGAAGAACCCGCGGGCCAACGCACTGCCGCCGAGCGGTACCGTGGCTCAGGACGCGGCCGGAGCGGCTGGGAGGTCGACGGTCACCGTGGTGCGCGCACCGGGCGCGCTCTCGATGTGGATGCGCCCCTCGTGCGCGTGGACGATCGTGCGCACGCGGGTGAGCCCGAGCCCGAACCCCTGAACCGCCCGGGAACGCGCGTGGGCGGTGCGATAGAAGCGGTCGAAGACCCGACGCAGCTCGGCATGGGAGAGGCCCGGGCCGTCGTTCGCGACGCTGACGCGCACACGCTCGTCGCCCGCGTGGCACGCCACGGTGACCGGGGCCTCGGGCGCACCGAACTTGACGGCGTTGGTCAGCAGTTCGGCGATGACGGTTTCGAGCTTCTCCCGATCTCCGTGAGCGCGCGCGACCGCGGGACCACTCACCTGCAGGGGCGTGGACTGCTGCTCGGCGAGCTTGCTGACGCGCTGCACCGCGGCATCCACGATCTGACGGATGTCGACGACGCAGAGACGGAGCGCCCCCTCGACCCGTGTCGCGGAGACGAGGTCCTCGATGCGGTCGAGAAGGTCGGCGGCACGGCGGTTGACCACGTCGACGTACCCGCGCAGCTTGGGGTCGTGCGGCCCGACGGCGTCGTCGATGAGAGACAAGAAGCCCGTGACGCTCGTGAGCGGAGTGCGGAGCTCGTGCGAGACCGTGCGGAGGAACTGCTCGCGCACCTCGATCGCGTCGGCGAGTTCGGTGACGTCGTGCGCGACGACGACCGTGCCCTGAACGGAGCCGTCCTGTCGACGCAGTTGATTCGACGAGGCGAGGACCGCCATCTGCGCCTCGGGGGGACCGATCCAGGCGAGGTGACCGCGGATATCCTCTCCGCGGAGCGCCCGCGGGATGAACTGCTCGTCGGCGGCGAGACGCGTCACGCGATCGGCGGCGATCACGTTCTCTCCGGCATAGGGGGGCTCGTCGAGACGGAACCCCGACGCGTGCGCCATCTCGTGAGCGGCGGCGTTCGCCACCTCGAGGCGCCCTTCTTCGTCGTAGAAGGCGACGCCCGCGGAGACGGTGTCGAGGATGCCGGTCACAAGGGTCTCGGCATCCCGCGCTTCCGCGAGAGCCGCGGTCTGCGCGTGGTTCGCCCGGGAGAGCTGGCGGCCGCGGTGCCCCAGTCGACGCGCGGCGAGGAAAGCCATGACGGCCAGCGCCACGATCACCAGGGGCAGACTCGTGACGTTGGCCCAGCCCGCGAAGGACTGCGGCCAGGCACCGTCGTAGACGAATCGGAAAGCCAGCATCGCCACGGAACCCCCCGCGACGAGCGTCAATCCCGCGATCCCGAAGGCATAGGCCGCCCACGTCATCGGGAAGATCGCGAGCAGGATCACCCCGGGCAACACCCGCGTGATCTCGGCGCGGACCAGCGTCACAGCGACGACGTCGAGAGCCGCGACCGCGATCGCGGCGACCGGGGCGTACCTCTCCCAGGGGACGAACATCGCGAGCACCGTTGCCAGGACACCTGTGGCGAATCCGAACAGCGAGATCGGCATCACCAGGATGGACGGCTCCACGACGGCCACGACCACCGCCACGTACACGAGCCCGAAGAAGAACGGGAGTTGCGTCTGCGCAGATCGAGCACGACGCCCCTCCGGCGTCCGCGTCGAGTCGATGTGGGGCACGGCGTCCTCGTTGCCTCTCGGGGGGGGTAGCGGGCAGGCTGCCGCGCCCTGTGAGGTGTCGAGGGCGAGTCGCGGCAGCCAGGAAACGAAAGGTAGGTTAACCGACCATCCGCCTCCCGTACAGCTCGGCAGGACGCGCGATGACGCACAACGGCAGAAGCCGCCGCCTCCCGGAGGACGCGACGGCTTCTGCCGTTGTGACGCTATTCGCCCGCGGCGGCCGGAGCAGCCTGAGCCTGTGGGGCGGATGCCGCATCGCGCGGTGCCCCGTGCGGGCGGATCATCGCGGGCCGACGCATGAACAGGACGGCGATGAGACCCACGCCGATCACGATGATCGGCAGCGTGAGCGACTGCCCCATCGCCTGCGAGAAGCCGTCGACGACCTGCGGCGGCAGCGCCCCACCACCGAAGCTCGCCGAGGCATCCGCCGCTCCGGGCAGGTTCGCCTCGAGGCGCGCCTGCATGAACGCGGCGATGGATGCCGAGCCGATGACCGATCCGACGGTCCGGGTCGTGTTGTAGATGCCGGCGCCGGCACCCGCCTGGCGCGGCGGGAGATTACGCGTCGCGGTGGTCGCGAGCGGACCCCACATCCCCGCGTTACCGACGCCCATGAGTGCCGAGGGGATGAGGAACGCCCAGATCGGCGCGTCATTCAGGATCAGCGCGACGTAGATGCCGAGCGAGCCGCCCACGAGCAGGAGTCCCGGCACGAGCAGGAAGCGCGGGTCAGTGCGGTCGAGGAGCTTGCCGGCGAACGGGGCGAGCACGCCGGAGAGGATCGCGAGCGGGACGAGCAGCAGCGCCGACTCGGTCGGGGTGAGCCCTCGGGCGAGCTGCAGGTAGAACATCTGCGGCAGCGCCATGCTCGTCACGGTGAAGCCGACCGCGGCGATGGCGAGGTTCGCGATGGAGAAGTTGCGGTCGCGGAAGAGGTCGAGCGGCACGAGAGGTTCCCCCTTGCTGCGCGCCTGTGTCCAGACGAACACCCCCATGACGATGACACCTGCGGCGACCATTCCCCAGATCCACGCCGCCCACGAGTAGTGCTCGCCTTCTTGCAGTCCGAAGACGATGAGGAACAGGCCGATCGCGCTGAGGACGACGCCGAGGATGTCGAATTTGTGCGCCGTGCGCGGCAACTGCGGGACGAGGATCATCGCGGCGATGAAGCCGATGATGCCGACGGGGATGTTGATGAAGAAGATCCACTCCCACCCGAGACCATCGACGAGCAGACCGCCCGCGAGCGGGCCGACGAGGGTCGCGACACCGGCGGTCGCGCCCCACAGGCCCATCGCCGCGCCACGGTTCTGCGGCGGGAACGTGCGGGTGATCACGGCCATGGTCTGCGGCGTCATCAGGGCGGCGCCGAGTCCCTGCACGGCACGAGCGGCGATCAGCACCTCGAGCGACGGGGCCAATCCGCACGCGAGCGAGGCGAGCGTGAAGATCGCGAGGCCCGTGAGGTAGATGTTCTTCGGGCCGAAGCGATCGCCGAGGCGGCCGGTGATCAGCAGCGGCACGGCGTAGGTCAGCAGATAGGCGCTGGTGACCCACACGACGTTGTCGAGGTTGTTGGTGTTCGGGTCGAGAGCGGCCTTGATCGCGGGGTTCGCGACCGAGACGATCGTGGTGTCGACCAGGATCATGAAGAACCCGATGACGAGCGCCCAGAGGGCGGGCCAGGGGCTGCGTTCGTGGGTCTTGTGGGACCCGGTGGGGGTGGATGCCGTCGTGGCGGTGCGAGCGTCGGTCATGCGAATGTCTCCCTCGAGACGCGGTGCTTGTTCTTGATGTGTTCGGGGATCTCGGCGACGCCCCAGGCGAGGGAGCGATCGGCGAGGCGCGCACGCAGGGAGTCCTGCCACGCGAGTTCGGCGGCGAGCAGGGCGGATTGGCGCCGCAGCTCGATGAGGAATTGTTCGGGGGTCTCGCGCTCGGCCGCGGCGGTCAGTCCGTCGTGGTGCTCCTCGACGGAGGCGACGAGCTGCGCGCGGCGCTGGTCGAGCAGGTCGATGACTTCGGCACGCTCGAGATTGTGGGCTTCGGAAAGGGCGACGCGGAACTCGCCCTGCCTGTCGATCCGGGGGAGTTCGGCGCGCACCCATTCCTCGAGGGCCCGATGACCGGCATCCAGGATCGTGTAGGTGGTCCGTTCCGGACGATTGCCGTCGCGATCGACGCCGACTTCGGCGAGGAGGCCGTCGCGTTCGAGGCGGGCGACCGTGTGATAGATCGTGCCCTTCTGCAGCGGGACGAGTCGGTCGTCGCGTCGCTCCTTCAGGAGGCGCACGAGCTCGTAGGTGTGCATGTCGGCCTCGCGAAGGGTCGCGAGGATCATGACGGCGATCGGGGTGAGGCGGCTGGTCTCCGGCATCCGTCCTCCTCATGGTCCGTGTTGACTAGTCCACCTGGACTATACGCTCTTCCACGCGATCTCGCGAGCCTCCGCCCCTCAACGCCCGCGCCGCGCCCGCGCCCGCGCCCTCGCCCGCACCCGCACCTGCCCGCTCCCGCACCCTCGCCCGCGCCCGCGGGCAGCGCTGAGTGCCCACGACACCCGGACGAAATTTCGAAGCGTCCGGGTTTCCTGGACACTCAACGCCCCGACAGAGCGCGGGACCGCGCAGACGTGACCCGCGCGAGCTATGAGTCGGTCGGCGGGGTAGACGAAGGCGTATCGGCCGCGTGCGAGGAAGACCGCGCCACAGCAGTCGGTGCCGCACGGCGCACCCACCGCATGGGGATCGAGAAGATCCCCCGCTGGTTGGGCTCCTCGACCTCGAGGCCGTAGTGCTCGCCGATCGCGTCGCGCAGTTGGGCGCGCTCGGCCTTGTCGTAGGCGCGCATCTCGCGCCGGAAGGCCGTCACCGTCGCCCAGCAGATCGCGAGCAGCACCAGGCTGAACGGCAGAGCGATGCTGATCGCCGCGGTCTGCAGGGCTTGCAGACCGCCGGCCAGCAGCAGCGCGAAAGCGATGAGCGAGGTCGCGAGGGTGAAGAAGATGCGCACCCAGCGCTTGGGCTCCTCTTCACCGCCCGTGGCGATCATGCCCATCACGAGCGCACCGGAATCCGCCGAGGTGACGAAGAAGATCCCGATGAGGATGAGGAACCCGATCGACAGGAACACGGTGCCCGGGACGCTCTCGAGCATCTGGAACAGCGCGGTCGAGACATTCACCGCTCCGTCGGCGCCGACCAGCGAGACCGTGCCGCTGAGTTCGCCGTAGATCGCCGTCCCACCCAGCACGGTGAACCACAGGATGCCGACGAGCGTGGGCACGAGGATCACTCCGGTGACGAACTCCCGCACCGTCCGTCCGCGCGAGATGCGCGCGATGAAGATGCCGACGAAGGGCGCCCACGAGATCCACCAGCCCCAGTAGAACGCCGTCCACGTGCCCTGCCAGGCGACGCCGTCTTCGCCGGAGTACGCGCTCGTGGTGAACGAGAGGCCGACGAAGTTCTGGATGTAGTTGCCGATCGACTGCACGACGTCGCGCAGGAGGAACTCGGTGGGGCCGGCGAACAGGAGGTACAGCATCAACAGACCGGCGAGCACGAGGTTGATGTTCGACAGCCACTTCATGCCCTTGCCGACACCCGAGAGCACGGAGAACAGGACGAAGCCGGTGATGATCCCGACGATGATCGCCTCGCTGACGACCGAGGGAGAGACGATGCCGAGGTAGTCGAGACCGGCACTGATCTGGATGACACCGAGACCCAGCGATGTGGCGACGCCGAAGAGCGTGCCGACGAGGGCGGCGACATCGACCGCGTTGCCCCACGCCCCCTGCACGAGGCGAGCGCCCAGCAAGGGCTCGAGCGCCCAGCGGATGGTGCGCGGACGCCGACGCCGGTGGAAGGCGTAGGCGAGGGCGAGTCCGATCACGACGTAGATCGACCACGCGTGCACGCCCCAGTGCAGGAACGTCTGTGACATCGCCTGCTGGGCGAGCTGGTTCGGGGTGCCGGACACGCCGGGCCGCGGCTCGATGAAGTGGCTGAGCGGCTCGCTCACGCCGTAGAAGACGAGGCCGATGCCCATCCCGGCGGCGAACAGCAGCGAGAACCACGACATCGTCGAGAACTCGGGCTCGTCGTCGTCCTGCCCGAGCTTGATGTTGCCGAATCGGCTGAAGCCCATGCAGAGCGCGAAGACGACGAAGAACGCCGCGATCAGCACGTAGTACCAGTTGAAGGCCGAGACGATCGTGGTCTGCACCGCGCCGAAGGTCGCCTCGGCGGCGGTGGGGAAGAGCATCGCGAAGGCGATGAACGCCAAAGCGATCGCCGCAGCGGGCCAGAAGACCCACCCCCGGATCGTCTTATGACGACTGCCGAGGTGGGGATCGATGTTCACCGTGGTGTCGGGGGCTGCCTCGGTCATTCCATCCACGGTACTCAAGGGCCTCGCCCCGACCGGGGGGCAGGCGCCGCGAAGCACGGTGTGGCACAATCCGCGCCGATGCGCGCCGCCCGCACCCGCAATAATGAGCGGGTGACCCCCGCTGCCCCGCTCGAGCTCCCCGGTTGGCGCCACACCTACTCCGGCAAGGTGCGCGACCTCTACATCCCCTCCGACACGGCCGAAGGGGCGGCCCCGGCGCACCTCCTCGTCGTCGCGAGCGACCGCGTCAGCGCGTTCGACCACGTGCTCTCCCCGGGCATCCCCGACAAGGGCGTGCTCCTGACGACGCTGAGCCTGTGGTGGTTCGATCAGCTCGCGGGTGCGGACGGAGGGCGCGGCATCCCGAATCACCTCGCCGCCGACCACGCGCTCGTGGGCGACGACGCGGTGGAGCTGATTCCGGATGCCGTGCGCGGACGCGCCATGCTGGTCCGCTCGCTCGACATGCAGCCGATCGAGTGCGTGGTGCGCGGCTACCTCACCGGCTCGGGCTGGGCGGAGTACCGCACGGAAGGTACGGTCTGCGGCATCCCTCTTCCGGACGGTTTGAACGACGGCGACAGCTTGCCGGAGCCGCTCTACACTCCGGCGTTCAAGGCGCCGATGGGCGAGCACGATGAGAACATCACATTCGAGCGCTCCGTCGAGATCGTGGGGGCCGAGACGGCCGCGGCCCTGCGCGACGCCTCGCTCGAGATCTACCGCCGTGCGTCCGCCACGGCGGAGGCGCACGGTGTGATCCTCGCCGACACGAAGTTCGAGTTCGGCTTCGACGCCGACGGCGTGCTGACCCTCGCAGACGAGGTTCTGACGTCGGATTCTTCGCGGTACTGGGATGCCGAGGCTTGGCGCACCGGCGCCACCCCGGCCGAGCGCATGGCGAGCTTCGACAAGCAGATCGTGCGCAACTGGCTCGCCGAGAACTGGGACAAGCAGGGCGAACCGCCCGCACTGCCCGACGAGATCGTCGCGCGGACGCGCGAGCGCTACGCGGAGCTGCTGCGCTTGCTCACGGGCGGCTGATCTCCGCTTCTCCTCGCGAGATCACACGATCGTGTCGAGGTCACACGTCCGGAAGCGGGAGAAGCGCGTGATCTCGCGCGGATCGTGTGATCTCGGCATCCCCTAACCCTCAAGGAGACACATGTTCCGCTGGAAGCTGCACGGCAACGGGCGCACCGTTGCACCGGGCGCGGTCGTCGCCCCCGGCGAGCGCCTGAACTGGGGCGCGACGGTCGCGATCGGCCTCCAGCACGTGATCGCGATGTTCGGTGCGACGTTCCTCGTGCCGGTGCTGACGCAGTTCCCGGTCTCGACGACGCTGCTGTTCTCGGGCGTCGGGACGCTGCTGTTCCTGCTGATCACGCGGAACCGCCTCCCCAGCTACCTCGGCTCGTCGTTCGCCTTCATCGCCCCGATCACCGCTGCCACGACCATGGCCGGCACCGGCTCGGCCCTTGCGGGCATCGTGGCCGTCGGCGTACTCCTCGCCGCGATCGGCTTCATCGTGCAGTTCGCCGGCCTCGGCTGGGTCGACAAGGTCATGCCCCCGGTCGTCGCGGGCGCGATCGTCGCGCTCATCGGGTTCAACCTCGCGCCGGTGGCGTGGGGCAGCTTCCAGAAGCAGCCGCTCACCGGAACGATCACGCTGGTCGCCGTCATCCTGTTCAGCGTGCTGTTCCGCGGCTTCCTCGGCCGCATCTCGATCTTCCTGGGCGTGATCGTCGGCTACGTCGCGACCGTGCTGATCCAGGTCACGACCGGCGAGAAGCTCATCGACTTCGACGCCGTCAGCGCCGCGCCCTGGGTGGGTCTGCCCGAGTTCCACTTCCCCGACTTCGCCTCCCCCGGCACGTGGTCGGTCATCGCGATGTTCCTGCCGGTCGTGCTCGTGCTCGTCGCCGAGAACGTCGGTCACGTGCGCGGAGTCGCGGCGATGACGGATGCCACGGCCAACCGCTCGACCGGCCGCGCCCTCATCGCCGACGGTCTCGCCACGACGCTCGCGGGATCCTTCGGCGGCTCGGGCACCACGACCTACGGCGAGAACATCGGCGTCATGGCCGCCACCCGCGTCTACTCGACCGCGGTGTACTGGATCGCGGGCCTCACCGCGATCCTGCTGAGCCTCTCCCCCAAGGTCGGTGCGGTGTTCAACACCATCCCGCCGGGCGTGCTCGGCGGCGTGACCACTGCCCTCTACGGCCTGATCGGCATCATCGGCATCAAGATCTGGGTCGACAACCGCGTCGACTTCTCGCGCCCGGTCAACCAGTACACCGGCGCCGTGGCCCTGGTGCTCGCGATCGCCGGCTTCACGATGGACATCGGCCAGTTCCAGCTCGGCGCCATCGTGCTCGGCTCGGTCGCCGCGCTCGTGATCTACCACCTCGGAAATGCGATCGCCCGCGCCCGCCAGACCGGCGCCGACGACGGCGGGCCCATCCCCGCGGTGGGCCCGCTGGGCGGCGACCCGCGCTGACCGCGCCCGCTGTCGCGCCCGCTGTCGCGCCGCGAGATCACACGTTCGGCACGAGCGCACACGTTCTCACGCCGCCAAACCGTGTGCGTTCGTCACGTTCGTGTGATCTCGCGTGAGCCTCGTGCACGAGGGGCGGGCGCGGCATGCGACGACCGTTGCCGTTCCGTTACTTGACAGCGACGGACTCCACACCGCACACTGATTGCTGTCGCTGGTAAATCGGTTTATCAGCAAGATAAATCGATTATCCAACGGAGGGTGAAGCCATGGCTCGAGTGCGCATCGCGGATGTCGCCAAAGCCGCCGGCGTCTCGCCCGCGACCGTCTCTCTCGTCCTGAACGACGCCGAGTCGCGCATCTCCGACGAGACCAAAGAGCGCGTGCGCCGGGTCGCCGACGAGGTCGGCTACTCCCCCAACCCGATCGCGCGGAGCCTCCGCACCCGCGTGACCGGCACGATCGGCCTGGTCTCGGACCGCATCGCCACGACACCGTTCGCCGGCCGCATGCTGGCCGGCGCGCAGGAGGTCGCCCGCGAGAACGGGCGTCTCGTCATCCTCGTCGACACCGACGGCCACCCCGAGATCGAATCGGACGCGATCTCCACGCTCGTGAACCACCGTGTCGACGGTATGGTCTACGCGTCGATGTACCATCGCGTGCTCCCGGCCCCCGCCGGTCTCCCCGCGGGCACGGTCTTCCTCGACTGCCGACCCGAAGACGGCGGATATCCGGCCGTCGTCCCCGATGACTACGCCGGGGGACGCGCCGCCACCCAGGAGCTGATCGACGCGGGCCACCGCCGCATCGCCTACATCGACGACGGCGACGCCGACCGCCCGGTCGCCGCCGAGCTCCGCCTGCAGGGCTACCGGGATGTCCTCGCCGAGGCCGGCATCGACCCCGATCCCGCTCTCCACGTCTCCGCGCAGACTTCTGCGGCCGGCGGTCAGAGCGCGATCGCCGAGCTGATGGCCTTGCCCGACGCGCAGCGCCCCACCGGCGTCTTCGCCTTCAACGACCGCATCGCGGCCGGGGTCGTCATGTGGGCGCCCCGCCATGGCATCCGGATTCCCGAAGACCTGTCGATCGTCGGCTACGACGACCAGCAGCTGGTCGCGGCGGAGCTCGACCCACCCCTGACCACCGTCTCGCTCCCCCACGCGGCCATGGGCCGCTGGGCGATGGAGGTCGCCCTCGGCCTCCGCGAGGCGGACACCGATTCCCCCCACCTCATGGACTGCCCGATCGTTCGTCGGGCTTCCGTCGGCCCTCCCGCGCACCTCGGCAGCGCGCGGGAACCCCGGGTCACGGACTGACGCCTCTCCGGCGTCCTCTCACGATGGCGACAGCGATGTCGTCGCACACCGAAAGGAACACGATGAAGAAGTCCTTCATCCCGCTCGCCGCAACGGGCGTCGCTGCCGCGCTGGTGCTGACCGGCTGCGGTCAGGCAGGTCAGGGCAGCACGACGACCGAAGACGGTCGCACCGTGCTGACGATGTGGACGCACTCGGCGGGCAACCCCGCCGAACTCGCGGTCTACGAACAGATCATCAGCGACTTCAACGCCTCGCAAGATCAGTACGAGGTCAAGACCGAGTCCTTCCCGCAGGGCGCGTACAACGACGCCATCGTCGCGGCGGCGGCCTCGGGCGACCTGCCCTGCCTCCTCGACCTCGACGGTCCGATCATGCCCAACTGGGCGTGGGCGAACTACCTGCAGCCGCTGAACATCTCCAGCGACATCACCGACAAGCTCCTTCCCACCGCGGTCGGAAAGTACAACGGCGAGATCTACTCCGCCGGATACTGGGACGCCGCCCTCGGCATCTTCGCCCGCAAGTCGGTTCTGGATGCCAACGGCATCCGCATCCCGACCATGGCTCAGCCGTGGACCGCAGCGGAGTTCGACTCCGCCCTCGCCACGCTGAAGGCGGCCGGGTACGACACCCCGATCGACATCGGCGCCGAGGACAAGGGCGAGTGGTGGCCGTACGCCTACTCGCCGTTCCTCCAGAGCTTCGGCGGCGACCTGATCAACCGCGACACGATGCTCACCGCGGACGGTGCGCTGAATGGCCCGGATGCCGTGAAGTGGGGCGAGTGGTTCCAGTCCCTCTTCACGAACGGCTACGCCAACAGCGGCGGCACCGTGGGCAACCAGGAGTTCGTCGACGGCAAGGTCGCGCTGAGCTACACGGGCGTGTGGAACGGTCTCGCCGCGGTGGACGCCGTCGGTGACGACCTGCTGATCCTGCCGCCGCCGAACCTCGGCAACGGCCCCAAGATCGGCGGCGGTTCGTGGCAGTGGGGCATCTCGTCGTCCTGCAACGACGCCGAGGGCGCCCGCAAGTACCTCGAGTTCAGCTTCAACGACAAGTACATCACCCAGTTCGCCGACGAACAGCTCGTGATCCCCGCCACGGAGGCGGCGACCGAGGCGTCGAAGTACTTCAACTCCACCGACGGCGCCCTGCGCCCGTTCGCGGAGTTCTCGAAGGAGTACGCCGTGCTGCGTCCCGAGACCCCCGCCTACGCGGTGATCTCGACCACGTTCGAGACGGCGGCCAAGGACATCATGAACGGCGCCGACGTGCAGTCGGCCCTGGATGCCGCCGTCACCGAGATCGACACCAACATCTCCTCCAACGACGGCTACGGCGCGAAGTAACGCCGAGCCTGCGGTGGGGGTCCGCTCGGGCCCCCACCGCACCCGGGAAAGAAGAACCCTGATGACCGTGTCTCCTCCGGTCGCCGCGGCGAAGCAGCCGCGCCGATCCCTCCGTCGCATCCGCTCCTCCCGAGGTCGAGAGACGTGGGCGGGCCTGGCGATGATGGCCCCCGCCGGGCTCCTGCTCCTGCTCTTCCTCATCGTGCCCGTGCTGCTGGCGTTCACGCTGTCGTTCACGAACGCCCGCTTGATCTCGCCGAACCCGCCGCGCTTCGTGGGCCTCGACAACTTCTTCCGCGCGTTCACCGCCGACCCGGTGTTCCTGCAGTCGGCACTGAACACGTTCCTGTTCGCGCTCGTCGTCGTGCCGGTCCAGGCCGGTCTCGGTCTGCTGCTCGCGATCCTCGTGAACCAGCGCCTGCGCGGCACCACGTTCTTCCGCGTGGTGTTCTTCATCCCGGTCGTGACGTCGATCGTCGTGGTCTCGATCCTCTGGCGCTTCATGTACCAGAGCGACGGGCTCATCAACTCGATGATCGACACCGTCACCTTCGGGGCCCTGAAGGGCGCCGACTGGCTGAACGACCCGACCACCGCGCTCGGCGCGATCATCGTGCTGTCGATCTGGCAGGCCGTGGGCTTCCACATGATCATCTGGCTCGCCGGTCTCCAGACCATCCCCGAGGAGCTGTACGAAGCCGCTCGCATGGACGGCGCGAGCCGGTGGCACCAGTTCGCCCACGTGACGTGGCCGGGCCTTCGTCCCACCATGGTCTTCGTCCTCGTCACGATCACGATCGCCGCCCTCGGACTCTTCGTCCAGGTCGACGTGATGACCCAGGGCGGACCCCTCAACTCGACGTCGACCGTCGTGTACCACGCGGTGCGCAAGGGCTACGAGCAGCAGGAGATCGGCTACGCCGCCGCGATCTCGCTCCTGTTCTTCGTCGCCGTGCTGGTCATCGCCCTCATCCAGCGCTGGTTGACCCGAGAGAAGAACTGACATGACCGGCACCCTCGAGCGCCCCCGCCGCACGGCGTCGCGCAGCACCCCCGCCCGAGAGCGCACCCGCTCCTCGGAAGGCCGCAACGGCCGCATCCTCACCTACGTGTCGATGTCGATCCTCTCCGTGTTCTTCCTGTTCCCCCTCGTGTTCATGTTCGTCTCGAGCCTCAAGCCCGACGCGCAGATCCTCCGCGACATCAACTCGCCGGCGGCGTTCCTCCCGACCGGCGACATCAGCCTCGACAACTACTTCGGTGTCTTCGACCGCGTGCCCGTCGGGCAGTTCCTCTTCAACTCGATCCTCGTGACGGTGCTCACGGTCGGACTCGGGCTGATCGTGAACTCCCTCGCCGGCTTCGCCCTGTCGCGCCTGCGGTGGAAGGGCCGGGTCGTCGTGCTGGCGCTCATCATCGCGACGCTCATCGTCCCCTTCGAGACGATCGCCGTGCCGATGGTCTACTGGGTCAACCAGCTGCCGACCCTCGTCATGGAGGGCGGCGTGCTGAAGTACGACTTCGGCTGGCTGAACACGTACCAGGTGCAGATCGTGCCGTTCATCGCGAACGCCTTCTCGATCTTCCTGTTCGCGCAGTACTTCTCGACGATCCCGCCGTCGCTCGACGAGGCCGCCCGCATCGACGGGGCGAGCTGGTTCACGATCTATCGCCGCATCATCGTGCCCCTGTCGGGACCGGCGTTCGCGACGGTGGCGATCCTGACGTTCCTCCCCGCCTGGAACCAGTACCTGTGGCCCCTCATGGTCGTGCAGAAGGAGAATCTGCGCCCGGTCATGGTCGGCATGCAGTACTTCTTCCAGCTCAACACCGCCTGGGGTGAGGTCATGGCCTACACCTCGCTCATCACCCTGCCCGTGCTGATCGTGTTCCTGGTCTTCCAGCGTGCGTTCGTCAGCAGCATCGCGGCATCCGGAGTCAAGGGATGAGCCGTCCACTCGATGTCGTCGTGCACGGAGGAGCACCCATCGACATCGTCACCACTTCCGCCGGGGCGGCCGAGCGCCCCGGCGGAAGCCCCGCCCCCGAGCCGCAGGGTGCGACTCCCCCGACCCGAGAAGTCCCGCAGCGATCCGCTGCCCCGAAAGAGAGTGCCTGACGTGTTCGACCTCGCCGATTCCTACGTGTGGGATTTCTGGTTCGCCGACGACGGCGACACCTATCACCTGTTCTTCCTCTACGCCTCGCGCGCTCTGCACGACCCCGAAGACCGTCACTACCGCGCCTCGGTGGGCCACGCGGTCTCGACCGATCTCGTCTCGTGGGACCGCGTCGCGGACGCCCTCGTACGCGGCGGTGCCGACGACTTCGACGCGCTCGCCACCTGGACCGGCTCGACCGTCCGCCGCGAGGACGGCACCTGGTTCCTTTTCTACACGGGCTCGCGCCTGGCCGAAGACGGCCGCAACGTGCAGCGCATCGGGTACGCGACCAGCGACGACCTCTCCACGTGGCACAAGAATCCGGCGAACCCGGTGCTCGAGGCCGACGGCGAGATCTACGAGCGCCTCGCCACCACCGCGTGGCACGACGAGGCGTTCCGCGACCCGTGGGTGTTCGCCGATCCCGCAGGCAATGGCTGGCACATGTACGTCACCGCGCGCGCCCCTCAGGGGCCGTTGAACGGCAGTGGTGTGGTCGCGCATGCCACCTCGCCCGATCTCGAGACGTGGACGCTCCAGGCGCCCGTCAGCGAGCCCACCGAGCAGGGCTTCGGCCAGCTCGAGGTGACCCAGGTCGAAGAGGTCGACGGCCGCGCGGTGCTGCTGTTCTCATGCATGCCCGCCCAGGCGATGGATGCCGTGCGCTCCCGCCACCCGCGCGGGGCGGTGTGGGCGGTGGCCGCCGACAGCGTCCTCGGCCCGTTCGACATCTCGACCGCGACGCCGATCACCGACGACGACCTGTACGTCGGACGCCTGATCCGGGACCGCGGCGGCCGCTGGCAGCTGCTGGCGTTCCGCAACGTCGGAGTCGACGGACGCTTCGTGGGGGGGATCACCGACCCGATGCCCGTCGGCTGGGAGGGCGACCGCCTCGTCATCACCCAGCCCGCGGTGCTGTCGGCCTGACGTCGCGCGCTCCCGGGCCGTCGGGCGGAGTTCGACCCGCCGCACGCCGCTCCGACCCTTCGGTCACCGGGCGAGTCGCGCCGGAACTCCGCCTGACGGCACGCCCCGACCCGGCTCCCGGTCGCGCCGGGACGCTCCATGCACCATGATGACGGCGGAGGCGACCGCCCACCGGAAGGATCAGCATGACGACCACCGAAACCCGCACCTACGACGTCACCGTGCTCGGGGAGGCCCTCGTCGACATCGTGACGACCTCGGCGAGCGCCTCCGAGCGTCCGGGCGGCAGCCCCGCGAACGTCTCGGTCGCCCTCGGGCGACTCGGACGCGACGCCGCGCTCGTGGCCCGCGTCGCGGAGGACGAGCGCGGGCGGGCGCTGCGGGCGTGGCTCACGGCATCCGGAGTCGACCTGCGCACCGCCGGTGACCCCGAGCGCACCGCCACGGCGCGCGCCACCATCGGCGAGAACGGCAACGCCACCTACGACTTCGACATCGACTGGGTGCTGCCCTCGCCGGTCGAGGTCCCCGCATCGCGGATCTTCCACACCGGATCCGTCGCGGCGACCCTCGCCCCCGGCGCCGACGAGGTACGCGCGGCGGCCGAACGGGCGCGGCGGTCGGCGCTCGTCAGCTACGACCCCAACATCCGCCCCGCCCTCACCGGAGGTATCGACGACGCGAGAGCGCGGGTCGAGGCGCTCGTCGCCCTCTGCGACGTCGTGAAGGCGAGCGCCGAGGACGCCGAGTGGCTCTACCCCGCCCTGTCCACCGCCGATGTCGCCCGCCACTGGATCGGACTCGGAGCCGGCCTCGCCGTCATCACGGACGGGGATGCCGGTTCCCTCGGTGTGACCGCCCACGCCACGGTCGAGATCCCCGCGGTCTCGACCACCGTGGTCGACACCGTCGGCGCGGGCGACACGTTCATGGGGGCGCTGCTCGATGGCATCCTGAATCTTCCGGGCGGTGTCGAGGAGCTGCGCGCGAGCGTGCGAGCGCTCGACGGCGAGACCCTCCCCACCCTGCTGCACCGCGCGGCGCGGGCCGCCGCGATCACCGTCGGCCGTGAGGGCATGGACCCGCCGACCCTGGAGGACCTCGCCGACTGACCCCGGTACGATCGAAGAGGTGCGTCGGGAAGTCTGGTCGACAGTTCGTTGACCGACCCCTCTGGAGGCTTCATGAGCCACGACACCGTCCGCGCGCCGAGCTGGCCCGGGTACGCCGAAGTCCACCGCGTCACCACTCTGCTCCGCCGCGAGTCCGTCGGCGGGATGCTGCTCGTCGTCGCCGCCCTCGCCGCGATCATCTGGGCGAACTCGCCCGCGTCGGAGGCGTACTTCGCGCTGCGCGACCTCCGCTTCGGCTACGAGCCGTGGCATCTCGAGCTGAGCGTCGGCACGTGGGCGGCCGACGGGTTGCTCGCGATCTTCTTCTTCCTGGTCGGTCTCGAGCTCAAGCGCGAGATCGTCGTCGGGAGCCTGCGACGGCTGAACACCGCGATCGTCCCCGTCACCGCGGCCTTCGCCGGAGTCGCCGTGCCGGCGCTCATCTACGTGGCCGTCGTCCACACGCAGCCGAGCCTGCTCGCGGGCTGGGCGATCCCCACGGCGACCGACATCGCCTTCGCCGTCGCCGTGCTGGCCCTCGTCGGCTCGCATCTGCCCGGGCCCCTGCGCATCTTCCTGCTGACGCTCGCCGTGGTCGACGACCTCATCGCGATCGCCATCATCGCCCTCTTCTACACGAGCGACATCGCTCTGGTGCCGCTCGGGGTGTTCGCCGTGCTGGTGGTCGTCTACGGCGTGATCGCCCACCGCGCCCGCGCGTGGTTCGCCCGCAACGCCTGGGGTGCCTGGGTCGTGCTGCTGCCGATCGGTTTCGCCGCCTGGGCCTTCCTGCATGCCTCGGGCGTGCACGCGACCATCGCCGGCGTCGCGCTCGCCTTCACCATCCCGGTCGCGGCCTCACGCCGCCGTGAGGCGAACACGATGGACCTCGCGGAGCAGTTCGAGCACCGCTTCCGGCCGATCTCCGCCGGGATCGCCGTCCCGCTGTTCGCCTTCTTCGCCGCGGGCGTCTCGGTCGGCGGCGGCGAGGGGCTGGTGCGCGCACTGAGGGACCCCGTGACGATCGGCGTCGTCGCGGGACTCGTGCTGGGCAAGCCCCTCGGCATCCTGCTCGGCGTGCGCCTGCTCACACTCGTCACGAAGGTGCGTCTGGACCCGGCGCTGAAGTGGATCGACCTCGCGGGCGTAGGCCTGTTGGCCGGTATCGGCTTCACCGTGTCGCTGTTGATCGCCGAACTCAGTTTCGATGACGGCTCGCCCCACACCGACGACGCGAAGATCGCGATCATGGTCGCCTCGCTCGTGGCATCCGTCCTCGCTTCCTGCGTGCTGCTCGTGCGCAACCGTCGCTACAAGCAGCTGGCGCGGGATGAAGAAGTGGATGCCGACGGCGACGACGTCCCGGACGTGTACCAGCAGCCGCTGCCGCCGGGGCGCTGAGCGAGCAGCCCCGGCCCGTCCCGCCACGAAAACAGGGGACGCGACGGGAACAGGGCGATCCACGCGGCAGCGCCCTGCTCCGATGGCATCCCCTGTTCTCATGACGCTCAGAGCACGTTCACTCCCGCGGGACCGAGAGATCGGACAGGGATGCCGCGAGCGCGAGCTTCGCGCGACGATACCGCCCGCGCACCGTCGCCGGGGCGACCTTCTGCAGGTCGGCGATCTCGACGAACGACAGCCCCTCCCAGTGCGCGAGGGTCACGACCTCCGCCAGCTCCGGGTCCAGCTCGGCCACCAGCGCGCGGAGGGCGACTGCCTCGGTCGTGTCCTCGAGCACGTCCGTCGACATCTCGCGACGCAGGACATCGGCGAGGGCGTGTCGCCGCCGCGTGCCCCGCTGAGCATTGGCGAGCACATTCCGCGCGACGCCGAACAGCCACATGCGCGCCTCCGCGGGAGGGCTCGGGAGGTCGTCGCGCCGCCGCCACGCCGTCATCAGCGTCTCCGCCAGCAGGTCGGCGGCATCCTGGTCCACTCGGCGCGCGAAGTACCGCAGCAGATCGGGGCTCGCCTCCTCGACGAGGGCGACGAAGGACGCTTCGTCACGCGTGCCGCGCCGCGCGCGCCTCACCGCTGCTCGCCTTCGCACCGTTCCTGCGACGAGAAGCCCAGGCCCGTGGTGGGATAGCCCGCCGCCTCGACGTGCGACATGACCGCGGTGAAGACAGCGTCCTTCACGGCGAGGTTGTACTCGACGTCGGCGTTGTAGTGATCCGTCCCGTATCCGAAGGGGATGGAGTCGCCCTCGCTCTCGTACATCATCGGCTGTTGCCGCAGCTTGGCGATCTCGGCATCCACGTCGATCGCGCGGGCGAGATCCGCGGTCCGGAGGTACTCGCGAGCACTGTCGGCCGCGGCGGGGTCCGCCGGGACGTCCGCGGGGCGGTCCGCGGCGGGCGAGTACGTGACGTCTCCGACCCGGACCTCGCAGCTCCCGCCGCCCGGGAGCGCGTACGTGAACGATGCGTCCGGGGTGAGCGCCCAGGTCTCCCACGCCGCGGGCTGCATCCAGAATCGCCCCCAGTCGACGGTGACCGCCGCGTACGCTGCTCCCGCCGTACCGAGCACCAGGACCGGGACGAGGGAGGCCGCGAGCACGCGCCTCCGTCGGCCGCGCGTGCGGTCCTGGGCGACGATCGCGCGTGCCATCGCCGACGCCCGCACGCGCACACCGTCGTCGCTCAGCTCGCGCGCACGATCCGCCCGGGTCATCAGCGCGTGCAGGGCGCCATCCAGATCGTCGTCCATGCGGAACACCTTCCCTCGCCGGGGCGGAATCACCCCTCTGGAACAGACATGTCCGGGAGTGTCCGAATCGTTCTCGGGCGGGCCGATTCCCGTCGCGCTTGGCCCGAGAACAGGGGATGCCACGGAAACAGGACGATCCGCGCGAAAACGCCCTGTCCCGGTGGCATCCCCTGTTCTCATGACGTCCGGAGGCCGCGGGCGCGAGAGCGACGCACGGCGCGGGCGCCGGCCCGAGAGCAGCGCGCCTCAGCCCAGCCCCATCTCCTGCAGCACGCCCGTCTTCTCGCGGGTGAAGGCCTCGACCTCGCCGTCCTCGCCCTCGCCGAATCGGGTCGAGTACCCCTCGCCGCGCGGCCGGGACGCGAAGAGCGCCTCCACGGCGCCGGACAGATCGGCCGAGACCGTGGAACCGCCCGGGGACAGCTCGCCGTACCCGGCGACGACGGAGACGTCCACGTGGTTCTGCTCCGCCACCGGGATCACCGCGACCAACACGGCACGCAGCACGTCCTCGGACACCGCATACCCCGGGGTCGCGTCGAGGTCGGAGGCGTCGGCGGGCTCGATGCTCACGTCGACGCGCAGCTGGCAGGGGCCCTCGCAGTTGTCGCTCCCCCGCTCGGCGACGACGCGCCATCCCCCGCCGTCGGCCGCTCCGCTGTCGTCGATCGCGGCTTGGATCGGCGGGATGGCTTTCTCGATATCGCTCTTACTCGACCCGAAGGGGTCGTCGAACGGCGATCGTCCGTCGGCCAGGGGAATCACGAAGCAGCCCGACAGCGCCACGGCCACCACCCCGGCGAGCGCCGCAGCGAGCACTCCTCTGGTCGCCCCGCGTGTCCCGCGCATCCCCGTCGCCCTCCTCAGCCGAAGATCTGCGACGAGATCTCCGACAACCACGCGCGCGCGTTGATGTTCACCGTCTCGAGGTAGATCCACACCCCGTCCCGCGCGACCACGACGTCCTCGGTCTCGGCGGTCCCGCCCGCCTTCACGCAGTACTGGGCGCCGAAGTCCTCCGCCGCCTGGCACTCGTAGCCCTGGGCGGCGAGCCCCGCGACGCCGGCGGTGACATCGGCGTCCGACGCGGTGCTGACGATCAGCAGCACCGCGGCCGCCTCCTCCTGGATCCAGTTGCACGACAGCGCCGTCGTCGCGTTCGCGGGTGCCGGTCGCACGAAGCCGTCGGCGTGCTGAGCCGTGAGCCCGCCCACCGTCTCCTGCCGCGTGGCCGCCGTGCCGAGGTCGTCACAGGATGCCGGGATCGAGGCCGACGGCGTGGTCGGGGTCGAGGGCTCGGATGACGCGGACGGAGTCGGCGACGCACTCGGAGCAGTGGCCGACGGCGAGGCGACGGTCGTCGTGGTCGGTGCGGGAGCGGGGTCGTCCGGGACGCACCCGGTCAGCCCGGCGATCGCCCCGATCAACAGTGCTCCCGTGACGGTGATGGACGCACGACGCATGGCGGACCCCTCCCCGCGGAGCAGCGCTCCCGCGCCGTCCGCTCTTCCTGCGCTCAACATAGCCGGGTTCGCCCGCCGCCTCACCCAGCCCTTGACCCTCACGCGACGTGAGGGACGACGCTGGGGCTATGAACGAGAATTTCGACGCCTTCGAGATCAGTCCCGTACCCCCTCCCGGCCCGGGCGCCGCCGCGCCGCCGCTGTACCGCGGCATCTACGGCATGCCCATGTTCGTCACCCTCCCGACCACCGATCTGACGACATCCATCGACTTCTGGACCCGCGGTCTCGGATTTTTCGAGCTGTTCGGCATCCCCGGCCAGATGGTGCACCTGCGGCGGTGGGCGTTCCAGGACGTCCTGCTCGTGGTCGGTGAGGCGACCCCGACGGCTCCGCCCGCGAGCGTGAGCTTCGCCTGCGTCCTCGACCAGATCGATCCCCTGCTCTCAGCGGTGCGCGCCCTCGGTGCCACCCCCGAGGTCCGCGACACCCCGTGGAACACCCGCGACGTCGAGGTGGTCACTCCCGAGAATGCGCGCGTCCTGTTCACCGCGGCCAAAGTGTTCAACCCGGCGAGCGTCGAGGGGCGGAACCTGCAGTCGGTGGGGATCGGGCGCGACGACAATGGGTCCCATGAGTGAGCACGGGATGCCGGTGGGCGAGACGGCCGCCCGCCTCGGGCTGACCGTGCGCACCCTGCATCACTGGGATGAGATCGGCCTCGCGCGCCCGGCCGCGCGCTCGACCGCCGGCTACCGGCTCTACACCGACGACGACCTCGAACGCCTTCGCCGCATCGTGGTCTACCGCGAGCTCGGCCTGGATCTCGACGCCATCCGCGCGGTGCTCGACGAGCCGGGTGGAGACGTCGCCGCGCAGCTCCGCGTCCAGCGGGCCCAGCTCGCGCAGCGCATCGCGCAGCTGCAGGACCTCGACAAGGATCTCGAGCGCATGATCGCCGCGCAGGAGCGCGGCATCCTGCTCTCCGAGGAGGAGCAGCGCGCGAGTTTCGGACCCGGCTGGGACACGAACTGGCCCGCCGAAGCGCGGGATGCCTACGGGCACTCGCCGCAGTGGCAGCAGTACGCCGAGCGGTCGGCATCCCGTTCCGCCCACGACTGGGCCGCGGTGACGCGGGAGGTCTCCGCCTTCGACGACGAACTCGGCACCGCTCTCGACGCCGGCGTCCAGCCCGGCGATGCCGCAGCCGACGCGCTCGTCGACCGGCATCGCGAGGTGTTCTCGCAGTACTTCCCCATCACCCGGCAGATGCAGGTGCACCTCGGCCGGATGTACGCCGCCGACCCCCGCTTCGCCGCGCACTACGACGCGATCCGCCCGGGACTCGCGGCGTGGCTGCGCGACGTGATCGAGGCCAGTGCCCGCGCGCACGGCATCGACCCCGACACCGCTCGGTGGGAGTGATCAGGCGGAGCCGCGCTCCACGATCTCGGTCGGGAGGATCGTCGCGTGGACGGCCGGTCGCCCGGCGAGGATGTCGAGGAGAACGGATGCCATGTGCCGGCCCTGCATGAGGGAGGGCTGGCGCACGGTCGTCAGTCCGGGGGTCAACGTCGTCGCGACCGCGGAGTCGTCGAAGCCGATCAGCGCGATGTCCCGGCCGACCTCGAGGCCCCGGTCGCGGAGAGCCGTGTAGGCGCCTCGAGCCATCAGGTCGCTCGCGACGAACAGGGCGTCGGGGAGTTCGCCCGCCGACAGGATGCGGTTCATCGCGAGGGCACCGCCCATCTCGGTGAAGTCGCCGTCTTCGATCGCGACCGGCTCGAGTCCGGCGTCCGCCATCGCGGCGCGGAACCCCTGGATGCGGTCGAGCGAGGCGGGCATGTCGAGGGGTCCGGAGATGGTGCCGATCCGGCGGTGGCCGCGATCCAGCAGGTACTGCGTGGCCCCGCGCGCGCCCTCGACGTTGTCGACGTCGACGTAGTAGTCGTCGGCGCGCACCTTCGGGGGGCGACCGCCGTAGACGACCGGCACGACATCGGCGATGCGCTCCAGGAACGTGTCGCTCGTGTGGTGCGAGGCGACGATCGCGCCGTCGACGCTGCCCCCGCGGAGGTACCCGAGGGCCTTCGCGCTGGCGTCGTCGCTCGCGATGAGCATGTTCATGACGAAGTCGGTCTCGCCGACCACCTCGCCGATCCCGGCGACGATCGACGCGAAGAACGGGTCGCCGAAGAAGCGGTCGGTCTGCTCCGGGATGATCAGGGCGATGGCCCGTGTCTGCCGGCTCGCGAGCGAGCGCGCCGCGCGATTGGGGACGTACTGGAGTTCGTCGATCGCGCGGCGCACCGCTTCGAGGGCGGCGGGAGAGACCGCGGTGGAGCCGTTCACGACGCGCGAGACCGTCGAGCGTGACACGCCGGCTCGCGCTGCGACTTCTTCGATCGTGGCGGCGCCCCGCACGGGTGCGAGTTCCATCGCGTTCCCTCCTCCGGGCCCTCGCGCGGCCTACACCGCGGCTGCGGTGACCAAAGCGCGCTCGGCGATGATGCGAGCGTACTGCCGGCCGGAGTCCTTCACCGTGCGCGTCTGCGTCTGGTAATCGACGTAGACGATGCCGAAGCGCTTCTCGTATCCCCAGGCCCACTCGTAGTTGTCCATGAGCGACCAGTAGAAGTATCCGCGGACGTCGACGCCCTGCTCCACGGCATCCAGAACCGCTCCGAGGTGGGACTCGACGAACGCGACACGCTCGGTGTCGCGCACGTGCGCCTCCCCGCCCTCGACCCCGCCCTCGACGACGAGCTCGTCGTCGTAGGCGGCACCGTTCTCGGTGACGTAGAGGGCCACGCCGGCCTGGGCCGCGTATTCCTCGCTGACGTGGACCAGGAGGCGGGTGAGCCCCTCGGGCTGCACTTCCCAGTGCATGCTCGTGCGATCCAAGCCCCGGTCGTGCCAATACAGGTTCTGGTGCGCGGGGAAGGGCGACGCGATCCGCCGCTCCGTCGGGGCGTCACCCGCGGGCGGGTTGACGAGCGGGGGCGTGCCTCCGACGAACTCTCCGTGGTAGTAGTTCACGCCCAGGGTGTCGATCGGCGTCGAGATGATGTCGAGGTCGCCGGGCTGCACGGCCGCCTGCCACTTCGACACCGCATCGGCATCGGTCTTGCGGAAGTCCTTGATGATGTCGGCGGGGTACTCGGCGCGGAACACCGGCTCGAGGAACCAGCGGTTGAACTGTCCGTCCACGCGCCGCGCCGCGTCGATGTCGGCCGGGTTGGTCGGGTCGACGGCATCCGCCACCGTCAGGTTCAACGTGAGCCCGAGGTTCAGCGAGGAGTCGCGCGCGCGGAGCTCGCGCACGGTCTGTCCGTGGCCCAGCAGCAGGTGGTGCGCGGCGAGCATGCCCTCGACCTGCGAGTAGTGCCCGGGGGCGTGGGCGCCGGCGGTGTAGCTGAGGAACGACGAGCACCAGGGCTCGTTGAGCGTCGTCCACACGTTCACCCGATCGCCGAGTGCGTCGTGCATGTCGAGGGCGTACTCGGTGAACCTCTCGCTCGTCTCGCGCACGGTCCAGCCGCCGCGGTCCTGCAGGGCCTGCGGGAGATCCCAGTGGTACAGGGTCAGCCAGGGGAGGATGTCGGCATCCAGAAGCTCGTCGACGAGGCGCTTGTAGAAGTCGACGCCCTTCGGGTTGAGGGCACCGCCGTCGGGACGCACGCGCGACCACGACGTCGAGAACCGGTAGGTCTGCAGACCGAGGCTCTTCATGAGCTGCACATCGCCGGCGTAGCGGTGGTAGTGATCGCACGCGACATCGCCGTTGTCGGCGTTGATCACGGCGTTCGGGACGCGGCTGAAGGCATCCCAGATCGAGGCGGTACGGCCGTCTTCGAACGCGGCGCCCTCGATCTGGTAAGCCGCGGTGGCGGCCCCGAAGAGGAAGCCCTCGGGAAAGGCTCGGGAGTCGGACATGGTTCGGGTTCCTTCCGTGGGCGCGAGGGTCATCCCTTCACCGCCCCTTGCATGATGCCACTGACCAGCTGCTTGCCCGCGAAGACGAACAACAGGAGCAGCGGAACCGTCGACAGCAGGACACCCGCGAGCACGACCGAGTAATCGACGAAGTAGTTCGACTGCAGCAGCGACAGCGCCACCGGCAGCGTGGGGTTCTGGCGATCGAGCACGATGAACGGCCAGAAGAAGTTGTTCCACGCGGTGACGAAGGTGAACAGGCCCAGCATCGCCGCGGCGGGGCGCGCGGCGGGGACCCCCACCGTGAGGAAGGTGCGGAACGAGCTCGCCCCGTCGACGCGGGCGGCCTCGATCAGCTCATCGGGCACGGCTTGGCGCAGGTACTGCGTCATCCAGAAGACACCGAACGCGCTGGTGAGCGCCGGGACGATGATCGCGCCGATCTGCCCCGTCCACCCGATCTCGCTGAAAAGGATGTACAGCGGAACGACACCCAGCTGAGTGGGCACGGCCATCGTCGCGACGACGAACACCAGCAGCCACGGACCGCCACGGAAGCGGAGCTTCGCGAACGCCCAGCCCGCGAGGGTCGAGAAGAAGACGACGGATGCCGCGATGAGAGCCGAGCTGAAGATGGAGTTCCAGAGCCCCGTCCAGAAGTTGACCGCGGGGTTGTTCAGGACGGCGGCGGCGTTCGTGAAGAAGTTGCCGCCCGGGATCCACGACAGCTCCGTGTTGCGGATCGTGGACGAGTCACCCGAGCCGATCAGCAGCGCCCAGTAGTACGGCACGATCGCGGCGAGGAGGACGACGCCGAGGCTCGCATAGACGAACCAGCCGGGACGCGAACCCCGCACGGCGCGCGGACGGCGGCGTGACGGCGTCGGGTCAGCGGCCGCAGTGACGGGAGAGGTGTCGATGACGCTCATGACCGTGCGCCCTTTCCGGTGGATTCGGCGGCGAGGCGCTGCTTCGCGGCGCGCGCGGCGGCGCGGCGCTGAGCGCGACTGAGGCCGTCACGGGCGCCCTCGTCGCGCACGAGCGAGCGGCTGATGAAGAGGTTCACCGCCCCGATGACGAGGATGATGAGGAAGAGGATCCACGCGAGCGCGGCCGCGCGACCGAAGTTCCATTCGCCCCAGCCGAGCTTGTAGAGGTAGAGCGAGATGGTCAGCCACTGGTTGTTCGAACCGCCGGTGCCGCCCTGGTCGAACATGCGCGGCTCATCGAAGATCTGCAGTCCGCCGATGGTCGAGGTGATGACGACGAAGATGAGGGTCGGCTTGAGGCTCGGCAGGGTGATCGAGAAGAACTGACGCACCTTTCCCGCGCCGTCGACGGTGGCCGCCTCGTAGTACTCGCGCGGCACGGCCTGCATGGCCGCGAGCAGGATGAGGGTGTTGTAGCCGGTCCAGCGGAAGTTGACCATCGTCGCGATGGCGATGTGGCTGGCGAAGGTGTCGGAGTGCCAGCCCACCCCGGGCAGGCCGATGCGACCGAGCAGCGTGTTCACGATGCCGTACTGGTCGCCGAACATGTTGCTGAAGATGAGCGCGACGGCGACGGGGGCCATGACGTAGGGCACGAGAACGCCCATGCGCCAGAGCGTCTTCGCCCGGATGTTCTGGTCGAGCATCGCCGCGATGAAGACCGCGAGAAGCAGCTGCGGCACGGTCGACAGCACGAAGATGCTGAAGGTGTTGCGCAGGGCGTCCCAGAACGCGGGCTGCGAAAGCACGTAGGCGTACTGGTCGAAGCCGACGAAGGTGCCCGAGCCGCGGATCTGGTCCCAGTCCATGAACGAGATGACACCCGTGTACAGGATCGGGAAGAGGCCCGTGACGAGGAAGAGGATGAAGAACGGGGAGATGTAGAGGTACGGGGAGAGCTTCAGATCCCAGGCGCTGAGCTTCGAGCCGAACCCGACGCGTCGGGGGGTACGGGCGGGGGGACCGTCGGGGGCGGATGCCGCGGGGGCCGCGGGCGGCTGCAGTGTCGTGGTCATGAGGTTCCTTCCGGGGTACGGGCCGGGCGCACGAGGCGCCCGGCCCGCGACGTCCGAGGTCAGCCGATGGCGTCCACCTGCGAGACCCACTGGTCCCACGAGGTCTGGGCGTCCTGCGTGCCCTGGTCGACGCGCAGGAGCGCCTTCGACATCGCGTCGTTCACCTGGAAGTAGTACTGACCCTTGAACGGCGTCACCGTCACCGCGTTCGCGCGGTTGGTGAAGATCTCACCGATCGGGGCGTCGTTGAAGTAGGCGTTCTTCGCGTCGAGGAGATCGGTCGACTTCAGCGCGTCGACCTGGCTCGGGAAGGTGCCCGCCTGCTGGAAGAACTTGACCTGCTGCTCGGGCGAGGTCAGCCAGTCCGCGAGAGCCTGCGCCTCCGCCACGTGCGGGCCGTTGGCGGGGACGGTCAGGTACGAGCCGCCCCAGTTGCCGCCGCCGTTGGGGAACACGTCGGCGATCTTCCAGCCGGAGACCTCGGGGGCGTTGCCCTCGATCTGCGTCAGCATCCAGCCGGGGCAGGAGAGCGTCGCGAACGCGCCGTTCGCCATACCCGCGTACCAGTCGGTGGACCACTGCTCGAAGTGCGCCGACTGCGTCTTGCTCGCGTCGAGCGTCTCGGTGTAGATCTTCTTGACCTCGGGGTTGGTCGTGGCGGTGATCTCGCCCGAGTCGGGATTCTCGTAGGCCGCCTCGACCTGGTTGATCATGCCCTGGTACACGCTGCTCGCGGAGTCGAAGAACGGCTTGCCGGTGGCGGCGACGTACTTGTCGCCCATCTCGAAGTAGGTCGACCAGTCGCCCTGGAGCGCGGCCGCGACATCGGCGGGCTCGGTCGGCAGACCGGCGGCCTCGAAGAGGTCGGAGCGGTAGCAGATGGCCTCGGGGCCGATGTCGGTGCCGTAGCCGACGAGGTTGCCCGAGGGGTCGGTCGCGGCCTTGACCTTCCAGTCCAGCCAGCGGCTCTTGAGGTCGTCGGGGACGGGGGCGAGGAGGTCGGAGTACTTCATGACCTCGGGAAGCCAGTCGACCTCGATGGCCTCGATGTCGGCCAGGCCGCTCTTGCCCAGCTTCTGGAAGTAGTTGGCACGGGCGTCGTTCGACTTGGCCGCGCGGTTGTGCACGATCTTCACGTTCGGGTGCTCGGCCGTGTAGGCGTTGAGCAACTCGTCGGTGTAGCCGAAGTCGTTGAACGTGGCGACGGTGAGGGTGACCTCCTCGTCGCTGCTGCCGCTGGTAGCGCCCCCGCCGCCGGAGCAACCGGCCAGCACGAGGGCAGAGGTGGAGGCGACGGCTGTCGCGAGGGCGACGCGGCGCAGGGCGCGTGATTTCACAGGACACTCCTTTGTGGTGGATGCGAACCGACAAGGGTGATCGGCCCCCGGCCTCAGGTGTGGGAGCGCTCTCATCGATTTCGTCGAGAGTATGGGATCGCTCCCACAGCGTCAAGGGAGCGCTCCCAAATCGTTACGCGCGGCGCAGCGTCGGCCGATCCCGCCGAGATCGCACGTCCGTGTCAAGGTCACACCGCATGGCGCACAGCCCGCTGTCATCTCGCGCGGAACGTGTGATCTCGGCGGCGGACCCGCGACCGAGGCGCGCCACGCGGCACGCGGCGCCCTGCGTAGAATGAGAGGACACGCCCACCGACTTCTGGAGCTGCTGTGCCCACCATCGTCGTCGACGTCATGCCCAAGGCCGAGCTTCTCGACCCGCAGGGAAAGGCCGTCGCCGGTGCCCTGTCGCGCCTGGGCGAGCACCGCTTCTCCGACGTGCGCATCGGAAAGCGCTTCGAGCTCACCGTCGAGGGCGAGGTCGACGAGGCCACCCTGGCCCGTGCCCGCGAGCTCGCCGACGAGATGCTCTCGAACGCCGTCATCGAGGACGTCGTCAACATCGAGGTCGTGGAGTGACCGCCCGCATCGGGGTCATCACCTTCCCCGGTTCGCTCGACGACCGCGACGCGCAGCGCGCGATCCGCCTCGCGGGCGCCGAGCCCGTCGCCCTCTGGCACGGCGAGCACGATCTGAAGGGCGTCGACGCCCTGGTCCTGCCGGGCGGCTTCAGCTACGGCGACTACCTGCGCGCCGGTGCCATCGCCGCCTTCGCGCCGATCATGGCCGAGGTGAAGGACGCCGCGGGCAAGGGGATGCCCGTCCTCGGCATCTGCAACGGCTTCCAGATGCTCGTCGAGGCGCACCTGCTGCCCGGCGGCCTCATCCGCAACGCGCACCAGCAGTTCATCCGCCGCGACCAGCGCCTGCGCGTCGAGAACGCCTCGACCGCGTGGACGAGCGACTTCTCCGAGGGCGACGAGATCGTCATTCCCCTGAAGAACGCCGACGGCGGTTACATCGCGGATGCCGAGACCCTGGCGCGCGTGAACGGCGAAGGCCTCGTGGCCTTCCGGTACGTCGGCGTGAACCCCAACGGCTCGCTCGACGACATCGCCGGCCTCACCAACGAGCGCGGCAACGTCGTCGGCCTCATGCCGCACCCCGAGCACGCCGTCGAGCCCGGCTTCGGCCCCGGCACGAGCGCCGCCATGCGTTCCGGCGTCGACGGCTTGGGCTTCTTCACCTCGGCGATCGCCGCCGTCGTGGGCGCTGCGGCCTGACGCCTCGCACCGAGCGCACCGTGTGACGACGGGACGGCGGCTGCGCGATAGCGTGACACCGTGACCGAGAAGCGCTCTCCCGACCAGGACGCGCTGATCGACCGCATCCTGCACCTCTGGAGAGCGGATGCCGAGACCCTGCCCTCCGAGCCACGCCTGGCCGAGCTGACCGGCGCGAGCCGCAACTCGGTGCGGGAAGCGCTGATCCGCCTCGAGGAGCGCGGGTACGTGCATCGCACGCAGGGCGCACGCACCTCCCCCAACCGCCGCCTCCCCGGCGTCGGCCGTCGCATCGACGAGCAGTTCGACCACTCGCTGTCGATCCGCTCCGCCGGCTACGAGCCGACGCTCGACGTCGTCTCGGCGGACCGTCTCGAGCTGACCCCGGGCGCTCACCGCTACGACGACCTGCCCGATGGCACCGCGGTGCTGCGCACCCGCAAGATGTGGCGCGTCGACGGGGCGCCGTACGCCCTCGCAGAGGACCTGGTGCCGCTCACCCGCCCGGCCGACCTCGACCCGCGTCGTCCGGTGTTCGATCTCGCGGAGGAAGCCAACGGCATCCGGGTCGCCTGGGAGACCCTGTGGATCGACGCGATCGCCCTCGATGCGGAACGAGCCGCGATTCTGGATGCCGAGCCCTCGACGCCGGTGATCGAGATGACGTACTGCGGGTACGGGGCGGACGACGCGATCGGGTACTGGTCGCGAGAGGTGCAGCTGTCGGCGCCCGCGGGCCTAAGGAACGCGCTGATCCGGCGCGTGCGGTCCTGACCCGAGTCCGGCGATGACCTCCCCGGGGCGGAGCGAGCGCGAGAGGATGGGAGCATGTCTCGTCCCGTGATCCAGACCGACGCCGGTTCCGTGGCCGGAACGCTGCACGACGGGATCGAGCGCTACCTCGGCATCCCGTACGCCGAGGCCCCCGTGGGATCCCGGCGCTTCGCCGCCCCCGAGCCGACCGCGGCCTGGGAGGGCGTGCGGGAGGCGACCGCGTTCGGGCCGACCTCGCCGCAGTCCCCGTACCCCGGTGCGATCGGGGAGCTCCTGGCGTCGACGATCATCCCCGGCGACGACATCCTGACGGTCAACGTCTGGCGACCGGAGGATGCCGACGGTGCCGCCGTCCTGCTCTGGTTCCACGGCGGGGCCCTCGAGCGGGGTACCGCGGCACTCAGCACGTACGACGGGAGCCCCTTCGCGCGCGACGGCGTCGTCTTCGTGTCGGCGAACTACCGACTGGGGGCGGAGGGCTTCTCCGTCCTGCCCGACGCCCCGCAAAACCTCGGGCTCGCCGACGCGGCGGAGGCGCTGCGGTGGACGCACCGCAACATCGCCCGGTTCGGCGGAGACCCCTCGCGCATCACGATCTTCGGGGAGTCCGCGGGCGGCGCCGTCGTGGCCGCACTCCTCGCCCGCGAAGATCTCCGCCCGATGATCGCCGGGGCCATCATCGAGTCCGGTCCGCTCGACGCCGAGACGCCGCGGCGTGCGGGGCGGGCGACCCGCGCCATCGCCCGATCGCTCGGGGTCGACGCGTCGGCCGCGGCGCTCCGCCGGGTCGAGCCGGAACGGATCGTAGCCGCGCGCGACGCGCTGACCGCTCGGGCGACGCTGCTGCGCGCGGCACCGGGGTTCACGGCGGCGATCGATCCCGAGACCCTTCCCGACTCTCCGCGGCGCGCGATCGTCACCGCGGACGTGCCCGTGATGATCGGCACCAACACCGACGAGTACCGCCTCTGGTACCCACCCGAAGCCCTCGCCGCGCTGAATCGACGCACGTACGCGCTGCTCGCCCTGGCGAAGCGCGTTCCGCGCGGCGCCTGGGCGGCCTACCGACGCGCCCTCCCCGCGGCGTCGACGGGCGAGATCATCGGACAGGTGATCACGGACTCGATCCTGCGCGTTCCCGCGGTCGAGGTCGCTCGCGCCCGCACCGCTCCCACCTTCGTGTACGAGTTCGCGTGGCAGAGCCCGGTGCGCGATCTGCGCGCCGCGCACGCGCTCGAGATCGGCTTCGTCTTCGACGCGCTCGATGATCCGGCGTCGGAGCGTCTGGCGGGGACCGCAGCCCCCGCCGCGCTCGCGGAACGCATGCACGGCGACTGGATCCGCTTCGCCGAGACGGGCGATCCGGGCTGGCCGACATTCGCGAACGGCGAGCGCGTCCGCCGCTACGACACGGTCACGCGCGACGTTCCCCTCCCCCGCGCCGAGGCTCTGGCCGCGCTCACGCGCTGAGCACGGACGAGCAGGAAAGCGGGCGCCGCGTTTCGCCCACGTAAAGACGCCGTGACGTTGTTGGACGCCTCGTCCCGCAACTTGTTGGACAAGCGTACGCTCGCCATACCCGACGAAAGCGAGCCGTCATGCCCGAGACCCTCTCCACCCACCACCTCTCCTCCGAGATCGTCACGCCCTCGGGATTCGACCCGTTCGGCGTCGTGCTGACGCCCATGGAGGACGGCACCCCGTTCACGGTGGAAGAGGCCGTGCTCGATGTGTCGAACGGCATCCCGCGCTTCTATCTCATGCGCCTGCACGACAAGGCGCCCACGTTCGTGCAGGTCACCCGCCACCTCGAAACGACGCAGACGCTGATGTCGGTCGGCGACGTCGAATGGACGATCGCCGTGGCCGCGCCCGGGATCGACGAACCGACCCTCGACGACCTGCGGGCTTTCCGCATCCCGCCGCGCACGGCCATCACGATGCGCAAGGGAACGTGGCACGCCGGCCCGTTCTTCGCCGAGCCGAGCATGGACTTCGTCAACCTCGAGCTCGACGACACCAACGTCACCGACCACCACAACCACCGTCTCGACGACACCTTCGGGGTGCGTGTCGTGATCGACGCGGAGTGACGATGCTCACCCCGTTGATCGATGCCGGAGCGCGCCTCGCCGCGCTCGAACGCGAGGCGGCCCACCAGGCTGCGCTCAGCGCGGGCGACGGTCGCGCGTGGGTCGGCGAGCGCGACGGGATCCACCCCGTCGTGATCGTCGGTGCGGGACAAGCCGGTCTCGTCCTCGCGCGGGGCCTCCGCCGCCGCGGCATCGACGATGTCATCGTGCTCGATGCCGCCCCGGCGGGCTCGGCCGGACCGTGGACGACCTACGCCCGCATGCACACGCTGCGAACGCCCAAGGACATCGCTTGGCCGACCTGGGGCACTCCCGCCGTCAGCCCGCGGGCCTGGTTCGAGGCCGTGTACGGCCTCGCCGCGTGGGACGAGATCGAGTTCTTCCCGACGGTCGCGTGGCACGGTTTCCTGCAGTGGTACCGCGAGGTCTCGGCGATCACGGTCGTCCCGTCGACGCGGGTGACCGCGATCGTCCCGGGCGACGGCCCCCTGAGACTCGCGCTCGAGGGCCCCGACGGCACGTGGACGCTCGAGGCACACCACGTCGTACTCGCGACCGGCATCGAAGGGGCCGGCGGCCGCCACATCCCGGCGCTGCTCGACGCTCTCCCCGCCGACCGGGTCCACCACACGCACGATGACATCGACTTCGGCGCCCTCGCGGGCCTGCGGATCGGCATCCTCGGCGCCGGCACCGGCGCCTTCGACAACGCCGCGACCGCCCTCGAACACGGCGCCGCGAGCGTCGACGTGCACATGCGCCGCGCCGCGATGCCTCAGGTGAGCCCGTACCGCTGGATGGAGTTCGCCGGGCTCATCGAGAACTACGGCACGTTCACCGACGCGCAGAAGTGGGCGTTCAACGTCCACCTCTCCGCCGTCGACCAGCCCGCCACGCAGAACGCGCTCTGGCGCGCGCACGCCTTCGACGACTTCCGGTTCCTCACGTCGTCGCCGTGGGAGAGCGTCGCGTGGACGGGCAGCGACATCGCCGTCACGACGCCGCGTGGCATCCATCACTATGACGTCGTCCTCGCCGCGACCGGCATCACATCCGACCTGGCACGACGCCCCGAACTCTCGACCGTCGCCCCGGATGCCACCCTCTGGAGCGATCGCCTCAACCCCGAAGCCGCGGCCCAGAATCCGGGGCTGGCCGCGTTCCCGTACCTCGACGACGACTTCGGCCTCGTGGACCGGAACGGGGGCGAGGCCCTCTCGCGCATCCACCTGTTCAATCACGGCGCGCGGATCAGCCAGGGGATGCTGAGCCACCAGATCCCCGGGCTCGTGGGCGGAGCGACCAAGCTCGCGGCGGCCCTCTCGCGGCGTCTGTTCGCACGGCAGTCCGACGAGCTGCTCGCGGAGTACCTCGCGTACGACGTGCCCGTCGGCGTGCACATCGGCCGGCGCGCAGCCGCCTCATCGTCGCTCGTGGAACACAACGCAGGAGCCTTCGCCCCCGGCCGGGCCCTGCACACGTGAACGGCCGGTCGCCGCACCGAATCTCCTGCGTTGTGTCAGGTGGGGCGACCTCGGGGGAACACCCGGCTAGCGTGGAGAGGGTGACGACCGCGATCCCCCTCACCGTGTCCGTTCCCACCGCCCGACTCCGCGATGACCTCGGGACACTCCCCGACGGCGTCGAGGTGGTGATCTGGGACATGAAGGATGCCGCTCCGCGCGCCCGTTTCGACATGGTCGTGCCGCCGTACATGTCGATGGATGGGGTGATCGAGGCCCTGTCCACCGTCGAGGTCGGGCTCGTCCAGAGCCAGTCGATCGGCTACGACAACGTCGAGGGGCGTCTGCCCGAGGGCCTTGTGTTCGCGAACGCCTCGAGCGTGCACGAGACGGCGACCGCGGAGCTCGCCGTCGCCCTCACGCTCGCCGCGCAGCGCCGGCTCCCCGACTTCGTGCGCGCCCAGGACCGCGGCGAGTGGACGGGCGGGGGCGCCGCGGGGCTCGCCGACCGACGCGTCACCCTCTTGGGCTTCGGGGGCGTCGGCCGCGCGATCGCCGCGCGCCTGAAGCCCTTCGAGGTCGATCTCCGCGCCGTCGCTTCGCACGGACGCCTCCAGGACGAGGTCGAAGTGTTCCCGCTCGGAAAGCTCTCCGAGGTGCTCGCCGCGACGGACATCCTCATCGCCTCGCTCCCCGGCGGAGACGCGACCCGGCACATCATCGACGACGCGGCCCTGTCCGCGCTTCCCGACGGCGCGCTCATCGTCAACGTCGGCCGCGGCCCCCTCGTCGACACCGACGTCCTCGTCGACCACGTGCGACGAGGCCGCATCCGCACGGCGCTGGACGTGACCGACCCCGAACCGCTGCCCGCCGGCCACCCGCTGTGGAGCCTCGAGGGCGCCCTCGTCGTGCCGCACGTCGGAGGAGCGACGGACGCCATGCACCCCCGCATCGCGCGCCTCGTCCGCCGGCAGATCGACCGCCTCCGCGCCGGCGAGGAGCCGCTGAATATCGTGATCGGCGGCTAGGCCGCGAGGAGGCCGGCGACCACATTGCTCGCCGCGTGCACGACGGCGCCGGGGACGAAGCTCCCGGTCCGATGGCGGAGCCAGCCCAGCAGCCAGCCCGCCGCGAATTGGACGGGCAGGATCGGCCACGTCCGTGCGTCGATCACCAGGAGGGGCAGGTGCGGCACGAGGAACACCGCGGCCTGCAGCAGGTTTCCCCACGCGAAGCCGAGGCGACGTACGAAAACCCCGCCGAGCAGCCCGCGGAAGAGGGCCTCTTCACCGACCGCGCGCAGGATCACGCTGATCGCCGCGCCGACGGACGTCAGCCGGGCGATCGAGACGCCCGGAGCATCGATGACGTCGGCGGGGATCACGGCGATCGCCAACCACCCGGCGAGGACGAGGGGGACGAGGAGCAGCGCTGCCCACCCGTACCCGGATGCCGGGCCCCACATCACGCCGAGACGTCGGCGCGCGAGGCGGAAGCCGACAGCGCCCCGACGGGACTGCACGATCAGGTAGACGACGGCCGGGATGCAGAAGAGGAGGAACTCGGCCATACGGGCAACCTATCGGCCCGAATCTCAGCAGCCCAGGTTCAGCCGCCCGCCCGAGCCGCGTACGCGTTCGCGGCGGCCGCGACGTCGTCGACGTAGGTGTCGAGGTGGTTGTACGAGAACACCGCGCGTCGCCACCCGGTGGGGCTCGTCATCTCGCCCGCGGCGCAGAGGTACCGCCCCGCCGCGAGTGCCGCGTCGTCGATCTGGTTCGGGTCGGCGATGCCGTCGCCGTTCGCGTCGGCACCCCAGCGCTGCCACGTCGAGGGGATGAACTGCAGGGGCCCCACGGCGCGATCCCAGACAGCGTCGCCGTCGAAGCGTCCGCCGTCGGTGTCGGAGATGGCCGCGCTCGCGGTGCCGTCCAGGGCGATCCCGCGAATCGGCGGATCGGGGTACCCGTCCGCGCGGAGCGAACCCCCGTCGTGCGTGCCGTGGGCCGACTCGATGGCACCGAGGCCTGCGAGCGTGTTCCACCCGAGACCGCAGTCGGGCTGCTCCGCCCGCAGGGTCAACGAGGCTGCAGCGTAAGCGCGCAGAGCGCGTTCCGGGATGCCGTTTCGCACCGCCACCGTCCCGGTCCAGGCCGGATCCGGCCGGACGACAGCGGCGACCTCGGTCGTCAGCGACGCTTCATGCGGCGCTGCGGCGTCCGCGGCGAAGGTCGACCCGGCGGCGGGCGTGGCGAGCGCCGACACCGCGGCGTCCCCTTCCCCCGCCATCGCGGGCCAGTGGTCGACACGCGCCGCGGATCGCTCGACGTCGAGGGCCATCGCCTGCGCCTGTGCGACGAATGCACCCCCGCCACCCACCAGCAGCACGAGCGCGAGCAGCCACGGCCAGAGCGGCCGGCGCGGAGCCTCGTCGAGGTCCACGGACACCTCCCGGGCGCCCGTCGGGTCGGACGCACGCGGCGACGTTAGACCGCGCCGACGACGCCGGCGTGAACGGTCGGGATACGGCGTCCGTCCCCGCGCACAGGTGCGTCGCGAGTTCAGCCGCGAAAGCCCGCCGGGTTCGACAGCAGGTCGGCGAACGCCAGCTCGGCGGGGCCGACGAGCATGAGGCGCGAGCGAAGGTGGGCGCGTTCGAGACGGATCGTTCGACCCTCCGCGCCGAGGGGATGCACGCGCACCGCGTCGGCGAGACGCTCGCGGCTCACCGACAGCAGCGCGCCGAGGTAGCCGGAGAGCACGACCGTCTCGGGGCTGAACGCGTTGACGAAGTTCGTCAGGGCGATCGACAGCACCTCGACCTGGCGGGTGACCTCGGTCATCACGCGAGGGTTGCGGGCGACGCCGAGCTCGACGTCGAGCTCGTCCTCGTCGAGCTTGCGACGCCCGAGGAGCGGCTCGATGAGGTCGAGGCTGACCTCGGCCTCAAGGCATCCGCGACGTCCGCACACGCAGCGCCGACCCCGGGGGTCGACGACCGTGTGGCCCAGCTCACCCGCGTAGCCGGACGTGCCGCGAAGGAGGGTGCCGTCGATGATGAGCCCGCCGCCGATGCTGTGCATCGCTCCGCCGAGATAGAGCAGATTGCCCACGCCCACGCCCACTCCGAAGCGCGACTCGGCGAGGGCTCCGATGCTCGCGTCGTTGCCGGCCGTGACCGGCATGCCGAGCTGGTCGCTGAGGCGGGCGGCCACCGGGTCGCGCTTCCAGCCGAGGGTCGGCGACACGAGCACGGAGCCGTTGGCGTTCACGAGGCCCGGCACCGCGAGCCCGGCACCCACGACCCGGTAGTGACGGTCGATGTCGGCACGCATGGCCTCGACCGAAGACTCCACGATCTGCACGAACCGGCGCGGCGAGGGCGGGCTCGCGGTGTCATGGCGGAGCCGCGCGTGCACGACGCCGCCGAGCCCGACGAGGGCGACCGTCACCGCGTGCGGTTCGGCGCGGACGCTGAGGGCGGCGACGTGGTCTTCGGGCTCGATGTCGAGCGTGGGGCGGCCGACCTTGCCGGTGCGCTCCCCGCCGGGGGCTTCGCGCACGAGACCCAGCTCGGTGAGTTCCATGACCAGTCCGGTCACGGTCGAGCGATTCAAGCCCGTGGTCGCGCCGAGCTGCGCGCGTGAGAGCGCTCCCCGCGAGTGAAGGAGCGACAGCACGGACGCGAGGTTCTGCTGGCGGATCAGGTCGTTGGTCGTACGACCGGCCGGGGGTGCGAGCGGCGTCGCGGGCTCGAACACGGCAGGGGTCATGAGGGGCGCACCTCCCCCATCATCCCATCGGA
>Ga0308171_1000945_pt1 | contig 46772 bp, 45 predicted proteins | sample PhyGR1_FD_202135 | JGI IMG/M metagenome (GOLD analysis project Ga0308171, IMG submission 202135) | Phyllosphere microbial communities from UC Gill Tract Community Farm, Albany, California, United States - DLSLSG.R1 | ecosystem: Host-associated > Plants > Phyllosphere > Unclassified | place: USA... | reverse complement strand
GCCCCACTCCACGTCCCGCATGATGTATTCGATGGAGGCGAACGCTTCGGCCGCGTTCGTCTTGTAGTGCATCGTCAGGAAGATGCCGGTGACGATCTGGTTGACCAGGATCAGCAGCGCCAGCGAGCCGAAGTAATACCAGATGTTGAAGTTCTTCGGCGCGTAATACTCGCTGACATGCTTGCGGTAGACCGGCATCAGGCCCGGCGCGCGGGCGTTGACCCAGTCGGCGACGCCGGTGGCGGTGCGGGAAAGGATATTGGCCATGCTCACGCCGCCCCCTGCGGATCAACGCCGATGATGAGGGTGTTGTCGTCCTGGTAATGGTGCGGCGGCACCAGCAGGTTGATCGGTGCCGGGACATCCTTGAACACGCGACCGGACATGTCGAAGCGCGACTTGTGGCACGGGCAGAAATAGCCGCCCTTCCACTCGGGGTCGTAGGGCTCGGGGCGGATCTCGGCGACCATTTCCGGCGAACAGCCCAGATGGGTGCACAGCCCGACCAGCACCGAGACATCGGATTTGATCGACCGGAACTCCGGGTTCTCCTTGAGAACGTACTCCGGCTGCTGGTCCTTTTCCTCCGAGCCGGGATCCTTCAGCCGGCCATCCAGCCCGTGCAGGGCCTCCAGGATGGCCTTGGAGCGCTTGACGATCCAGATCGGCTGGCCGCGCCACTCCATGACCAGGCGCTGGCCTTCCTGCAGGGCGCTGATATCGGCGATGACCGGGGCCCCGGCCAGTTTGGCGCGGGCACTGGGATTCCAGGACTTGATGAACGGCACTGCTGCAAAGCCGACGCCGACTGCGCCCACCACGGCCGTGGTCGCTGAAAGAAACCGTCGACGTCCAGTGTTGACTGGATCGTTTACCCCATCGTTGGCCATCCGGCACTCCGATATTGATTTAGGTAGCTTGAGGCTGCCAGCAGACCGGTGGGGGCCAGTCCACGATGAATCTGTCGCGAGTGTAGCGGAACCGAAGTCAGCCATACAACGCGCTGCAACAAACCGGGATGAGGGGCCCGGAAGGACGACACTACTGGGTGGACTGGGCGCCGCGGTAACGGTCGGCCAGCAGCGCCACCCGCTTCACGTAGTACTGGGTTTCGCTGTAGGGGGGAACGCCACCGTGGCGGTCGACCGCGCCTTCGCCGGCGTTGTAGCCGGCTGCGGCGAGGGTCAGGTTGCCATTGAAGCGCTTCAACAACCAGGACAGGTACTGCACGCCGCCGCGGATGTTCTGCGAGGCATCGTAGGAATCGGTCACCCCGAACCGGCGCGCGGTCGGCGGCATCAGCTGCATCAGGCCCTGCGCGCCGGCGCGGCTGAGCGCGGTCGGGTTGTAGGCCGATTCGGCATGGATGATCGCGCGGACCACCGCCTCTTCCACGCCGAATTCGCGCGCGGCGGCGGCGATCTCGGCCTGGAAAGCCGTCGTATTGAGCCGCACCGAACCGAAATTCACCCCCGGGCTGGCCCCGCAGGCGTAGCAGCGCTCGATGAAGCTGTACTGGATGGTGCGGACCTGGCCCAGGCTGGCGACCTGGGCGGGCCGGGCGCTGGTGTAGTGCCGCACCCCGTCCTTCATGTAGGAATAAAGCTGGCCGCTGCGTACCCGCTGGGCCTTGGCGCCGGCCGGCTGGGCCGCGGCCGGGGGCGCGGTCAGCACGGTGGCCGGTACCGGGGCGGGGGTGATCGCCGTGCCGGCCGTGGCGTTGTCACTGCGCACGGGGGCCGGCGCGGCCGTGGCCACGGGCGTGGCCGGGCCGGGCGCAGGCGGCGCGGGCACGGCGCGGCGCGGCGCGCTGCGGTCCGGCCGGTAGCTGCTGATCACGCTGCAGCTGGCCCCGCCCACGCGCTTGCTGACATAGCTGGGGATGCCATCGGCGCCCACGCACTTGTACAGCGTGCCCGCACTGGCCGGCACAGCGGTCAGCGCAGCCAAGGCCAGCGCGGCAATCCCCAAGATCCCCTTCATGGGCGCGAGTGTCCCAACTTCCCCGCGCCTTGCCAAGTCCTTCACATCCGGGTCAGCCGCAGCGCGGCCCGGCCCGGCTTCCCGGCTACAATGGCGCGCTCACCGCAGCCAACCGGCTGCCTGCCCGCCCACCCGACTGGAATAAGCGCCATGACCGGGACGCCAGCTACTCCCCTGCCGATCACGGCCGGCTCCGCCGTGCCTGCCTCCGATATGACCTCTCCCGATCTGATTCCCCTGCCCGGCGCCACGCCCGAGGTCCGCGGCCCCGTGCGCGGCAAGCTGTACATCAAGACCCACGGCTGCCAGATGAACGCGTACGACTCGACCAAGATGGCCGACGTGCTCGCGGCCTCCGAAGGCCTGGAGCTCACCGACGACCCGGCCGAAGCGGACGTGCTGCTGATGAACACCTGCTCGATCCGCGAGAAGGCGCAGGAGAAAGTCTTCAGCCAGCTCGGCTACTGGAAGGCGCTGAAGAACAACGGGCGCGGCGTGATCATCGGTGTCGGTGGCTGCGTGGCCTCGCAGGAAGGCGAAGCGATCATCAAGCGCGCCCCGCACGTGGATCTGGTGTTCGGCCCGCAGACCCTGCACCGCCTGCCCGAGCTGATCCGCCAGCGCCGCGAATCGGGCCAGTCGCAGGTCGACATCAGTTTCCCGGAGATCGAGAAGTTCGACAGCCTGCCCGAGCCGCGTGCGGAAGGTGCCTCGGCCTTCGTGTCGATCATGGAAGGCTGCTCGAAATACTGCTCGTTCTGCGTGGTGCCCTACACCCGCGGCACCGAGGTCAGCCGCCCGTTCGAGGACGTGGTGGTGGAAGTGGCGCAGCTGGCGGCCCAGGGCGTGCGCGAGATCAATCTGCTCGGCCAGAACGTCAACGCGTACCGCGGGCCGTATGGCGACAACGAGTTCGCCGATCTTGGCCTGCTGATCCGCACCATCGCCGAGATCGACGGCGTCGGCCGGATCCGGTTCACCACCTCGCACCCGCTGGAGTTCAGCGATTCGCTGGTGGATGCCTACCGCGACGTGCCGCAGCTGGCCAACTTCCTGCACCTGCCCGTGCAGGCCGGCAGCGACCGCGTGCTCTCGGCGATGAAACGCGGCTACACCGCGCTCGAGTTCAAGGCCAAGATCCGCAAGCTACGCGCCGTGCGCCCGGACATCTCGATCAGCTCGGACTTCATCGTCGGTTTCCCCGGCGAAACCGATGCCGATTTCGAAAAGACGATGAAGCTGATCGAGGACATCGGATTCGACCAGAGCTTCTCCTTCATCTATTCGCGCCGCCCCGGCACCCCCGCTGCGGATCTGGAAGACACGATCAGCGATGCGGAAAAGCATGCACGTCTGTCGCGGCTGCAGGCGCGGATCAACGAGCAGGCGCTGGTGATCTCCGAAAAAATGGTGGGCACGGTCCAGACCGTGCTGGTCGAAGGGCCCTCCAAGCGCAACCCGAACGAGCTGACCGGCAAGACCGAGAACATGCGCTCGGTGAACTTCCCGGGGCACCCGCGCCTGGTCGGCCAGTTCGTCGATGTGGTGATCACCGAGGCCTTCAGCAATTCGTTGCGCGCGCGGCTGGTGACGGCGGACTGAGCCTGCGCATTACACGGGGCGGTGGCCAGAAATTGACCACGCCACCGCAACCGTTGCGGCACCTGGCGTAGCCGGGGTTATCCACACGTTTCTCCAGTACTGGCCCACAGCGCGTGTGGATGGACCCACGCACCGTGATGTTTTTTTCGCCACGGCGACACAGGTGTTGCGCCACAAGGGCTGGCGAGGACTATCCACAGCTTGCTGCACCGCCCTTGCACAGCCGCTGTGGAGAACCACACGGCACCGTCACGGCGCGCTGATAGCGGGCATCCGATACCCGCGCTACCCTGTGATTCCTTCCCGATTTGCGGCCGTGCCGACTCTGCCGGCGCGCCGCCCGACGCAATGACCGCACTGTCCCAACGTGATTTCACCCTGACCCCGGAAGACACCGAACGCCTGGCCAACATGGCCGGCCCCTTCGATGAACATCTGCGCCAGATCGAGCTCAAGCTTGGCGTGGAAATCGCCAACCGTGCCCATGTGTTCCGGATCACCGGCCCGGCCGCCGTGGTCGCCGATGCGCAGGCGCTGATCGAAGCGCTGTACGCCGAAGCCGGCGAGGTGGTGTTCGACAGCCATGCGATCCACCTGCGCTTGAACCAGGCCAACCTGGAGCACGTGGTCGAGCGCGCCTACGAAGCCCAGGAGGTGGCGATCAAGGTCAAGCGCGGGACCGTGCGTGGCCGCGGGGCCAACCAGGCTCGCTACCTCCACCAGATCACCACGCACGACATCAACTTCGGCATCGGCCCGGCCGGTACCGGCAAGACCTTCCTGGCGGTGGCCAGCGCGGTCGAAGCGCTCAACGAATCGCGTGTGCAGCGCCTGATCCTGGTGCGCCCGGCGGTGGAAGCCGGCGAGAAGCTCGGCTTCCTGCCCGGCGACTTGAGCCAGAAGGTGGATCCGTACCTGCGCCCGCTGTACGACGCGCTGTATGAAATGCTGGGCGTGGAAAAAGTGCTCAAGCTGCTGGAGAAGAACGTCATCGAGATCGCGCCGCTGGCCTACATGCGCGGGCGCACCCTCAACGATGCGTATGTGATCCTGGACGAAGCGCAGAACACCACGGTCGAGCAGATGAAGATGTTCCTGACCCGGCTCGGCTTCGGCTCCACTGCCGTGGTCACCGGCGACCTCACCCAGACCGATCTGCCCAAGCACATCAAATCCGGCCTGCGCGATGCGATCGATGTGCTGCGTGATGTCGAAGGCGTGAGCTTCACCTTCTTCGAAGCCCGCGACGTGGTCCGCCACCCGCTGGTGGCCCGTATCGTGAGCGCGTACGACCGGCGTGACCTGCAGCAGGTCAAACCCGGCGCGGAATAGCCGCCGCCGTTGTCGCCTGCTCCGGCCTGCTCCGGCCGTGGGCAGTCGCAGCGAGGCGCTGCACGCGCGATACTGTCCCCTCCTGATCGACCTGAATTACCGGTATTGCCATGACCAAGGGCCCTGTCCGCCTCGATGTAGCCGTGAGCTACGCCCTGCCCCGCGCCGGGCTGCCCTCGGCGGTGAGCTTCCGCAAGTGGGTTGCCGCCGCACTCAAGGGCCGCATCCGCGAAGCCGACCTGGCCATCCGCCTGGTGGATGCCAAGGAAGGCCAGTCGCTGAACCGGCACTACCGCGGCAAGGACTATGCAACCAACGTGCTCAGCTTCCCGGCCGAGCTGCCCGAAGGCCTGCCCAAGGGCGTGAAGTTCCCGCTGCTGGGCGACCTGGTGATCTGTGCGCCGGTGGTGGCGGCCGAGGCCGGCGAGCAGGCCAAGCAGCTCAATGCCCACTACGCACACCTGACCGTGCACGGCGTGCTGCACCTGCTGGGCTGGGACCATGAAGACGACAAGGAAGCCGAGGCGATGGAGCAGCTGGAGCGCGACATCCTCGCCGACCTGGGTATTTCCGACCCGTATGCCGGCGAGCGCTGAGACGCGCCGCTACTGACTTTCCACGCCCCGCCAGACAAGGACGTTTGCCGCCATGCCCCTTCCCGATCGTCGTTCCCTGCTGGGCCCCGTGCTGTGCGGATTCTGCGCGGCCGTGCTGCTGTATGCCGCGTTGGGCGCGCCGGGCCTGCAGGCGCTGATGCCGGCGGGCATCAACGCGGCCGCGGCGCGGACGGGAATGGTTGCGGTCGCGGCCGTGGTCGCCCTGCTGGCAGCCGGACCCACGCGCACCTGGTGGCAGGCACGCCAGCGGCGCACGCCGCTGTCCGCGGCCTGGGCCAACCGCATCGGCGGCCTGGCCGTGGCGGTGTTCGTCCTGGGCATTGCGACCTGCCTGGCGGCGGGCGTGATCGGGCCGTGGGCGCAGCCCGGGCCCGGCGCGCTGAGCGGCCGCAGCCTGGGCCTGCTGGCCTGGTCGGGGCTGGCCACGGCGCTGGCCGCGCCGCTGGCGTGGCGCACCCTGTATCGCTGGGCCCGGCGCGACGGTGCCTCACCGTCGCACACCGCGATGTTCCGGGCACGGCCGGTCCAGGTGGCCCTGCTGTTCGTGCTGGCTGCCGCGTATTTCCTGACCGCCGGGCGCGCGCTGATCGCGGTCACCGCAGATGGCCCGCGCCTGCTTCACCTGGCGGCCGGCGCACTTGCGTTCGCGGCGCTGGCCATCGCCGTGGTCACCTTCACCACGACCGTGCGTTGGCTGCTCCGCCGTCTTGCGCAGCCTGCCGCGTCCGCCCGCACCCCGTTATGATCGTCGCTGCCGCCTGTGCGCCACGCCCTGTTGATGGACCTGTTCCGATGACCTCCCTGCGACTTGCCTGCCTCGGCCTGCTGGCCCTGCTGCCCACCGCGGCCACCGCCGCGGCACCGTTGGACCTGGCCGCGCTGATCGAGTGCCGCCAGGGTGTCAGCGACTACGCCGCCGTTGCCCCGGTCGTGGCCGACCCGCTCAAGGCCGTTGCCAATGGCCTGCAGCCGCTGCCACAGACCAACCAGTTCCTGACCGAGTTCCGGCTGGCTACTCCGCTGACCGTGTTCGGCCGCCAGACCGAATACGTGGCCGTGGCCGGCGCCAGCATCATGGCGATCCTGGACCTGCCCGATCCGCGCCCGCTGGCGGCCTCGCTCACGCTGGACAACGCGGTGGACACCCCGGACAAGTTCATGGCCGGGCGCGAGCTGGTCAGCCGCGACGTGACCGACCCGCGCAGCGGCGAGGTGCTGGTCGAATCGGTGATCCTGAGCCTGTCCACGGTCAAATCGCACCCTGGCAAGACCCTGGCCGGCTGCACCTACAGCCTGGACCTGCCGCCCGAGGAAGAAGCCCCGGCCGGCGCGCCGGCGGCCCCACCGGCGGCGGCGGCCGGAACGCCCTGAGCCGGCCGCTGACAGCGGCCCACATCCTGCTAGACTTGTTCCAACGCCCGGCTCGCCGGGTGCCTTTTTTGCAGAGATGTCTGAAGACGACAGTAGCAGCTCCGTCCAGGAGCCCAATGAGAAGAAGCGCAGCTGGCTTGAACGCCTGACCTCTGCCTTCTCCGGCGAACCCCACACCCGTGACGAACTGGTGGCGGTACTGCACACCGCGCACGAAGACGGCCTGATCGCCGCCGACACGCTGCGGATGATGGAAGGTGCGATCTCGGTGGCCGAGCTCACCGTCGGCGACGTGATGATCTCGCGTTCGCAGATGGTCTCGCTGCCGGTCGAAGCGCCCTTCCTCGAGCTGATGCAGCAGGTGGTCGAATCCGGCCACTCGCGCTTCCCGGTGCACGGGGACAACAAGGACGACATCCTTGGCATCCTGCTGGCCAAGGATCTGCTGCGCGGGGTTGTCGCCGACAACGGCCCGGGCAACATCCGCGAACTGCTGCGCCCGGCGGTGCTGATCCCCGAGGCCAAGAAGCTCAACGTGCTGCTCAAGGAGTTCCGCCTGTCGCGCAACCACATGGCCATCGTGGTGGACGAGTACGGCGGTGTCGCCGGGCTGGTCACCATCGAGGACGTGCTGGAGCAGATCGTCGGCGAGATCGACGACGAGCACGATGAAGCCGAGGACCACACCGCGCAGATCGCGATCCAGGCCGACGGCCAGTACGTGGTGGACGCGCTGACCCCGATCGAGGATTTCAACGAGCGTTTCGGCGCGACCTTCCCCGATGACGACTACGACACGATCGGCGGCCTGGTCACCGAGGCCATCGGCCACCTGCCGGAAACCGGCGACGAGCTGACCCTGGACCGCTTCGTGTTCCGCGTGGCCCGTGCCGACGCCCGCCGTGTGCAGGCGTTCCACGTGACCGTGCTGCCCCCCGACGTACAGAACGAGGATTGACCCCGCATGCGGCCCGAGCTGAAGCGGTGGCCGCTGTGCCGCCTGTTGTTGCTGCTGTCGTGGATCGCGCTGGCCACCCCGCTTGCGGCACTGGCGGCGCAGGCGCAGGCCCCGGCCGGGGCGCCTGCCGAAGCAGCGGCGGCGGCGCCCGCGCCGCGGATCGGCGTGGTCACCATGCAGCCGGGCGAGATCTTCTTCGAACGCTTCGGGCATGACGCGCTGGTCGTCGTCGATCCGCTGAGCGGCGCGGCGATCTCCTACAACTTCGGCTACTTCGATCCGAGCGAGCCGGATTTCGTCGGGCGCTTCGTGCGCGGCGAGATGATGTATTACCTCGAGGCGATGCCGCTGGAGCAGGACCTGGGCTACTACCAGCAGACCGGCCGCGGCGCCAGCGTGCAGTGGCTGGACCTGGCCCCGGCGCAGGCCACCGCGCTGGCGGCCTCGCTGGCCGAACGGGCCAGGCCGGAAAACGCGCGCTACCGCTACGATTACTACACCGCCAACTGCGCCACCATGGTCCGCGATGCGATCGATGGCGCGCTTGGCGGCGGACTGCATTCGCAGCTGTCCGGTCGCTCGCGCGGCAACACGTACCGCAGCGAATCGGTGCGCCTGGCCTCGCCGTCGCCGTGGATGTGGCTGGGCTTCGATCTCGGCCTGGGGCCCTTTGCCGACCAGCCGCTGTCGCGCTGGCAGGAAGCGTTCGTGCCGATGCGCCTGGCCGATGCACTGCGCCAGGTGCGCAACAGCGAAGGCCGGCCGCTGGTGCAGGCCGAACAGCAGCTGCTGCCGCACCGGATCGCACCGGAGCCGCAGGAATTCCCGCGCAGCTGGTGGCCGTGGCTGCTGTGCGGCCTGATCGGCGCCGGCATCGTGCTGGCCCTGCGCCCGCGGCGCCGGCTGCTGGGCGGCCTGGCCCTGCCGCTGTGGCTGTGCTGCGGCATCGCCGGCGCGCTGCTGACCTATCTGTGGGGCTTCAGTGCGCACCAGGCCGCATGGGCCAACCGCAATCTGCTGCAGCTCTCGCCGCTGTGCCTGCTGCTGCTGCCGGGCGCGATCAGCCTGCTGCGCGGCCGCGTGCCCGGCCGCCTGTTCCGGATCGTGCTGTGGGCGGTCGCGCTGCTGGCCGCGCTGGGCCTGGTGCTGCATTGGCTGACCCTGCAGGCGCAGTACAACCTGCAGTGGATCGTGTTGCTGCTGCCGGTGCACCTGGCCCTGGCCTGGGTGCTGGGCCGTCGTGACCTGCCCGTCACGGGCCACTGACGCACGATGCCCGGCATGGAAAACGCTGCGCCCGTAAATCCGCCCTGCGTCATCAACTGTGTTCATTACGATGACCAGGGCAAACGCCACGACATCAGTCTGGATGCGATCAGTGACGTGATCGAAAGCGGCAACGGCTTCGTCTGGGTCGGGCTGTACGAGCCGGCCGACAGCGTGCTGCTGAAGCTGCAGGAAGAGTTCTGCCTGCATTCGCTGGCGGTCGAGGATGCGCGCAACGCGCACCAGCGGCCGAAGGTGGAGGCCTACGGCAATTCCCTGTTCGTGGTGGTCACCACCGCGCAGATGGTGGACGAACGCATCCAGTACGGCGAAACCCATGCGTTTCTCGGCCCGCGCTTCCTGGTCACGGTGCGCCATGGCGCGTCGCTGTCCTACGCCGCAGCGCGTGCGCGGGTGGAACGCGAGCCGGAACTGCTGCGCAACATGGGGCCTTCCTACTGCCTGTATGCGGTGCTGGATTTCGTGGTCGACAACTACCTGCCGATCACCCAGCGCTACAGCCAGACGCTGGAACTGCTGGAGAAGGACATCTTCTCGGACAGCTACAAGCGCCAGACCGTGGTGCGCCTGTACGAGCTCAAGCGCGAGCTCAACAAGATGCGCATGGCGGTGGCGCCGCTGCAGGACATGCTCTCGCAGATCAAGCGCTACCAGGGCGAGCTGGTGCCCGAGGAAGTGAAGCTGTACCTGCGCGATGTGCATGACCACGCGGTACGGATCAGCGATGTGATCGATACGCTGCGCGAAATGCTGGGCACGGCGCTGAACGTCAATCTTTCGCTGGTGACGCTGGCGCAGGGCGAGACCGTCAAGCGGCTGGGCGCGTGGGCCGCGCTGCTGGCGGCCCCGACCCTGATCACCAGCTGGTACGGCATGAACTTCACCCACATGCCGGAGCTGTCGCAGCCCTGGGCTTACCCGGCGATGATCATCGGCGTTGGTGCGGTATGCGTGGGCCTGTACCGGCTGTTCAAGCGGGTGAAGTGGCTCTGAGCCGGCGCTGACCGAGGGCAACGGCGCCCGCGGCTGCACGGCGGTGGCGACGTCGCCCGGTCAGGCGACGTAGACCGTCTTGATGTTCATGAACTCGTGGATGCCGTGGTCGGCCAGTTCACGGCCAAACCCCGAGCGCTTGCTGCCACCGAACGGCAGCCGCACATCGCTCTTGACGATCGAATTGACGAAGGCCGCGCCGCATTCGAGCTGCTGGGCGATCGCCTCACCGCGCGCCGGATCGGTGGTCCAGACGCTGCCACCGAGGCCGAAGGTGGTGTCATTGGCCACGCGCAGCGCCTCGGCTTCATCGGCCACGCGCAGGATCGCCGCGGCCGGCCCGAACAGTTCCTCGTCGTAGGCCGGCATGCCGGGCTGCACGTTGTCCAGGATCGTGGCCGGGTACCCCGCGTGGCTGCCTGCGACCGGTTCGCCGCCCAGCAGCACCTTGGCGCCCTTGGCCACGCTGTCGCGGACCTGCGTGTGCAGCTCATCGCGCAGGTCGGCACGGGCCATCGGTGCCAGCGTGGTGGCCTCGTCCTGCGGATCGCCGTAGACGCGCTCGGCGGCAGCGGCCACGAACTTCTGCACGAACGCATCGGCAATCGCATCGACCACCACGAAGCGCTTGGCCGCGATGCAGGTCTGCCCGCTGTTGTCGAAGCGCGACTTCACCGCCGCCGCCACGGCCAGGTCCAGATCCGCATCGGCCAGCACCACGAAGGCATCGCTGCCGCCCAGTTCCATCACGCATTTCTTCAACTGATCCCCGGCATTGGCCGCGATCGAACGGCCGGCGCGCTCGCTGCCGGTCAGCGTGACCGCCTTGACCCGCTTGTCGCGCAGCACCTCGGCCGCCTGGTCGTTGTCGATGTGCAGCACATCGAACACGCCTGCCGGCAGCCCCCCATCGCGGCACACCGCCAGGATCAGGTCCGCGCATTGCGGCACGTTGCTGGCGTGCTTGAGCAGGGCTACGTTGCCGGCCATGAACGCCGGGGCCAGGAAGCGGAACACCTGCCAGATCGGGAAATTCCACGGCATCACCGCGAACACGCAACCAATCGGCTCGTAACGCACGTAGCTGCTGCGGGCCTCGGTCGGGATCGGTTGCGGCTTGAGATAGTCGGCGGTGTGGTCGGCGTAGAACTCGCAGGCCTCGGCGCACTTTTCGATCTCGGCCAGGGCTTCGGTCTTGAGCTTGCCCATTTCCGTGGTCATCGCCTGCTGGATGTCGCCCTTGCGCTGGCGCAGCTGTGCGGCGATGGCGCGCAGCACGCTGCCCCGCTCCTCCAGCGTGCGGGCCGACCAGGCCGGGAAGGCCGCTGCGGCGGCGGCCAGGCGCTGTTCCACCCCGTCGGCGGACAGCAGCTCGTGGCGGTACGTCACCTTGCCGGTGGCGGGATTGATGATTTCAGCGGTCATCGCGGTTCTCCGAAAGGCAGGCGACCAGTGTGCGCCCGCGCCCGTGAGCCGGATGTTGCCGGATCCGGTGGAACACCCGCGACACAGCGTCGCAGGTGCTCACCCGGGCGCGGTCGTTCAGCCTTTGTCCTGCAACGCCATCTGCATGTCGGCCTGGCGGCGCTTCTCGGCCCGCGCGCTCAGGTACCACCCCACCACCGCCGCGATCGAGACCGCCGAGACCAGCAGCGTGGCCAGCGCGTTGATCTTCGGGCTGATGCCCATGCGCACCGAAGAGAACACCTTCATCGGCAACGTGGTCGAGCCCGGCGTGGCCACGAAGCTGGCGATCACCACGTCGTCCAGCGACAGCGTGAAGGCCAGCAGCCAGCCCGCCACCAGGGCCGGGGCGATGATCGGCAGGGTGATCTTGAGGAACACGGTCAGGCGGCTGGCGCCGAGATCCATCGCGGCCTCTTCCAGCGACAGATCCAGTTCCTGCAGCCGCGAGGACACCACCACGGTGACGAAGCACAGGGTAAAGGTGACGTGCGCGATCCAGATGGTGGCCAACCCGCGCGACGGGAAGCCAGGAATCGCGCCCATCGAGGCCAGCAGGGCCATCAGCGAGAAGCCCAGGATCACATCGGGCATCACCAGCGGCGCGGTGACCAGCGCCCCGAACACCGGCTTGCCGCGGAAGCGCTTGAACCGCGTCATCACCATCGCCGCCATGGTGCCCAGCACGGTGGAGGTGCAGGCGGTCCAGAACGCGATCACCAGGCTGGTCCATAGCGCCTTCATCAGCGCGTGGTCGTTGAACAGATCGGTATAGGCGCGGGTCGAGAACCCCTGCCACACCATCGCCAGCCGCGAGCTGTTGAACGAGTAGAACATCAGCAACAGGATCGGCAGGTACAGGAAGGCGAAGCCCAGCAGCAGCACCGCCCAGCCGAACCCCCGCGAACGGAGCGCGCTCATGCCTGCTTTCCTTCCAGCAGGCGCTGCTGGGACCGGTTGAAGATCAGGATCGGCACCAGCAGCAGCAGGATCATCATCACCGCCATCGCCGAGGCACCGGGCCAGTTGCGGTTGGCGAAGAATTCGTTCCAGAGCTGGCGGCCGATCATCAGCGTCTGCGAACCACCGAGCATTTCCGGGATCACGAATTCACCGATCGCCGGGATCATCACCAGCATGCAGCCGGCGATGATGCCCGCCCTGGACAGCGGCAGGGTGATCCGCACGAAGGCCTGCCATGGCCTGGCGCCCAGGTCGTAGGCGGCCTCGAGCAGGCGGTGGTCATGCTTGACCAGGTTCGCGTACAGCGGCAGCACCATGAACGGCAGATAGCAGTACACGATGCCGATGTAGGCGGCGGTCGGGGTGTCGATCAGCTGCAGTTTCTCCATCCCCAACCGGGTCATCAGCCCTTCGATGCCGGTGAATGCGAGGAACTGGTCGAGCAGGCCGTTGCGATCCAGGATCGCCTTCCACGCATACACGCGGATCAGGAACGAGGTCCACGAGGGCAGTACCACCAGCATCATCGCCACGCTGCGCGCGGCCGGCGACATCCGCGCGATCGCGTATGCCATCGGGTAGCCGATCAGCAGCGTGAACGCGGTGGAGATCGCAGCGATCTTCAGCGAGCTCAGGAACGCGCGCAGGTTGACCGACTCGCGGAACAACGCCAGGTAGTTCTCCAGGTTCAATTTGATCGAGAACGCACCATCGACGTACTGCAGCAGCCAGGTGTACGGCGGCGAGCCGTTGCGGCCGTGCGCGAAGGAGATCATCAGCACGATGACGAACGGCACGGCGAAGAACAGCAGCAGCCACAGCAGCGGCGCGCCCACCACCAGCGAGCGCAGCCCCGGCAGCCAGCGCGGGCGGGCGATGCTGTTCATGAGGTCAGCACCACGCCGTCGTTGTCGCGCCAGTGCACCCACACCGTGTCGCCCCAGGTCAGGCCATCGCTGGCCCAGCGCTGCGAATTGGCGAAGTTGGACAGCACCTTGGCCCCGCTGGGCAGGCGCACGTGATACACCGAGTGACTGCCGAAATAGGCGATCTCCTCGATCACGCCCTGCGCCTTGTTGGTCGCACCGGCAGGCTCCTCCTTGCCGATCATCACCTTCTCCGGGCGCAGCGCGAAGGCCACCGGCTGGCCTTCGTAGCCGGTGATGCCGTGGGCGACGTAGATCGGCGCGGGGAACAGCGGCGTGCGCACGGTGACGTACTCGGGCAGGTCCTCATCGAGCACGCCGTCGAACAGGTTCACCGACCCGATGAATTCGGCCACGAAGCGGTTGGCCGGCTGCTCGTAGATCTCATCCGGCTTGCCGACCTGCTGGATCCAGCCGGCGTCCATCACCGCGATCCGGGTGGCCATGGTCATGGCCTCTTCCTGGTCGTGGGTGACCATCACGCAGGTCACCCCGGTGGTTTCAATGATGTTGACCAGTTCCAGCTGCATCTGCGAGCGCAGCTTCTTGTCCAGCGCGCCCATCGGCTCATCCAGCAGCAGCAGCTTGGGCCCTTTGGCCAGCGACCGCGCCAGCGCCACGCGCTGCTGCTGGCCGCCGGAGAGCTGGTGCGGCTTGCGCTTGGCCAGCTTGCCCAGCTGTACCAGGTCCAGCATCTCGCCGACCCGGCGGTTGATCACATCGCGGGCCATGCCGTCCTGCTTCAGGCCGAAGGCGATGTTCTGTTCCACGGTCATGTGCGGGAACAGCGCGTAGGACTGGAACATCATGTTGATCGGCCGCTGGTACGGCGGCAGCGTGTTGATCCGCTGGCCGTCCAGGTCGATGCTGCCCCGGGTCGGCGTTTCGAACCCGCCCAGGCAGCGCAGCAGCGTGGATTTGCCACTGCCCGAGCCGCCGAGCAGCGCGAAGATCTCGCCCTTGCGCACGTCCAGCGTGACATCGTCGAGCGCGACGAAGCCATCGAACTCCTTGCGCAGCGCACGGATGGACAGATAGCCCGGTTCAAGCACCGGGGCGACCGCGCCTTCCGGCTTGGCTTCAGATTGCATGGTGGGCGGCTCCGGGAGCAGCAGCAAGGACGTGGGAGGATCCCATTTTACCGGTGGTGAGGGCGTCATGCAGTGCCGCGGCAGGCGGCTCGGACCGGCACGGTACCCCTGAAACGACGACGCCGGCCCAGGGCCGGCGTCGCAGGGGCCTCAGCGGCCGGTCTTGATCTCGGTCCACAGCCGCGTGTAGAGCTTGTCCACCTCCGGCGTGTTGATCGAGTAGGTGAACATCTTCGCGGCCACATCGGCCGGCGGGTAGATGGTCGGGTCGTCGCGGATCGCCTCGTCCACCAGCGGCGTGGCCGCCTTCACCGGGTTGGCGTAGTGGATGAAGTTGGTGTTGGCCGCGGCCACCTTCGGCTCCAGCAGGTAGTTGATGAAGGCGTAGGCGGCCTCCGGGTGCTTGGCATCCTTGGGAATGGCCAGCATGTCGAACCACTGCGGGGCGCCTTCGCGCGGGATCGAGTACGCCACGGTCACGCCATTGGCGGCCTCGGCGGCGCGGTCGCGTGCCTGGATGATGTCACCGGACCAGCCCACCACCAGGCAGGTGCCGCCATTGGCCAGCGAACCCACGTACTGCGAGGAGTGGAAGTTCTGCACGTACGGGCGGATGCTCTTGAGCAGCGCGGCGGCCTTCTCCAGCGTGGCCGGATCCTGGCTGTGCGGATCCTCGCCGAGGTAGTGCAGCGCGACCGGGATCATGTCCGAGGGCGTATCCAGGATGGTGACGCCGCAGTCCTTCATCTTGGCGATGTTTTCCGGCTTGAACACCAGATCCCAGGTGTTGGCGATATCGGTGCTGCCGCCGAACCGCTGCTTGAGCATCTCCACGTTGTAGCCGATGCCGGTGGTGCCGATCATGTACGGCACGCCGTACTGGTTGCCCGGATCCTGCTGGGCGATGCGCGCCATCACGTCCGGGTCCAGATTGGCCAGGTTCGGGATCTTGCTCTTGTCCAGCGGCAGGAACACGCCGGCCTGGATCTGGCGGCCGAAGAAGTTCAGCGTCGGCACCACCACGTCGTAACCGCTGTCGCCGGCCAGCAGCTTGGTCTCCACCATTTCATCGCTGTCGAACACATCGTAGGTGACCTTGATCCCGGTGTTCTTCTCGAACGTGGGGATGGTGTCCTCGGCGATGTAGTCGCTGTAGTTGTAGACGTTCAGGACCTTGCTGTCGGTCTGCTCATCGGCGCCGCCACAGGCGCTCAGCAGGGACACGGCAATGCCGAGGGTGAGGATTCGCAGCTTCATCGGACTCTCCACAGGTCAGGTGCGAGGTGGGGGAACCGGCCAGACCGGCACAACGTGTGCCAGCCTACCGGTCGCGCCCGGATTTTCCCAGCACGGGGCCGTCACGGCCCGGTGGGCACCGCTCAGACGTTGAGCAGCAGGAACTCGCGCTCCCACGAGCTGATCACCCGGAAGAAGGTTTCATACTCCTTGCGCTTGACCGACACGTAGGCCCGGCAGAACCGCTCGCCGAGCATCTCGCGCAGGGCCGGGCAGCCTTCCAGCCCATCCAGCGCCTCGCCCAGCGAGCGCGGCAGGTCGTACCCGAGCTCCTTGGCGCTGCCGCCGATCGGCGCGGTCGGGGAGCCCTGCTCGCGGATCCCCAGCAGCCCGGCCGCCAGGGTCGCGGCGATGGCCAGGTAGGGGTTGGCGTCGGAACCGGCGAAGCGGCTTTCCACGCGCATGTTCTCCGGCGTATCCAGCGGCACGCGCAGCCCGCAGGTGCGGTTGTCGAAGCCCCAGTGCACATTGCTGGGCGAGACCTCGCCGAACATCAGCCGGCGGTAGGAATTCACGTTCGGCGCGAAGAAGGCCATCGCCGCCGGCACGTATTTCTGCAGGCCGGCCAGGTAATGGCCGAACAGCGGGCTGAAATCCTCGCCGCCGTGTTCGCCGCTGAACACGTTGCTGCCGTCGCTGATCTTCAGCAGGCTCTGGTGGATATGCATCGCACTGCCGGGCTCGTTCTCCATCGGCTTGGCCAGGAAGGTGGCATACACCCCGTGCCGCATCGCCGATTCGCGCATGGTGCGCTTGAACAGGAACACCTGGTCGGCCAGGTCCATCGCGTTGGCGTGGGTGAAGTTGACCTCCAGCTGCGCCGCGCCGGATTCGTGGATCAGCGTGTCCACGTCCAGCTTCATCGCATCGCAGTAGTCGTACATCAGATCGAGGATCGGATCGAACTCGTTGACCGCATCGATGGAGTAGGACTGGCGCGCGGTCTCCGGGCGACCGGAGCGGCCGGCCGGCGGCAGCAGCGGGAAATCCGGATCGGTGTTCTTCTGCACCAGGAAGAATTCCAGTTCCGGCGCGACCACCGGGCGCAGGCCGAGTTCGGCATAGGCGTTGAGCACCCGCCGCAGCACGTTGCGCGGGGCCAGCTCGTGCGGTTCGCCGGTCTTGGTGAAACAGTCGTGGATGACCTGCGCGGTGGGGTCGGTTGCCCACGGCACCATGCGCACCGTATCGGCGTCCGGGCGCAGGATCATGTCCGAATCCGAGGGCGAGGTCAGCTCGTAGTAGTCGTCCGGGAATTCGCCGGTCACGGTGGTGGCGAAGATGCCTTCCGGCAGGCGGGTACCGTAATCGTGCGAGAACTTGTCGGCCGGAATGATCTTGCCGCGCGCGTTGCCGGTGATGTCCGGGACCAGGCACTCCACCTCGGTGATGCGCCGGTCCTTGAGCCAGCGCAGCAGCGTGCTTTCCTGCGGGACAGGCTTGGGGGCGGCGGCTTTGCGCGAACGCGTTCGGGTGGTCATGACCGGTCTGCTGTAAGAGAGTTGCGGCGACAAGCATCGCCGAAAGCATGGAAAATACTGTGATAGAAGGGATTGCCGGCCACCCGCCACTCCGGATGCCACTGCACCCCGAGCACGAAACGGTGTGCGGTGCTGCGCGCGGCTTCGATCAGGCCATCCTCGGCGATGGCCTCGATCTGCAGGCCCCCGGCCAGCCGATCGATGCCCTGCCCGTGCACGGAATTGACCCGCGCCGTGGGTGCCCCGGCCCACCCGGCCAACCAGCTGCCCGCGGGCAACCGCACCGTGTGCGCCGGACCATATTGCACCTCGACGGGCGCCTGCGGGTCTTCGCGATGATCACCCAGGCCCGGCACCGCGTGCACGCGCGGATGCAGGCTGCCGCCCAGCGCGACATTCAACTCCTGGAACCCGCGGCAGATCGCCAGCACCGGCAGGTCGCGTGCCAGCGCCTCGTGCAACAGCGACAGCGCGGTCGCATCGCGCGCCGGGTCATGCCGGTTGCCCGGCCAGCTGGGCGGCCCGGCATACAGATGCGGTTCGATGTTGCTCACCGCCCCGGTCAGCAGCAGGCCCTGCAGGCGGTCCAGCCATTGCGCGGCCGGCAGCGGCGGCTGCAGGCTGGGCAGCAGCACCGGAGTGACGCCGGCCGCCTCGACCAGCGCGCGGATGTACTTCTCACCGGCCGCCGCGAAGCGGTGATGGCCCAGCAGCGTGCTGTCGGTGGGCAGGCCGACCCAGGGAGGCGAGACCATGCGTGATGCTCGGAGGACCTGCAGGCACGTTACCCCCGCGCACAGACCCTGCGCAACACGGCGCCACCTGGTCACGCGCCCCCTCACACGCCGGCGGCAGCGGCTGCGACAGACTGCCCGCTGTCCCGCGCACCGGTTGCTGGCATGCTTTGTCCATGATTGTTGTCCTGTCCTCTTCCCGCCGGTGCCTGGCATGACCGCCGCCGGCGAAGCGCATGCGCCCAGCTGGTATGCCGACAGCGTGCCGGCCGTCGCGCTGCGCGCGCCACTGGCCGGTGATCTGAACGCCGATGTGTGCGTGCTCGGCGCCGGCTACACCGGCCTGTCCGCCGCGCTCACCCTGGCCGAGCGCGGCTACCGGGTGGTGCTGCTGGAGGCCCACCGGGTCGGCTGGGGCGCGTCCGGGCGCAACGGCGGCCAGGCCATCGTCGGCTACGGCTGCGAGGTGGATACGCTTGAACATCTGGTCGGTGCCGAGGACGCGCGGGCGCTGTTCGAGTTCTCGCGCGATGGCATGCGCCTGCTGCGTGAGCGCATCGCCCGGCACGCCATCGAGTGCGACTGGCGCGACGGCCACGCCAGCGTGCCGATCAAGCCCCGCCAGGAGCGCATGCTGCGGGCCGGGCTGATCGATCTGGCCCAGCGCTACGACTATCCGCTGGAATGGTGGGACCGCTCGCAGCTGCGCGGGCAGCTGGACAGCCCGCGCTATCGCGGGGCCATGTTCGACCGCCACAGCGGCCACCTGCATCCACTGGCCTACACGCAGGGCCTGGCCCGTGCGGCGGAGGCGGCCGGCGCGGTGATCCACGAGCAGTCGCCGGTGCTGCAGCTGATCCGGGGGGCCCGGCCACAACTGCGCACCGCGCAGGGCACGGTCAGCGCCGACCACGTGGTGATCGCCGGCAATGCCTGGCTGGAGGGGATCGCGCCGGAACTGGAATCGCGGATCATGCCGGTCGGCACCTACATCGGCGCCAGTACCGTGCTCGGGCCGGCGCGGGCGCAGTCGCTGATCCGCAACGACATGGCCGTGGCCGACGTGAGCTGGGCACTGGACTATTTCCGCCTCAGCCGTGACCACCGGCTGCTGTTCGGCGGCCAGGCCAGCTACTCCGCCCTGCCCCCGCCCGGCCTGCGCGGGGTGATGACCCGGCGCATGCGCGCCGTGTTCCCGCAGCTGGCCGATGTGGAGCTGGAGTACGTCTGGGGCGGCTATGTCGACATCACCCGCAACCGCGCCCCGCACTGGGGCCGGCTGACGCCGAACGTCTACTTCGCACAGGGATTTTCGGGCCACGGGGTCGCCGCGGCGGGCCTGGCCGGACAGATCCTTGCCGAGGCGATCACCGGGCAGAGCGCGCGCCTGGATGTGTTCGAGCGGATTCCGCACCAGCGCTTCCCCGGCGGGCGGCTGCTGCGCACGCCGCTGCTGGTCGCAGCGATGTCCTGGTACAAGCTGCGCGACGCCCTGTGGTGATTGCCCCTCAAGTTGCGCGTGAAACGGCCGCTACCTCGCAGGACCCACTCGGAAACGAGCGAACATCTGATGCCTGCACTGTTGCAGGGCGCTTTCGACAGCGACCCTCGTGATGACCTCCCCCAGCGGATCCTGCTGGTGGAAAATTCACGCACGTTCACCAGCATGCTGCGCGAAGCGATCGAGCAGCGGCTGGAGTTGCCCGTTTCCGTCGCCACCAGCCTGGCCGAGGCCGGCCGCCTGCTGGATGAGGAACAGGGCTGGTTCCTGGTCCTGACCGGGCTGGTGCTGGCCGATGGCGACCGCGACACCGTGGTGGACTACTTCCTGTCGCGCGGGCTGCGCACGGTGGTGGTCAGCGGCGTCTACGATGAAGACCTGCGCAAGCGCGTGCTGCAGCAGCAGATCATCGATTACGTGCTCAAGAACACCCCCGGCAGCATCGACTACCTGGTGTGGCTGGTGCAGCGCCTGGAGCGCAACCGGCGCATCGCCGCGCTGGTGGTGGACGATTCGATGTCGGCGCGGATGTACGCCGCCTCGCTGCTGCGCATGTACGGCCACGATGTGTTCGAAGCCGCCGACGGTGCCGAAGGCCTCAAGGCGATCGAGGCCCACCCGGCGATCCGGCTGGCCGTGGTCGACCAGGAAATGCCCGGCATGGAGGGCGTGGAGTTCACCCGCCGCCTGCGTACGCTGCGCTCGCGCGACAAGGTCGCGGTGATCGGGATCTCCGGCAATACCGATCCCTCGCTGATTCCGCGCTTCCTCAAGAACGGCGCCAACGACTTCCTGCGCAAGCCCTTCTCGCGCGAGGAATTCTTCTGCCGCGTCTCGCAGAACGTGGACCAGCTGGAGCTGATCGGCACCCTGCAGGACCTCGCCACCCGCGATTTCCTGACCGGGCTGCCGAACCGCCGGTGCTTCCTCGAACAGAGCCAGCGCCAGCTTCCGCAGCTGCACCTGGACAACGAACAGGTCGCCGTGGCGATGATCGACATCGATCATTTCAAGCACATCAACGATACCCATGGCCACGAGGCCGGCGATGACGCCCTGCGGGCCGTCGCGGCGACGGTCGCCGCGCATGCGCGTGACCAGGACCTGATCGCGCGCTTTGGCGGCGAAGAGTTCTGCCTGCTGGTACCGGGCGTCAGCCAGGACGAAGCGATGGCGTACTTCGAAGTCCTGCGCCAGTCGATCGCTTCGCTGGAGGTCGACCTGGGCCACACCATCCTGCGCATGACGGTCAGCATCGGGCTGTGCTGCCTGCGCCCGCAGCGCGATTCGCTGCACCGGTTGATCTCCGAGGCCGACCGCCAGCTTTACCTGGCCAAGGCCGGTGGCCGCAACCGCGTGCACTGCGCGCCGGCCGCGGCCGCCGCGCGCATCCGCGAGGCGGCCGTAGCGCTTTGATCCAGATCAACGCGGTGCGCGCTGCCGCTGCCTAGAGTCGACCCCGTTGAAACACACGGGGAACGCAGCATGGCACTTCTGGTCTGGCAGGACGATCTGAACATCGGCATCGATGTCATCGATCACCAACACATGCGCATCGTGGAGATGCTCAACCATCTGCACGTGGCACAGCAGAACCTGCAACGCCTGGCCGTGGCCGAGGTGATCGACGAGCTGATCGACTACACCCTGTCGCACTTCGCCTTCGAAGAAGAGCTGATGGAAGAAGCCGGCTACCCGTTCTGTGCCGCACACAAGCGCGTGCACGAGATCTTCGGCAAGCGCGTGGCCGAGTACCGGCTGCGGTTCCAGGCCGGCGAGGACATCACCGAGGAACTGCGCTCGATGCTGTCGCGCTGGCTGTTCAACCACATCCGCGGCGACGACAAGGCTTACGCGCAGCAGGTCAAGGACCACTTGAACCAGTTCACCCGCGAGCACCAGCAGGGCGGCTGGCTGGGACGTACGCTCAAGCGCTTGTTCCGCTGATCAACGGCGCTGGCGGCCCATCGCCAGCAGCGCCAGGATCGTCACCAGCGCGGTGGCGCACAGGTAGTACCCGACCGCGACCAGGCCGTAGCGTTCGGCCAGCCAGGTGGCGACGTAGGGCGCTGGCGCCGCGCCCAGGATGCCGGCCAGGTTGAACGACAGCGAGGCCCCGGTATAGCGCACCTGCACCGGATAGATCTCGGCCAGGAACGTGCCGCACGGCCCGTAGGTCAGGCCCATCAGGAACAGCCCCAGCGACAGGAAGCCGAGCACCAGCCACGGGCTGCCGGCCAGGAACAGCGGCGCGAACATCACGCCGAACGCCAGGATCAGGCCACTGGCCACGATCATCGCCCTGCGCGTGCCCCAGCGGTCGCCGTAGCGGGCGGCGATCGGAATGCCGGCAGCAAAGAACAGGATGCCGGCCATCTGCAGCAGCAGGAACTGTTCGCGCGAATACTTCAGCACGGTGGTCCCGTAGCCGAGGGTGAACACCGTCATCAGGTAGAACAGCACGAACGTGGCGAAGGCCCCCAGCGTGCCCAGCAGCAGCGTCACCGAATGCTCGCGCAGCACCGTCCACATCGGCAGGCGGACCCGCTCGTTGCGGTCCAGCGCGGCCTGGAACTGCGGGGTTTCATGAATGCTCAGGCGGATCCACAGGCCAAGCCCGACCAGCAGCGAACTGGCCAGGAACGGCACGCGCCAGCCCCACTGCAGGAAATCGGCATCGCTCATCACGCGGCCCAGCAGCAGGAACGTGCCGGCTGAAAGCAGGAAGCCCAGCGGCGCGCCCAGCTGCGGGAACATGCCATACCAGGCGCGCTTGCCCGGCGGTGCGTTCTCGGTGGCCAGCAGCACCGCCCCACCCCATTCCCCGCCCAGCCCCAGGCCCTGGCCGAACCGGCACAGCGCCAGCAGGGCCGGTGCCAGGATGCCGATGCTGGCGTGGGTGGGCAGCAGGCCGATCGCCACGGTGGAAATGCCCATCGTCAGCAGGGCAGCGACCAGCGTCGCCTTGCGCCCGATGCGGTCCCCGTAGTGGCCGAAGACCGCCGAACCGACCGGGCGGGCGATGAAGGCCACCGCGAAGGTCGCCAGCGATTGCAGCAGGGCCGCGCCATCGCTGCTGTCGGGGAAGAACAGGTGCGGGAACACCAGCACCGCGGCGGTGGCGTAGATGTAGAAGTCGAAAAACTCGATGGTGGTTCCGATCAGACTCGCCAGCAGCACACGGCGGGGGGAATTCACGGCGGGTGCAACGGCAGGAGTGGACATCGGGCACGCAGGAAAAAGGTCGCTGCCGGATTCTGCCATGCCCATCGCCCCGCGCGACCGATGGTTGCAGACGTGACCGTCGGACCGGCACGCAGTGCGTGCCGCTGCCCGCTGAACTTTGCGGGCTGCAGGCGGTCCGAATCCGGTCACCCTGCCAGGACGGTCACGGATGCGAGCCACACGGATGCCGGCGCCTGCGCCCCGCTGGATACAGCCTGGCGCGATCACCGTGGTGATCGTCGTGCACGCGCTGCTGGTGCTGGTGCTGCTGGGGCCTGCGCCCGGCCCGCAGCCGCTGTCATCCGATCGCATGCGCCTGCGCTGGTTGCCACGCGCCGTCCTTCCCGTCCCTGTCGTCCCTGTCGCAGATGGCACACGCGCGGCCGCGGTGCCGCGCCGGATCACCGCGCAACCGGCCCCGGTGCCACCTGCGCGCGTGACGCGCGCCGACGCCGCGGTCGTGGGCGCACCGCCACCGCTCGACCTGCGCCTGCCCGATGCAGGGGCAGACGGCGGCACCGGCAACGCCAACGGGTGGGATGGACGCCGCTTCGCGCCGCAGATCATCGGCCAGCGCGAGGTGCACCCCGCCTTCGCGCCGCGCCGCCGGTACTTCCGGCTGCGCCCCGGCATGACCCCGGAGCAGATCATGCGGGGCATCGGCCAGTTCCTGCAGCTGTGGCCACCGGGTTACACCGATGATCCCTGCACGCTGACCCGGCAGCAGATCGACGCCCTGCACGACGCGGTGGAAGAACGCGATCGCGCGCTGCTGCGCGAGGCCCTGCTGGAGCGGGGACGACGCTGCTGAGCGGCCCGCGCCTTCCGCGCGCGGCCAGGCTGCGCACGCCGGGGCAACTGGGATAGAGTCGAACCCAACGAAGAGTGCGGAGTACTCGATGCGCCCTGTCGATTCGTCGTTGCCGCCGGCCGCCGCGCCTCCCCGCGAGGACATGGCCGCGTACTGGATGCCGTTCACCGCCAACCGTCAGTTCAAGGCGGCCCCACGGCTGTTGGTCCGTGCCGAGGGCATGTACTACCACGATGTCGATGACCGCCCGATCCTGGATGGTGCCGCCGGCCTGTGGTGCTGCAATGCCGGCCACGCCCGGCCGCGCATCGTGCAGGCCATCCAGCAGCAGGCCGCCACGCTGGATTTCGCCCCGCCGTTCCAGATGGGTTCGCCGCTGCCCTTCGCACTGGCCCAGCGGCTTGCGGCGCTGGCGCCGGCCAGCCTGAACCATGTGTTCTTCACCAACTCCGGCTCCGAGGCGGTGGATACCGCGATGAAGATCGCGCTGGCCTACCACCGCCTGCGCGGCGAGGCCCACCGCACCCGTTTCATCGGGCGCGAGAAGGCCTACCACGGGGTCGGCTTCGGCGGCCTGTCCATCGGCGGGCTGCCGAACAACCGCCGGATGTTCGGCCCGCTGCTGGCGGGCACCGACTTCCTGCGCCATACCCTGGACCTGGAGCGCAATGCGTTCACGCCCGGCCTGCCCCGCCACGGTGCCGAGCTGGCCGAGGACCTGGAGCGCCTGATCGCGCTGCATGACGCATCCACCATCGCAGCGGTGTTCGTCGAACCCATCGCCGGTTCGGCCGGCGTGATTCTGCCGGCGCCGGGCTACCTGCAGCGGCTGCGCGAGATCTGCGACCACCATGGGATCCTGCTGGTGTTCGATGAGGTGATCACCGGTTTCGGACGGGTCGGCCATGCGTTCGCCGCGCAGCGCTTCGGGGTGACCCCGGACCTGCTGACGATGGCCAAGGGGCTCACCAACGGCGCGGTGCCGATGGGGGCGGTACTGGCCAGCGATGCGATCCACGGCGCGTTCATGCAGAGCCCACCGGGTGCGATCGAGTTCTTCCACGGCTATACGTATTCCGGCCATCCGCTGGCCTGTGCGGCGGCGCTGGCCGCGCTGGATACCTATGCCGAAGAGCACCTGTTCGAGCGTGCGATCGAGCTCGGCGACTACTGGCAGGAGCGCCTGCACGCCCTGCGCGGGCTGCCGCACGTGATCGACATCCGCACCTTCGGGTTGATCGGCGCGGTGGAGCTCGCCGCGCGCAAGGAGGCGCCGGGCAGCCGCGGCTATGAGGTGTTCGAACGCTGCTTCCACGAGGGCCAGCTGCTGGTGCGCTGCACCGGCGATGTCATCGCGCTGTCGCCGCCGTTGATCATCGATCGGGCGCAGATCGACCGCATCGTCGATGTGCTGGGCGAGGTGATCCGCGCCACCGGCTGAGCCTGAATCCCCCGGCAGCGACGCGCGCAGCGCCGATCCCTACAATGGGCGGTCACGTCTGCCTCGCGTACCGGATTGCATGGACATCGTTGTAAAAGAAGAACTCAAGGCCTACATCGACCCGTTGACCGCGGAAGAACACGACGCCCTGGAGCGCAGCATCCTGGCCGAAGGCTGCCGCGACGCGCTGGTGCTGTGGGGGGATGTACTGGTCGACGGCCATAACCGCTACGGCATCTGCCAGCAGCATGGGCTGCCCTTCCAGACCATCCAGAACACGCGCTTCCAGTCGATGGACGACGTCCACCTGTGGATGATCGAGCAGCACCTGGGCCGGCGCAGCGTGTCCGATTTCCAGCGCGGCGTGCTGGCGCTGCGCAAGCGCGACATCATGGCCGAGCGCCACCGCGCCGAGCAGGCCCAGCTGCAGAAGGAAAGCGACGGCCTGGCCGATGCCGCGGCACCTGCCGACGACGAAGACAGCCCGCCGTGGGCGCCCGCGCCGAAGGTCAGCCGCGCCGACATGGCCCGCGAAGCGCGCCTGAGCAGCAGCCAGGTCACCATGATCGAGCGCATCCACACGCAGGCCGCGCCGGAGCTGGTGGAAGCGGTCAGGGCCGGCGTGATCTCGATCAGTGCCGCCGCGGCGGTGGCGGCCCTGCCCGAGGACGAACAGCGCGCGGCAGCGGTCGCCGGCAAGGATGAACTCAAGCAGGCCGCCAAGCGCGTGCGCGAGGCCAAGCGCAAGCCGCGCAAGCCGGCCCCGGACGTGCTGCACAGCGCCGATGCCGAACAGGAGGCCGACCCGAGCCGCGCAGCGGAGATCGCCGACGCCCTCACCGCACTGGGCGAAGGCCCGGCCGAGCTGCGCCAGCGGGTGATCGCGCTGACCCTGGAAAACGACGCCCTGCGCCAGCAACTGGCCGCGCTGCGGCAACAGCTGCAGGCGTCTTGATGCCGCACGCCGCGTGGCAACGCCGGCGCGCACCGCGCCCGGCATGACCACGCACTCATCCCGGGCTGGGTAGACTGCCGGCATGACGCCCACCGCCGACCCCATCGATCCCCGCCGCGCACAGCTGCGGCGCCTCAAACTGATCGCCGTGGCGATGCTGCTGGTGATGCTGGCCGGCTTCGCGGTCAGCCACTGGCAGGGTGAACGCGGCATCTGGGCGTGGGTCTCGGCGTTCTGCGAAGCGGCGGCGGTGGGCGCGATGGCCGACTGGTTCGCGGTGGTTGCCCTGTTCCGTCGCCCGCTGGGCCTGCCCATCCCGCACACGGCGATCATCCCGCGCAGCAAGGACCGCATCGCAGACAGCCTGGCGGTGTTCGTGCGCGACCAGTTCCTGGAACCGAAGGCGCTGCTGGCGCGGCTGCAGGTATTCGATCCAGCCAGCCGCCTGGGCAGCTGGCTGGCCGATCCGGTACGGTCCCGGATGCTGGCCGACATGGCCCGGGGCTGGGCGCTGCAGGCGCTGGATTTCCTGGATGAAGCCGCCGTCCGGCGCAGCATCCAGGGCTTCGTGATCCAGCAGCTGCGGCAGTGGAACGCCGCGGCGACCGCCGGCGAGCTGCTGGGCCTGCTGACCGCCGACAACCGCCACCAGCGCGTGCTCGATGAAGGCCTGACCCGGGTCAGCGAATGGCTGGGCCGCGATGCGGTGAAAGAGCGCGCCTCGGCGCTGATCGTGCGCTACATCCAGCGCGAATGGCCGAAGCTGGCCAGCACCGTGAACTGGGTCAAGCCGATCGACGAGATCGGCGACACCCTGGCCGAGCGGATGGCACGCGCGGTGCTGGAGGAACTGCAGCAGATCCTGGCCGAGCCGGAGCATCCGTTGCGCCGCGATTATGAAACCTGGCTGGGCGACTACATCCAGCGCCTGCGCGAGGACCCGGCGCTGGCCGAGAAGGTCGAGCAGATGAAGCAGCAGATCATCGACCACCCGGCCGTGCAGGAATACGTGCAGGGCCTGTGGGCGCGCATCCACGCCAGCCTGCGCGCGGACCTGGCCAGCGAGACGTCCGCGCTGGGCGGCCACCTGCAGCGCAGCCTGGCCGCGATCGGCGATGCACTGCAGGCCGATCCTTCGTTGCGCGATGCCCTCAACCAGCACCTGCTGGAAGGCGCCGAGCGCTTGACCAGCCGCCTGCGCAGCGGCGTGACCGAGCATATCGCCCAGACCGTCAAAGGGTGGGACGAACGCCACCTGGTCGAGCAGCTGGAACTGAGCGTCGGCCGCGACCTGCAGTTCATCCGCTTCAACGGCACCCTGGTCGGTGGCCTGATCGGCCTGGTGCTGCACGCCCTGACCGTCTGGATGCATTGGTAATCGACATCCGCCCGCCTGCCTGGGCCGCGCACTTGACACATTGACCGGGTGTTTTCGAGCCGCGCTTCACGTATTCTGCCGCGCATTCAGGGCCGGTGTGGCCCGATCGGGGGATCCATGAGAAGGACGGTTTTGGTGCTGGCGCTGTGCGCGCTGGCAGGCAGCGCGCAGGCGCAGCGGGTGTACAAATGTGCCGATGGCCAGCAGACCATCTACCAGACCGTGCCCTGCCCGGCGCACCAGGACACCGGCGTGACCCGGCCGATCGTCAAGGATCCCAAGCTCAGCTGGGAAGAACGCAACCGCGCCCAGCGCGAACTGTATGTCGCCCGCCAGCGGATGCAGGCCGATGCCGGCCGCGGCCAGCCGCCGGTGCGCGGCACGGTGATCGACGGCGCCGCCGATCCCGAGAAATGCAGTGACATGCGCTTCCGTCGCGACTTCGGCGAAGCCTTCAGCGGACAGAAGGCGCCGCAGCGCGTGAACGATGCGGTGACCCAGGCCTGCAGCGGCCGCTGAGCGCAGCCGCTGCGCCGCTCAGGCGGCCACCGCGCGTACGGCCGCCACCAGCGCGTCCATCTGCGCGGGGGTGCTGAAAATCCCCGGCGTCACCCGCAGGCAGGCCCCGGATGCCAGGCCTTCGCGCGGCACCACGAATACCCCGGCCTCGCGCAGCATGCGCTCGGCCGTGTGCAGGTTCGCGGCCATGCTGGACTGGCCGTGCAACCGGAACGCAGCGATCGCGCTGGACAGCCGTGGGTCCGGCGATGCCAGCAGCTGCACGCGTGCATCGCCGCGCAGCGCGTCCAGCCAGTGGTTGCGCAGATGCAGCAGGCGCGCGCGCTTGTTGGCCACGCCGATCCGCGCATGCAGCGCCAGCGCCACCGGCAGTGCCATGCACGCGGCAAAATTGACCGTGCCGGTGTGCACGCGGGTCTGCAGGTCGTCGGTGTCCGGCTCGCCCATGTAGGGCGCCAGATCGGCGACCCGGCCCCGGCGCACGTACAGCGCGCCCAGCCCGACCGGCGCACCGATCCACTTGTGCAGGTTGATCCCGATGAAATCCACGCCCAGCGCGCGTACCGGCGTGTCCACCTGGCCGATCCCGTGCGCGGCATCGAGCAGCACCTCCACCCCGGCCTGGCGGGCCAGCCCGGCGATCTCGGCCACCGGCAGCAGCATGCCGTTGCGGTGGTTGACCTGGGTCAGCAGCAGCATCCGCGCGCGCGGATGCTCGGCCAGCGCGCGGCGGTAGGTGTCCACCACGCTGTCATGCTCGAACGGCTCCGGCAGCGTGATCGCCACCGGTCGCACACCCCGCCGTTCCCGCAGCCACTGCATCGCGCCGATCATGCTGTCGTAATCCACATCGGCATATAGCACCACGTCGTCCGGCGCGAGCCGGCGGTAGCCGCCGATCAGGATCTGCATCGCTTCGGTGGCGCCCCGGGTCAGCACGATCTCCCCGGCCTCCACCCCCAGCACCTCGGCCAGGCGCGCATGCGCCTGCGCCAGCAGCGGCGGGTAGCCCAACCGCCCGAACCAGGCGTTGCCTTCATTCACCTGGGCGGTGGCGCGCTGGTAGGCCTGCAGGACCGGGCGCGCCATCGCGCCCCAGTAGCCGTTGTCGAGCATCACCACCGCATCGGTGAGGTCATACAGCGCGCGCACCTGCGCCCACCAGTCCTCATCGCCGGCCAGTGCGGCGGGGCTGCGCAGGCCGGGATCGGGCCACGCGGCGTTCGGGTCGGAATCTGTTTCGCTCATCGAGTCAGTATCGCAGCGCGGGCGCGAGGTGCATGACACGAACCGATCACTGTTGCCTAAGAAAATGATAATGACTATCATTCAATCGACCGTCATACGGCCGGCCGGGGGTCGCAATCCACCGGACGGCACCGTCCATGACCTCCCGTGCTGTGCACGTGCCGGCTGCTGATGGCGGTCCGGCCGCGCGCGTCTGCTCCAGGGAATCGCTGCCCCGTGCAGTGAACACGGCCATGGACGGCCACCCTTCTCCATCACCGGCTGCGGCCGGTGATGCCCGTTTTCCGCACGCACCTGTAGGTTTTCGTGGACAGCACGCCGCACGCCAGCGCCTGGTACATCCGATTCGGTACATTCTTCGCCCGGCCCTGGCTGGGGGTGCTGTCGCGCACGCTGGCCGCTATCTTCGGCGGTTACGCGCTGGCCGCGACCTGTTCGATGTTCTTCGCCGCCGCCCTGCCGATCGCGCGCGGGCAGGCGGTGCTGACCGGCATGCTGGTGGCCATCGTGCTGTGCGCCTGCGCGGCATTGTGGGCCTTCGCCACGCGCACCGCGCTGCGCGCCTGGGCCGGCATCCTGGCCCCCACCGCGTTGTTCTGGATCGGCACCGCGCTGCTGGGAGCGCGCGCATGAAGAATGGCTTCCGCCAATCGATGGCCTGGCTGCATACCTGGACCGGCCTGCTGGTGGGCTGGCTGCTGCTGCTGATCTTCATGGCCGGCACGGCCAGTTACTACCGCGAAGAAATCAGCCGCTGGATGCGCCCGGAGCTGCCGCGCAGTGCCGTGACCGCCGATCTGGCCGCGCAGCGCGCGCTCAGCTTCCTCGCCGACAAGGCCCCGCAGGCCGAAACCTGGAACGTCACCCTGCCCAGCGAGCGCAACCCGGCGATGCGCATGTTCTGGCGCAATCCCGAATCGATGGTCAAGCCACCGGCCGAGGGCGAAAAGCGCCGGCGCGGCGGCGGTCGCTTCGGCGATGCCACGGTGGATCCCAACACGGGGCAGGAAGTCGCCGCGCGCGACACCCGTGGCGGTGAATTCTTCTACCGGCTGCACTTCGACCTGCATTACATCCCGGTGCTGTGGGCGCGGTACCTGGTCGGCTTCTGCGCGATGTTCATGCTGGTGGCGATCATCACCGGGGTCATCACGCACAAGAAGATCTTCAAGGACTTCTTCACGTTCCGGCGTGACAAAGGCCTGCGCTCCTGGCTGGATTTCCACAACATCAGCGCGGTGATGGCCCTGCCCTACCACGCGATGATCACCTACACCGGCATCGTCACGCTGATGTTCATGTACCTGCCGTGGGGGGTGAAGGTGGCCTATCCCGGTGAGGAAGACGCGTTCTTCAGCGAAGCCTTCGCGCGCCTGCCGGAGATCCAGACGCCCGCCGAGGGGCGTGCGGTGCCCCTGCCGATCCAGCAGCTGCTGGATGGCGCGCGGGCGCACTGGAAAGGCGCGGAGGTGGCCGGTTTCACCGTGTACCACCCGGGTGCGGCCAATGCGGTGATCGATGTGACCCAGCGCGACGGCAAGCGCCTGTCGATCGATACCCCGTCGCTGCGCTTCGATGCGGTGACCGGCACCCTGCTGGGCGCCAGCCCGGCCGCCGGCGGGGCGACCCAGACCCGCGGCGTGATGTACGGCCTGCACCTGGCGCACTTCGCCGATTGGGGGCTGCGCGCGCTGTTCTTCCTGTCCGGGCTGATCGGCTGCCTGATGGTCGCCAGCGGCGTCGTGCTGTGGGCGGTCAAGGAACGGCCCAAGCATGCCAAGTCCGGCAGGATCGGGTTCGGCCTGCGCCTGGTGGACGCGCTGAACATCGGTGCGGTGGCCGGCCTGCCGATCGCGTTCGCGACCTACTTCTGGGCGAACCGGCTGCTGCCGTTGGGCATGGCCGAACGCTCGACCGCGGAGGTCAACGCCTTCTTCTACGCGTGGGGCGCAGCCCTGCTGGCCGCATTCGTCTGGCCCAGGCGGCTGATGTGGGCGTGGCAGCTGTACCTGGGGGCGGCGCTGTTCGCGCTGATTCCCGTGCTCAACGCGTTGACCACCCAGGCGCACCTGGGCGTGACCCTGCGCAGCGGTGACGGGGTGCTGGCCGGGTTCGACCTGGTGATGCTGGCCTTCGGCGCGATGCTGGGCTACTGCGGCCTGCGCATGCAGCGCTGGCAACCGGCGCTGAGCGCGGCGGAAAAGAAGCGGCGCCAGCAGGCGGCGGCCACGGCGGCAGCGGAGGCCTCGGCATGATGCTGCTGGCCCTTGCGCTGAGTTTTTCCGCGTTCACCGCATTGTCGCTGGCGATGGAAAAGCACCAGCTGGATCTGCACGGCAAGGCACACGCCGGGCCCGCGCGCAGGCGCCTGTGGCGCTGGCTGGGCTGGGCGCTGCTGACGGCGGCCTTCGCGCTGTGCGTGGTGGACCACGGCTGGGCGATCGGCCCGCTGCTGTGGCTGGGCGCGATGACCCTCAGCGGGCTGCTGATCGCCTTCGGCCTGTACCCGTTCCGGCCGCGCTGGATCGCGCCGCTGGCGTGGGCGTTGCCGGTGCTGGGCGTGCTGGTGGCCGTGCTCGCGCCCTAGCCGGTAAGGAGCGCCAGGCAGGGCCTGGCGCGTCCCCCTCATGCGCCGTAGCGGCGCAGCTCCCAGGCGCGGTGGATGCGCCCGTTGCGTTCGAAATCAGGGCCGATGGTGTCGGCCGAGATCTCCTTGCACTCCGCAAACTCCTTGATCGCTTCTTCGTCTAGCTTGAAGCGGCGGAAGTTGTTGGAGAAGTACAGCACGCCCTCCGGGCTCAACCGCGCCACGGCCGCGCGCAGCAGGCGCACGTGTTCGCGCTGGACGTCGAAATCCTCGGCGCGCGCGGAGTTGGAGAAGGTCGGCGGATCGCAGAAGATCACATCGAAGCGATGGCGCTCTGCTTCCAGCCACGCCAGCGCATCGGCCTGGATCAGCTGGTGCTGGCTGCCGCCCTTGCCGTTCAAGGCCAGGTTGTCGGCGCACCACTGCAGGTACGTACCGGACAGATCCACGCTGGTCGTCGTTGCCGCGCCGGCCACCGCCGCCTGCACGGTGGCCACGCCGGTGTAGCAGAACAGGTTGAGGAAGCGCTTGTCCTGCGCTTCCTGGGCCATATGCCAGCGCAGCGGGCGATGGTCCAGGAACAGGCCGGTGTCCAGGTAATCGAACAGGTTCACGCGCAGCAGCGCATCGTTCTCGCGCACCAGCACGAACTCGCCGCGCTGTTCGAACCGGCCGTACTTGCTGCCGCCCTTGCCACGCTCGCGCGATTTCAGTGCGACCTGTTCGGCCGGCACCTGGAACACCTCGCGCGCGGCGGAGAGCAGCTCGTTGCGGCGGCGGCGCACATCCACATCCGGGATGGTCGCCGGGGCGGCGTATTCCTGCACGTGCAGGAACGTGCGGCGGGCGCCACCGTCCTCTTCATACACATCGATCGCCGCCGAATACTCGGGCAGATCGGCATCGTAGACGCGGTAGCAGCTGATGCCCTCGCGGCTGCGCCAGTTCTTGAACTTCTTGATGTTCTTGCGCAGGCGGTTGGCGACCATCTGCGCGCCCTCGCTCAGTTCGCGCGGCGCGCCGGCGTTCTCGCGCTGGGGCACGGCGATCGGATCGCACACGATCAGCGCACATTCGATCGCACCGTTGAACAGCTGGTACTTCTTGCCTGCGCGCAGGCCGGTGGCGAAGGCCAGATCGGCGCTGCCGCACAGCAGGCTCGCCCGCCACTGCGGCACGGCGCGCTTGAGCGCATCGCCGAGCCGGCGGTACAGCACCGCATCGGCGGCAAGCCGCTCGTCGTAGGGCGGATTGCAGACCACGCAGCCGGTTTCCTGCGGCGGGACCTGCAGGTCGCCCACCTCACGCACACCGAACCAGATCGCCTCGGACACGCCGGCGGTTTCGGCATTTTCCTTGGCCGCGCGGATCGCATGCGGGTCCAGGTCGCTGCCGTGGATGACCTGCTTGAGTGCCGCGCGCCCGGCCACCTCGCGGCGGCGCGCCTCCTCCATCAGGGTGTTCCAGGCCTCGCGGTCGAAGCCCAGCCACCGGCTCGGCGGAATGCTGCCATGGCGCTGCAGGCCCGGGGCCACATCGGCGGCCATCAGCGCGCCTTCGATCAGCAGCGTGCCGCTGCCGCACATCGGATCGAGCAGGCCACCGCCTTCGGCGTGGATCTTCGGCCAGTTGGCCCGCAGCAGCACGGCCGCCGCCAGGTTCTCCTTCAGCGGCGCCTCGTTCTGCGACATCCGCCAGCCGCGGCGGTGCATCGGGCCACCGCCCAGATCGATGGAGATCGTGGCACGGCCCTTGCGCAGCGAAAGATTGATCCGCACGTCCGGGAATTCGGTGTTCACCGAGGGCCGCTCCAGGCCCTGCGCGCGCAGGCTGTCCACCACGCCATCCTTGACCCGCTGCGCGGCGAAGCGCGCGTGGGTGATTTCGGTGCCCGAGACATGCGCGTCCACCGACAGGGTCAGCTCGGGGCTGATGTGCTTCTCCCACGGCATCGCAGAGACGCCCTGGTACAGCGAGCCTTCGTCGGGGCACTCGAATTCCGCCAGGGGCCACAGCACGCGGCTGGCCAGCCGCGACCACAGCACCACCTGCAGCGCCTGCGGCAGCTCGCCCTCGGCGTTGACGCCGGCGATGGTGGCAGTGGCCTTGTCCAGGCCCAGCGCCAACAGTTCGTCGGCGAGCAGATACTCCAGGCCTTTGGCGCAGGAAACAAAGAATTTCACGGAATCGGTATCGCAGGTCAGCGGAGAGGGGGTGCCCACGGGCACGGCACACGGCCCGGCCACCGGGGCCGGAGCGGGCATTGTACGTGACCGCGCCGGAGCGCCGGGGAACCGGCCCCGCCGCAGCGTGCGCGACGCGGGCAAAGCCCAGGGCCGCAGGCCGGGCAATGCCCCACCCGCCGTGCGTTACAGGGATTGCAGCAGCGCCTCGAAGGCCTGCGCCGAGGCGGCCACGTGGTTGCCCAGCCGGTGCCCGTCATCGACCAGCAGCAGCCGCGCCGACCGCGCCTGTGCCCAGGCGATCACGTCCGCCGCCGGGATCAGTTCGTCATGCCAGGCGTGCACCACGCTGGTCGGCACCGGCGCGGCGTCCAGCGCCGGCATCGGGCCCATCTTGGTGGGCGGCACCATCAGGAACAGGCCCCGGGTCGGCACCTGCAGCGAGGCGATGGCCGAGATGTAGGCACCCAGGCTCGAGCCCCCCAGTACCACCGGCCCGCGCGCCGCGGCGCTGGCCGCCAGCCCGATCAGGCGCTGCAGCCGGGCCGGCACGTCGCCGACACTGCTGACCTGCCGCATCGCGTCCAGATCGGTGAAATCCGGGCGTTCGTGGGTCCAGCCCAGGCGCTCGGCGACCTCGGCCAGGGCCGCGACCTTGGTCGCATCCGGGCCGCTCTCGAAACCGTGGGAAAGAATGCAGTGGCCGCGGCTCATGCAGGCACCGCGCGGGAATCAATGTAAGCGCTCATGACGGAATGCTAGCATCGCCGCATGCCCGACCGTGCCCCGCCAGCGATCGCCCTGCAGCCCCTGCCCTACCAGGAACGGCTGGCGGCACGCGCGCCCGGCGACATCGACCTGGTGGTGATCCACTGCACCGAACTGCCCGACCTGGCGATGGCGCGCGAGTACGGCGAACGCACGCTGTACGACAGCGGCACCGGCAACAGCGGGCACTACTACATCGATCGCGATGGCCGGCTGGTGCAGTACGTTGCGCCCGAGCGCGTGGCCCATCATGTCAGCGGTTTCAATCCGCGCTCGATCGGCATCGAACTGGTCAACACCGGGCGTTACCCGCACTGGCTGGACTCGCGGCACCAGGCGATGGATGAGCCCTACACCGAGGCGCAGATCGCAGCGCTGATCGACCTGCTGCAGCACCTGTGCCGAACGCTGCCCGCGCTGGCCTACATCGCCGGCCACGAGTGGCTCGATACGCGCGAAGAAGTGGCCAGCGATGATCCGCAACGGCGGGTGCCGCGCAAGCGCGACCCGGGCCCGTTGTTCCCCTGGCCGCGGGTACTGGCGGCGGTGCCGCTGCAGGCACTGCGCGGCTGAGCGGCATCGCGCGGCGTGTGCGGGCGTAGGCAGCCCGCAGTGCCGCGCACGGCCGGGTCAGGCGCCGGTCGCCACCGGGCGCGCCGGGTCACTGACCCAGCCACTCCACGATCCTGCATACACGCGTGCACCGGGCAGGCCGGCCACCTCCATCGCCAGCAGCAGATGGCAGGCCGTCACACCGGAGCCGCACATCACCACCACATCATCCGGCGCGTGCGTGCCGATCAGCGGCTGCAGGGCGGCGCGCAGTTCGGCGGCGGGACGCAGGCGGCCGTTGTCCACGTTCAACGCGAAGGGACGGTTGACCGCGCCCGGCACATGCCCGGCGACCGGGTCCAGCGGCTCGACTTCGCCGCGGAAGCGCTCGCCCGCGCGTGCATCCAGCAGCCCGCCGGGTGCACCGCCGATGCGTGCCTGTACCTGCTCGGCCGAGGCCACCTGGTCCGGATCGAAACGCCCCGGATAGGCCGGCAACGCGGTCACTTCGGGAACGGCGGTGCTCAGCGGCAGGCCGGCCGCCTGCCACGCGGCCAGCCCCCCATCCAGTACGGCCACGCGCGCATGCCCGATCAGGCGCAGCAGCCACCAGGCCCGGGCTGCGGCCATGCTGCCATCGCCGGCGTCGTACACCACCACCGCCGTCTCCGGACCGATGCCCCAGGCTCCCAGGCGCGCGGCGAAAGCGTCGCTGTCCGGCAGCGGATGCCGGCCCTGGCCGGGCTTGCCCAGATCGGCCAGGTCGCGATCCAGATCGGCCTGCAGCGCACCGGGCAGATGCCCCTGCGCATACGCGGCCGCCCCGGCGTGCGGGTCGCCCAACGCGAACCGTGCATCCAGCAGGCGCACGGCGGTGCTGGCGGTGGCGCGTGCATCCAGCAGGCGGGCATCGCCGTGCTCCAGCATCCGCGCAAGCGTGGCGACATCGACCAGCGGCGTCCACGGCGAAGGAAAGGCGTTCATTCGAGCTGCTCCAGGCGGCGTCGCAGGTTGTAGAGAATGGCCGCGGTCGCGCCCCAGATGCGCTGGCCGGGCCAGCCGTATTCCAGGACATGGCGGATCCGGCCACGATGGTCGATCTCGACCTGGTGCAGGTTGGCCGGGTCCATCAGGTAGGCCAGCGGCACTTCGAACACTTCGGCCACCTCGCCCGGTTCGGGCACGGCGACGAACGCCGGATCGATCACCGCCACCACCGGCATCACCCGGTATCCGGTAATTGTGACAAACGGATCGAGGTAACCCAGCGCCTGCACCTGATGCGGCTTGAGCGCGACTTCCTCGTCGCTTTCGCGCAGTGCCGCAGCGACCGCATCGCGGTCGTCGGGCTCCATCCGTCCGCCCGGAAAGCCGACCTGGCCACCGTGGTGGCGCAGCGTGTCGGTGCGCCGGGTCAGCAGGATCTGGGCGCCACCCTCGCGGGGGATGATGCCGGCCAGCACCGCCGCTTCCACCGGCGGACCCGGCGGCAGCAGGTCATCCAGTTCACTGCGGTTCCAGCCATCACCGGCCGGCGGGCGGTCCAGCGGATGCAGTGCGCGCAGCAGTCGTTCGTGTTCGGCGCGAGTGCCGCGCAGCGATTGCCTGAGCTGCTCGCGCAGCGGCAGCGTGCGTTGCATCACCTCGTCCTGTTGGTGGCGGCTCATGTCACGCCACCGGGCGATCTCATCCAGCGTGCGCAGGCAACCTCCGCACATGCCGGCGCGGTCCAGTGCGCAGATACCGATACAGGGAGTGGGCACAGCACGCGTCGGATCTTCCATTGATTGCACCAATCAACATTAGCGCGAATGCGGGCGGTTTGCGCGCCGCGCGCCACACACAAAAACGCGCCGGTAGAAACTACCGGCGCGCTTGGGTTACCGCTGTTCTTACTTGACGCTGATCAGCTTGATCTCGAACTGCACCGCCACGTTCGGCGGGAACGGGGTGCGCGGGTCGGCACCGTAGGCCTGCTCCGGCGGCAGGGTCACTTCCCACTTCGAGCCGGCCGGCATCTGCAGCAGCGCTTCGCGCATGGCCTTCATTTCGACTTCGCTGACCTTGATGCCCGGGATCTGCTGGGCCGGACGTGCTTCGGCCGGACGGGTGCCGAACGGGTACGGACCGGCCACTTCCAGCTGCACGGTGCTGGCCTGGGTCGGCTTGGCGCCCTTGCCCGCTTCGATCACGCGGTACTGCACGCCGCTGGGCAGCGACTGCACGCCAGCCTTGGCCTTGTTGGCCGTCAGGAACTGGGTGCTCTTGGTCTTGTTTTCAGCAGCGGCCTTGTCGTACTCGGCCTTGGCGGCCTGGGCACGGCCCTGCTCGCGCTTCTGGAAGGCTTCGACGGCCGGCTTCAACTGTTCAGCCGTGATCGACGGCTGCTTCTTGGCGTAGGCATCCTGCAGGCCCTTCACCACCGAGTTGATGTCCAGCTGCTCGCCACGACCGGTGAGTTCAGCCAGGTTGTTGCCGTAGTCGTAACCGAAGTAATAGCTCAGCTTGCCCTTTTCGGACGTGGTGTCCTGGGCGAAGGCATTGCCCGTCAGGGCCAGGGCCGCGACGGCGACCGCGATAGAACGCAACTTCATCAAACGTTTCTCCAGGGGTGGTAACTCAGGACGCATTGGGCCGCCCTGAGGCGACGGGTTAGGATAGCCGCCGCAACGTTGAACCGCCACTAACGACGCAGGCTCTGACCTGACTTCGTTTCAAGAGTTCAACATCACTTTTTTTTAACCTTTTCAGGAGCTCACGGCCGTGACGGACTCTCCCATCGCCCTCCACGACGACGGCGCCATCCGGACCCTGACCGTTCACCGCCCGGAAAAGCTCAATGCCCTCAACCGGGCCACGCTGGAGGCCCTGGACGCCGCGTTCGCGCAGGCGGCCGTGGACCCGGCGGTCCGTGTCGTGGTGCTGACCGGCGCCGGCCCGAAGGCCTTCGTGGCCGGGGCGGACATTGCCGAAATGAACGGACTGACCCCGGTTCAGGGTCGTGATTTCTCGCTGCTTGGCCAATCCTTGATGCGGCGCATCGAACGCATGCCCAAGCCGGTCATCGGAAAAATCAATGGATTTGCGCTGGGCGGTGGGCTGGAACTGGCGATGGCCTGCCATCTGCGGGTCGCCGCCGAGACCGCCAAGCTCGGCCAGCCGGAGATCACGCTGGGCCTGATCCCCGGCTTTGGCGGCAGCCAGCGGCTGCTGCGCCTGTGCGGCCGTGCAGCGGCGCTGGAGCTGTGCCTGCTCGGCACGCCGGTCACCGCGCAGCGTGCGCTGCAGCTGGGGATCATCAATGAGGTGGTGGCCGCCGATGCCCTTGATGCGCGCGTGCAGGCGCTTGCCGCGCAGCTGGCGCAGGCAGCACCGCTTGCCCTGCGCGGGATCCTGGATGCGATCCATGTCGGTGGCGAATGCGCGATCGGCGAAGGCCTGGAGTATGAAAGCGCGCAGTTCGGGCTCATGTTCGCCACCGAAGACATGCGCGAAGGCACGGCGGCCTTCCTTGCGCGCCGCCCGCCGGTGTTCCAGAACCGCTGAACGATGATGCCGCACGATACGACCGCCCTGCCCGCCCGCCTCCTCTCCCTGCTGCTGGCCGATGATCTGGATGCCGCGCTGGAGGAAGGACTGATGGACTACCGCCCCGCACCCGGCGACACCGCGCTTGTGCCCGGCCACGCGGATCTGCCGCTGCGCCTGCAGCAGGCACAGCAACAGCTGCAGGTCGCCTGGGCCGCACGCGAGCGCCACCGCCAGCGCGCCGCGCGGTTGGCGCGCCGCGCCGCCGAACGCGATGCACGGCGTGCACCGCCGGCGCCGTCGCCGGCAATGAAACCGGCGCTGCCCTCGGGTGCGGCGGCGATCCTCGCACGGGCCAAGGCCAAGGCGGCGGGGAAGCCGCTGTAATGGCCCTGGTCAAGACACCCGCAGCACGCAGCGCACGCATGCCCAAGGCCGACGTCGTTGAGATGTTCACCCGGCTGCGCGAGCTAAACCCGCATCCAAAGACCGAACTGGAATACACCTCGCCGTTCGAGCTGCTGGTGGCGGTGGCGCTCTCCGCGCAGGCCACCGATGTCGGCGTCAACAAGGCCACCCGCAAGCTGTTTCCCGTCGCCAATACGCCCCAGGCGATCCTGGCGCTGGGCGAAGACGGGCTGAAGAAATACATCGCCACCATCGGCCTGTTCAACGCCAAGGCCAAGAATGTCATCGCCACCTGTGCGTTGCTGATCGACAGGCACGGCGGCGAGGTGCCGCGCGATCGCGCCGCACTGGAAGCGCTGCCTGGCGTCGGTCGCAAGACCGCCAACGTGGTGCTCAACACCGCCTTCGGCGAACCGGTGATGGCCGTGGATACGCATATCTTCCGCGTCGCCAACCGCACCGGCCTGGCACCGGGCAAGGATGTGCGCGCGGTGGAGGATCTGCTGGTCAAGGTGATCCCCGCCGACTTCCTGCTCGACGCACATCACTGGTTGATCCTGCATGGCCGCTATGTGTGCAAGGCGCGCAAGCCCGACTGCCCGCAATGCGTGATCCGCGACCTGTGCCGGTTCAAGCAGAAGACCGCCGCCTGAGCCACGCCGGGCGCTGCCATCTGCACGCAACCGGACGGTCATCTGCGCGCGGTATCCATGGCAGCCCCTGCTGCCACGGCGCAGGGGCCGGATGACGGTTTGCCCGAAACTGTCACATTTACGCAATCTTCACTTATTAGCCTGCGCAGCATCTTCCCATGCCTGCAAGGCTGACTCTCCATGAAACTGCATCGCCAACTCCTGACTGCGGCCGTTGCGGCTGCGCTGTTCGTCCCGGCCGCCCACGCTGAAGTGGCCATCGATGTGATCGGCGGGTCGGAGATCACCTTCGAAGGCCTGGTCCAGGCCGACGGCAACTGGTTCGACAACGACCTGGCCGACCTCAACGGCGGCGATGCGGCCAACGGCAAGGACAGCGAGTTCGAACTGCGCCGTGCCGAGCTGGTCCTGAAGGGCAAGGGTCCGGGCAACGTGGAATGGGTCGTGGGCTACGACGCCAAGGCCGACAAGTTCCTGGACACCAACGTCAAGTACAAGCTGGGCGGCAACTCGAACCACTTCATCCAGCTGGGCCAGTACAAGCAGCCCAACAGCCTGGAAGAACTGTCCAGCACCAAGAACAACGATTTCATCTCCAAGGCGGCCGTCACCAACACCTACGCGGTGGCCCGCCGCCTCGGCGGTGCCTACGGCATCGGCGACAGCAACTGGTCGTTCACCGCCAGCGCCTTCGGCCGTGAACTGACCCGCAACCTCGCCCACGGCAGCGGCTACGGCGCGCGCGGTACCTTCGCCCCGATCAACGGCGGCGGCCAGGTCCTGCACTTCGGCCTGAGCTATGTCGATTACGATGCCGACGCCGACACCCTGCGCGTGCGTGCCCGCCCGAATGCCGACCTGGCCACCGTGCGCCTGGTCGACAGCGGCAACCTGACCGATACCGACCGCGTCAGCACGCTGGGCGCCGAAGCGATGTACATCACCGGTCCGTTCAAGGCCCAGGGCGAGTACTACAGCAGCAAGGCCAAGCGCTACGACCACGACAACTACACCAGCGACGGCTACTACGTCAGCGGCCTGTGGAACATCACCGGCGAGACCTGGGGCTACAAGGGCGGCGTCCCGAGCACCGGCCTGCCGGACGCGCCGGCCAGCGGCATGTGGCAGCTCGGCGCACGTTACGACCACATGGACCTCAACGACGGCAACCTGTCGGCCAACCCGGTCGCCGGTCGTCCGCCGATCGTCGATGGCGTGCTGGGCGGCAAGATGGACATCTGGACCGTGGGCGTGAACTACTACTGGCGCTCCAACACCAAGTTCGCGCTGAACTACGTGATGGTGGACAGCAAGAAGTACAGCTCCACCGCGCGCACGTTCGTCAACGACGACCCGAACATCCTCGAAGCGCGCCTGCAGTTCTTCTGGTAAGCAACGCGGCAAAGATGTGATGGAAGGGCGCAGCTTGGGCTGCGCCCTTTTTTTTTGACTGCCGGTCACGCGGCCGCGCGCGTATGCTGGGCGCCCTTTTTGCCCTGGATGGACCCCGGATGCGTATCGCCCTTCCACTGCTGCTGGCAGCCGCATGCCTGGGTAGCCTGCCCGCGCATGCGCAGGACTGCCACGACGCCGCGGCAGCGTCGCAGGAGGCGTACGCCGGCCGCCCCGCCAGCGCACTGCCGGACCGCGCCGGGTACACCCGTGACACCCGCGCCAGTGTCTGCCGGCGCTGGCCGGCGCGTCCGGAACTGACCCTGCTGGCGACCCCGGTGTGGCGCGACGACGAGGATGGCCCCACCCGCGAAGGCGATGTGGAGGTGCTGGTGCTCGATACCGACACGCTCGCCGCGCGTGCATGGACGGTGCTCTCCGGCGCACTGGACAGCGATGCGATCTTCTTCGACGGCATGCACCTGGATACCGCGCGCTACCAGCTCGCGCCGGACACGCTCGCCTTCGGCCTGCGCCTGCAGCGCCGCAATGGCTCCGGGCCCAACCCCTTCACCGAAGAACAGCTGCGGCTGCTGGCGGTAAAGGCCGACACGGTGCGCGAGCTCGCTCCCCCGATGGTCCTGCGCAGTTACCAGGCTGAGTGGGACACGCGCTGCGAGGGCGACGCCAGCGAGGTGTCGCGCACCGTCTCGGTCGGTACCGCACGCGCGCACGGCCTGGCCGATCTGATCGTGCGCGAGCGCCGGGTCAGCACGCACAGCTGGATGGACGGGGAGACCTGCCGCGGGCAGGACACGCCGGTGGACGGCGAGCGCCGCGTGCTGCGCTTCGACGGCCGCCGCTACGCGGTTCCGGAGGCGCTGCAGCCGTTGTGAACTGCCGCCGGAAGGCGTGTCACGAGGTGGTCATATGACAGTCGCTGCGCTGTCATCGAACCGTTATGGAATGAGCACCGGGCGGGACACCCCGCACCTTCATCCATCCCAGGAGCCACCCCGTGATCCACGCCTTCAAGTCGCGCGCCGCCGTTGCCGTCCTCGCCGCGTCGTCCGTGTTCGCCGCCAATGCCGCCGATGTGACCGGCGCAGGCGCCTCGTTCATCTACCCGGTCATGTCCAAGTGGTCGGCCGACTACAGCACCGCGACCGGCAAGAAGGTCAACTACCAGTCGATCGGTTCCGGTGGTGGCATCGCCCAGATCAAGGCCGCCACGGTCGATTTCGGCTCCTCCGATGCGCCGCTGAAGCCGGAAGAACTCGCTGCCGCGGGCCTGGCCCAGTTCCCGTCGGTGATCGGCGGCGTGGTGCCGGTGATCAACGTGGCCGGCATCGCCCCGGGCGCGCTGAAGCTCGATGGCCCGACCCTGGGCAACATCTTCCTGGGCAAGATCAAGACCTGGAACGACCCGGCGATCGCCGCGCTGAACCCGGGCGTGAAGCTGCCCGACGGCAAGATCACCGTCGTGCACCGCTCGGACGGTTCGGGCACCACCTTCAACTTCGTCAACTACCTCTCCAAGGTCAACCCGGAGTGGAAGACCAAGGTCGGTGAAGGCACCTCGGTCCAGTGGCCGGTCGGCATCGGTGGCAAGGGCAACGAAGGCGTCGCCGCCTACGTGAAGCAGATCAAGGGCGGCATCGGCTATGTCGAACTGTCCTACGCGCTGCAGAACAAGATGTCCTACGCCGCGATGAAGAACGCCTCGGGCAAGATCGTGCTGCCGAGCGACACCTCCTTCGCCGCCGCGGCTGCCAGCGCCGACTGGGCCAGCGCCAAGGACTTCTACCTGGTCATGACCAACGCCCCGGGCGCCGATGCGTGGCCGATCACCGCCACCAACTTCATCCTGGTCCGCAAGCAGCCCAAGAACGTCGCCAACGCCAAGGCCACCCAGGAGTTCTTCCGCTGGATCTACAAGAGCGGCGATGCCCAGGCCAAGCAGCTCGACTACGTCCCGCTGCCGGACACCCTGGTCAAGCAGATCGAGACCTACTGGTCGCAGAACCTGAAGTACTGATCCACTGCACAACGAGGCAATGGCGCCGGAGGGACCTCTCTCCCCCTTTCGGCGCCATCGGGCGCGGACCGCAAGGTTCCGCGCCTTTTTGTTGCCCGCCGTGGTCGGCCGGGCCCTTGTGCCGCAAGGCCTGGCGGGCACCCGGTCACGGCGTCATCAAGCTGTAACAAAAACATCATTTCATAGTCGCGTCGCCGGGAAGACCGGCTCTTGTCCCGCTATGGAGTGACGCATGAAACTGCACACGGCCAGCATCGCCGCCCTTTCCCTGGCCATCGCGCTCGGCCTTTCCGCCTGCAAGCCGGGCGCTGAAGGCCAGGCCGCCGCCCCGGCCACCGACGCCCCCGCCGCTGCGCCGGCGGCCGGCGACCGCCTGACCGCCGAGATTTCCGGCGCCGGCGCCTCCTTCATCTTCCCGCTGGTGTCCAAGTGGTCGGCCGACTACAACACCGCCACCGGTGCGAAGATCAATTACCAGTCGATCGGCTCGGGCGGCGGCATCGCCCAGATCAAGGCCGGCACGGTCGATTTCGGTTCCTCCGACAAGCCGCTGAGCAGCGAAGAGCTGGCCCAGGCCGGCCTCGGCCAGTTCCCCTCCGCGATCGGCGGCGTGGTGCCGGTGGTGAACATCGAGGGCCTGGAAGCGGGCAAGCTGCGCCTGAGCGGCGCGCTGCTGGCCGACATCTTCCTGGGCAAGGTGAAGACCTGGAACGACCCGGCCATCGTCGCCGCCAACCCGGGCGTGAAGCTGCCCGACGGCAAGATCACCCTGGTCCACCGCTCGGACGGCTCGGGCACCACCTTCAACTTCTCCAACTACCTCTCCAAGGTCAGCCCGGACTGGAAGAGCAAGGTCGGCGAAGGCACCTCGGTGCAGTGGCCGGACGGCGTCGGCGGCAAGGGCAATGAAGGCGTGGCCTCGTATGTGAAGCAGATCAAGGGCTCGATCGGCTACGTCGAACTGGCCTACGCGCTGCAGAACGGCATGCCGTATGCGGCCATGCAGAACGCGGCCGGCAACTGGGTCGAGCCGAGCGCGGAGACCTTCGCCGCCGCGGCCGCCAGCGCCGACTGGGCCAGCGCCAAGGACTTCAACCTGGTCATCACCAATGCCCCGGGCGACCAGGCGTGGCCGATCACCGCCACCAACTTCATGCTGATGCACAAGCAGCCCAAGGATGCCCAGCGCAGCAAGGACACCCTGGCCTTCTTCAAGTGGGCCTTCGAGAACGGCCAGGCCCAGGCCAACGAACTGCACTACGTGCCGCTGCCGGCGGAACTGGTCACGCAGATCGAAGCCTACTGGACGAGCGAGTTCAAGTAAGCACGGCCGCGGGCCCGCGCACTGCGCGGGCCCGCAGCGTTGTACACCGCTCCTTCCTGCCGCACTCCCTCTCGGGCCCCTGCCTTTGCCATGAATGCCATCGCCCAGCCTGTCCCCGCACCGTCCACCCGCGACCTGCGTGACGCCCGCAACGACACACTGTTCCGATACGTGCTGATCGCCACCGTCATCCTGGTGCTGGTCGCCCTGGCCTGCGCCGCGCTCTCGATGCTGTGGGGCGGCCGCCATGCCCTGCAGGAGCAGGGCCTGAGCTTCTTCTACTCCTCCGAATGGAATCCGGTGGAGAACAAGTTCGGTGCGCTCGCACCGATCTACGGCACCCTGGTCACCGCATTGATCGCGATGGTGATCGCGGTGCCGGTGAGCTTCGGCATCGCCTTCTTCCTGACCGAAGTGGCTCCGCGCTGGCTGCGTGGCCCGGTCGGTACCGCCATCGAACTGCTGGCCGGCATCCCCTCGATCATCTACGGCATGTGGGGCCTGTTCGTGCTGGTCCCGGTGATGACCGAATACGTCACCCCGTTCCTCAACGACCACCTGGGCACGATGCCGATCATCGGCCCGCTGTTCCAGGGCCCGCCGCTGGGCATCGGCGTGCTCACCGCCGGCTTCGTGCTGGCGATCATGGTGATCCCCTTCATCTCCTCGGTGATGCGCGAAGTGTTCCTGACCGTGCCGACCCGTCTGAAGGAATCGGCCTATGCGCTGGGCTCCACCAAGTGGGAAGTGAGCTGGGACATCGTGCTGCCCTACACCCGTTCGGCGGTGATCGGCGGCATCTTCCTCGGCCTCGGCCGCGCCCTGGGTGAAACCATGGCGGTGGCCTTCGTGATCGGCAACAGCGTGCGCCTGTCGCCCTCGCTGCTGGAACCGGGCACCACGATTGCCGCCCTGATCGCCAACGACTTCGGCGAAGCCACCGAAACCTACCGCTCGGCGCTGCTGCTGCTCGGCTTCGTGCTGTTCATCGTGACCTTCGTGGTGCTGGCGATCGCCCGCCTGATGCTGATGCGCCTGGCCCGCAAGGAGGGCAACTGATGTCCACCACCGCCCATTCCGCTGCACAACCGCTGTACCTGCGCCGCCGCATCGTCAACGTGGTCGCGCTGCTGATGTCCTGCCTGACCGCGCTGTTCGGCCTGTTCTTCCTGGGCTGGATCCTGTGGACGCTGGCCTCCAAGGGCCTGGCCGGGATCAACCTGGACCTGTTCACCAAGATGACACCGCCGCCGATGCAGGAAGGCGGCCTGGCCAATGCGTTCTTCGGCAGCGCCGTAATGTGCGGCCTGGCGATCGCGATCGGCACCCCGCTGGGCGTGCTCGCCGGCACCTGGCTGGCCGAGTACGGCAACTTCCGCAAGGCCGGTACCGTGGTCCGTTTCGTCAACGACATCCTGCTCTCGGCGCCGTCGATCGTGCTCGGCCTGTTCGTGTACACCCTGTACGTGATGCAGACCGGGGGCCAGTTCTCGGCCTTCGCCGGTGCGCTCTCGCTGGCCTTCATCGTGCTGCCGGTGGTGGTGCGTACCACCGATGAAATGCTGCGCCTGGTGCCCTCGCAGATGCGCGAGGCCGCCCTGTCGCTGGGCATCCCGCAGTGGAAGGTCACGGTGCAGGTGCTGTACCGCAGCGCCGCCGCTGGCATCGTCACCGGCATCCTGCTGGCGCTGGCCCGCATCTCCGGTGAAACCGCGCCGCTGCTGTTCACCGCCTTCGGCAACCAGTACTGGAACAGCAACGTGTTCCAGCCGATGGCCTCGGTGCCGGTGGTGATGAACCAGTTCGCCGGCAGCCCGTACGAATCCTGGCAGGTGCTGGCCTGGGCCGGCGCGCTGGTGCTGACCGTGTTCGTGCTGCTGGTCAGCCTCTCTGCGCGCGGCATCCTGCTGCGCAACCGTATCTCCCATGACTGACCTTTCCGTGGATACCGCCATGAACGACCTTTCCAACGCCGTGCCGATGCAGCGCATCGTCGTGCCGGCCTCGCACGAGAACCTGCACGCTCCGGCCCCGGTCAAGCTCGCCGCGCGTGGACTGGACTTCTACTACGACAAGTTCCATGCCCTGAAGGGCATCAACCTGGAGATTCCGGAAAAGCGCGTGACCGCGCTGATCGGTCCCTCCGGTTGCGGCAAGTCGACC
>Ga0308171_1000942_pt1 | contig 46803 bp, 40 predicted proteins | sample PhyGR1_FD_202135 | JGI IMG/M metagenome (GOLD analysis project Ga0308171, IMG submission 202135) | Phyllosphere microbial communities from UC Gill Tract Community Farm, Albany, California, United States - DLSLSG.R1 | ecosystem: Host-associated > Plants > Phyllosphere > Unclassified | place: USA... | reverse complement strand
TGTTGATCGAACGGCGCGGATTTCTACGCGATGGACGGGCGGTGGAATATACCCAGTCCTTCTATCGCGGCGATGCCTATGATTTCGTCGCGGAGTTAACCGATGTCTGATGTGATGACCGCCGGTGGTGCGGGGACCAGCACCCTGATGGGAGCGGAAGCGGGTGAGGCGCCGGAGGCGATCGCCCGGCTGCTCGCGCGCAATGCGCCGACCGTCCGGGCGCTGGCCGAGCGGCTGCGTGCCGCCCCGCCGCCGGTGATCATCACCATCGCGCGTGGCTCGTCGGATCACGCTGCGACCTACGGCAAATATATCCTGGAGACGAAGACCGGCGTGCCGGTGTCGTCGGCCGCGCCCTCTGTCGCGTCGATCTTCGAAACGCCGATGAAGGTGCAGGGCGCGCTGGTCATCGCCATTTCGCAGTCGGGGCGCAGCCCGGACCTGCTGGCGACGGTCGAGGCCTATCGGGCAGGCGGCGCGCATATCGTCGCGCTGGTCAATGACGAGGACTCGCCGCTGGCGACCGGCGCGGACACCTTCCTGCCGCTGTCGGCCGGACCCGAAAAGGCGGTCGCCGCCACCAAGTCCTGCCTGACCGCATTGGCGGGCCTGGCGCAGCTCGCCGCCGCGTGGGCGGGTGACGAGGCGCTGGACGCCGCTCTGAACGATCTGCCGGGTCAGGTCGAGCAGGCGCTGGGGCTCGACTGGTCGTCGGCGGTCGAGGGCTTGCGCGACGTCAGCCAGATGTTCGTGCTGGGTCGCGGTTACGGCTACGGCGTGGCGCAGGAAGCCGCGCTGAAGCTGAAGGAAACCTGCTCGATCCAGGCCGAGCCGTTCAGCGCCGCCGAGGTGCGCCACGGCCCGATGCGCATCGTCGAGCCCGGCTATTCGGTGCTGGGCTTCGCCACCTCGGACGTGGCGGGCGAGGATGTGAAGGCGGTCGCCGACCAGTTCGCGGGCCGCGGCGCCAAGCCGTTCGTCGCAGGGCAGGGCGGTGCGCTGCCCATGGTCGCCGCGCATCCCGCGCTCGAGCCGATTTCGATGCTCGCCAGCTTCTACCGCATGGTCGAGGCGCTGGCGCTCGCCCGTGGCATGGACCCCGACTCGCCGCCGCATCTGCAGAAAGTGACCCGCACGCTATGACCCGTTTCCGTTTCGTCAACGGCCATGTCGCGGCCCCGGGCGGCGTTCTGCCGGGTGCGGAGATCGTCGTAGACGGCGACCGTATCGCGTCGATCGGCGCGGTTGAGGGTTCGTCGGACGCGATCGACCTGAACGGCGGCTGGGTGGTCCCCGGCTATATCGACACGCAGGTCAATGGCGGCGGCGGCGTGCTGTTCAACGATCGGCTCGACGTGGACGGCATCGCGACCATGGCGGCGGCGCACGCCGTTTATGGCACCACCGCGATGTTGCCCACCCTGGTCAGCGAGACGCCGGACAAGATCGCCCGCGCGCTCGACGCCATCGACGAGGCGATCGCGGCCAAGGTGCCCGGCATCGTCGGCATCCATGTCGAAGGCCCGGTGCTGAACCCGGCGCGCAAGGGTATCCACGACCCGGCGCGTTTCCGCGACCTGGACGAAGAGATGATCGCCGTCCTGACCCGCCCCCGCCGTGGCAAGGTCATGCTGACCATCGCGCCCGAGCGGGTGCCGGTCGCCACGATCCGCCGTCTGGTGGAGGCGGGCGTGCTGGTCAGTGCCGGGCATAGCGAAGCGAGCTACGAACAGGCGATCGAAGCGTTCGACGCGGGCCTGATCGGCGTTACCCATCTCTACAACGCGATGCCTGCCATGCAGCAGCGCGTGCCGGGGCTGGCGGGCGCGACGCTCGACGATCCGCGTCCCTATGCCGGGTTGATCATCGACGGCTTCCACGTCTCCGCGCCGATGCTGCGCCTGGCGATGAAGGCGCGGCCGTTCGACAAGATGATGCTGGTCACCGACGCCATGTCCTCGGTCGGCGCGGTCGAAAAGGACTTCGTCCTGCACGGCCGTCATATCGACGTGTCGGGCGGCAAGTGCACCTATACCGACGGCACGCTGGCGGGCTCGGACCTCGATATGGGGTCGGCGGTCGCCAATGCCGTCGAGCAGCTGCGCATCACGGTCGAGCAGGCGGCGGCAATGGCCGCGACCCATCCGGCGGCGTTCCTGGGCCTGTCGGATGAGCGCGGCGCGCTGGCGGCCGGCTTGCGCGCCGATTGGGTGGTGCTCGACGCCAGCTTGAAACCGGTCGAGACGCGGATCGCGGCGGCGGAGCCGGTCGCGGCATGACGGTCGCGCGCCGCGACCTGTTGCTGGGCAGTGCGGTGGTGGGGCTGGCAGGCGGGATCGCGCCTGCCCGTGGCTTTGCCGCTACGGCCATCCCGGCGAACGGCGCGGGCGCGCTTCCCATGCCGGCCCCGACCGACCAGCTGCCCGCCGCCCTGCCGGTGCAGGATGCCGCCCGCGTGCTGATGGATCGCGGCTGGCTGTTCCACGAAGGCGATATCGCGCCCGCCCCGCTCGATACGCACAACGCGACCTATGTCTCGGTCAAGGCGGGCAATGCGCGCGGCGCGGCGGCGGTCGATTATGACGACAGCGATTGGCAGGCAGTAGACTTGCCGCACGACTGGGCGTCGTTCCAGCCCTTCGTGAAGACCGCCAATGTCGCGCAAGGGTATCGCCCGCGCGGGATCGGCTGGTATCGTCGCAGCTTCCGGCTGGACCCGGCGCTCAAGGGGCGGCGGATCGAGTTGGAGTTCGGCGGCATCGCCACCCATGCGACGATCTGGGTCAATGGCAGCGTCGTCGCGCACAATTTCTCCGGCTATAACGCCATCCGCATCGACCTGACCCCGTTCGCGCGCTTCGGGGACGAGGCCAATGTCGTCGCGGTGCGCGTCGATGCCGAGGCGATGGAAGGCTGGTGGTATGAGGGCGCCGGGCTCTACCGCCATGTCTGGCTGGGCGATTATGCGCCGGTCTCGATCGCGACCGATGGCGTGCACTGCGATCCGCGTAAAGGTGCTGATGGCTGGCACGTCCCCGTCACCGCCACGCTGACCAGCATCGCGCCCGCCGACAGCGCCGTGACGGTCGAGGCGCGGCTGCTCGATCCGCAGGGCAAGGTCGTTGCGCAAGGGCAAGTGCAGGCGAATGTCCCGTCGCTGGACGAGGCGACCGCGCGTCTCGCCCTGCCTGTCGCCGATCCGGCACTCTGGTCGATCGAGCGGCCGACGCTGTACACGGTGCACGTCCGGCTGCTCCGCGACGGGCAGGTGGCGGACGAACGCCGAGTGCCGATCGGTTTCCGCACCATTCGTTTCGACGCGGATCGCGGCTTTTTCCTGAACGACAGGCCGGTCAAGCTGAAGGGCGTCTGCCTGCATCAGGATCATGCGGGTGTCGGCACCGCGATCCCCGATGCGCTGATCGGCTGGCGGCTGGAGCGGTTGAAGGCGATGGGCTGCAACGCGGTGCGCTCCAGTCACAATGCGCCGACGCCGGAGCTGCTCGACTGGTGCGACCGGCTGGGCCTGGTCGTGATGGACGAGAACCGGCAGTTCAATCCGGCACCCGAATATCGCGCACAACTGGAATGGCTGGTCCGGCGCGACCGCAACCACCCCAGCGTCATAATGTGGTCGGTCTTCAACGAGGAACCGATGCAGGGCACGCCCTCGGGCGTCGAGATGGTCAGGCGCATGGCGCATTGGGTCCGCGCGCTCGATGATAGCCGCCCGGTGACGGCGGCGATGAACGGGGCGTTCTTCGACCCGGTCAATGTCGCGCAGGTCGTCGATGTGACCGGGTTCAATTACTATCAGGGCGATTACGACCGCTATCACCGGCTGAACCCCACCAAGCCGATGACGAGTTCGGAGGATACCAGCGCCTTCATGACGCGCGGTGCCTTCGCCAGCGACCCGGCGCGCCACATCGCGTCGAGCTATGACGACGAGGCGGCGAGCTGGGGCGACACGCATCGCGGCGCCTGGAAGAAGATTGCCGAGCGGCCTTACGTGGCGGGCGGGTTCGTGTGGACCGGCTTCGACTATCATGGCGAGCCGACGCCCTATGAATGGCCGACGATCGCCAGCTTCTTCGGCATCATGGATTTGTGCGGTTTTCCGAAGGTCGCCTTCGACATCCACCGCGCCGCCTGGGTCGATGACCAGCCGGTGGTGGCGATCGCGCCGCACTGGAGCTGGCCGGGACGTGAGGGGCAGCCGGTTAAGGTCATGGTCCTGTCCAATGCCGAACGTGTCGTCCTGCGCCTGAACGGCAAGACGGTGGGCGAGGCGGCGGTCGACCGGCTGATGGGCAATATATGGACGGTCCCTTACGCACCGGGCCGGATCGAGGCGATCGCCTATCGCAGCGGTCGCGAGGTCGCGCGGGCCGCACATGAGACGGTGGGGGCTCCAGTCGCATTGCGGCTGACCCCGGCGCGCACCGTGATGGCGGGCGATACCGAGGATGCGCAAGGAATTACGATCGATGCGGTGGACGCCAAGGGGCGGCATGTCCCGACCGCCAATCTGATGACCCGCTTCGCCATTGAAGGCGGGGCGATCATCGGCGTCGGCAATGGCGATCCCAACAGCCACGAGTCCGAAAAGGCGAGCGAGCGTTCGCTGTTCAACGGCCTGGCCCAGATGATCGTGCGGCCCGACATGGGGCGCGGACGGATCACCATCCGCGCGACGGCGGACGGGTTGAAGCCCACGACGCTGCGGCTCGACCGGCTGGGCGTGCCCGCGCGCGCGCAGGTGCCGGTGCTGGCGGGGGAGACCGACGTGCGCGACTGGCGGCGCTCGCCGCTGCTCGCCGCCAAGCCGTCGCCCGATCTCGCGCCGGCCGCCAGCGACAATAATGGCTGGGCGTTCGTCCGGGCGGGGACGCCGACACCGGCGGAGGCGGCGGGATACCGCGTCTACCGCGCCAGCGTGACGCCCCGGCGGGCGGTGGCGGCGCGTGGCGGCACGCTGCGCCTGGCTGCGGTCGGCGGCATGGCGAGCCTGTGGGTGGACGGCGTGATGGTCGTCGAGAAACGCGATCCCAAACCCGGCCCGATGACGGCGACGCTGCCGTCGGGGGCGGGCAAGCGGACGATCGTGCTGATCGTCGCGGGGCTGGGCAATATCGAAAGCGGCCTGCTGGGCCGGGTGACGGTGGCCCCGCGCTGAGGCCGGGGACATCGCTCGCGGGAAAGACATGCAGTTTGGCGAAAGTGACGTGCGATGAGTGACCTGATCGTTGTGGCCCCGCTGGCGGGCTGGGTGACGCCGTTGCCCGAGGTGCCGGACCCCGTCTTTGCCGAAAAGATGCTGGGCGACGGCCTGGCCATCGATCCGGTCAACGATACGCTGTGCGCGCCGTGCGATGCCACCGTCCTGACGGTGCATGAGGCGGGGCACGCGGTCACGCTGCGCAGCACCGACGGCTATGAACTGATCTGCCATATCGGCGTCGACACCGTATCGCTGGGCGGCAAGGGGCTGACCCCGCTGGTCAAGGCAGGCGCCAAGGTGCTGGCGGGCCAACCCCTGATCCGCTTCGATCTCGATTATCTGGTCCAGAACGCGCCCGCCGTCGTCACGCCGATCATCGTCGCCGATGCCACCCGCTACGGCGTCGAGCCGATCGCCAGCGGGCTGGTCGCGGTCGGCGATCCGTTGCTCCGCGTCGTGCCGCTGGCGGTCGAGGCGGTGGTCGCCGATGCCGGTGGCGAGACGCTGATCGAGGAGACCGTCGTCGCGCTGTCGCACGGGCTTCACGCCCGTCCGGCCGCGCGGCTGGTCGATGCGGTGCGCCGTCATGCCGCGACCGTCACCCTGTATCATGGCGACCGTCACGCCTCGGCGCTCAGCGCGGTTGGCCTTCTCGGTTTGGGACTTGGGCATGGCACCACGGTGCGGATCGAGGCGAACGGGGCTGAGGCTGCCGCCGCCATGGCCGAGGTCATCGCCTTCCTCAACGACGCGACGGTCGAGGATACGCCGATCGACGTGCCCGAGCCGGTGCGTGGCGACGGCCCCGGACTGGGTGGCGTGCCCGCCGCGCCGGGCCTGGCCGTTGGCCCGATCCATCGCCTGACCCGCGCCGCCATTCCGGTCGAATCGACGGCGGGGCCGGTCGAGGAGGAGCGGCAGCGCCTGACCGACGCGCTGGTCCGTGTCCGCGAAGGGCTGGCCCAGGCCGCCGCCGCCGGTGGCGCGCGCGGTGGGGTAATGGCCGCGCACGCCGCGATGCTGGCCGACCCGACGCTGGGCGATGCCGCGATGGCTGCGATCGGCCGGGGGCTGAGCGCGGGTGTCGCTTGGCAGGAAGCCATCGCCGAGCAGGTCGCGGTCCTCGTGTCGAGCGGCGATCGCCGCATCGCCGAGCGCGCCGACGATCTGCGCGATCTGGAACGCCATGTCCTCGCCGCACTGGCGGGGCTGCCCATCGAGGGGCCGAGCGTGCCGACCGGCGCGATCCTGGTCGCTGAGGATCTGCTGCCCAGCCAGGTCGCTGCGCTGGACGCCGCCGTCGTGGCGGGCATCGCGCTGGTCAAGGGTGGCCCGACCTCGCACGCCGCGATCCTGGCGGCGGGCATGGGCCTGCCCATGGCGGTGGCGTTCGGCGAGCCGCTCGCCGCGCTGGAGGACGGCCGCGTGATCGTGCTGGATGCCGATCGCGGGCTGATCGACCCCGAACCCGGTGCGGATGCACAAGGCGAGGCGCGCGACACCATCGCCCGCCGCAAGGCCGAGACCGAGGCGGCGCGCGCCGCGACTGGACCGTGCCGGACGCGCGACGGCACCCGGATCGAGATGTTCGCCAATCTGGGCTCGGTCGCCGATGCCGAGGCGGCGGTGATCGAGGGGGCGGAGGGCTGTGGCCTGCTGCGCACCGAATTCCTGTTTCTGGAGCGCGAAACCGCGCCGACCCGCGACGAACAGGCCCGCGATTACCAGGCGATTGCCGATGCGCTGGGCGACCGGCCGATGATCGTCCGGCTGCTGGATGTCGGCGGCGACAAGCCCGCGCCCTATATGGACCTGCCCGTCGAGGAAAATCCGGCGCTGGGCCTGCGTGGTATCCGCGTGTCGCTCGCCGATCCGCAGCTGCTCGAAGATCAGGTCGGTGCGATCCTGGCGGTGCGCCAGCCGTGCCGGATCATGGCGCCGATGATCGCCAGCCTGTCCGAACTGGAGGCGGTCCGCGCCGTCGTCGAACGGCAGGGTGGCAAGGCGGAGGTCGGCGTCATGATCGAGACGCCCGCCGCCGCGATTTCCGCCGATATCCTCGCGCGCAAGGCCGACTTCTTTTCGATCGGCACCAATGACCTGACCCAATATACGCTGGCCATGGACCGCGGCAACGCGGCGGTGGCGGCGGGGGTCGACGGGCTTCATCCGGCGGTGCTGCGCCTGATCGGCACGACCTGTGACGGTGCGTCGCGCCATGACACGCCGGTCGGCGTCTGCGGTTCGCTGGCGGCCGACCGGCTGGCGGTGCCGATCCTGCTGGGGCTGGGCGTCACCGAATTGTCCGTGCCGCCCGCGCGTGTCGCGGCGATCAAGGCGCTGGTCGGCAAGCTGGAGATGGCGCGCTGTCGTGCGGCGGCCATCCACGCGCTGGCCCTTCCCTCGGCGGCGGCGGTTCGCGCCTCTATCACCACGATGCTTCAGGAGATCGGCGCATGAGCTCGCCCATGGCCACCATCCAATCGCTGGGGCGGGCGCTGATGCTGCCCATCGCGGTCCTGCCGGTGGCGGGACTGCTGCTGCGCCTGGGTCAGGCGGACATGCTCGACATCGCCTTCATGGCGAATGCGGGCAATGCGATCTTCGACAATCTGGGGCTGCTCTTCGCGGTCGGCGTCGCGACGGCCTTTGCCCGCGACGGCAATGGCGCGGCGGCGCTGGCGGGCATCACCTGTTACCTTGTGACGACCAAGGGGGCCGAGACGCTGGTCGTACCTCCGGCGGACGTTGCCAAGGGGCTGGCCAAGGATGTCGCCGATATCGTCCAGGCGGCCTGGCGGGCCAAGTCGGTCCACCGGTTCGACGTGCCGGTCGGTATCGTTTCCGGCCTGATCGGGGGCAGTTTCTACAACCGGTTCGCCACGATCAAGATGCCCGAATATCTGGCCTTTTTCGGTGGTCGCCGGTTCGTCCCGATCATCTCGGGCATTGCGGGCTTGGGTCTGGCCGCGCTGCTCGGCGCAGCGTTCGGGCCGGTCAATGCGGGCATCGACGGCTTGAGCCAGGGCATCGTCCAGGCGGGCGGGCTGGGGCTGTTCGCCTTCGGCGTGCTCAACCGCCTGCTGGTGGTTACCGGCCTGCACCACATCCTGAACACCGTCGCCTATTTTGTGGTCGGCGATTATCATGGCAAGACCGGCGACCTGACCCGCTTCTTCGCGGGCGACCCGACGGCGGGCGCGTTCATGAGCGGCTTCTTCCCGGTCATGATGTTCGGCCTGCCCGCCGCCTGCCTCGCCATGTATCACGAGGCGCTGCCCGAGCGGAAAAAGGCGGTCGGCGGCATGTTGTTCAGCCTGGCGCTGATGTCGTTCCTGACTGGCGTGACCGAGCCGATCGAATTCAGCTTCATGTTCCTGGCGCCGGTCCTCTATGCCTTCCACGCCATCCTGACCGGCCTGTCCGAGGCGCTGATGAATGCGCTGGGCGTCCGGCTGGGCTATACCTTCTCGGCGGGGCTGTTCGACTATGTGATCAACTTCGGCAAGGCGACCAAGCCACTGATGCTGGTGCCGATCGGCGCAGTCTATGCGCTGCTCTATTACGCCGTCTTCCGCTTCGCCATCCGCCGCTGGAACCTGCAGACGCCGGGTCGCGAGGCTGAGGAGGTGTCGGGCGAGGACGTGATCGTAGAGGCCGGTTCGGCTCCGGCCGCAGGCGGTCGCGGCGCGACCTTCGTCGCGGCGATGGGGGGAAGCACCAACCTGACCGAAATCGCCGCCTGCACCACGCGCCTGCGCCTGATCGTCGCGGACCCGGCCCAGGTCGACGAGCCCGCGCTGAAGCGGCTCGGCGCACGCGGCATCCTTCGCCCGTCGCCCAGCGGCGTGCAGGTGGTCGTGGGACCCGTCGCCGACACGATCGCGATGGAGATGCGCGAAGCCATCCAGGCGGGACCGATCGCCGCGACTCGGCCAGCCATGATGGCTTCGCCCGTCACCGCTTCCGTATCACCCGTGTCGACCCGGACTTCGGACATCTCCGTACCCACGGCCGTGCTGAACGTGGTCGGCGGGGCGGCGAATGTCGCGTCAGCGAGTCGTCACGCGGGACGCTGGCGGATCGTCTTGGTCGATTCGTCGCGCCTGGGCGACCTGTCCGGAGAGGGTATCCGCACCGGCGTGCGGGTGGGGGATGATATGGTGCACATCCTCGTGCATTAAATCCGTGTCATCTGCCCTTCAGTCATATTGCTGACCGCCGACCAAACGATATACGTCGCTTTCCGGTTTTGGGATAAGTGGTTACGGCGCGGCGCTTCGGTGATCATGACGGAGGATCGGTTGCCCATCGAATCGGCAAGCCACGTGGACGACAAGCGGCTTTATCGCGCGCCCGCGCTGGAGAAGGGGCTCGATATCCTGGAACTGTTGGCGGCGGAGGAGCGTCCGCTGACCATGAGCGCCATCGTCTCCCGGCTGGGCCGGTCGACCGGCGAGCTGTTCCGCATGATCCAGGTACTGGAGCATCGCGGCTATGTCGCGCAGGGGCCCGACGGTTATGTGATGACGCCGCGGCTGTTCCATCTGGGGCTGAAGCGGCCGCCGGTCCGCAGCCTGATGGAGCAGGCCCTGCCCGAGATGCGCAAGCTAGCCGACGAGATCGGCCAGTCCTGTTACCTCGCCATTCCGTCCGGCGCCGATTCCTCGGTGATTGCGCGGATGGAGGCGGACACGTCGGTCGGGTTTTCAGTGCGGGTCGGGTATCGCCGCTCGCTGCACGAAACGCCGTCGGGTCGCATCCTCTATGCCTTCCAGCCGGAGGCGACCCGGCACGAGTGGGAGACGCTGTTCGATCCGCCTTTGTCGGACCAGGCTCGGCAGGCGCTGCGCCGGGATGCCGACGCGCTGTCGGCCCAGGGTTTCGCCCGGTCCGAGAGTGCCGAATTGTTCGGCATGATCGAACTGGCCTGCCCGATCATGCGCCAGGCTAGGGCTTGTGCCGTCCTGACCGTGCCGTTCATCCGCATTACCGATGCCCCCGTCGGCGAGGACCAGGCGCTGGCCCGGCTGCGCGACACCGCCCAGCGGATTTCCGACCATTTGATCGGCAACGACGCCCGCATCTGACCACTGGCCGATCGGCTTGCCCAGGCCCGGCTTCGCGGCGATAGAGCGGCGTTCCCGATTGAACAAATCCGGCGACACGGGACTTTACCGTTAGGGTCGCCGCGTCGCCGTGCAGGCGATCGTCGGGACGGATAAAGGGGGCCGTGGGTGCTGCTGAAATATTATAAGGGTTCGTTTGTCTTCACCGCGCTCTGCCTTGGCGTTGCCGCCTGGCTGGGCTTCCAGAGCACGGGCACCTTGCCGGGGACGCTGGGCGTCCTGTGGATCGTGCTGGTGCTCGGCGTGCTGGAGGTGTCGTTGTCGTTCGACAATGCGGTCGTCAACGCGACCGTGCTGCGCGACATGGACGACAAGTGGCGCCACCGCTTCCTGACCTGGGGCATCGTCATCGCGGTATTCGGGATGCGGATCATCTTTCCGCTCGCCATCGTCGCCATCGCCGCGCATCTGGGCCCGATCGAGGCGGTGAAGCTCGCGGCGGGCGATCCGGTCCGCTACGAACAGATCATCACCTCCGCCCATGTCGGTATTTCGGGTTTCGGCGGCAGCTTCCTGGCGATGGTCGGGCTGAACTTCTTCCTCGACGATGAGAAGGAGGAGCATTGGATTCCCGTGATCGAGCGCCCGCTGGCCGCGCTGCGCAAGATTTCGGGGCTCGCGACCGGCATCGTGCTGCTCGCGCTCTACGCCATTTCGCGCTTCATCCCGGCGGACGAGGCAATGACCTTCATCACCTCGGGCATCTTCGGCCTGCTGACCTATATCGCGGTTCATGCCATCGGCGTGGTGCTGGAGGGGGACGGGGACGCCGCCACCGGTGCGGCGGCTCGCTCGGGTTTCGCGGCTTTCCTGTATCTGGAGGTGCTGGACGCCAGCTTCTCGTTCGACGGGGTGATCGGCGCGTTCGCTTTGTCGAACAACCTGTTCATCATCGCGCTGGGCCTTGGCATCGGGGCGATGTTCGTGCGGTCGATGACGATCATGCTGGTCGAGCATGGGACGCTGGCGCAGTATCGCTATCTCGAGCACGGGGCATTCTACGCCATCGTCGCGCTTGCCGCGATCATGCTGCTGTCCGTGCGCTTCCACATTCCGGAGACGATCACCGGCCTGATCGGGGCCACGCTGATCGGCCTGGCCTTCTGGGCCTCGGTGCGCAGCAACCGCAAGCATCCCGAGCAGACACTTGACGACGCCGAGCCGGTTCACCCATCGGGCAAGCCGATCGGCGATTGACCGTTTCGGGGACGTGACGATGGAACCGATCGGCCCGGCGGGGATTGGCTTTTCGATACGCTGGGTGAGGGATTCAAGTCATGTCAGTGTCCGTAATCGATGCCTTGCGGCGGGAACGTCTGTCGTCCGATCGACCGCTGCTGACCGCGCTGTTCCTGAAGGAACGCGGGCGCGACACCATGACGCCGGAGGATGTCGAGACGCTGGAGAGCAGCATCGACGAGGTCCGCGCGATCCCGGCAAGGACCATCGTCGTCCGTCGCGAGGAGCGGGTGCGGTCGAGCAGCCTTTTGCTCGAAGGGGTGATGTGTCGCTATATGGACGACCGCCAGGGCAATCGACAGATCGTCGCCTTCCATGTGCCGGGCGATTTCGTCGATCTCCACGGCTTTGCCATGCGGCATCTGGATCACGATGTCGCCGCTCTGACCCCGGTGCGCGTGGCGATGGCCGGTCATGACCGGTTGGAGCGGATCGTCGCGGGCTATCCCCGGCTGACCCGTCTGTTGTGGTTCTCGACGCTGCTCGATGCCGCGATGCACCGCGAATGGGTGTTCCGCCTGGGGCGGCTGGAGGCCGATGGTCGTGTCGCGCATCTGTTTTGCGAGCTTCATGCGCGGCTGGCGATGGTCGACATGGTTCGGGACGGCATCTTCCGCTTTCCGGTGACGCAGATCGATCTGGCGGAGGCGTCCGGGATCACGCCCGTGCACCTCAACCGCGTCCTGCGGTCGTTGCGCGAGCGCGGGCTCATGACCTTTCGCAGCGGCGACGTGCATATCCTCGACCTCGACGCGCTGGCGGCGCTGGCCGATTTCGATCCGGCCTATCTCTATGGCGGCGGCCCGACCCTCGACAAGGCGGGGTCATGACGACCTCCGGCGTGCCGCCGCATGTCCATGACGATGCGGGACAGGCCACCGCCGAGCAGGGGATCGTCATGCTCGACGGCCCCAACGGCGTGGCGGTGGCGATGACCCCGGGGGCCGCGCGGCAGACCGGCGAGGAACTGCTCGCCGCCGCCCTGAAGGCCGAGGCCCAGGGGCCACCGGAACCGGGCGATTTCTGATCGCCCCGGTTCCGGTGGCCGGACAATGCTTTACCGGTCCGATCTGGGGCCTATGATGACGCGCGTTTCATGAACGGGAGTGTTTCTTGCGTCACCTGTCCCTTGCCGTCGTGCTGTCGGCCCTGATGAGTACCTCCGCCCTCGCAAGCGGCGCGGCCGCCCTACAGGCGGCGCAGGCCCCCGCCACCAATCCGCTGCTCAGCCCATGGACCGGCCCCTATGGCGGCGTGACCCCCTGGGACAAGGTGAAGCCCGAGTTGTTCCCGGCGGCGTTCGAGGCTGCTCTTGCCGAGCGTCGCGCCGACTATGACCGGATCGCCAACGATCCGGCCAAGCCGACCTTCGCCAACACCTTCGTCCCCATGCAGAATGCCGGACAGACGCTGAACCGCGTGATGACGCTGTTCGGGGTGATGACGGGCAATATGAACACGCCTGCTTATCAAGCGCTGGACCGCGAATGGTCGCCAAGGCTGGCCAAGGCGTCGGACGAGATCACCTTCAACCCCAAGCTGTTCGCCCGGATCGAGGCGATCTACAAGGCGCGCGACACCAGTGGCCTCGACGCACAGCAGAAGCGGCTGGTCACCCGCACCTATGACAGCTTCGTGCGGCAGGGCGCCAAGCTGACCCCGGCGCAGAAGGCGGAACTGTCCGCCTTCAACCAGAACCTCGCAATCAACTTCAGCGAGTTTTCGCAGCGGCTGCTCGCCGATGAAGGCACCGCGATCATCGTCACCGACGAGGCGCGCCTCGCAGGGCTGCCCGACAGCGTGAAGGCGGTCGCCAAGGCGGCGGCGGCCGAGCGCGGGCAGCAGGGCTGGGCGATCGTCAACACGCGCTCGGCGGTCGATCCGGTGCTGACCTTCGGTACGGACCGGGCGCTGCGCGAGCAGGTGTGGCGCGCCTTCACCAAGCGTGGCGACAATGGCGACGTCAACGATACCAAGGCGACCATCGCCCGCATCGTGAAGCTCCGCGCCAACCGCGCGCATCTGCTGGGCTTCAAGACCCATGCCGACTGGCGGATGCAGGACACGATGGCCAAGACCCCGGCCGCCGCGATGGACCTGATGATGCGCGTCTGGCCCGCCGCAAAGGCGCGCGTGGCGGAGGAAGTCCGTGACATGCAGGCGATCGCAAACAAGGAAGGGGCCAAGATCACCATCGAGCCCTGGGATTATCGCTTCTATCAGGAGAAGGTCCGCAAGAGCCGCTACGACCTCGATCAGGCCGAGTTGAAGCCCTATTTCGAGCTGAACAACATCATCCAGGGTTCGCTCTATGCCGCGAACCGGCTCTATGGTCTGGAGTTCAAGGAGATCACCGGCACGGTGCCGGTGTTCGAGCCGAATATGCGCGTGTGGCACGTCACCCGCAACGGCAAGGAAGTGGGCCTGTTCTACCGCGACGATTTCGCGCGGACCGGCAAGCGTTCGGGGGCCTGGGCGAACACCTATCGCGGCCAGCGCAACCTGCCGCCGGTGCAGAATGTCCTGTCATCGAACAACAACAACTTTGCCAAGGGCGCACCCGGCGAGCCCGTCCTGATCAGCCTGGACGATGCCGAGACGCTGTTCCACGAATTCGGCCACGCGATCCATGCGATGCTGCAGAACGTCACCTATCCGGGGCTGGCAGGTACGCCGCGCGACTTCGTGGAATATCCCAGCCAGGTGAACGAGCATTGGCTGCTGACCCGCGACGTGCTGGATAAGTATGCGCGCCACTATAAGACCGGCCAGCCGATGCCGCAGGCGTTGCTCGACAAGATCAAGGCGTCGGAAACCTTCAACCAGGGTTTCGCGACGACCGAATATCTGTCCTCGGCGATCGTCGACATGAAACTGCACACCATCCCGGACGGCGTGGTCGATCCGGCGGCGTTCGAGGCAACGACCCTGCGCGAGATCGGGATGCCGAAGGAACTGGTGATGCGGCACCGTCTGCCGCAGTTCAATCACCTGTTCTCGTCGGACAGCTATTCGGCGGGCTATTATAGCTATCTCTGGTCGGAGACGATGGACGCCGACACTTTTGCCGCGTTCGAGGAGGCGGGCAGCCCGTGGGACAAGGCGACGGCGGATCGTTTCGCCAAGATCCTGCTGTCGACCGGCAACGAAACCGATCGCGCCGAAGCGTACCGTGCGTTCCGTGGCCGTGATCCGGACGTCAACGCTTTGCTGAAGCAACGCGGCTTCCCGACGAAGTGAGCATTCCTCCCCATAGGGGAGGGGGACCATCCGCAGGATGGTGGAGGGGTGTCGCGCTCTCGATGGCGGGACACCCCTCCGTCAGGCCTCCGGCCTGCAACCTCCCCTTGCAGGGGAGGAATAGGGTTACAGCGCCTTCAAGCGGATGGCCTGGCCGCCGCCGGGGGCGAGTGACAGCGTCAGCGTGTCACCCTTCTTCACCCGCTTCGTCTCGAACGCGATCGAATGGCGGGTATCGGTCGCATAGGTCGCGCCGGGGCCGTCCTTGTAGACCTGCGCCTCATACGTCTTGCCCGGCTCCAGAAAGTCGAGCGTCACGGTCAGTTCGCGCGCAGTCTCGTCGGTGATCGAACCGACATACCAGTCGCGACTTTTCCGATCCCGCCGCGCGAAGGTGACGTAATCACCGACCTCGCCGTTCAGGACGCGACTATCCTCCCAATCGACCGGCACATCCGCGATGAAGCGGAAGGCTTCCGGATATTTCGCGTAATTCTCCGGCGTGTCGGCCGCCATCTGCACCGGCGAGTAAAGCACCACGTACAGCGCCAGCTGCTTGGCGATGGTCGACTGGATCGGGCTGTTGTCGCTGCCGGTCAGGCTGAGCACACCGGGCGTGAAGTCCATCGGTCCTTCCAGCATCCGGGTGAAGGCCAGATTGGCCTCATGCTCGGGCGGGTTCTTGCCCGGCCAGGCGTTATACTCCATCCCGCGCGAACCCTCGCGCGCCAGCCAGTTGGGATAGGTGCGGCGCAGGCCGGTGTCCTTGACCGGCTCGTGAGAGTCGATCGACACCTTATACTTCGCGGCGGCCTCCAGCACGCGGAGATGGTGGTTTACCATCCACTGGCCCTCATGCCACTCACGGCTCACCGAGCCGTCTGCGTTCACCCGCTCGATCTGGCCCGCATCGGCGACATAGCCGGTCTTCACCACATGCTCGCCATGATCGGCGGCGAACTTGAAGGCGGGGTCGAACTGGCTTTCATAATGGCTGACCGCGCCGCCCGTCTCGTGATGGCCGATCAGCGAGACGCCCTTGGCCTTGGCGTATGTCGCCAGTGCATCGGCATCGAAATCCTCGGCCGGTGTCGCGAACCGCATCGCCGAGCCATTGCCCGCCCAGTCGCCATCCCAGCCGATATTCCACCCCTCGACCAACACGCCGGGGATGCCGTATTTCGCCGCGAAGTCGATATAGGTCTTCACATTCGCAGTGGTGGCGCCGTGACGGGGCCCGCGCGCCCAGCTCCATTCGCCCTTGATCATCTTCCACCAGACGCCGACGAACTTGCCCGGCTTAACCCAGGACACGTCGCCCAGCTTGTTGGGCGCGTTCAGGTTGAGCATCAGGTGGCTCATATAGAGCCCGCCCGCATCCGGCGCGATCAGGAAGGTCCGCCACGGCGTTTCCCACGCACCGGTCTTCACGACCTTGGGCGCGTCCGAGCCGGGGGTGAGGACCGCCTTGAAGCTGTTCCCGTCCGTCTTCATCACGGCCATGCTGGCATAGTCGACCAAGGCCGCCTCATGGATGGCGATGTGCGTGCCGTCATCCAGCTTCATCGTGATCGGCGTCGCCGCCGTACCGACCGCATTGATGGGGGTGCGGTTGTAGAGATACTCTTCACGGTTCCACAGGAACGCCGGCTTCCACCACGCCGTGCCGCCTTGCGCGATGTTGAACTCGGTCAACTCCTCAGCGATGTTCGCCTTTTGCATCGCCTGCTGCTCGGGAAATTCGTAGCGGAAGCCGACGCCGTCATCCTGCACCCGGAACACCACGTCATAGCGGCGATGCAGCGCGCTTGATTCCATCAGGCGGACGCGCATCTCGCGGTGATTGTCGCGGATGGTGCGCCATTCGCCCCAGGGCTGGGTCCAGCTGGTATTGGCCTTGGAATGGCTGACCGCCTCGATCTTCAGCCCACGCTCGATCTTGGGCGCGTCGGTGAACATCATGCCCAGGCGCGAGGGCGCGACGATCGCCTTGCCGTTGCGGGCGATCATGTACACCGCGCGGCCGTCATTGTCGGTCGAGACCTGCACGGTGATCCGGCCATCGGGCGAGGTTTCGACCGCATCGGGCTGGCCCACGGGCTTGGCAAATTTGAACGTCTCGTTGACCGCCGGATCGGCGGGGCCGTTCTGGGCCTGGGCGGCGCTGGCGATCAGGCCGAGGCTGATGGCGATTGTGGTCTTCATAGAGTCATCTCCCGGATCGCCGCCCCGAACGCGCCCAGGCGTTCGTCGGTGGCGCTATTGATCTGGACCAGCACCCGCCCGCCGCGTGGCAGGGCGGGGGGCAGGGTCACGGGCGTGTCGCCCAGATTGAACAGGCAGAGCAGGCGCTGCCCTCCCTCATGCCGCTCGAAGGCGAGCAACTGCTCGTCGGCGTGGAGCAGCGTCAGGTCGCCGACCGCCAGCGCGGGCGTCTCCGCGCGCAGGCGGATCAGGCGGCGGGTGAGGTTCAGCAGCGAGTCCGGATCACCGTCCTGCCGATTGACCGCCAGCGCGGCGTGATCGGGCCCGACCGGCAACCATGGCTCGGCGTCCGAGAAACCACCGTTGATCGCATTGCTGCTCCACGGCATCGGCGTGCGAACGCCGTCGCGCGACAGGGTCAGTGGCCAGTTGGCGATCGCCTCGGGATCGACCAGCCGCTCGAACGGCACATCGACCTGGGTGAGGCCCAATTCCTCACCCTGATACAGGAAGGCATTGCCGCGAAGCGCGAGCAACAACAGCATCTTCATCCGCGCAAAGGCCTCGCGATGCTCGGGCGTTGCCCAGCGCGAGACGGCGCGTGGTGCGTCGTGATTTTCGAACGCCCAGCTCGGCCAGCCGACCCCCGGCTCGGCGGGCCATTTCGCCAGCGCCTCGGCGACGATGCGTGGAGTCAGCCGGTCGGCATAGAGGAAGTCGAAGCCGTAGGCGGTGTTCAGCCGGTCGTCGCCAGCGGTGAAGAGCTTCATCTCGCGGTCGGCTTCGTCGCCACCGACTTCCGCCACGGTGAAGCGGTCGCCGTAGTCGTCCAGCGTAGTGCGGATGCGTTCCAGGAAAGGGACGATATCGGCATGACTCTGATTGTAGAGCTTCAGCTGGAAATCGAACGGGCGGGTGCGCGTCTTGCCCGTATCCGGCGCGGGCGGGTTATCCTGCATCGTCGGCTCGTGCATCATGAAGTTGATCGCATCGAGGCGGAACCCGTCCACGCCCCGGTCCAGCCAGAAGCGCGCGGTTGCCAGCAGTTCGGCCTGCACGTCCGGATGGTGGACGTGGAGCTGCGGCTGCTCCTTCAGGAAATTGTGGAGATAATATTGCCCGCGCCGCGCGTCCCAGGTCCAGGCGGGGCCGCCGAACACCGATTGCCAGTTGGAGGGCGGCGAACCGTCGGGCTTGGCATCGGCCCAGACATACCAGTCGGCGCGGGCATTGGTGCGGCTGGCGCGGCTTTCGGTGAACCAGGGGTGTTCGTCGGAGGTGTGGCTATACACCTGGTCGATGACGACCCTCAGCCCCAATTCGTGGGCGCGGGCGACCAGCGCGTCGAATTCGGCGAGCGTGCCGAAGATCGGATCGACGTCGCGGTAATCCGCCACGTCATAACCGAAATCCTTCATCGGCGAGGTGAAGAAGGGCGACAGCCAGATCGCATCCACCCCCAGGCTGGCGACATGATCGAGCCGCACTGTGATGCCGGGCAGATCGCCGATGCCGTCGCCATTGCTGTCGGCGAAGCTGCGGGGATAGATCTGATAGATCACCGCGCCCTTCCACCAGGGGCGCGAGGTGGTGGGTGTCGTTTCGGTCATCAACGGCTCTCCGCCGCGCAGACGGCATAGCCGAAGGCGGGCAATTCCAGCATCAGGCTCCCCGGCGCGGCGGCGCTCGGAGCACAAGCGCCCGCCATCGTCGAGAAACGTTGCGATGCCGTTTCAACCTGGACGGCTTGGGCGATCGGCTTGGCCGAGGTGTTGAAGGCGATCACATATTCGCGGCCCGTGGCGGGATCGAAGCGGGAGACGGCGAACAGCCCCGGCGCATCGCCGCGCGCGCGGATCACCTGTCGTCCCCGCGTCAGCGCGGGATTGGCGACACGCAGGCGGGCGAGCGTCGCGATCTCGCGGTAGAGGGGATGGGAGGGGACGAAGCTGTCGGTCGCGGTGGTCTTCGTCGTGCCGACCAGCATGTTGTCATTGTAGCTGGCGACCCTGCTCGCGAACATGTCCTCGCGCGCGTCCTGGTCGTTGCCGTCGCCCGCGAAACCCTGTTCGTCGCCCGAATAGATGGTCGGCACGCCGCGCAGCGTCAGCAACATCGCATGGCCGAGTTCGACCCGCTTCAGGATTTCCTCGTCCGAGACATTGGGGTTCGCCGCCCGCACGTCGCGGGCGAAGCGGCCATGGTCGTGATTGCCGAGGAAGGTCGGCAATATGTCGGCCGTGGCCTCGCCCTTGGCATAGAGGACATCGCCCTCGAACAGGCTGGCGAGCGCGCGGGTCGGCTTGTTCTCGGCGACCGTCTGGATCACCGCGTTCATGAACGCGAAGTCGAGGACCGCGGGATAGTCGGCGATCTTGGTCCAGCGCGCCAGATACCCCGGCTCCATGCCCGCCGTCACCTCGCCGAAGATGTGGAAGTTCGGGATGCCCTTGGCCTTGGCGCGGCCGAGCATGGCGGGCACGAAGCGGCGCCAGAATTCCGGATTCACATGCTTGGCGGTGTCGACGCGGAAGCCGTCTATGCCGAAGCGGTCGATCCAGCTGCCGTAAATGTCGATCATGCCCGAAATGACGCGTGGGTTCTCGGTATAGAGATCGTCCAGCCCGGAGAAATCGCCGGTTGTCGAGCTCTCGTCCTCGAAGGTCGTGTTGCCGCGATTGTGGTAGTAGATCGGGTCGTTGAGCCACGCCGGGGTCTTGGCGTTCTTCTCCGCTGCCGGGACGTACGGCGTGTAGGCGTAATTCGGATCGGTCAGCTTGGCGAAGTTCGCTGCGGTCTGCACATCGTCGCCGACGAAGCCGGGATTGATCGGCTTGCCGTCGACACCCCCGCGCCGCTGATAGGGATAGCTGGCCCGATCGCGATAGGGGCAGGGTGAGCCCTCCGCGCATTCGCGATACTGGATCACGTCCGCCGTATGGTTGATGATGATGTCCATATACACCTTCATCCCCCGACCATGCGCAGCATCGATGAAGGCGCGTAGATCGGCCTCGCTGCCCAGATGCGGGTCGACCGTGTTAAAGTCGGTGATCCAATAGCCGTGATAGCCCGCACTCTCCTGGCCCTTGGCGCCCTGCACGGGCTTGTTCTTGAAGATCGGCCCCAGCCAGATCGCGGTCGCGCCCAGCCCCTGGATATAGTCGAGCCGCTTGGTCAGCCCCTTCAGGTCGCCGCCATGGTAGAAGCCCTTGTGCGTCGGATCGAAACCGGTGGTCAGTGGCCCGCCCTTCAGGCCGCCGCGATCATTGGCGGTGTCGCCATTCTCGAACCGATCGGGCAGGACGAAATAGATCACCTCGTCCTGCGGCAGGCGCTGGCGATAATCCTGCGCGGCCAGCGGCGCAGCGATGCCGGTAGCCGTGGCCAGAAGCGCGAGCATCAGTTTTTTCATGCGTAAACCTTTTGAACGGGCGCGGCGCAATGCGCGGCGAGAAAGGCGTCATGCGTTGGCAGCCGGGCGGCCACCTGCGCGGCGTGACGCCGGGTCAGGGACAGGAAATCGTCCAATTCATGCGCCGACAGGGCATCGGCCAGTGCGTGGTGGCCACCGGGCAGGATGCCCTGGCCTATCATTACCTGCACCCAGGCTGCCTCGGCGAACAGCTCCTCGCCCTCGCGCCGGAAACGCCCATTTGCGCGGAACAGCGCGATCCGCGCGGCCAGGCTCTCGGGCAGCGGCACTGCGCGCCGTTCGGTCCAGAAGGACTCGGACCGCGCATTGGCGTGGTAATGGAGGATCAGGAAGTCACGCACCGCCAGCCACTCGGCCGCCGTCTCGGCATTGTACGCGTCCACATCGATCGGCTGAAGCGTGCCGCCGGGCCAGAATTCCAACAGACGGGCGATGCCCGACTGGATCAGGTGGATGCTGGTCGACTCCAGCGGTTCAAGAAACCCCGCCGCCAGCCCCAGCGCGACGCAGTTGCCGACCCAGGCCCGCCGCCGCCGTCCGGTGGTGAACCGCAAGGGGCGCGGATCGCCGATCGCCTCGCCACCCAGCGCGGTCAGCAGCCGGTCGGCCGCTTCGTCGTCCGACAGATGGCGGCTGTCATAGACCAGCCCGTTGCCGGTGCGATGCTGAAGCGGAATGCGCCAGCGCCATCCGGCCCCGTGCGCGATCGCGCGGGTATAGGGGGGCAGGGGGCTGGTTCGCTCGCTCGCCACCGCCAGGGCGCGGTCGCAGGGGAGGAGGTGCGACCAGTCGTCGAACGGCTCGGCCAGCGTCTCGCCGATCAGGAGTGCGCGGAAACCCGAGCAGTCGATGAAGAGGTCGCCCGCCTGAACCTCGCCGCCATCCAACACGACATGGTCGATCCGCCCGGCCTGGTTGCGCGCGACCGAGGCGATCCGACCCTCCACGCGCGTTACGCCTGCGCTTTCCGCATGACCGCGGAGCAGCGCGGCATAGAGGCTGGCGTCGAAATGATAGGCCCAGGCCAGACCGCTCGGCAGGTCGGGGCGGCCGGGATCGGGCGCGAAGCGGCCCGCCATCGCGGCCTGCGCACCCGGCATATGCCCCCAGAGCGAGGCAGGGTTTGCCGCTCCGCCGCCGCGCAGCCAATAATGGTGGAACGGCACAAGCCCCAGGCCGCGCCCAATGCTGCCAAAGGCATGGAGATAACCGCTGCCCTCGCCCGACCACCCCTCGAACCTTATGCCCAGTTTGAAGCTGCCATTGGTGGCGCGGAGGAACTCGGCCTCGTCCAGGCCCAGCATCTGGTTGAACAGGCGGATGCCGGGGATGGTGGCCTCGCCCACCCCGACCGTGCCGATCGCGTCGGACTCGATCAGGGTGATCCGAGTCGAGGCCGGGACGAACCGCGCCAGCGCCGCCGCCGCCATCCATCCGGCGGTGCCGCCGCCGACGATCACGACCCTGCAAGTGATATGGTCTGCCAAAGGGGCGGCGTCCATGCGGCGTCTCACATTCGGGATCCCCGCGCCGGGATGGGGCGACCGGCGCGGGAAACGGGGATCAGAAGCGATAGGTAAACCCGGCCAGAAACCGGCGGCCATAGCTCTGATAATCGATCACCTCGTCGCGGCGACCGCCATTGGTGGTGACGAAGGGCGTATCGGTCAGGTTCTGGCCCTGGACGAACAGCGACAGGCCCTTGAACGTCCCCTCCTGGAAGTCATAGCCGATCTGGCCGTCGACGATCGTCTCGTCGATCGCGCGGCGGCGGACGCGGTTGGCGCCGAAGCCCGACAACTCGCCGACGAAGGTCGAGCGATAGCGGACCGATCCGCGGATGTTCAGGCCCCACTTCTCGAAGAAAGCGGTGCCGTTCGCCACCCAGCGCGAATAGCCGGGAATGTCCTCGGGGTCGCCACCCGGCGTCGGGGTGATCTCGGTCTTCGTATAGGACCCGCCGCCGGTCAGGCCGAAGCCGTCGAGGAAGCCGACCAGCTGGCCCAGCGGCAACGTACCCGCCAGCTCGACGCCGTAGATCGTACCGCCGGTGCCGTTGATCGGCCGGGTGATGCGACCTTGCGCGGGCGTGTCGATCGGTACGGCGGCGGGCAGGGGCAGGCCGGTATAGTCGTAGGGCTGCTCAAGATTGTAAACGAAGCTCTTGAGATCCTTGTAGAAGCCCTGCGCCGCCAGATAGCCGCGTGTGCCGAAATACTTCTCCACCGTCACGTCGACCGAGTTCGATCGGATCGGCCGCAGATATGGATTGCCGCCATTGCCCGAGATGATGCCCTGCGCCGCGTCGAAGCCATAGGACAGCGCGACGCGCATATCGTCGAAGCGCGGCCGCATCATCTGACGCGCGGCGGCCACGCGGAACACCCAGTCGCTGGGCAGGCGCAGCGACAGGTTCGCGCTGGGCAGGATGTCCCAGTAATCGTCGCCCTGCACGATGTTGGTATAGCCGGTGCCGTTATAGATCAGCCCGCGCGACTTCTGCTCGGTGCCGACCGCCTGCACGCCCAGATTGCCGGTCAGTTCCGCTGCGCCGATCTGCGCCTTCAGGTCCGCCTGGAGATAGGCGGTCATCAGATGCTCGGTGGTGGTGTATGCCTTGGCGGGCACGTCCGGGCTGGTGTTCGGCGTCAGGACGATGACCCCGCCCGCCAGCAGCGTGCGCGGATCATAGCTGAGCATCGGGCCCAGACCCAGATAGGTCAGGTCGGTCGGCGTCTGACGATATTGCTGCGGCAGCGGCGCGATGGTCGCGGTGCCGGGCAGGGTAACGAAGGACTCGTTGGGCGCCAGAGACTTGGCGTGATCGGTGTAGTTCAGGCCGAAGCGCAGCGCGCTGACGATCGGCGTTGCGACCTCGCGTTCGATCTCGACGCGATACTGCTTGATCTCGTCGGTGATCTTGCGATCGTTGAAATAGCCCGCCTGGCGGGTGCTGCCGCCCCAGCCCAACGGATCGGTCAGCTGGATCAGGTTGGGGTCGGAATAATTCAGCGTCGGCTTGAAGATGGTGCCGGTGTTGCCGGTGGTGAAACCGATCGTGTCGGTCGCGCCGACGCCCGGGCCGTATCCGGTGCCGCTATAGGTTTCCAGCGTCACCTCGTCGCGGTCGGTGCGCGAATAGCTGAGGTCGATGAACGCGCTCCAGCCGTCATCGCCCTTATACTTGCCGTTATAACCGAACGAATAGAGCTTGGCCTTGCGTTGGAACGAGTCGTTGCGGATCACGCCTTCGACATTGTTGAACGTGCCCGAGGTGACGAGGCCGTTGCTGACGGTGGGATTGGTCAGCGTCGTGCCGCTGCCCGAGGCCAGGGGCAGTTCGATACCGCGCTTGATCTGGTCGTCGTTGAAGTCGGAATAAAAGCCGTCCAGCGTGCTGGTGAAACTGTCGCTCATCCGCCACTGCACCGTGCCCGACAGGCCGAGACGCTTCAGGGTGGTCGAGGTGACATAGGACTTCGACCCGCCGATGACGTCGACCGGCTGGCCGCCGACCGTCGTCTGGGCATAGCCCCAGGCATTGCCTTCCTGAATCTGGTACGGCTCGTTGAGGTAGCTGGCCGACAGCGCGACGCCGATCGTGTCGTCGGCGAACTGGTCGACATAGGTGGCCGAGGCGCGGTAGCCGAAGTCCTTCGAGCCCGCATTCAGCTTGCCGATATCGGCATAGGTGCCGCGCGCGCCGACCGAGATCACGCGCTTGCCGTAATCGAGCGGGCGGATGGTCTTCAGGTCGACCGTGCCCGACAGGCCCTGGCCGATCAGCCCGGCATTGGCGGTCTTGTAGATCAGGACCTGGTTGACGACTTCGGCCGGATACTGGTCGTATTCGACGGCGCGGTTGTCACCGGTCGAAGTCTGCTCGCGCCCGTTCAGCAGCGTGGTCGAGAAGTCGGGCGCGAAGCCGCGGATCGAGATGGCGTTGGAGCGGCCGTTGACGCGCTGTGACGTGACGCCGGGCAGGCGGGCGATGGACTCGGCGATCGAGGCGTCGGGCAGCTTGCCGATATCCTCGGCCGAGACGGACTCGACCACCAGGTCGCGGTTCTTCTTCTCGGCGACGGCGTTTTCCAGTGCGGCGCGGAAGCCGGTGACGACGATGTCGCCGCTATCGGCATTGGCCTGCGCATCCTGGGCGGCGGGATCGGTGCCGTTGGTGGTCGGCGCGGGCACGATGGCGGTGCTCTGCGCGAAGACCGGCGCGGCGATGACCATGGCCAGCGTGCTGACCCCGAGCTTCAGGAACGAGCGCGCGGCATTGGCCGGCGCCACTGGGCGAACCGTCATGAAAATCCCCTCCGAGAAACCCCGTCTTCGTTCAAAGGACGGGTATGGTTGTTGCCCCTCCTGTGAAAGGACGCGCGGCGAAAAGGAATAAGGCCGCATACGTATTCAATGCGGCCGCTCCGGCCTGTTGCATTATTACGACAGCGCTTCGGCTTAACCCGGCTCGTGAAAGCCGGTAAGCGGGGTGGAGAGGAGGAAGCACTGATTTGGCCGGTCCGCGTAAGCCCACATCGTTCGACATCGCGCAAATGGCGGGCGTGTCGCAGCCGACCGTCAGCCGCGCGCTGCGTGGCGGCCCGTCAGTCAGCGCCGCCACCCGTGCGCGGATCGAGGCGATCGCCAAGACGCTGAACTACACGGTCGACCGTGCCGCCTCCAATCTGCGCAGCGGCCAGACACGGACACTGGCGCTGCTGCTGTTCCGCGATCCGTCGCCGGGGCGGACGCTGATCAATCCGTTCTTTCTCGGTATGTTAGGGTCGATCATGGAGAGCTGTGCAGAGGTCGGCTACGACCTGCTCGTCTCGTTCCAGAACCCGACCAGCAACTGGCAGGCCGATTATGAGGACAGCCACCGCGCCGACGGGCTGATCCTGCTGGGTTACGGTGACTATGCCGCCTATCGCGAGCAGTTGGACACGCTGGTCGCGCGCGGCACGCATTTCGTGCGCTGGGGCTCGGTGGCGCCGGGGCAGCCGGGGCTGACCATCGGCTGCGACAATCATGCGGGCGCGCTGGCGGCGACGCGGCATCTGGTGGCGCAGGGGCGCAAGCGGATCGCGTTCCTGGGCGACGCGACCGATCACTATCCCGAATTCCACGACCGGTATCGCGGTTATTGCGATGCCCTGTCCGAAGCGAGCCTGGCTTGCGATCCCGCTTTCCAAGTCGGCGCGATTTCCAGCGAGGAGGAGGGCGAACGCGCCGCGCGCGAATTGCTGGCGCGGGGCAAGCCGTTCGACGGCATCATGGCGGCCAGCGACCTGATCGCGCTGGCGGCCATGCGCGTGCTGGCGGAGGCTGGCTTGCGCGTGCCGGCCGATGTGTCGCTGGTCGGGTTCGACGATATTCCGGCGGCCAGCTTCGCGCATCCGCCGCTCAGCACCGTGGTGCAGGATGCGGCTGCGGCGGGGCGGTTGCTGGTCCGTGCGCTGCTTGCGGAGATTGCGGGCACCGCCCCGCCGCTCAATCTGCTGCCCGCCACGCTGGTCGTGCGCGGGTCGAGCATCAGACCATAAATCATAGATAGAACAGACCTTTGGGAGGGGTTATGGAGAAGCCGCGTCAGGGCTTTTGGGGGTTGTGGAACACGTCGTTCGGCTTTTTCGGCATCCAGATCGGCTTTGCCCTGCAAAATGCCAATGTCAGCCGCATCTTTCAGTCGCTGGGGACGGCGGAGAAGGACCTGGCTTTCCTGTGGATCGCCGCGCCGCTGACCGGGCTGCTCGTCCAGCCGGTAATCGGCCATTACAGCGACCGGACCTGGGGACGGTTCGGGCGGCGGCGGCCTTATTTCTTGGGCGGTGCGGTGCTGGCGACGCTGGCGTTGGTCGGCATGCCCAATGCTGGCGGGTTACTGGCGGCGGCGATGCTGCTTTGGGTTCTCGACGCATCGCTCAATATCTCGATGGAGCCGTTCCGTGCCTTTGTCGGCGATATGCTGCCCAGCCGCCAGCGAACCGCGGGTTATGCGTTCCAGACCGGGTTCATCGGCGCGGGGGCGGTGCTGGGATCGCTGGCGCCGATGCTGCTGACCGATGTCTTCCATGTCGCCAATGTCGCGGGGCCGGGCGAGGTGCCGCCTTCGGTGCGCTATGGTTTCTATATCGGTGCGGCAGCGCTGTTCGTTGCGGTGCTGTGGACGGTGCTGACGACCCGCGAATATTCGCCTGCGCAGCTCGCCGCTTTTGCCGAGAGCGACGAAGGGCAGGCGGTGCATAGCGACGCGGCCCCCAGCGCGCGGATCGGACGCGCGCCGGCCTGGGTCTTTGTGGGCTTGCTCGTCGTCGCGGCGGTGGGCTGGCTGGGGCTGGACAAGCCGGTCTATCTGCTCGGCGGTGGCATGATCGCCTTCGGGATCGCGCAGATCGTCAGCGCCAGGCTGATACGCGGCGGCCGGGGCGGCAATGCGCTGAGCCAGATCCTGGCCGACCTGGCGGCGATGCCCGTGACGATGAAGCGGCTAGCGCTCGTCCAGTTCTTCACTTGGTCGGCGCTGTTCATCATGTGGATCTACACCACCCCGATCGTGGCGGAGCGGGCGTTCGGGGCGACCGATGCGAACAGCGCGGCGTTCAACGACGGCGCCAATTGGGTCGGCGTGCTGTTCGCGGTCTATAGCGGCGTCGCCACCCTCTGGGCCTTTGCGCTGCCGCCGCTGGCCCGGGCGATCGGGCGGCGCAACACGCATGTGCTGGGCCTGCTGTGCGGCGCGGCGGGGTTCGCTTCGTTCCTGGTCATCCGCGACGCCTGGTGGCTGATGGCGTCGATGGTGCTGGTCGGCATCGCCTGGGCGTCGATCCTGACCATGCCCTATGCCATCCTGTCGGCCGCGCTTCCGGCAGAAAAGTTGGGCATATACATGGGGTTGTTCAACATTTTTATCGTGTTGCCGCAGCTGATCGTGTCGTCGGTGATGGGCGCGATCGTCGGCCATTTTCTGGGCGGCCACCTGGTCTGGACGATGGCGATCGCGGCCGGGGTGATGGGCTTGGCGGCGCTGGCGATGCTGCGGGTGACGAAGGATGCGTGAGGCAATCCTCCCCGGCACGGGGAGGGGGACCATGCGAAGCATGGTGGAGGGGGGCGTGCGGTAAAGTACGTCCTTTACCGCACGCCCCCCTCCGTCAGGCCTTCGGCCTGCCACCTCCCCGTACCGGGGAGGATTTAGGCGCGGGGCAGCGTGATCGTCGCGGCCAGTCCGCCTTCGGGGCGATTGGCCAGGACGATGTCGCCCCCCGCCTGCCGCACGATCGAACGCGCGAGCGCCAGGCCCAGGCCGATCCCGCCCGTCTCGCGGTTGCGCGAGGTTTCCAGCCGGGTGAAGGGATCGAACACCGTCTCCAGCTGAGCTTCCGCGATACCGGGCCCGGTATCGGCGACGGTGATCGCAATCCGGTCGGCACGCGCATCGATGCGCACATCGGCCGAATGCCCGTATTTGACCGCATTCTCGATCAGGTTGCGCACGGCGCGTCGCATCAGCGTGGGGCGCAGCTTTAACCGCAGCCGCCCGCCTTCCTCGAAGGTCACGTCCTGGCCCAGATCGTGGAAGTCGGCAACGACCGCGTCGACCAGCGCGTTCAGGTCGACATCGGTTTCCATCTCGCTGGGCCGCCCCATCCGCGCGAGCGAGAGGATGTCCTCCAGCGTCTTGTTCATCTCGGCCACGGTGTCGGCCATGCGCAGCCGATCCTGCTCGTCCTCCACCGACTCGATCCGTACGCGCAGCGCGGCGAGCGGCGTGCGCAGGTCATGCCCGATCGCGCCCAGCATCCGGTCCTTTTCGTCCAGCATCGCGCCGATCCGCAGGCGCAGCGCATTGAACGCGGCGATCAGCGCGGAGACGTCGAGCGGCCCCTGTTCGGGGATCGGCTCGCCGCGCTCCCGCGGGTCGAAACGCTCCGCCGCGCGCGTCAGGTCGCGAAGGGGCCGCGAGATGCGCCGTCCGATCCACAGGACGGGCAACAGGATGATACCGTACAGGATCAGCGTCTGCGCGATCAGCCGCCAGACCAAAGTCATCTCGTCGCTGGGCCAGAAAGAGCGCGTGACCAGCCAGCCGCCGCCGGTCCGCTCGACCGCGATCAGCAGCTCCATCGCCGGATGCCGGTGACGGTCCAACCGACGGCGGGGCCAGTCGAAGTCCTCAGGCTGGAACGGCCGCACGCCGGTCACGACCCGCGCCACGGGATGCCCGACCTCGGCCAGCCCGTCGCGGACCAGCGCCTCGACCTCCGGCACGCGCGGCAGGTTCGGGCGGATGGGATTGTTTGCCGACGCGCGGACACGCCCGCGATCGGGGGGCAACGGCTTGCCGCTGGCGGTCCGGTCGATCGCGTCGTTCAGCCGCGCGATGGCGGGCCCCGATGTCTGCTCCAAGATCAGGCTGCGACGTTCGTGCAGCAACAGGGTGAAGTTGATCGCCTGCGCGATGAACAGCGCGATGGCGAGCAGCAGGGCCATTTGCGCGGCCAGCCGACGCGGCCAGAAGCGCAGCGTCACAGCCCGGCGCTCACAGGCGGGTGACTTCGGCGGCCAGCGTATAGCCGCCGCCCCAGACGGTCTTGATGATCTCGGGCGATTTGGGATCCGCCTCGATCTTGCGGCGCAACCGGCTGACCTGGTTGTCGATCGCCCGGTCGAAGGCGGCGGCCTCGCGGCCCTGCGTCAGGTCGAGCAGCTGGTCGCGGGTCAATACCTGGCGCGGGCGGCTGACCAGCGCGAGCAGGAGGTTGTACTCGCCGGTCGACAGCATCACCGACACGCCCTCGCGATCGACCAGCGACCGTTCGCCCGACTTCAGCACCCAGCCCGCAAAGGCGTAGGAGCCGCTGTCTGGCGCATGATGGCGCGCGCCACCGGCCTGCGTCCGGCGCAGCACGACCTTGGCGCGGGTGGCCAGTTCGCGCGGGGAAAAGGGCTTCACGACATAATCGTCGGCGCCCATTTCCAGCCCGACGATGCGGTCGGTCTCCTCGGCGCGCGCGGTCAGCAGGATGACGGGCACCTCGCTGGTCGCCGCGATGTGGCGGCACAGGCTGAGGCCGTCCTCGCCCGGCATCATGATGTCCAGGATGACCAGGTCGATCGCATAGGCGGCCAGCCGGGTGCGCGCCGAGGCGGCGTCGCCCGCCTGGGTCACGCGAAAACCCTGTTTGGTCAGATAGACGGCCAGCGGCTCACGGATCGAGCGCTCGTCGTCGACGAGCAGCAGATGCGGCGTATCGGACATAGCGGAGGGGTCTAGCATGGCGAGCGGACCTCGCAAGCGGGACGACCGGTGGGAGGATCGGTCGCCCCGCCTGACGGCTCAGTCGCCTTGCGGCGCAGGCTGAGCGTTGGGGCCCATGGGGCGGCGGCCGAAACGGGGGGCGGCGGCACGCTCGGCGGCGTCGACCTTGCCGTCATGATTGGTGTCGAGCCGGTCGAACATCGCCAGCGCCCGGGCGCGGTAAGCCTCGGCGGTGACGGGCTTCGGAGCTGGCCGAGCGGGGCGGTCGCTGCGGTCCGCACGCTCGGTATCGCCCTGGCGGCGCTGCCATTCGGCGCGACGCTGCGCCCGGTAGGCCTGCATTTCCTCGGGCGAGATGGTGCCGTCATGGTTGGCGTCCATCGCCGCGAAGCGCCGGTCGGTCGCGGCGATCGCGGCGGCGCGGGTGATGTTGCCGCTGGCATCGGGCTGCAGGCCCATCATGCCGCCGCCCATGCGGGCGGGAGGCGGAGGCGGCGGGGCGGCCGTCTGCGACCCGGTCTGGGCCTGGGCGGCGGTGGCGGACAGCAATGTGAACAGGGAAAGGCCGATCAGGGTCTTTCGCATGGGGTGGGCATCCTCTTTTCCGGAAGCGGGACAATCCCTTTCCGAACGATCCCCCTTCTGCCGCCCGCCTGTCGCCCGAACATGTCGCGGCGTCGCCGGATTTGTCGCAAATTGTGTGGTCAGCCCAGAAAGCGGTCGTCGAACATGCCGTAGAGTACGGTCGAGGCGTAGAGCGCGATGGCCTGGGGCCGCTCCATGGTCGAGGCCCATTTGCGCATGTCGAACGCGGCGTTCTGGATCGCCATCAGAGTCTGGGCCGCGATCAGCGCGTCGACCGCGCGCATCGATCCCTCCGCCACGCCGTCCATGATCGTGCCCGCATAGCGCCGGGCGATCCGGTTCGACCGTTCGACCATCTGCGCGCGCACCTCGCCCGACAGGCTGGACAGCGCGCTGGTACGCAGCAGCGGTCCGCGCTCGGCGAACTGGATGTCGAGCAGCGTGGCGATCGCGCTCGACAGGCGGTGCCAGTGGCTGCCCCCGGCGGCGTCGGCCAGCTGTTGCGCCGCGGTGATCGTATCGAAGCTGCGGCCGTAACAGGCTGCGACCAGATCGTCCTTGGCGTCGAGATGGTGGTAGAAGCTGCCCTTGGTGACGTTCAGCTCGGACGCGATGCGCGTGACGCTGGCCCCGCGATAGCCGAGTTGGTTGATCAGCCGGGTCGCCGCTAGCAGGAACGCCTCGCGCCCCGGCTCGCTGCTGTCGGCATCGCGCGCCGCTAGGTCGAGCATCAGCGGTGACCAGGTCGCGCCCGGCGCGGCGATGCCGTGGGTGAACACGTCGAGCAGCCGTTCCTCGACCCGGCCATATTGGTCGGGCTCGTACCGGCCCAGCCAGATGGGCAGCCAGAAGGTGTTTTCGAGCAGGACATGCGCGCGTGCGCCGTACAGGTCGGTATGCGCGCGGGTGGGGGCGGGGCCCCACAGGCTGCGCGTCGCGCGAAACACCTTTTGCCATCCCGCCATCAACTGACCGCGGATCGGCTCTTCCATCGCGCGGAGATCCGACAGCACGGCGAACGGGGTCTCCTCACCGCGCTCGATCCGGGCAAGCCTTGCCATGTTGATCGACAGATAGCGGGCAACACGCGCCCGCGGCGTCGGGGCCTCGGCCGCTTCGGCGAGCATGTCGAGCAGTCGGTCCAGCGTATGCTCGAACGCCGCCGCCGCCAGTTCTTCCTTGCGACGGAAATAATAGGTTACGCTGGTGGTGTTCAGCCCCACCCGCCGCGCGACATCGGCAAAGGTCATGCCCTTTGCCGATTGTTCGTTGATCGCCTGCGCCGCTGCCGCCAGGATGGCGTCGCGCTTCTGCCGAAAACGCGCGGTATTCTGTCCTTCGCCGACGGGCGTCGCCGTCATCTTTATGATCCCCTCGATCATCCGTCTGGCGCATCCGCGCTGTTGAAATCGCGCTTTAAAAGAAAAAGTATTGTTGGTCACCGGGCATTTCGCCCGCCAGCCGTTGAAAACGCGGTGAGTGGCGGGAAATGTCCAAAAGCCGGTACGGTCTGGCCCCTGAACGGCGGAACCCAGGCCCTAACGGTAGGTGTAACACATACTTAACGATCGCTTAGACCATTTTGGGCAATCAAGGGCCATGACTGCCGCCCAAGCTTCGTTCCGTCCTGACCAGATCTGGCAGAGAAACGATCCGGTTTTCCGGGCGATCGACCGCGCCCAACTCATGGCGGCCCTCGATGCCGGCGGAGCGGTCCTGTGGGCGAACGCCAATTTCTGCCGGACGTTCGGCGATGCGGCTTCGGACATGGCAGGGGTGTCGCATCGTCAGCTCTGCCCAACCGATATTATCCAGTCGCGCGACTATGACCTTTTTTGGCAGCGCTTGCGGCAGGGGAAGGGTGAGAAGGGCACCTATCGCCATGTCGACCGCCAGGGGCAAGCGATCTTGATCGACGGGTATTATTCCCCGATCGTCGACGAGGCGGGCACCGTTACGCAGATCCTGATGACCGGCGCCGATGTGACCCAACAGTATCGCCGCGATGCCGAAGCCTATGGCAAGCTGGCCGCGATCGATCGGTCGCAGGCGGTCGTGGAGTTCGATCTCCAGGGCTATGTGCTGGAGGCCAACGACATGTTTTTGTCGTTGATGGGGCATGGTCGCCCGGCCACGATCGGCGGGCATCACAGCCGTTTCTGTTCGGGGGACTATGTCCGTTCGCCCGCCTATGCACGGCTATGGTCCGATCTGGCGGCGGGGCGGTATATGGCCGGCCGCTTCGAGCGGCAGCGTGCGGATGGCTCGACCGTCTGGCTGCAAGCTACCTACACGCCGATCCTGGATGCCGACGGCCTGCCCTATAAGGTGGTGAAATTCGCCCGCGACGTCAGCGACCTGGTCCAGTTGGAAACCGAGGCCGCCACGCGGCTGGAGGCAGCCGAACGCTTCCGCCTGATGGCCGAGGATCGCCAGTCCGCGCTGGAGACGATGTTGTGCGACATGGAGGCGATGGTCGACCGCATCGCCGGCATTGCGGGCCAGACCAACATGCTGGCGATCAACGCCAGTATCGAGGCGGCGCGAGCGGGGCCCGCAGGGCGCGGTTTCGGCGTCGTTGCGGCGGAGGTTCGCAAGCTGGCCGAGGATACACGCTGCGCGACCCGATCGGTCCGCGAAATGCTTCGACGCTGAGGCGATAGGGAGGCGTCAGGCGGCCGGCGTGCGCAGCCGGATCAGACCCTCCTGCGCGACGCTGGCGACCAGCCGCCCGTCGACCGAAAAGATCCGGCCACGATTGAAGCCGCGCGCATGGCCCGCCCAAGGGCTATCGGTCGTGTAGAGCAGCCATTCGTCCGCGCGGAACGGCTCGTGCAGCCACAGCGCATGGTCGAGGCTGGCCGTCTGCATGTCATGGACCAGCCAGTCGACCCCGTGCGGCAAAGTCGAGGTGCCGAGCAGCACGAAATCGCTGGCATAGGCCAGGATCGCCCGGTGCAGCGCGGGATCGTCGCCGATCGGTGCGACCACGCGAAACCAGATCGCCTGGAACGGCTCGCGCGGCTCGGGGCTAAGCATCTGGCGCGGATCGACCGGGCGCAATTCGATGGGGCGCGGGCGTTGCAGAAAGGCCCGCATCGGACCGGGCACCTGATCGCCCAACTGCGCCAGCAATTCGCGCTCGGGCGTCAGCGCGTCCGGCATCGGCACGGCGGGCATCGCATCCTGATGGTGCATGCCGCCCTCGGGCGTCTGGAACGAGCAGGCCAGGTTCAGGATCGGCTTGCCCTTCTGCATCGCGATCACCCGGCGGGTGGCGAAGCTGCGCCCCTCGAAATCGCGCTCGACGCGGTAGATGATCGGATAGCGCTCGTCGCCCGGCCGCATGAAATAGGCGTGGAGCGAATGCGCGGTACGCAGCCCGGCGGTCGAGCGCTGCGCCGCCTGCAGCGCCTGGGCGATCACCTGTCCGCCGAACACCCGGCCCTCGCCGCCGGGACGCCGCGCGCCGCGATAGAGGTCGGTATCGATCTCCTCGACATCGAGCAGCGCGATCAGGCCTTGCGCCAGCGCTTCGGGCGTGGGGACCTCGGGGGAGAGCGTCAAGTCGGTCATGCATAGGGTGATGATTGACGCTGACGTAAACGTCAATGGTGGCGAGGCGGCGAAAGATACTTTCGCGTCATTTGGAGCCCCGCTACACATGCCCCGTCGATCACGGCGTATGGGAGTAGGCGATGGACCCGTTGAACGAAGATGGTGCCTCCGAGCGGGCCGAGCTGCATTTCTTGGCGGCCTTGACCGACGAGCTGATGCGGCATCTGATGGACGCGGGCGTGTTGAGCCGGACCCAGCTTCAATCGATCGAGAATGCAGTGGCCGAGCGGACCGGCGGCATTCCGCGCGCCTGGTAGGCGGCCCAGACGGCACCCGATCGGCGCATCATGACATAAACGTCATCCGCGCGCGGCGTTAGCGGCTTTCCTGCGGGTGGAAAGCCGCTAACGTGACCGGCATGAGTGATGTGCATGACGACCCGGTCGAAAAGATCCGGACAGAGGGCGATTCGGTCCTGGGGATGCCTGTCGGCATGAAACCGGCTGATGCGGTGCGGATCGCCATGCGCCGCGACCGCCTGCTGGCCGGGCTGACGCTGACGGCGGGGGCGGGCTTCATCCTGGCGCTGCCCTTTGCGCTGAAGGAGGGGGCCGAGTTCTTCCTGCCGCTGACGACCGCGCTCGTCATCGCCATCGCGCTGGTGCCGGTGTTGGAATGGCTGGAGCGGCGGCGCGTGCCGTCGCCGCTGGCGGCGTTGATGTGCGTCCTGCTGTTCCTGATCGTCGCCAATATCGCGCTGGCCGCGATCATCGTGCCCGCCACCGACTTCTTCCGTCTGCTGCCCAGCCGTATCGGGCGTATCCAGGACAATCTGGCGCCGCTGCTCGACCTGTATTCCAACCTCGAGCGTTATGTGAACAAGGCGCTGCGCCAGGTCGCCTCGACACCGATCCGCCAGCCGCAGACCGCCGCCGTCTCGCCGCCCAGTTCGATCCTGGAACTGGCGGCGACCTCGGCGCCGACGCTGATCGTCCAGTTCCTGTTCGGCGTGCTCGTCGTGTTCTTCGTGCTGTCGGGCTGGACCCGGATGCGGCGCGAGACGATCCGCGGTCGGACCAGCTTCGACGGGGCCATGGCGACCGCACGGGTCATCCAGGAGGTCGTGGACGACGTCTCGGCCTATCTGGGGACGATCACCATCATCAACCTGGCGCTGGGCGGCGCGGTGGCGGGGGCGCTGTCGCTGTTCGGTATGCCCTATCCGCTGATGTGGGGCGGCATCGTCGCGCTGCTGAACTACATCCCCTATTTCGGGCCGGTGATCGGCGCGCTGCTGCTCGCGATCGGCGGCCTGATGACGTTCAGCGACATCTGGGTCGCGCTGGCCCCGCCCGCGATCATGTACGGGATGCACCTGATCGAGGCGAACCTGATCACCCCGCTGATCGTCGGGCACCGCCTGACCATCAGCCCGGTGATGATCCTGGTCTCGCTCAGCTTCTGGGGATGGGTGTGGGGGACGGTCGGCGCGCTGCTGGCCGTGCCGCTCCTGATCATCCTCCAGACCGTGCTGAAGGCCGCCGGAAAACCCGATATCGCGGGCTTCCTGTTCGAGCATGGAACGCTCACCCATCTCGACCGCGAAACCGATCCGCCGGACGTTCCGCAAGAAAAATGAAATGATGCGTTGACAGGTTCGGGAGGCTCGCCTAGTTGGCGCGCCTCGACGCTTTCAGCGGGTGTAGCTCAGTTGGTTAGAGCGCCGGCCTGTCACGCCGGAGGTCGCGGGTTCGAGCCCCGTCACTCGCGCCACTCTCCTTGGAGAATGGCTGAAAATATCGAAATCCCCTTAGGGGCCGATGCCGGTTTCGGTTGGCATCACATGGCTTTCAAGCGGGTGTAGCTCAGTTGGTTAGAGCGCCGGCCTGTCACGCCGGAGGTCGCGGGTTCGAGCCCCGTCACTCGCGCCATCCTTCGGGATGGCGCATTTGTTTTCAGCATCGCCGTTCGATGGTTTGAGCATATGTCTCGGTATGAACCGGCGGTGGCATCTGCGCCGATTGCTCCTCGAAAAATCTATCTCCTGACATTCCCCACCGGCGTTCAGCCTGAGCGAAGTCGACGGCCGTGCTCCAACGCGCGTTGCGGGCTTCCGAGGGGCTGTCAGCCATCCCTTGGCGAGCGCAGGGCGTGCACTTCGACTTCGCTCAGTGCGAACGGCTGTCGGGGTTTGGTGGGGTGTTTATATGCCCCGCGACAGCGCTACAGGTCCCGTCCCGTTCAGCCTGAGCGAAGTCGAAAGCCAAGGGACGCCCCTAACCTCGCCCGCCTTCCATCCAGCGCAGCAACGGCTTCATCGGCGTGATCCACACGATCCCCGCGACGACATAGAAAACCAGCTGCAACACCCAATGCCACTGCCCGACCAAGCCGGACAGGCTGGCGACCAGCGCGGCCCAGGCGATGATGATCGCGACGATCAGCAGCATTCCGGCGGGTTTGCGCCAACTGGGGGTCATGGGACGATCCATTCCGTTTCGGTGGCGATGGCGTGGAGGGGCATGTCCCAGCTGTCGGGGGCCAGCTCCCCGACCTCCTGGACGCCCCAGGCGATGCCGACGCGCCAGGCGTCGGGATTGGCCGCGAAAGCGCGGTCGTAATGCCCTGCGCCCTGTCCCAGGCGATTTCCGCGCCGGTCGAAGCCGACCAGTGGGGTCAGGATGATGTCCGGGCGGCATTCCGGGGCGTCGGCAGCGGGCTGGTGCAGCCCGAAGGCGCCGACGCTCAAATCTTCGCCATTCGCCCAGGTGAGGAAGCGGATCGGGCTGGCGCGGTCGATGACATGGGGCAGGGCGATCGTCGCACCCGTATGCAACGCGGCCTCGACCCAGAGCGCCGGGTCCGCTTCCGCGCCCAGCGGGCGATAGGCGGCGATAATCTGATGGGGAACCAGTCGGTCGAGGAAAGGGCGCGCCACCGGCAACAGGCCCGGGCCATGCGCATCGCGAACGGCGCGCATCCGCGCGCGCAGGGCGCGTTTGTCGATCATATCGACGCGGTCATGTCGCAAAAGGGGCGGGTGGCGGGACCGCCGTGGCCGTTTGCCGTAATATCCACCGACGCTCGATACGTCAGGTGGGGACCATGTACGTCGGACCAGGGTCCGGGCAGGGACAGCCCCCTTGGATGAAGAATAGCCTCAGGGATTATCGTAGCTCGTACCGGGCAGAACCCGCCGCCGACCCATGTAGGCGAGGGGGCTCCATTACTCAAGGGCATCCCCGCGGCTCTCCGGCTCCAGCACATCGGCCAGCGCCTCCAGGCGTTCGGCGATGCGGGCCAGCGCCGCCTCGCTGACCGCGGCCCCGGCGGGCGGACGCCGCTCGGCCTCCTCCAACGCATCGGCCAGCATCAGCGCCACGAACAGCAGCGCACGCTCGCCATTATGGCCGCCCGAGGCACGCAGCGCCGCCGACCAGCGCTGGTCGAGCATCTGGCCGAGCAGACGGACCCGCTCCTCGCCGCCGTCCTGGCAATAGACGGTGTGCGGACGGTCGCCGACCAGGATCGTCACCTCGGCCATCAGGCGGCACTCCCCCGGCTGATCACGTCGTCGAGCGCGGTCACCGCCTCGGCCATGCGCGCCTTCAGCGCGGCGTGACGGCGGGCAAGCGCGTCTTCCTTGGCGGCGCGGGTTCGGATCGCCCGTTCGATGCGGGCGATGGCGCGGTCGATCCGGTCGACGGAGGAAAGGACGTCGTCGGCAATAGGTTCGGGCATGAAAGGGGCTTAGCAGGCTGGTTTTATGCGGCAACCCGGAATTGGGCGATCGGGCGCACTCGGGCGGTTGACAGACACCCGCGCGGCTCCGAAAGGCGTGGGCGCTTAGAGACGGAATCACGGTTTTCGTGATTTTCCTGCCCGGGCGATGCTGCTCAGGCATCGTGGCAGAGACATACAGGAGATTGCTGGCATGACGGTCAAGGTTGCAATCAATGGCTTCGGCCGCATCGGCCGCCTGGTCGCGCGCGCCATCCTCGAGCGTGGCGGCGACGCCCTCGAGCTGGTCGCGATCAACGATCTGGCCGACGCCAAGTCCAACGCCTGGCTGTTCAGCCGCGACAGCATCCATGGCCGCTATCCCGGCGAAGTCGCCGCCGAGGGCAACGACATCGTGATCGACGGCAAGCGCATCCGCGTCACCGCCGAGCGCGATCCGGCGAACCTGCCGCACAAGGAACTGGGCGTCGACCTGGTCCTGGAGTGCACCGGCTTCTTCACCGACAAGGAATCCTGCGAAAAGCACATCGCGGCGGGCGCCAAGAAGGTGCTGATCTCGGCCCCCGGCAAGAATGTCGACCTGACCGTCGTGTACGGCGTCAACCATGACAAGCTGACCGCCGACCACACCATCGTGTCGAACGCGTCGTGCACCACCAACTGCCTGGCGCCGGTCGCCAAGGTGCTGAACGACGCGATCGGCATCGAGCGCGGCCTGATGACCACGGTCCATGCCTATACCAACGACCAGAAGATCCTCGACCAGATCCACCCCGACCTGCGCCGCGCCCGCGCCGCCGCCATGTCGATGATCCCGACGACCACCGGCGCTGCCCGTGCGGTGGGCGAGGTTCTCCCTGAGCTGAAGGGCAAGCTGGACGGCTCGGCCATTCGCGTGCCGACCCCGGACGTCAGCCTGGTCGACCTGACCTTCACCCCCGCGCGCGACACGACCAAGGAAGAGGTCAACGCGATCCTGAAGGCCGCGTCGGAGAGCGAGGCGCTGAAGGGCGTGCTGGTCTACACCGACGAGCCGCTGGTCTCGATCGACCTGATGCACTCGCCGCAGTCCTCGACCGTCGACAGCCTGGAGACGGCGGTGATCGACGGCAAGCTGGTGCGCGTCGTGTCCTGGTATGACAATGAATGGGGCTTCTCGAACCGCATGGTCGACACCGCGACCGCGATGGCGAAGTTCCTCTGATGAGCGATGGGCGGGTGATGACCGGGCGTCTGGCCGGCATCGCCCGCCACGCCGTGCCGAAGGGGTTGATGGCGGTGATCGACTCCGCCATCGTCACCCTGGACGGCGGGGTGGAAGGCGATGCGCGCGGGCGGATCAAGCCCGGCGGGCGTGGCAAGCGTCAGGTGACGCTGATCGAACGCGCCGACTGGGACGCCGCCATGGCTGAGATCGGCCGCGACATTCCCTGGCAGGAGCGCCGGGCGAACCTGCTGGTCGAGGATTTCGACCTTCCTCAAATAGCGGGCACCCGGCTGCGGGTCGGGCCCGTGCTTCTGGAAATCACCATCGAATGCGATCCGTGCCACCGCATGGACGCGATCGCCGACGGCTTGCAGGCCGCGTTGAAACCCGACTGGCGCGGCGGCGTATGTACCCGCGTCATCGAGGGCGGCACGATCCGCATCGGCGATACAATCAGGATCGAGGAATCATGACCAAGGCTTTCAAGACGCTCGACGATATGGGCGACGTCCAGGGCAAGCGCGTGCTGGTCCGCGAGGATCTGAACGTGCCGATGGCCGATGGCCGCGTGACCGACGACACCCGCCTGCGTGCCACCATCGCGACCGTAACCGAACTGGCCGACAAGGGTGCGATCGTCCTGATCCTGGCCCATTTCGGCCGTCCCAAGGGGCAGCGTAACCCCGAATTCTCGCTGGCGATGCTGACCCAGCCGTACAGCGACGTGCTGGGCCGTCCGGTGCGCTTCATCGACGACGTGGCGGGCGAGGCGGCCGAAGCGGCGGTGGCGACGCTGAACCCCGGCGATATCGCGATCCTGGAAAACACCCGCTTCCATGCCGGTGAGGAAAAGAACGACGCCGAACTGGCCGCGCAGATCGCCAAGCTGGGCGATCTGTACGTCAACGACGCCTTCTCGGCCGCGCACCGTGCGCACGTCTCGACCGAAGGACTGGCGCGCCAGCTCCCGGCTTTCGCGGGCCGGGCGATGGAGGCTGAACTCGACGCGCTGGAAAAGGCGCTCGGCAATCCTCAGCATCCCGTCGCGGCCGTCGTCGGCGGCGCGAAGGTCTCGACCAAGCTCGCGGTGCTCAAGCATCTGGTCGGCAAGGTCGACCACCTGATCATCGGCGGCGGCATGGCCAACACCTTCCTCGCCGCGCGCGGCGTCGATGTGGGCAAGTCGCTGTGCGAGCATGACCTGACCGGCACCGCCGAGGAAATCCTCGACGCCGCCGACAAGGCGGGCTGCACCGTCCATCTGCCCTATGACGTCGTGGTGGCTCGCGAGTTCAAGCCGAACCCCGACACCCGCACCGTCAACGTCCACGAAGTCGCCGCCGACGAGATGATCCTGGACCTCGGCCCCAACGCCGTCGAGGCACTGGGCGATGTGCTGAAGAACTGCCGGACGCTCGTCTGGAACGGCCCGCTCGGCGCGTTCGAGACGCCGCCCTTCGACATGGCGACCGTCGCGCTCGCCAAGACGGCGGCGGCGCTGACCCAGGACGGCAGCCTCGTTTCGGTCGCGGGCGGTGGCGATACCGTCGCCGCGCTCAACCAGGCGGGCGTGGGAACGCAGTTCACCTTCGTCTCGACGGCGGGCGGCGCGTTCCTGGAATGGATGGAAGGGCAGGACCTTCCCGGCGTCGCCGCGTTGATGGGCTGACGGATCCACGACCGTTCGAAAATCACCCCGTCGCCTCGCTGGCGGCGGGGTTTTTTCATGGCCAGACGAAATGGGTCCGGCATCCGCTTGATCGGTGGAGCCGATCTTGCTAGGTTAAACACGTTAAACGAAGGAGTGGCGATGCTCGGCGTCCGTCTCGACACCGAATTGGAAGAGCGGCTGGCCGCCGTTGCGCGCACGCAGGGGCGTAGCAAGAGCGACATCGCGCGCGAAGCCGTGCGACGCTATGTCGACCTGCATGACGAAGCCTATCGTCGCGAAGCACGCCGTCAGTCTACCCGCGCGTCGAAGCGTGACACGCCGGAGGATTTTGCCTTCTGGAATGCGCTGGCCAAGGACGTACCACCGTCGGAGGAGGGGGCATGACGATCGCCCATGCCGCGATCGTGCTGGCGACGAACGGGGAAGGGGGCGATCACCGCCCGTTCCTGGTCGTCCAGTCGGACCTGTATAACGAAACGCACAACACCGTCACCGTCTGCCCGATGACTTCGGTCGTCGGCGGTGAGGCTTTGTTTCGTGTCGCTTTCTCGCCGCGCGAACATACCGGCCTGACCGTCGAGTGCGAGGTGCAGGTCGACAAGATCCTGTCCATTCCCCGCAATCATATCGTTAAAGTCATCGGCCATGCTTCGCCCACCCGGATGGAGCAGGTCGATCAGGCGCTGCGCCGCTGGCTGATGCTCTGACCCCTTATCAAAGACCCGTAGCTTTCTGGAGAGACCCGATGACCCCGACCGTAAAGGCCATTCTCGACAAGTACGAAGGCACGCCCGCCGCGGTGAAGGCCAATCTTGCCCGCATTCTGATGCAGGGCAAGCTGGGCGGCACCGGCAAGGTCATCATCCTGCCGGTGGACCAGGGGTTCGAGCATGGCCCGGCGCGCAGCTTCGCGATCAACCCGCCGGCCTATGATCCGCATTACCATTTCCAGCTGGCGATCGACGCCGGGCTGTCGGCCTATGCCGCGCCGCTCGGTATGCTGGAGGCCGGGGCCGACACCTTTGCGGGCCAGATCCCGACCATCCTGAAGATCAACAGCTCGAACAGCTGGGGCACCTCGATCACCCAGGCAGTGACGGGCAGCGTGCAGGACGCGGTGCGGCTGGGCTGCGCGGCGATCGGCTTTACCATCTATCCGGGCTCGGACGGCATCTTCGACGCGATGGACCAGATCGCGATCCTGTCGGCCGAAGCGCGCGACGCAGGCCTTGCCACCGTCATCTGGAGCTATCCGCGTGGCGGCAAGCTGAGCAAGGACGGCGAACTGGCGCTCGACGTCGGCGCCTATGCCGCGCACATGGCGGCGCTGCTCGGCGCGCACATCATCAAGGTCAAGTTGCCCAGCGACCATGTCGAACAAGCCGAAGCCAAGTCCGCCTATGAGGGCAAGGACTGGTCGAAGCAGTCCGACCGTGTCGCCCATGTCGTCCAGTCCAGCTTTGCAGGCCGCCGCATCGTCGTGTTCTCGGGTGGTGCCGCCAAGGGGGCCGACGCCGTCTATCAGGACGCGCGCGACATTCGCGACGGTGGCGGCAACGGCTCGATCATCGGCCGCAACACCTTCCAGCGCCCGCGCGACGAAGCGCTGGCGATGCTCGACAAGCTGATCGCGATCTACAAGAACGAAGAATAAGTTCTTGCTAGGGCTGGGCGTTCCGGTTGGGGAACCGGGGCGCCCATTCCCCTGCGTCGCCCGACAGGTGACGCAGGCTGCGTCAGGCGTTAGGGAGGCGACATGACGCTTGAAGACGATCCCCTGGGCCCCCTCGATCCGCAATTCGCCGACGCCTTTGTGCGCGACATGCGGCGGCCGCCCTGCCAGCTCTACCTGATCTCGCCGCTCGACGTGACCGGCGGCTTTGCCGACCGGCTGGCGCGCGCGCTCGATGCCGGGCCCGTCGCGGCCTTCCAGTTTCGGGTAAAGGACATCGACCAGCATACGGCCGCCAAGCTGGCCGAGCCGCTCCAGCGCATCTGCGCCGATCGCGAGGTCGCCTTTATCGTCAACGACAGCATCAGCCTGGCCAAGCGGCTGGGTGCGGACGGCGTGCATCTGGGCCAGGAGGATGGCGATGCGCGCGAAGCCCGCGACGCGCTGGGCCCGACGGTACAGATCGGCGTGACCTGCCACGACAGCCGCCATCTGGCGATGCAGGCGGGCGAGACGGGGGCGGACTATGTCGCGTTCGGCGCCTTCTATCCGACCACCACCAAGGAAACGAAGCACCGTGCCGAGCCGGTGGTGCTGTCCTGGTGGTCGACACTGTTCGAGCTGCCCTGCGTCGCGATCGGCGGCATCACGCCCGCCAACGCCGCGCCGCTGGTCAAGGCGGGGGCCGACTTCCTGGCGGTGTCGGGCGCGGTGTGGAACGGCGACGAGGCGGCGGCGGTGCAGGCCTTTGCCGAAGTTCTCAAAAAGTAACGCCTCCCCGGCACGGGGAGGGGGACCATGCGCAGCATGGTGGAGGGGGCGTGCGGCAAGGGACGTCCTGCGTGGCGATCCCCGTCAGGCCTTCGGCCTGCCACCTCCCCGGAATGGGAAGGATACATCCCCCCTCGGACCCACAACCCGTTCCGCTCGGGAAACAAGCGCCTACCCTTCGCGTTACCCTTGGTGATACCAACGGGCGAAGGAGCGGGCGCGTGAAGAAATTGGCGATCGCCATGGGCGGCGGAGTGGCGATGGCATTGGTGGCGGTGGCCACGCATCCGTCGCCCGCGCCGGCGCAAGGCGTCAAACCGATCGCGGCCGATGCGATCGACCCCAGCGTGATGCACGTCCAGGTCATCCTGGACCATCTCGGCTTCTCGCCGGGCGTCATCGACGGGCGGCGCGGCATGTCGTTGACCGCCGCGCTGAAGGGCTTTCAGGAGGCGCGCGGCCTGCCGATCACCGGCGAGCCCGACAGCGCCACGCTGAAGGCACTCTACCCCTATCGCGGCTGGCGGCCGACGGTGCGCGCGGTGATCGACCAGAAGACGGTCGACGGCCCCTATACCAATCCCTTGCCCAAGGATCCGCCCGAACAGGCCAAGCTGCCGCGCCTGGGCTATCGCGACGCCATGGAGGCGCTGGGCGAGCGGTTCCACACCACCCCGGCGGTGATCGCCGCGCTCAACCCGGCGGGGACCCAGATCAAGGTCGGGCAGGTCTTGGTCGTGCCCAATTCGCTGCCGACGTCGCGCGCCTATCCGGACGTGTTCCCCGCCGACTGGAAGGCGACGCTGAACAGCCTGAACGTCGATGCCCGCCAGCCCACGGGCGAGAAGATCGTCGTCGACAAATCCGACTCGGTGCTGCGCGTGCTGGACAAGCAGGGCAAGCTGGTCGCGCAGTTCCAGGCGACGATGGGCTCGGAGCATGACCCGCTGCCGCTCGGCACGTGGAAGATCTATGGCGCCGACTATAATCCGCAATTCCACTATAATCCGGCGCTGTTTTGGGATGCCGACAAGGGTGATCGCAAGGCGATGCTGCCGCCGGGACCCAACGGTCCGGTCGGCGTCATCTGGATCGACCTGTCCAAGCCGCATTATGGCATCCACGGCACGCCTAGCCCGGAGACGATCGGGCGGGCGGAAAGCCATGGCTGCATCCGGCTGACGAACTGGGACGTCGCGCGGCTGTCGCTGATGGTCAAGCCGGGTACGCAGGCGGCCTTCCAGGAATGAGCCGTGCGCGGGGGACGGGGCCCTTGTCGCGTTTCGGCTGGATCATGCTGGGGGCGATCGTCGTGGTGGTCGGCGGATTCCTGTCGATGGTCTCGTTCGGCAGCGGCGGGGTGGTGGTGCCGGACGCTCCGGCCCCAAAGGCGTCCGGCATAGCGGGCCGTTCCGCCGCGCTCGTGATGCCGGTCGCGGGCTTTCCGGTGGCGCGACTGCATCATGACTGGGGCGATCCGCGTGAGGGCGGCGCACGACGGCACATGGGCCTGGACATCATGGCACCGTCGGGCACGCCGGTGGTCGCCGCGTTCGGCGGCACGATCGAAAAGCTGTTCGAAAGCGGGCGGGGCGGGCACACGCTGTACATCCGTTCCCCCGACCGGCGCTGGACCCTCTATTACGCGCATCTTCGCGGCTATGCGCCTGGGCTGGCGGAGGGGCAGCGTGTCGATCAGGGACAGGTCGTGGGGTTTGTCGGCGACAGCGGCAATGCAGGGGCGGGCAACACGCATCTGCACTTCGCGGTCAGTTGGATGCGCGCAGGGGACGGCTGGTGGCAGGGGGAGGCGGTCGATCCCTATCCGCTGCTTGCGGGGAAAACCGCTTCGAGCTAAAGCGGCGGACATGGATGGCCGGGCCGCGTTTAGCACCGGTGTCCTTCGCTCTTTCCAGCAGGTTGAAGACCCATGAAGATCAGCGGCGTGGACATTCGTCCCGGCAACATCATCGAGTATGAAGGCGGCATCTGGCGCGCCGTGAAGATTCAGCACACCCAGCCCGGCAAGGGCGGTGCGTATATGCAGGTCGAGATGAAGAACCTCATCGACGGCCGCAAGACCAATGTCCGTTTCCGCTCCGCCGAGACGGTCGAGCGCGTCCGGCTGGACACGAAGGACTTCCAGTTCCTGTTCGCCGAGGGTGACGACCTGACCTTCATGGACAAGGAAACCTATGAGCAGATCACGCTGCCGCGCGACCTGCTGGGCGATGCTGCCGCCTTCCTTCAGGACGGCATGGATGTCGTCATGGAACTGCACGAGGAGCGTCCGATCTCGGTCCAGCTTCCCGACCAGATCGAAGCCACGATCGTCGAGGCCGACGCCGTGGTGAAGGGGCAGACCGCCTCGTCCTCGTACAAGCCCGCCATCCTCGACAATGGCGTGCGCGTCATGGTGCCGCCGCACATCGCGAGCGGCGTGCGTATCGTCGTCGACGTGTACGAACAGACCTACGTCCGCCGCGCGGACTGATGACCACGGTGGATGGCCGGCGCGATATAGGCGCGACCCCGTCATCCGCCGTTTCGGCCCGTCGTTCGCGGCGGGCCTTTTCCATTTAGAGCGCCGGATACGCAGCGGCGCGATCGAAAGGACGATCATGGCCTCGCACTCCGGGCTTCTCACCATCATGGAACGCGCCGCGCGCAAGGCCGCCCCGCGTCTTCGCCGCGACTTCAACGAGGTTCAGCACCTCCAGGTCAGCCGCAAGGGCCCCGCCGACTTCGTGTCGATGGCCGACAAGCGCGCCGAGGAAACCGTCTTCGAGGAATTGAAGAAGGCACGCCCCGACTGGAATTTCCTCATGGAGGAAGGGGGCGAGATCAAGGGCGATCCGTCCAAGCCGCGCTTCATCATCGACCCGCTCGATGGCACCTCGAACTTTCTGCACGGCATCCCGCACTTCGCCATCTCGATCGCGGTCGAGGAGCCGCTGGCCAACGGCAAGCGCGAGATCACGACCGGCCTGATCTATCAGCCGCTGACCGATGAGAGCTTCTGGGCCGAAAAGGGCCGGGGCGCGTGGTTGCAGGACGGCCGCCTGCGCGTGTCGTCGCGCCGCGACCTGTCGGAGGCGCTGATCGCCACCGGCATCCCGTTCCTGGGGCATGGCGATTTCGTCCAGTGGAGCCGCATTTTCGGTGCGATCGCCCCGCAGGTCGCGGGTATCCGCCGCTTCGGCTCGGCCGCGCTCGACCTCGCCTGGGTCGCGGCCGGTCGCTATGACGGTTTCTGGGAGTCGGGCCTGAAGCCCTGGGACGCGGCGGCGGGCATGTTGCTGGTGCGAGAAGCGGGCGGTTTCGTCAGCGACTTCCGGGGCAGCGACAAGTCGCTCGACCGCGGCGAGTATCTGGCGGCCAATGAGGGCCTGCATTCCAAGCTGCACAAGCTGCTGGCGAACGCGCTTCGCTGATCAAACCTAGGAATTTGGGCGCAATCGCTTGTGGCTATTGCGCCCAAGTCTTTCAGATACCATTTGAAAAATGACGGGATGGAGTGAATGGCACCATTCAGTTGCGATTCATTCTCATGCCTCCGCTGGCTTGCTCCGGCCGATCCATCGGCCTAAAGCCGTCCGCATCCAGTTCCGCATCTGCGAGAGAAAACTTGGTCGATCTGTCGCAATATCTGCCGATCCTCCTGTTCCTGGGCGTTGCCCTGGCACTGTCGACGGCCTTCGTGTTTCTGCCGATGCTCGTGGCGCGCCTGACCGGTGCCCATAAGCCCAACGAGCAGAAGCTGTCCGAATATGAATGCGGCTTCCCCGCGTTCGAAGACCCGCGCAGCCAGTTCGACGTGCGTTTCTACCTCGTCGCGATCCTGTTCATCATCTTCGATCTG
>Ga0308171_1000941_pt1 | contig 46827 bp, 40 predicted proteins | sample PhyGR1_FD_202135 | JGI IMG/M metagenome (GOLD analysis project Ga0308171, IMG submission 202135) | Phyllosphere microbial communities from UC Gill Tract Community Farm, Albany, California, United States - DLSLSG.R1 | ecosystem: Host-associated > Plants > Phyllosphere > Unclassified | place: USA... | reverse complement strand
TGCGGCATGATGGACGAGCCGGTCGTGAAGCGGTCGGCGATCTTGATGAAGCCGAAGTTCTGGCTCATCCAGATGATGAGCTCTTCCGACAGGCGGCTCACGTGCACCATGCAGAGGCTGGCGGCCGCCGTGAATTCGATGGCGAAGTCGCGGTCGCTTACCGCGTCCAGGCTGTTCTGGCAGACGCCCACCATGCCCAGCGTGCGGGCGACGCGCTCGCGGTCCAGCGGGTAGGTGGTGCCGGCGAGGGCCGCGCTGCCCAGCGGCAGCACGTTCACGCGGCGGCGCACGTCCTGCATGCGCTCGGCGTCACGGGCGAACATTTCCACGTACGCCAGCATGTGGTGGCCGAAGCTCACCGGCTGGGCCACCTGCAGGTGGGTGAAGCCCGGCAGGATCACCTCCACGTTCTGCTCGGCCACATCGACCAGCGACAGCTGCAGCTCCTTCAGCAGATCGGCGATCAGGTCGATCTCGCCGCGCAGCCAGAGGCGTACGTCGGTGGCGACCTGGTCGTTGCGGCTGCGGCCGGTGTGCAGGCGCTTGCCCGCGTCGCCCACCAGCTGGGTGAGGCGTGCCTCGATGTTCAGGTGGACGTCCTCCAGGTCGAGCTTCCACTCGAAGGCGCCCGCGTCGATCTCCTCGGTGATCTGCGCCATGCCGCGCTGGATGGCGGCGTGGTCGTCAGCGCTGATGATGCCCTGCGCGGCCAGCATCTCGGCATGCGCCAGGCTGCCCGCGATGTCGGCCTGCCACAGGCGCTTGTCGAAGAAGACGCTGGAGGTGTAGCGCTTGACCAGGTCGCTCATGGGCTCGGAAAACAGCGCCGACCAGGCCTGCGCCTTGGTGTCGAGCTGGTTGTGGGAAGGCGCGGACGCCGGGCTGGAGGCAGAGCTGGAGGACATGGAGGGCAATAATCCGGTGGTTCAGACACCCGGAACGCCCGGATGCCGCAATGCAGGAAACGCAAATTTTATCGACCCAACCAGCCCCTCTCGGCGCGGCGGCCCCGGCCACCGTGCCGGCGGGCCGCGCGCTGGTGTTCGACGCCTGCCATGCCGGCGTGATTCTGCGGGCCGTGCTGTTCGTCGAGGCGGTGCTGGGCGTGGGCGCGCTCTTCGTGGCGGCGTCGCCGCTGGAATGGCTGGCGCGCCTGGCGCTCTTGACCGGCGGCGCCCTGCCCGCGACGCTGGCCTGGCTGCTGACGGCCTGCAGCCTGAAGCAGGCGCTGCAGCGGCTGCCCGCCCCGTGGCACTACGCGGTGGGCGTGCTGCTGGGCGCGCTGTCGGGCCTCTGGGCCTGCGGCACGCTGGCGCTGGTGGGCGCCGCGGCCGAGCCGCCCTGGCTGGCGAGCGCCGCCACCGGCGCCCTGCTGTCGGCCGCGCTGGTGGCCGCGCTGGTGTTGCGGGCGCGCGGCCGCACTCCCGCGGCCACCACGGCCCGGCTGACCGAGCTGCAGTCGCGCATCCGGCCGCACTTTCTGTTCAACACGCTCAACAGCGCCATCGCGCTGGTGCGGGCCGAGCCGGCCAAGGCCGAGGCCCTTCTGGAAGACCTGAGCGACCTCTTCCGCCACGCCCTGGTGGAGCAGGGCGAGTCGGCCACGCTGGGCGAGGAGATCCTGCTGGCGCGCCGCTACCTGGACATCGAGCAGGTGCGCTTCGGCGAACGGCTGCGCCTGCAATGGTCGCTGGACGTGCGGGCCGAGGGCGCCCGCCTGCCGCCGCTGCTGCTGCAGCCGCTGGTCGAGAACGCGGTCAAGCACGGCATCGAGCCCAGCCCCGCGGGCGGCCGCGTGCGGGTGGCGACCGAGCTGCGCGGCAGCCGGGTCGTCGTGACCATCACCAACACGCTGCCGGCCGCACCGGCGGCAGCCGTGGGCGCCGCGCAGCGGGGCCATGGCATCGCGCTGGCCAACGTGCGCGACCGACTGCGCCTGCTGCACGACGTGCAGTGCGACTTCAGCGCCGGCCCGCAGGGGCCGCAAAATGGCCGCCATTACCAGGTGCGCATCAGCCTGCCGGCGCGCTCCTGACGGCCCGCACCCCTTACCGCCAACGCACCCTGCCCGCCATGCACATCCTCATCGTGGACGACGAATCCCTGGCCCGCAGCCGCCTGCGCGCACTGCTGGGCAACTGCGCGGCCGGCCACACGGTCACCGAGGCGGCCCACGCGGCCGATGCGATGGCCACCGTGCAGAACGCCGTCGCCGCCCGCCATCCGGTGGACGCGGTGCTGCTAGACATCCACATGCCCGGCCAGAACGGGCTGGCGCTGGCACACGCGCTGCGCGCCCTGCCGGCGCCGCCGGCCATCGTGTTCGTGACAGCGCATGCCGACCATGCCGTCAGCGCCTTCGAGCTGGACGCGGTGGACTACCTCACCAAGCCCGTCCGGCTGGAGCGGCTGCAGCAGGCCCTGGCCAAGGTGCAGCGCAGCGCCGGCCACGCGGGCACCGCCGCCCCTGCGCCGCCCGCGAGCGGCGAGGCGCTGGTGATTCAGGACCGTGGCCGCACCGAGCGCGTGCCCCTGGCCGAGGTGCTGGTGCTCAAGGCCGAGCAGAAGTACGTGACGGTGCGCACCGGCAGCCGCAGCTACATCCTGGACGCCTCGCTGGCGGAGCTGGAGGTGCGCCACGCGGCGCACTTCCTGCGCGTGCACCGCAACGCGCTGGTGGCCCGGCGGGCCATGCGGTCGCTGGAAAAGCATTACGACGCCGAGGAAGGCGAAGGCTGGGCGCTGCGCCTGCATGGCCTGGCGGAACTGGTGGCCGTGTCGCGCCGCCAAGTGGCCGCCGTGCGCGAGGTGCTGGCGAGCTGAGCGCCGGGCGCCCGGTCAGCGTTTCAGGAGCCTTTCAGGCCTCCAGCGCCGATGGATCAATCGCCTATAGCTATATTTTTTATAGCAAACAGGGCGGAAACGCCCGTCAGTGCGCGTGCGCCAGTCCACTCACCAGCGTGACCACCGTCATGCCCGCCACCAGCCAGGCGATCTGCGCCAGCGTGCCGCCGGCGGTCAGCCGCTTTTGCAGCTGCGGGATCAGGTCGGCCAGCGCGACGTACACGAAGCTGCTGGAGGCGATGACCAGGAAGTACGGCAGCAGCGACTCGAGCTGGCCCACCAGGAAGTAGCCCACCAGGCCGCCCAGGGCGGTGACCGCGCCGGCCAGCGACACCTTCACCAGCGCCGCGCGGCGGTTGGCGCTGTTCTGGCGCATGACGACCAGGTCGCCGATGTGGTGCGGCACCTCGTGCGCCAGCACCGCCAGCGCGGCGACGATGCCGAGCTTGATGTCTGCCATGAAGGCCGACGCGATCAGGATGCCGTCGCCGAAGCAGTGCACGCTGTCGCCCGTCAGCAGCGCCCAGCCGCCGCCGCGCGATCCGTGGCCGTGACCGTGGTCATGGCCGTGGCTGTGCCCGTGGTCATGGCTGTGCCCGTGGGCGTGGTCATGTCCATGCGCATGGCGGTGCGCGAGGTCGGCCTTCGGCGCCGGGGCCGGCGCGGGGTGGCCGTGCTCGTGCCCGTGGTGCCACAGCTCGGCCTTGTCCAGCAGGAAGAAGAACACCAGCCCGACCAGCAGGGTGGCGAACAGGTCGTGCGCGCCGGCCTGGCTCTCGAATGCCTCGGGCAGCAGGTGCATGAAGGCCGTGGCCAGCAGCGCCCCGGCCGCCAGGCTCAGCAGATGCTGCGGGCGGACGCGGCTGCTGGTGCCCAGCCCCGCCCGCATGAGCCATGCGGCCACCCACACGCTGCCAATGCCCGCGGCCAGCGTGGCCAGGATGATTGCTATCAATGTCATAGCTGCTTGCGCTTTCATTATGAGCCCTGTGGGCCTTTTTCGTGTCGAAACCTCTGCCCGTCCGCACGCAAAAAAAGCCCCGAAGGGCTTGGTGGACCAGCAGGCGGTCGGCCGCCGCGGCGTGCTACGCCACGCCGTGGGCCTTGAACCAGGCCAGCGCCCGCGTCCAGCCGTCCTGTGCCGCCTCCTTGCGGAAGCTCGGCCGGTAGTCGGCGTGAAAGGCGTGCGGCGCCTCGCGGTAGACCACGAATTCCGATGCCTTCGCCGCGGCCGACCCGCTCTGCAGTGCGTTCTGCATCTTAGCAATCGTGTCAACAGGTATTCCACTGTCCTGGCCGCCATACAGCCCCAGCACCGGTGCCTTGAGGATGGGCGCCACGTCCACCGGGTGCTTGGGCGTCATCGCGCCGGCCTGCCCCACCAGGCGGCCGTACCAGGCCACGCCGGCCTTGACCGGGCCATGCGCCGCGTAGAGCCACGTGATGCGCCCGCCCCAGCAGAAGCCGGTGATGCCGACCTTCTTGAGGTTGCCGCCATGGCGGCCGGCCCAAGCGACGGTGGCGTCCAGGTCGGCCATCACCTGCGCGTCAGGCACCTTGGAGACGAGCTCGCTCTGCAGCTTCGCGATCTCGGTGTACTTCGACGGGTCGCCCTGACGCGCATACAGCTCCGGCGCGATGGCCAGGTAGCCCGCCTTGGCGAGGCGCCGGCACACGTCGGCGATGTATTCGTGCACGCCGAAGATCTCCTGGATCACCAGCACCACGGGCAGGCCCGTCCTGCCGGCGGGCGCGGCGCGGTAGGCGGGCACCTGAAAGCCGTTCACCTCGATCTCCACCCGGCCGGCGGTGAGCCCGTCCGCCGGCGTCTGGATGGCCGTCTGGGCCATCACCGGCATGACCGCCGCCGTATACCCCACGCCGAAGCCGGCCCCCAGCGCCACGCGCAGCGCCGTGCGGCGGCTGGCACCGGCCTCGGTGGACTGGCCGGGCAAAAGCGCGTCGAAGTCCTGCTTGAAATCGTCTTGCTGCATGGGAAGCTCCTCGGGGTGTGTGTTGCGACCGGCGTGGCGGAAATGCACGCGCAGGGCCGCCGCGAACGGGCGTGCGGCCCGCAGTCTAGGGCCAGAAGGCGGCCACCGGCGTGCGGGGAGGTGCCGGCATGGCGGCATTCACGGTCTTACCGCAGATCGAAATTTCTCTATTGACAGAAATTACGAAAACAATAGACTGCCAGCATGCAACTCACCGACATCGCCCGCCGCTTCGTCGTCCACTGGGGCGAGATGGGCACCGCCTGGGGCGTGAACCGCACCGTGGCGCAAATCCATGCCCTGCTCTTCTTCCACGGCCGCCCGCTGCATGCCGAGGAAATTTGCGAGACGCTGGTGGTGGCCCGCTCCAACGTGAGCAACAGCCTCAAGGAGCTGGTCAACTGGAACTTGGTGCGCGTCACGCATGTGCTGGGCGACCGGCGCGACTACTTCGAGACCTCGGCCGACGTGTGGGAGCTGTTTCGCACCGTCGTGCGCGAGCGCAAGCAGCGCGAGTTCGAGCCCACGGTGCGCATGCTGCGCGAGCTCTCGGAGCGACCCGATCTGGCCGACGAAACGCCCGACGCCCAGGACCGCGTGCGCGAAACGCTGCGGCTCATGGAATCGCTGGGCGTGTGGGCCGACGAGATGCTGCGGCTGAGCCCGTCCACGCTCGACAAGGTGCTGCGGTTGGGCGCCAGCGTGCAGAAGTTCGTGCGCGGCGACGAGGCCGTGGCGGCCCAATCCGCGCCACCCGCGCGCGGCCCGGTGGGGGACTGAAGGCCCCGCGCCGTTCACGTGCTGCAGCGGCCCTTTTTTTGCCTCTTTATTTCAGTTTTTGCAGAAATCAAGAAAAGCCTTCGTCCTACAAGCCGGTCACTGACCAATCGAAACAGGTGCCCCCATGACCCACACCGCCGACCCGCTCTATCCGCTCACGCTCTACTACGACTCCCGCTGCCCCCTCTGCACGGCGGAAATGCAGAACCTGATGCGGCGCGACCGCTCCGGGCTGCTGCGGTTTGCCGACATCTGGGCGGCCGACTTCGCCGGCCCGCCCGGCAGCGCCACGTTCGACGACCTGCTCGCGCTGATCCATGCGCGCGGCGCCGACGGCCGGGTGCTGCGCGGGGTGGAGGTGTTCCGCCGCGCCTACGAAGCCGTCGGGCTGGGCTGGGTCACCGCCTTCACGCGCTGGCCGGTGCTCGGTCCGCTCGCCGACCGGGCCTACCCCGTGCTGGCGCGCAACCGCTACCGGCTGCCGCGCTGGCTGATCGCACCGCTCTTCGAGCGGGCCAGCCAGCGCGCTGCAGCCCGCCGCTGCGACGCGAGCGGCCGGTGCGACCTGCCCTGAGCGGCGCGTTCCCGCCGCTCAACGCTTGCTGAATCCCCCCCTCCCTAGAAAGGCCGTCCACCATGCTGCAGATTCTTCTCACCGGCGCCACCGGCTTCATCGGTCGACGCGTCGCCGCCCGCCTGCGGGCCGACGGCCACCGGGTCGTCGAGGCCGTTTCACCCCGGCACGGCCCGCCCGGCCCCGACCAGCGCGTGGTGGACTTCGCCCGCGATCTGGCGCCCGGCGTGTGGCTGCCCCGGCTGCAGGGCATCGACGCGGTGGTGAACGCCGTGGGCGTGCTGCGGGACAGCCCACGCCAGCCCATCGCCGCGCTGCACCGTGACGCGCCCATCGCCCTGTTCGACGCCTGCGCCCAGGCCGGCGTGCGACGGGTGGTGCAGATCTCGGCACTGGGCGTGGCCCGGGGCGACACGCAGTACGCCAGCACCAAGCGGGCGGCCGACCAGCACCTGCTGGGGCTGGCCGCCCGCACCCCGGCGGCTGGCGGCACGGCCCTGTCGGCCTGCGTGGTGCGGCCGAGCGTGGTGTTCGGCCGGGGCGGGGCCAGCAGCGCGCTCTTCATGAACCTGGCGAAGCTGCCGGTGCTGGTGCTGCCCCAGCCGGTGCTGACGGCCCGGGTGCAGCCGGTGGCCGTGCAAGACCTGGCCGACGCCGTGGCCGCGCTGCTGGGCTCCGCCATGGATCGCCAGGGAGTGGCCGAATTCGCGGGCCCGGAGGCGGTGCCCATGGCGGAGCTGGTCGCCAGCCTGCGGGCGCAGTGCGGCCACGGCCCGGCGCGGGTGCTGCCGCTGCCCGGGCCGCTCACCCGGCTGAGTGCCCGCCTGGGCGACCTCGTGCCGGCGTCGCCCTGGTGCAGCGAGAGTCTGGCGCTGCTGGGCACCGACAACACCGCCGATGCAGCCATGTTGCAGGGCTTGCTGGGGCGCCCCGCCGTGCATTACCGCGACCTGGTGGCGCGGGCCTGGAGCCAAGCCGCATGACCGCCGCCACGCATGCATCGGCACGGCTCGACGCCACCAGCCGGCGCTGGCTGCTGGCTGGCCTGGTGGCGGTGTGGCTGGGCACTGCAGCCGTCAGCGCCATCGGCCTGCACACGCAAGGCCGCGACCTGCTGCTGGCCGCCGGCCTGCGGAGCGACTTCTGGATCGCGGCGCTGATTCTTTCCGGTACCGCGGCCGACCTGGCCGTGGGTGCCTGGCTCTGGTGGCGGCCGGGCCACCCGGCCTACGCTGCCGCGCTGGGGCTGATGGGCACCATGACGGTGGTGGCCACGCTGCTGCTGCCCGCGCTGTGGCTGGACCCGCTGGGCCGCCTGCTCAAGAACCTGCCCATCGCCGCCATCCTGTGCGTGCTGTGGCGCGCCGACGGCGGGCGCACGTCATGAATACCTATCTGGTGCTGAAGTGGGTGCACATTCTCTCCAGCGTGCTGCTGGTGGGCACGGGCTTCGGCTCGGCCTTCTACCTGTTCTTCGCCAACCGCAGCGGCAGCGTGGCGGCGCAGGCGGTGGTGGCGCGGCTGGTGGTGCGGGCCGACACCTGGTTCACCACGCCGGCGGGCATCGTGCAGCCGATCACCGGCATGGCACTGGCGGGCATGGCGGGCTGGCCGCTGTCCACGCCCTGGCTCGCCACGTCGCTGGGTCTGTACGGGGTGGCGGGCCTGTGCTGGCTGCCGGTGCTGTGGCTGCAGTGGCGCATGGCGGCGATGGCTGCCGACGCCGCGGCGCGCGGCAGCGGCCTGCCGGCCGACTACGCGCGGTATGCCCGCTGGTGGGAATGGCTGGGCTACCCGGCGTTCGTCGCCATGCTGGCCATCTACTACCTGATGGTGGCCAAGCCGGCGCTGTGGGCTTCGGCGTGAGAGGCGCGGGGCGGGCGTGGCCGCCCCGCGCCGCCGCCGGTCACACCGCCGGCTTGTCGCTCTGCGCCGTGAGGTTGTCGCGCAGTTCCTTGGACATGGGCAGGCCCAGGGACTGGTTCTTGGGCGCGATGGGCGAGAGGAACCACTTGTTGTAGAGCTTCTCGAACTCGCCCGACTTCATCATGCCGCCGATCACGCCGTTGACCAGCGCCTGGAACTGCGGGTCGTCCTTGCGCAGCATGCAGGCATAGGGCTCGACCTGCAGCGAGTCGCCCACCACGTCCCAGTCGCCCGGCTTGTTGGCGTTGGCCTTCAGGCCGAAGAGCAGGATGTCGTCCATGGCGAATGCCGACGCACGGCCGGACTCCACCAGCAGCATGGAGTCGTTGTGGTCCTTACCCAGCACCAGGTCCATGTCGAGGTTGTTGTCGCGGTTGTACTTGCGGATCACCTGCGCGTTGGTGGTGCCGGTAGTGCTGGCCACCGTCTTCTTGGCCAGGTCCGCGTAGTTCTTGATGCCGTCGGCCTTCTTCACCAGCAGGCGCGTGCCGGTGTAGAAGTAGTTGATGGCGAACTGCACGTCCTTGCCGCGGGCGGTGTTGTTGGTGGTGGAGCCGCATTCCAGGTCCACCGTGCCGTTGGTGATGAGCGGAATGCGGTTCTGCGAGGTGACGGCCTGCAGCTCGACCTTGATGTCGTTGCGGCCCAACTGCTTCTTGACGGCGTCCACCACGGCGTTGGAGATGTCCACCGAGAAGCCGATCGGCTGACCCGCGCCGGCCAGGTAGCTGAACGGCACGGACGACTCGCGGTACGCCAGCGTGATCTTGCCGCTGTCGGCGATCTTCTTGAGGGTGTCGGCGCTGGCCGCGGTGCAGGCCAGCACGCCGCAGGCGAGGGCGGCGAGGGACAGGGAAAACTTCATGACGACTCCTAGTTGAGACAGGTTGAAAGAGCAGGATGCACCGAGCGGCAAGGTCGCACTCTAGGAAGGCTCTGCCCGCTTGAACAATGCATTCGATGCTGCAGGGCATACCGAAAAGTTATGCCAGCATTTACCCGTAGCGGTCATGCAAGCAAGCGGCGGGCCCGCTCGCGCATCGCACCCGAATCCGCCACGCGGCCTGGCCGTGTGCGCGCCTTGGAGCGGCGCGACATCACCCATAACCTGGCGGAATGCCCTCCCCGGCAATCGGCATTGTTCGCGCGGCGCGGCGGCCTCTACAGTCTGCAAGAGACCGATTCAGGAGAGCGAGACAGCCATGCGCGTGTGTGTTTTGGGAGCCGGCATCGTGGGCCTGGCCACGGCCTACGAATTGCATCGGCGCGGCATCGACGTGACCGTGCTGGACCAGTCGCGGCCCGGGGCCGGGGCCAGCGGCGGCAACGGCGGCCAGTTGAGCTACAGCTACGTGCAGCCGCTGGCCGACGCGGGCATCTGGGCGCAGTTGCCCTCGCTGCTGCTCTCGCCCCGCTCCCCGCTCAAGCTGCGCCCGCAGTGGGATGCGCAGCAGTGGCGTTGGGCGGTGGACTTTCTGCGGGCCTGCAACGGCGCCACCTCGCGCAGCACCACCGAGGCGCTGCTGGAGCTGGCCGCGCGCAGCCGCGCGGGCTTCGAGGCCATGCTGGCGGCCGAGGCGATCGACTGCGACCTGTCGCGCACCGGCAAGCTGGTGATCTACCGCACGCCGGCGGCCTTCGCGGGGGCGCAGCAACAGATGGAGCTGCAGCGCGGCTGGGGCAGCGTGCAGGAGGCCGTGTCCGCGCAGCGCTGCGTGGAACTGGAGCCCGCGCTGGGCCATTACGCGGGGCACATCGCCGGCGCCATCCACACCCCGAGCGAGTGCGCCGCCGACTGCCAGAAGGTGTGCGACGGGCTGCATGCGCTGCTGGCCGCGCGCGGCGTGCGCTTCGTGTTCGGCACGCCGGTGCGGGGCTGGGCGCGGTCGGGTGGGCGCATCCGGGCCGCACGCACCGCGCAAGGCGACGTCGAGGCCGATGTCTTCGTGCTGGCGCTGGGCAGCGGCAGCCCGGCCCTGGCACGCGGGCTGGGCCTGCGCCTGCCGGTGTATCCGCTCAAGGGCTACAGCATCACGATCGACGCGCCCGCCGCCAGCGCCTGGGCGCCACGCGTGAGCGTGACGCACGCGGCCGGCAAGGTGGTGTTCGCGCGGCTGGGCGACCGCCTGCGCGTGGCCGGCATGGCCGAGCTGGTGGGGCACGACGCCCGCATTCCCGCGGGGCGCATCGACAGCCTGCGCGCCAGCGTGAAGGAGGTGTTCGGCCACACGGCCGCCGCCGACGAGGCGCGGCCCTGGACGGGCATGCGCCCGGCCACGCCCACCGGCCTGCCGATCTACGGCCGCCGGCCGGGTGGGCCGCGCAATCTGTGGGTCAACACCGGGCACGGCGCGCTGGGATTCACGCTGGCCTTCGGCACGGCGGGCTCGGTCGCCACGGAGATCGCCTCCTCAGCGCACGGCTGACTCCCGATCGCCGCGGCCAGGACCGCGCTTCAAACCGGTTCAGCGAGGCCGCAGTCCTCCAGCGTCTGCCGCACCGCCTCCTGCATGCAGCGGGCCATGGCGTCGGCCAGCAGCGACGCCGGCCGGTTGGCGAGGCGCAGCAGGGTCACCGGCACCGGCAGGCGCGGCGCCAGCTCCAGCACGTCGACCCGGGCGCGGTCGGCCGAGGCCGCCGTGCACGCATCGACCAGCGCCACGCCCAGGCCGTGGTGCGCGAGAGCGAGCGCGGCGTGGTAGGTCTGCACGGTGAAGGCGGCCTGCAGGACGACGTCCGCCTCGCGGCAGGCCAGGTTCACCATCGCGCCCAGCGGGTCGTTCGCGCCCAGGCGCACGACGGGTGTCTGCACCAGATCGGCGAGATGCAGGGCGCCCGCCTGCACCAGGGTGGCCGGCAGCATGCCCTGGGGCGCCACGCAGACCATGCGGCCTTCGCCCAGCACGTGCTGCGCCAGCGCAGGGTGCGAGGGCGCGACGAAGGAGAAGCCGAGATCGGCCTCCTGCAGCACCAGCGCCGAGACGATCTGCGGCGAGTGCAGGCCGTCGATGGTGACCTCCACGTCCGGATGCAGCGCGCGGAAGGCCTTGAGCGCGCGCGGCATCACCTCGTAGCTCAGCGCCAGCACGCTCAGCACGTGCAGGTGCCCTTCGCGCTGCTGGCCGCGCAGGCCGGCGGCCAGCCGCTGCACCTCGTCGAGCTGGTGGAACAGCCGCTCGATGTGCGGGTAGAGCGTCTGCGCCTCGCGGGTGGCCACCAGCCGGCCCTTGTGGCGGTGAAAGAGCGCGAAGCCCAGCTGCAGTTCGGCATGCGCCAGGATGCGGCTCACGGCCGGCTGCGTCACGTTGATGAGCCGGGCAGCGGCGCTGACGCTGCCCGTCAGCATGACGGCGTTGAAGACTTCGATGTGGCGCAGGCGCATGAAAGAGACCGGAGAGCGCTCAAAGGAACTCGGGCTCACCGATGGTATGCGCTCGGACGTTGCGAATTCGCTCGGTCGCTCTGGCGAAGTGCAGGCTTTTGTTGTCGCGCTGCCTCGGACGGGATGAGGCGTCGAAACGCTACAAACAAGTACGGGCATCCCGGAGCGGGTCTTCGCCACGGCCAGACCCGCTGCTGGTGTTGGCCGCCCGCCCAACGCGGCCGATGGGTTGCCAGACCGCTCAGCCAGCCAGCGTGCTCTTGGGAAACGCTAGATCAGACCCACACCATCGCAAACGCCCCGTAAACACAGCCGCGGCCCGCGATTGCGACGGGCCGATACGGCATGACTTGCTTGCGAAATGAATGCGATCCGGCAGCGATTGCCAGCAGCCGGCGGGCGCGGGATCGTCCCAAAAACCGATCAACTGCCGCGACGGCGGATGGCCGCGATGCTGCACAGTGCAAGAAGCCCTGACAGGAGGATCGCACCCCATTCGGACATGGTCGGAACACTTGCCACGCTACCGGCGCCCCCACCGACGGGGGTGGTGCTGCCAGTCACGGTAATGGCCAGCGTCGCGCGTCGAGCACTGTCGAGCGGCGGGGTGGAGCCGTTGGTCTGCGTCACGGTTCCAGTGCAGGGTGGAGCGCCGGTATTGTTGGACAGGAAGCCCGGGCCACTGATCAATGTCTGCTTGAACGTGATCGTGGAATTTGCGGGAATCGCCGCATCGTTGAAATCAAAGGTAAAGGGCGTGCCGCCCACGACATTCGCTGCCGCGACCGTAGTGGTCGAATTCACGGTACCGACCAGCGTGCCATCGAATGCATTGAGCCGCGCTTCGAGAGCGACGGTGTAGGTGCCAGCGGTCGCCGTGCCGTAATTCACCGTTACCGTGTCGAGCGTCGTGCCAGCATAGTTCGGCAAGTAAAACGATCTCGAAATGCCGTCCCCGCTCGTGCTGTCACTGGCCGGGCAACTGACGATCGTGGCGGCACCCGCGAAAGCGGGAACAAGCAGTGCGGAGAGCGCAAGGGCGCGAAGGCGGTATTGCATGGAAGGTGTGCGATGAGGTGCGGGATGGTTGCCGTGCGTCAAATTCTAGATATCGGCATGCCAGAAGCCGGCGCGAAGGCAGAGCTGATTTCACGGTTTCCACAAAGGGCCGCAATCGTCACTCTCCGCCGGCCACGACGGCCGCGCTTGACATTCCTCGACTGCGCCTCGGGCGCGGCGCGATGAGGCCGGTCGTCAGGACGAGGGTGATCCCAAGGCGCTGGGCCACGGGCCGGACTGCTCCAAGTGCGCCGCCGATTCAGGCCCGCGGCCGGGGTGGCTTTGCAACTGCTGACAGGCTCAGCGGCCAGGTCGGCCGAGCGAGGGTCACCGCAGCTGCCGGGGTGGGATGGCCGCAGCATCGAGCCTACCTTGCACCGGCCTCGGTAGCGCCCGTTCCGCACTGACCTGCAGTGGGCGTACCTCCCCTCCTCGCGGTCATCCGCAGCGTGCAGATCTCCCTGGTGCCAGACTAGCCCGCTGCCAGCTTGTCCTGCGTGCGGGTGTCGAAATCGCTGGCGTCGTGCCGCTCGTGCAGCTGGCTGGCCAGGTCGCCCCGCACCCGGTTGACCATGCGGCCGCGCTGCACCGCCTTGCGCTGGCCCACCTGCTCGGCCCAGCGCAGCACGTGGGTGTATTCGTGCACCTGCAGGAATTCGCCGGCGTCGTAGGCCTCGCCCTTCACCATCAAACCGTACCAGGGCCAGATCGCGATATCGGCCACGGTGTACTCGTCGCCGGCTACGTATTCGGTCACGGCCAGACGCTGGTTGAGCACGTCGAGCTGGCGTTTCGCTTCCATCGCGTAGCGGTCGATGGCGTATTCGATCTTGACCGGCGCGTAGGCGTAGAAGTGGCCAAAGCCGCCGCCCAGGAACGGCGCGCTGCCCATCTGCCAGAACAGCCACGACAGGCACTCGGCCCGCGCCGCGCCCTGCGTGGGCAAAAAGGCGCCGAACTTCTCGGCCAGGTACATCAGGATGGCGCCGGATTCAAACACCCGCACGGGGTGGGCCGGGTCGGTGCGGTCGAGCAGCGCGGGGATCTTGGAGTTGGGGTTGATGCCCACGAACCCACTGCCGAACTGGTCCCCGTCGTTGATGCGGATCAGCCAGGCGTCGTATTCGGCGCCGCTGTGGCCCAGCGCCAGCAGTTCTTCCAGCATGATCGTGACCTTCACGCCATTGGGCGTGCCCATCGAATGGAGTTGCAGCGGGTGGCGGCCCACGGGCAACTCCTTCTCGTGCGTGGCTCCGGCGATGGGCCGGTTGATGCTGGCGAACTGGCCGCCGTTTTCCTTGTTCCAGTGCCAGATGGCGGGCGGGGTGTAGGCAGGGGTGTCGGACATGCGGGGCTCCATGCGATGGGTCGGAGGCTGGCGGGGCGCCAGCCGCTGCCGCACGAGTCTATCGATTCAGGCCCGGGCTTGCAGGGCACGGCCCATCAGTGCGCCTTCTCCCAGTTCGGCCCTACGCCCACTTCGGCCAGCAGCGGCACCTTCAGCTGGGCCACATCGGCCATGATGCGCGGCACTTCGCTGCGCACCCATTCCTCTTCCGAAGCCGGCAGCTCGAACACCAGTTCGTCGTGCACCTGCATGATCATCAGCACCTCGGGCTTCTTCTCGTCCAGCACGCGCTGCACTTCCACCATGGCCATCTTGATGAGGTCGGCGGCCGTGCCCTGCATGGGCGCGTTGATGGCCGCGCGTTCGGCGCCGCTGCGGCGCGGGCCATTGGGGGAGTTGATCTCGGGCAGATAGAGGCGCCGGCCGAACACGGTTTCCACGTAGCCCTGGGCCTTGGCCTGGGCCTTGGTCTCGTCCATGTACTGCTTCACGCCGGGGTAGCGCTGGAAGTAGCGGTCGATGTAGGCGGCAGCGGATTTCGTCTCGATGCCGAGGTTCTTGGCCAGGCCGAAGCTGCTCATGCCGTAGATCAGGCCGAAGTTGATGACCTTGGCGTAGCGGCGCTGCTGGCTGCTGACCTGGTCCACCTCCACGCCGAACACTTCGGCGGCCGTGGCGCGGTGCACGTCCAGCCCTTCGGTGAACGCGTGCAGCAGCGACTCGTCGCCCGACAGGTGGGCCATGATGCGCAGCTCGATCTGGCTGTAGTCTGCGCTGGCGATGAGCCGGCCCGGCGGCGCGACGAAGGCCTCGCGCACGCGGCGGCCCTCGGCCGTGCGGATGGGGATGTTCTGCAGGTTGGGCTCGTTGCTGGACAGGCGCCCCGTCACGGCCACCGCCTGCGCGTAGTGCGTGTGCACGCGGCCGGTGCGCGGGTTGGCCAGCTGGCTCAGCTTGTCGGTGTAGGTGCCCTTCAACTTGGAGAGGCTGCGGTGCTCCAGGATCTTGGCGGGCAGCGGGTAGTCCTCGGCCAGCTTTTCCAGCACCTCTTCGTCGGTGCTGCGCGCGCCGGTGGCGGTTTTCTTGACCACGGGCAGGCCCAGCTTGTCGAAGAAGATCTCGCCCAGTTGCTTGGGTGACCCCAGGTTGAACGGCTGGCCGGCGATGTCGTAGGCCTCCTGCTCCAGCTGCAGGATGCGCTGGCCCAGCTCGTGGCTCTGGCCGGCCAGGGTGGCGGCGTCGATCAGCACGCCGTTGCGCTCGATGCGAAAGAGGGTCTCGCTGCTGGCCAGCTCCAGCGCGTAGATGCCGCTCAGTTTCTCGTCGCCCTGCAGCAGCGGCCACAGCACGCGGTGCACGTCCAGCGTCTGGTCGGAGTCTTCGCACGAATACGCCGCCGCCTTGTCCACCGCCACCTGGGCGAACGGGATCTGGTGCGCGCCCTTGCCGCACAGGTCTTCGTAGCTGATGCCGGTGCGGCCCAGGTGGCGCTCGGCCAGGCTGGCCAGGCCGTGGGGCTTGTGCACCTCCAGCACGTAGCTCTGCAGCATGGTGTCGTGGGCATAGCCGCGCACGTCGATGCCGTGGTTGGCGAACACGTGGCGGTCGTATTTGACGTGCTGGCCCAGCTTGGGGCGCGTGGCGTCCTCCAGCCAGGGCTTGAGGCGCGCCAGCACCTCGTCGATCGGCAACTGCTCGGGCGCGTCGGGGCCTTCGTGGCGCAGAGGGATGTAAGCGGCGGCGCCCGGCTCCACGCTGAAGCTCAGGCCGACGATCTCGGCGCGCAGTTCGTCGAGCGATGTGGTTTCGGTGTCCACCGCCACCAGGTCGGCTGTCTCGATCTTGGCGAACCAGGCATCGAAGGCGTCCCAGGTCAGCACGGTGTCGTACGCCAGTTCGCGCCCCTGGGCGGCCTCGGCGACGAAGGTCGGGCCGGGGGAGGCGAACAGGTCGCCGGTGCCGCCCGCCGCACCCGGCAGCGCCGCCGTGGCGTTGGCGGGCGCGCCCGCCTCCAGCGCGCGCGCCAGGCCCTTGAAGCCGAATTTCTCGTAGAAATCACGCAATGCGCCCGTGTCCTCTGCGCCCACAGCTATCGAATCAATAGCAGGCAGGCCTTCGACATGCCCCACCAGGTCGCAGTCGGTCTTGATCGTCACCAGTTCGCGGCCCTTGGGCAGCCATTCCAGCGCGCCGCGCAGGTTCTGCCCGGCCACGCCCTTGATCTCGTCGGCCCGGGCGATCAGCGCGTCGAGCGAGCCGTATTCGTTGAGCCACTTGGCCGCCGTCTTGGGGCCCACCTTCGGCACGCCGGGCACGTTGTCCACCGCATCGCCCACCAGGGTCTGGTAGTCCACCATCAGCGAGGGCGGCACGCCGAACTCGGCCGTCACGCCCGCCACGTCGCGGCGCTTGCCGTTCATGGTGTCGATGATGGTGATGCGTTCGTTGACCAGTTGAGACAGGTCCTTGTCGCCGCTGGAGACGATGACGTCGATGCCCTGGCGCGCCGCGCAGGCGGCCAGCGTGCCGATCACGTCGTCGGCCTCCACACCCGGCACGCACACCACCGGCCAGCCCAGCAGGCGCACCACCTCGTGGATGGGCTCAATCTGCGCGCGCAGGTCGTCGGGCATGGGCGCGCGGTGCGCCTTGTAGTCGGGGTAGAGCGTGTCGCGGAAGGTCGGGCCGCTGGCGTCGAACACGCAGGCGGCGTAGGCGCTCGGCACGTCGCGCCGCAGCACCTGCAGCATGTTGATCATGCCGCGGATGGCGCCGGTGGCGGGGCTGGTGGGGTCGCCGGGCACCGCGCGCAGATCGGGCATGGCGTGGAAGGCGCGGTAGAGATAGCTGGAGCCGTCCACCAGCACCAGGGTCTTGGGTTTGCTCATGGCCGGATTGTGCCCGCCACCAGCGCGCGCCGCTGCCCGGGCGGGAATAGCGGCCAGGCGGGCGCGTGAGTGGGCGCACACCCTACAATCCGCCCCATGCGCGCTGCCCACACCCTCCTCTTGCTGGCCCTGGCTTCGGCCCCGGCCCTGGTCCTGGCCCAGAACACCGAAGCCCCCGCCGCCAACCCTGCCGCCGGCACGGTGCAGCGCGACGTGACGAGCGACCGCGACCAGTCCGGCAACCGCCACAACCAGCGCGTGGAGCGCATCGTCGTCGAGGACGCAGGCAGCCGCGTGGACGAGCTGCGCGTGGGCGGCCAGACCAAGAGCATCACGGTGCAGCCCAAGACCGGCTCCATGCCCGAATACGAAGTGCAGCCCGCCGACGGCGTGCGCGCCCGCCCCGGCAGCCGCAACGGCGCCGAGACGATGACCGCGCCGCGCGTCTGGAACCTCGGCCGGTTCTGACCCCCGCATCCAGCGCCCGCGCCTTGCGCCCCTGCACTCCGCTGGCGGCAGCTGCACCCGCCGCATAGCCCTTTCTCTTTCGTTGTCCTGACCGATGGCCGTTTTCACCGAAGTCTCCCTTCCCGAGGCGAGCGAGTTGCTGCAGCGCCTGCAGCTGGGCACCCTGACCGCGCTGCGCGGCATCCAGGGCGGCATCGAGAACACCAATTACTTCGCCACCACCGACCAGGGCGAGTACGTGCTGACGCTGTTCGAGCGGCTCTCGGCCGAGCAGCTGCCGTTCTATCTGCACCTGATGAAGCACCTGGCGCATGCCGGCATCCCCGTGCCCGACCCGCAGGCCGATGCGGACGGCGACATCCTGCACCGCGTGGCGGGCAAGCCAGCCGCCGTGGTTAACAAGCTGCGCGGCCAGAGCCAGCTGCAGCCCCAGGCGGCGCACTGCGCGGCGCTGGGCACCATGCTGGCGCGCATGCACCTGGCCGGCCGGGGTTTCGATCGCAGCCAGCCCAACCTGCGCGGCCTGCCCTGGTGGAACGAGACCGTGCCCGTGGTGCTGCCCTACCTGGACGCGGCGCAGTCCGCCCTGCTGCGGGCCGAGCTGGCCTACCAGAACCATGTGGCGGCCTCGTCCACCTACGCCGCGCTGCCGCGCGGGCCGGTGCATGCCGACCTGTTCCGCGACAACGCCATGTTCGAGGGAGAGGAGCTGACCGGCTTCTTCGACTTCTACTTCGCCGGCGTGGACACTTTCCTCTTCGACCTGGCGGTGTGCCTGAACGACTGGTGCATCGAGCTGGCGAGCGGCGCCCACGACGCGGCCCGGGCCGCCGCGCTGCTGGACGCCTACCAGGCCGTGCGCCCGCTGACCAGCGAGGAGCGCGCCCTGCTGCCCGCCATGCTGCGCGCCGGGGCGCTGCGGTTCTGGATCTCGCGCCTGTGGGACTTTCACCTGCCGCGCGAAGCCGCCCTGCTGACCCCGCACGACCCCACGCACTTCGAGCGCGTGCTGCGCCAGCGCGTGGCGCATCCCCTACACGCCTGACGGCCGCAAGGGCTTGGCGCACCCCGCCCCCAGGGTGCGTGGGGTAAAGTCACCCCACGCACCCGCTCCGGGGCGTCCGCTTTCGCGCTGCGCGCCCCCTTCCGCACACACCTCATGAAACTCCACATCGTTCCCGCACGCACGGGCCTGGAATGGGTTCGCCTCGGCATCCGCGTGTTCTGGCGCCAGCCCATGGCGCTGGCGGCGCTGTTCTTCCTCACGATGACCGCCATGTCGCTGGCGTCGCTGCTGCCGCTGGTGGGGCCCGCCGTGGCGCTGGCGCTGCTGCCGTCGGCGACGCTGGCGATGATGGTGGCCGCCGCCGAGGCGACGCAGGGACGCTTTCCGACCCCGGCGCTGTTGCTGGTGGCCTTTCGCACCGGCCAGCACCGGCTGCGCGCCATGCTGGCGCTGGGCGCGCTCTACGCGGTGGGCTTCCTGGCGGTGATGGGCATCTCGGCGCTGGTGGACGACGGCCAGTTCGCCCGGGTGTACCTGGGCGGGGCGCCCATGACCCGCGAAGTGGCCCAGGCGGGCGACTTCCAGGCCGCCATGTGGCTGTCGCTGATGCTCTACGTGCCGCTCTCGCTCCTGTTCTGGCATGCGCCCGGGCTGGTCCACTGGCACGGCGTGCCGCCGGTCAAAGCGCTCTTTTTCAGCATCGTCGCCTGCCTGCGCAATTTCGGCGCGTTCACGGTGTATGGCCTGGCCTGGACGGGCGTCTTCCTCGGCGCGGGCATCGTCGTCAGCGTGGTCGTCACGCTGCTGGCCGTCTTCGGCCTGGGCACGGGCATCGCGGGCGGCATCATGGTGGGTACCGCGCTGATGCTGGCGGCCATGTTCTTCAGCTCGGTGGTGTTCACCTTCCGCGACTGCTTCGAGCCGCCCGAGAAATGGACCGCGCACGCGGCGGCCGAAACGCCAGCCGCCGCGTCGCCCGATACCGGCAACAGCAACAGCAACAGCAGCGAACCACCCGCGCCCTGACGCGGCCGGGCAGCGGCCACCGGCGCATCGGCCGCCGGCGCGCCGCCTTCGAACCGTCATCTTTCCGTCATCGATCCGTCAATGCGGTGTCACGGCCGGTGCCTAGCATCCGGTCGGTGATCGCGGCCTTGCTGCCCCGGTCACCTCTTGCTCGCCTGCGCCGCGGCCTCTCCTCGCCGTGCAGCGGCAGGCTGCGCCCTTCACCCGCCGGAAACAACGATGTCCAACACCCCGATGACCACCCGCCGCAAGGCCCTCCAATTCCTCGCTGGCGTACCCATGCTGCCGCTGGGCGCCAGCGCCTCCGTGTCGTTCCTGACCGCCTGCGGCGGCGGCGGCAGCGACAGCGCCACGTTCAAGTCGGCCAGCTTCAGCTCGATGGCAGCGCCCAGCCTGGCCAACCCCGCCGCCATGGCCACCACCTCGGTCGGCTCCACGATGAGCGTGAAGTTCAGCGACGACTCGGTGCAGAACTATCAACTGGCCTACCAGCCCTTCTTCGTGACGGGCGACATGGTCGCAGACGGCAAGGGCGGCAAGATCCTGGCCGGCGGCTACGTGGACATCCACAACCAGCCCATCACCGACACCACCGTCGCCGGCAAGGAGCGCCAGTTCTTCTCCGACTCGCCGGACGGCACCTCGCTGCTGACGGTTCCGAACGCCAAGGTGGACGGCGTCAAGGGCAACCCGGTTTTCGCCGTGGTGCAGTTCGAATACACCACCTGGGCGCAGGACGGCAAGACCGACATGTACGGCAAGCTGCCCTCCCCCATCGCCGTGCTGTCGCTCGACCAGGACCCGGCCACCGGCAAGCTGTCGCTGGTCAAGTACCACAACGTGGATACGTCGAAGGTGCATGGCCTCTGGATCACCTGCGGCGCCAGCCTCTCGCCCTGGGGCACGCACCTGTCCAGCGAAGAGTACGAGCCCGACGCCTTCACCGCCGCGTCGAACGCGCAGTTCAAGGCCTACAGCAAGAACCTGTACGGCAGCGAAACGGCCGCCAACCCCTACCACTACGGCCACATGCCCGAGGTGACGGTGAACGCCGACGGCACCGCGTCGATCAAGAAGCACTTCTGCATGGGCCGCATCTCGCACGAGCTGGTGCAGGTCATGCCCGACCAGCGCACCGCGCTGATGGGCGACGACGCCACCAACAGCGGCTACTTCGTGTTCGTGGCCGACAAGGAAAAGGACCTGTCCTCCGGCACGCTGTACGCGGCCAAGGTGGGTGCGGGCTTCTCCATCGACCCGGCCGCCACCACCGCCGCGCCGCTCACCTGGATCAAGCTGGGCTCGGCCACCAGCGCGGACATCGAGCAGCTCGCCAACACGCTCAAGCCCACGGACATCATGACCGTGGCCACCACCGACCCCAAGGACGCGACCTTCACCAAGATCGTCGCCAACGGCAAGACCGAGTGGATCAAGCTCAACCCCGGCATGGACAAGGCCGCCGCCTTCCTGGAAACCCACCGCTACGCCGCGCTGCGCGGCGCCAGCCTGGGCTTCACCAAGATGGAGGGCACCACGGTCAACGCCAAGGACAAGATCGCCTACTCCGCGCTGCAGAACATCCAGTCGTCCATGGTGGCCGGCAACGCGGCCAACGTGCCGGGCAACGGCATCTCGGTGCCCAAGCAGCTGGTGGCCGGTGCCGTGATGGCGCTGAACCTGCGCGGCGGCCAGAAGGACACGAATGGCGCCGCCATCAACAGCGACTGGATGCCGGTGGACACCAAGGCCCTGCTGGCCGGCGAGGACATCGCCGCCGACGCGCTGGGCAACACCGCCAACCCGAACAACATCGCCAACCCCGACAACCTGAAGTTCTCGGAAAAGCTGCGCACCCTCTTCATCGGAGAGGACAGCAGCCAGCACGTGAACAACTTCCTCTGGGCGTACAACGTGGACACGAAACAGCTGTCGCGCCTCATGTCGGTGCCCGCCGGCGGCGAATCCACCGGCCTGCACGCGGTGGACGAGATCAACGGCTTCACCTACATCATGAGCAACTTCCAGCACGCGGGTGACTGGGGCAGCATCCACGGCAAGGTCAAGGACCAGCTCGATCCGCTGATCCGCGCCAACTACAAGGACAAGTTCGGCTCGGCCGTGGGCTACCTCACGGGCACGCCCTCGCAGATGAAGCTGAACTGATCGCGCCCTGCCAGCGCATATGGCCCCCGCCCCGGCGCCGAACCCGGGGCGGTGGGCTCGACAAAAAGCGAGGCCTTTGCCTCGCTTTTCGCATGGGCATTCGCATCGCCGCCGCCGGCATGCGGGTGACGCCCAGCCGGTTCGGCACAGCTTCTTTTTGCAGTGAAATTCGGCCCCAGCGCCGATTATTCAAGCGCCGACAGCTATCAATACAGTAGCAAATGACGACGTAACGATAGCGGCGCGCACCAGCCATGTGCGCCCTTTCCGCCCAGGAATGCGTCGCGTCTCAAATGATAATAAATCGCATTCTTATAATGCCGAGCTGTCCAGCCGCAAGCCAGCCCCGGGCGCCCACCCCGGTCGTCGGCAAGCGCCCCGGCTGACCTCCGGCGTGCCTTCGCCCGCTCCGCGGCCCGGCTGCACAGCGCTGCCCTCTGCGCCCCCTTCCGGCGGGCCACGCCCATCGTTCCACCTGTCCTTTCCTGGAGATGCCCATGACCCCCCCTTCGTTCAAGACCGCCACGCTGGCTGCACTGATGTTCACCGGCACCGTGGGCACCCTGGGCGTGGCGCAGGCCCAGGGCACGGCTTCACCGGCCGCCCAGGCCGCCCAGGCGGCCCAGCCGGTCACCGCACAGGCGGTGGCGGCCCACTACGCGGTGCTGGTGCATGCCAACTACCAAGACACGCTGAACGCCGCCCGGCGCATGCAGGCCGCCGTGAAGGTGTTCACCGCCAAGCCCTCGGCCGAGGCGCTGGCCGAGGCGCGCAAGACCTGGCTCGCCGCGCGCGAGTTCTACGGCCAGACCGAGGCCTTCCGCTTCTATGGCGGCCCCATCGACGACGACAAGGGCCCCGAGGGCCAGCTCAACGCCTGGCCGATGGACGAGTCGTACGTGGACAGCGTCGAGGGCAAGCCCGATTCGGGCCTCATCAACGACCGGAAGTTCGTCATCAACAAGAAGAACCTCATCGCGCAGAACGAGCGCGGCGGCGAGGAGAACATCGCCACCGGCTGGCACGCCATCGAGTTCTTCCTGTGGGGCCAGGACCTGTCGGACACCGGCCCGGGCGACCGCAATTTCGAGGACTTCGTGGACGGCAAGAAACCCCATGCCGACCGTCGCCGCCAGTACCTGAACGTGGTGACCGACCTGCTGATCGACGACCTGACGTCGCTGGTCAAGGCTTGGGACCCGAAGGCGAAGAACAACTACCGCGCGCAGTTCGTACGCGGCGGCCAGGAGTCGGTGCGCAAGATGCTGGTGGGCCTGGGCTCGCTGTCGCGGGGCGAGCTGGCGGGCGAGCGGCTGGAGGTGGCGCTCAACAGCCAGGACCAGGAAGACGAGCATTCCTGCTTTTCCGACAACACCCACCGCGACGCGGTGACCAACGCCATGGGCATCCAGAACGTCTGGCTGGGCAGCTACCGGCGCGCCGACGGCAGCCAGGTGCAGGGCCCGTCCCTGCGCGCGCTGGTCGCCGCCAAGAACCCGCAGCTGGCCGAGAAGGTCACCGCGCAGATCGCCGCATCGGTCGCCGCCACCGAAGGCATCCAGGCGCCGTTCGACCGCGAGATCATCGGCGGCAACGATGCCCCCGGCCGCCAGCGCATCCAGAAGGCCGTGAACAGCCTGACGCAGCAGAGCAAGGATCTTGTCGACGCGGCGAACGCCATCGGCATCACGCAACTGACCCTGGTGCAGCCCTGAAGCAGGCCATGCCCCTGATGCGACGATCTCTGCGATGGACGGGCACGCCGTGGCGCGGCCTCGCCGTGGCGGGCGCCGGACTGGCCGCCGCCACCGGCCTCGTCGCCAGTGCCCCGCCCGACCCGCTGGGCGAGCGCACCGGCGGCGACACCACCGTGTTCGCCACCGGCCGCAATGCGTTCTCCTTTCCCGCCGCCAACCTGGAAGACCCGGACCGCACGCGCTTCGTGATCGGCAATTCGTTCTTCCGCCGCAACTGGGTGGAAACCGGCGGCTCCACCACCGCGCGCGACGGCCTGGGCCCGCACTTCATCGCACGCTCCTGCGGCGGCTGCCACATCCAGGACGGCCGGGGCGAGCCGCCGGCCATCTTCAACCGCCTGGGCGAGACGCGCGATCCGCTGGTGTCGCTGCTGCTGCGCCTGTCGATTCCCGGCACCGACCCGCACGGCGGCCCCAACCCCGAGCCGGTGTATGGCGACCAGCTCAACACGGCCGCCGTGCACGGCGTCAAGCCCGAAGGCCAGGCCACGCTGCGCTATGACACCCTGCGCGGCCGCTTCGCCGACGGCACCCGCTACACCCTGCTGAAACCCACCTATGGCGTGCGCGACCTGGGCTACGGCCCACTGCACGAGGGCACCATGATCGGCCCGCGCATCGCCCCGCAGATCATCGGCGTGGGCCTGCTGGAGGCCATCGACGAGGCCGACATCCTGGCCAACGCGGCCGACCAGGCCGCCGCGCCCGGCCCCATCAAGGGCATGCCCAACCGCGTGTGGGACGCGCCATCGGGGCGCACCCTGCTGGGCCGCTTCGGCTGGAAGGCCAACGTGGCCACCATCGCCCACCAGACGGGCGGCGCCTTCGTGGGCGACATGGGCATCACCTCGCGCCACTTCCCGAGCGAATCGTGCACCACCACCCAGGCCGACTGCGCCGACTCGCCCAGCGGCGTGAGCGCCGGCGCGCGCGGCCAGCACGGCGTGGAGATCGACGACAAGACCTTCGACGACGTGGTGTTCTACCAGGCGACGCTGGCGCCGCCGGCCCGGCGGGACGCCAGCGACGCGCAGGTGCTGCGCGGCCAGGCCCTCTTCGCGCAGGCCCAGTGCGCCACCTGCCACCGGCCCAGCTACGTCACCAAGGAAGGCCCCTTCCCGCGCCTGACGAGCAAGGCGCTGTCGGGCCAGCGCATCTGGCCCTACACCGACATGCTGCTGCACGACATGGGCGAGGGCCTGGCCGACGGGCGCCCCGACTTCCTGGCGAACGGCCGGCAGTGGCGCACCCCGCCGCTCTGGGGCATCGGCCTCATCAAGGACGTGAACGGCCACACCCGGCTGCTGCACGACGGCCGGGCGCGGGGTGTGATGGAGGCCGTGCTGTGGCATGGCGGCGAGGCCGAGGAGGCCAAGCAGAACGTATTGAAGATGAACAAGGCCGACCGCGAGGCGCTGGTCCGGTTCGTGGAGTCGCTATGAAACATGCAGCCCTTGCGTCGCCCACCCGGCGCGCGTTGTTCGCGGCGGCCCTGGCGCTCGCCGCCGCGCTGCCGGCAGCCCATGCCCAGACAGGCTGGCGCGTGCAGGCCGTGCCGTTCTACGACACCACCCACGCCCTGCAGGGCCTGTACGCGCACTGGGGCGTGCCCCGGTCCACGGCCTTCGCCAGCGCGTCGCAGGCGCTGCCGGCGGCGCTGCGCGCCCTGTGCGCGGCGCCCCCAGCGCAGGCCGATGCGGCGTTGCAGGGCGCCCGCGCCGCCTGGGCCGACACCATGCTGGCCTGGGAGGGACTCTCGGGCGTGGCGATCGGCCCGGTGATCGCGCGGCGTGCGCAGCGGCAGATCGACTTCGCCCCCACCCGGCCCCACCTGATCGAGCGGGCCATCAAGACGCAGCCCCAGGGCGCCGCCGACTTCGAGCGCGTGGGCACGCCCGCCAAGGGCTTGCCGGCGCTGGAATGGCTGCTGTGGACGCAGCCCGCCCTGCCCGGCACGCCGGCCTGCGGCTATGCCGTGCAAGCCGCGCTGGACGTGGAGCGCGAGGCCGTCGCGCTGCGCACGGCCTTCGGTGCCGCCGCGCGCACCGACTGGGCGGCCGAGGACGAGCAGGAGCGGTCGACCCAGGCCATGGCGGAATTCATCAACCAGTGGGTCGGCGGCATCGAACGGCTGCGCTGGGCCCACATGGAAAAGCCCTTGCGCGCCGCGCAGGGCACACGCGCACCGGACTACCCGCGCGCCGCCAGCGGCCGCACCGCCGCCGCCTGGCAGGCCGAATGGCAGGCCGTGCGCACCCTGGCCGTGCTGCCGGCAGACGCGGCCACGCCCGCCCCGGGCCAGGCCCTGGTGCCGCTGGAAACCTACCTGCGCGGCCGGGGCCTGAACCCGCTGGCCGACCGCCTGCTGGCCGCGACCCGGTCGGTGGACGCGGCCTTCACCGCCTTGGACAAGGGGGGCAGCCCGCCCCAGGCCGCTGCGGTGCAGCAGGTCGCCCGCGAGCTGACCGCGCTCAAGCGCCTGGCCGAGGCCGAGATCGCGCCGGCGCTGGAGGTGAGCATCGGCTTCTCGGACGCGGATGGAGACTGACGTGACGCCGCGAACCCTGCTTCCCGCCGGGCCCAGCCGCCGCCTCGCGCTGCAGTGGCTGGGCCTGCTCGGCCTGCCCTGCAGCGCCGTGGCGCATGCGGCGCCGACGGGGCCGCACATACGGCTGGCGGCGGCCTGGCAGCAGGCCGATGGCGGCTATCGCGTCGGCCTGCTCGGCGTGGACCGCGGCGATGCGGCTGCCCCGGTGCAGGTGCTGCATGCGCTGGAAGTGCCCACCCGGGCGCACGGCGTGCACGTGCTGCCCGACGGCAGCATCGTGGCCACCGCGCGCCGGCCCGGGGACTGGCTGCTGCGCTGGCAACCGGGCGCCGCCGCGCCGCCGCGCTGGCACTGGGTGGACGCCGCCCGGTCGTTCAACGGCCACGTGATCGCATCGGCGGACGGCAGCGCGCTCTACACCACCGAAACCGACGTCGACACCGGCGCCAGCCTGGTGGTTCACCGCGACGCAGGCAGCCTGGACACCATCGCCGAATGGCCCACGCACGGCATCGACGCGCATGAACTGCTGTGGGTGCCCGCCGCCCATGGCGGCCTGCACGCCGGCCAGCTCGTCGTGGCCAACGGCGGCGTGCCCACCGCCCCGGAAACGGGCCGCGTGAAGCGCGACCTGCACACCATGGACTCGTCCCTGGTGCTGCTCGACGGCAGCACGGGCGCGCTGCGCGGCCAGTGGCGGCTGCCGGACGCCCGCCTGAGCCTGCGCCACCTGGCATGGGACGCCTCGGGGTCGATGCTGGGCATCGCGCTGCAGGCCGAGCACGACGATGCACGGGCCCGCGCGGAGGCGCCCGTGCTGGCACTGTTCGACGGCCAGCGGCTGCGGTTGGCACAGGCCGCAAAGCCGGGGCCGGCGGCCTTGCGCGGCTACGGCGGCAGCATCGCGGCGACGGCCGGTGGGTGGGCGGTGAGCTGTCCGCGTGCCGGCGGCATCGCCACCTTCTCGCGCCAGGGCGACTGGCGCGGCCTGGTCGATCTGCCGGAGGTGTGCGCGCTGGCGCCTGCGGGCGGCCAGCTCTGGGCGGCCGGGCTGGCGCATTCGCTGCAGGACGCGGCCGGCGCCGCGCCCCGCCCGCATGCGCATGCCAGCGCGCTGGCCGGCGCACGCGTGGACAACCACTGGACCGTCGCCCGCGCGTGACGGCGGCAAGGCCCACGCCCACGCACCCGGCGTGCCGGGCCGGGCCGGGGGTTTACTTGGTGAACATGAAGTAGCCCAGCACCAGCGCGCCCACGGCGAAGATCAGGCGCGCCAGCCAGGGCACGATCATCCACGCGCCCAGCACCGTGGCGATGCGGCCCCACACGCTGGGCGACTGCCAGGCCGGCTGCGGCGCCGGGGCGCCCGGCCGGGCCGTGCCGGCCTGCAGCGGGTAGCCGCAGCCCGGGCACGCCGGGGCATGCGAGGAGACCTCTCGCGAGCATTCGGGGCAGCGGATCAGGGCCATGTCAGTTCCTTGGTGTGGCGGCGGCAGCGCCGCCGGACGAGAGCGCGCCGATCAGGATCTGCACGCGCCGGTTCTGCTGGCGCCCGTCTGGGTCGTCGCGGCCGTCGGGCTTGGCATTGGGCGCCACGGGCTCGCGCTCGCCCAGGCCACGGGCCACGGGCAGGCGCGAGGTGCGCTGCTGCAAGGCCTGCGCGACGGTCTCTGCACGCCGCAGCGACAGGGCGTCGTTGTAGGCGTCATTGCCCTTGCTGTCGGTGTGGCCCACCACCGTGATGGGGGCCTGCGGGTAGCTCTTGATGAGCTCGGCCGCCTTGTCGAGCGGGCCGGCCGCATCGGGCCGCAGGGTGGCCTTGTCGAAGTCGAACAGCACGTCGGCCGGCAGGTCGACCGAAATGGCCTGCTGCGGCGTGGGCTGCGCCTTCAGCTCCACCAGCAGCGCCCGCGTCTGCTCCAGCCGCGCGGGCGGCACCTCGGCCTCGCGCAGCAGGGTCTGCGGGCCGGCCTGCGGCTGCAGCTGGGTGGCGGGCCCCTGCGGCGCGAGCGAACCCGCAACGGGTTGCGGGCTGAGCTGCGTGCGCGGCGCATCGGGCACCACGCGCAACTGGGTGCTGGCCGCCTGCGCCAGGGGCCTGCCGCTGCGCTCCACCGCCAGCGATTGGGCCACGGCCGCGCCACCGGACAGGCAGGCGCAGGCGGCCAGCACGGCCGGAGCCAGGTGACTGCGGTAGGCGCGTCCCATCAGCCGCCCTGCAGCGGCAGGTCCATCGAGAAGCCGGGCGAGACGATGTTGTCGCCCTGGGCGCCGTCGTTGAACACCAGCTTGAGCTTGCGCGCGGTGGGCGCCACGCTGCCCAGGAAGACGAGCTGCCCGTTGAGCGTTTCGCCCTCGCGGATGGTCAGGTCGCGGTTGGTGTCGGGGCGCTTGATGTGCAGCTTGGCGCCCGACTCGTCCTGCAGGTAGGTATCGGCCAGCGCCAGCATGGTGGAGTCGGTGATGCGGTTGGCGAACGAAATGCTCACATCCAGCACCGTGGCGTCACCGCCTATCTCCACGCTCTTCACGCGCACCGTCACGCCGGCCGGGGCGACGCCCTGCAGGCCCAGCGGCAGCTTGCGCGGCGCGGCGGTGGCGGCGGGCGACATGGTGGTGGTGGGCACTTCCGTGGCGGCGGGGGCGGCCGGCGCCGCAGGGGCTGCAGGGGCTGCGGGAGCGGCAGGGGCCTGCGCCACGGCGGGCGCTGCAGGTGTCGCAGGCGTGGCCGCCACGGCAGGTGCGGACTGGTCCTTGCAGCCGGCCAGCGCGACCATGGCGAGCGCGATGGCCATGGCACCCGGGCGCACGAGGGCGCGACGGGCTGCGGGCGATGGGCGCGTGTCGGTGGAGAGGGCGGTATGGATCAGGTTCATTCCCTGGGCCTTTCTGGTTCCTGTTTGTCATGGAGATACGGAAGTTGCCCCGGCTGGGCAGACTGTGGCGGCCGCAGCCGGCACAGGCGACCACGCGGGGCGGCTAACGCACCCGGATGCTGTTGACTTGCGTGCCCGGGCTCCCTGCGGGTGCGGCCTCGCTGCCGTGCCCCGCCGCTGGACAGGGCCGCACGTCCACGTCGCTGCTGTTGCGCCCTTGCACGATCACGGTCTGCCCCTCCAGGCTTTGCCGGTCGACCTGGATGGAATTGACGGACGCGCCGCCCGGCCCGCAGCCGGTGTGCGTGGCGGTGTTGCCGGTCACCTCGATGCGGTTGCCCTGCCCTGTCACCGGCTTCACCGGCTGCACCGGCGCCACCGGTGCAGCCCGGGTGGACCGAGCGGCAGGTGCGGCCGGAGTCGCAGGAGCGGCACGCTCCCGGCCGCCGCCCGGAGCGTCCGTGCCAGTGGCACCCACCGGGCCGATGGGCCCGACGGGCCCGATCTGGGCCTGCGCCAGGACGGGCGCGAGACACATCACGGCCACGGGCAGGGCGGACAGGCGGAAGCTGAAACGGGCAGAGGACTGGGTCATGGCATGGGAGTTCCTGGCAAGCGGGTGCCGGGCAGGGGCGCGGCTCCGGCGGGCGCTGGCGAGGTCGAGGTCGAGGCCCCGCCGGGGTAGGTCGTGGAGGGCGCCGCCTGGCCTGCGCCCGGCAGGCTTGCGCCGGCCGAGGGCAGTGCAGGCGCGGTGGGCGATGGTGCCGCGCCGCCGGATTGCCGCTGGCGGACCTGCATCTCCAGCTCCTGCGAAAAGCGCTCGGCCAGCGCCACTTCTTCAGCGGCCATCTGCCCTCCCAGTTCGGTGATGGCACGAGTGGCGTCGGTCGCCGCCGCCATGCCGGGGCTGCCCAGGCGCTCGGCCAGCCTCGCGTAGCCCAGCGCCTTGACGCGGTCCTGCGGCAACCCGGCGCGACCCTGGCGGTTCATCTCGGAGAGCTGCTGCATGGCGCGCGGATCGCCCCGCACAGCCGCCAGCAGGTACCAGCGGTAGGCCTGGCCGATGTCCGCGATGCCGGAGCGCTGGTTCTGATAGGCATCGCCCACGAACGACAGCAGTTGCGGGTTCTGCGTGGTCAGCGCCTCCTGCTTGAGCCGCTCGAGCTCGTTGCGGTAGATGGGGCCCTGGCAGCCCAGGCCCGCCACGCCCTTCTCGATGGACTGGTTGCAGGCCTCGACGAAGCGGGCGCCCTCCCCCGCGGCCGGCGTGCCGCGAACGGTGGACGTGGCAGCCGCCGCCGTGGCGGGCGCGGCAGGGGCCGCATTGCCCGCGGCCGCGGTGGTGCCGGTGGCGCCGGTGGTAACGGAGACATTGGGGGCCGTGACGGTCTGCGCCAGGGCCGACGCGGCGGCCACGGACAGCCCGGCGGCGCAGCCTGCGGCGCGCAGCCAGCGCCCGGTGAGCAAAGGGCGGGCCATCATGTGCCGGCCTTCGCGGCGGGCTGGGCAGCGCCGCTTGCCGGCACGATGGCGGTGGCGGCGTTGGCCGAGCGCGGCTCCCACGACATGGGCACGTTGAAGAAGAGCGGCTCGAAGCCCGACCACTGCATGACGTCGACCTCGCCCTTGTCGGCGAAGCGTTCCGAGTACACCTTCTGCAGCGCCGCCTTGGTGGCGTCGTCGTATTTCTGGGTGACCTGCACGGGCTCGCCGTACTTGCGCAGCATGACCTGGATCAGCCCCAGCTTGAGCTCGGGCGTCAGGCCCGTGTAGGCCGTGCGCATGTTCTCGATCACCACCGGGTCGGGCGTGCCGCCCGGAATGCAGCGCCAGTACGGCGTGTTGGTGGCCTTGCCCACCAGTTCCAGCACGCTCAGATCCACCAGGGTACGGATGGCCGAGTGGCGGCCCTGCAGGTACTTGCCCTCCATCTTGAAGCCGAACGCGTCGCCATAGAAGCCCAGGCTGGCGTTGTCCTCCGAGCTGAAGTTGAGCACCTTCACCACGTTCGACGACTGGATGCGCGGCACCATCTGTTGCGTGGAAAAGCTGACCAGGTTCAGGTCCAGCGCCAGCGCCGAGAAGATGGCGGTGCGCTTGACGTCGGCGCCGAGCGTGACCTTGCCGTTGCCCCCGCCGAACTCGATGCCGGCGGAATTCACCCGGCCGGCGCCGGCGATCGCGCGGTCGAATTCGGTCAGGGCGCCGGTGATGAGGAAGTCGGGCATGGTCACGCCGAACTTGGCGCCCAGTTGCGCCTGTGCCACCAGGTAGTCGGGGTGGTAGGGCACGTACACCACGCGCGCGCCGATGCGGTTGACCGCCGTGCGGACCATTTCGGTGATGTCGCCCGGGATTTCAGCGCCGGCCAGCGGGCTCGAGAGGTTGGTCGCGTCGAGGATGCTGCGCGTCTGCATGTAGATGATCGGATCGCCATCCTTGTAGACGTCGAGCATGGAGCCGAAGCGTCCAAGCGCCAGCGAATAGGCGCTGAGGTTGGTGACGGGCAGCAGCTTCTCGGCGTCGCGCTCGGCCATCAGCCTGGAGGCATCGTCCAGGGCGTTGCGCGACGTGGCGCAGCCGCCCAACAGAGCCAGCGCCAGCAGCGCGCCTCCCCAACGCAGTGTCGTTTGCATCATGATTTTTGTGGTCTTTGTGTGATTGAAGGAATGGCGCCACGGCGTCGAAGCCCTTTCAGCCCCTGCCGGCGCCCGTGCAGTCTCTCAACCCTGCACGACAAGACGAAGAAAAGCGGAACGAAGGTTCAGCGGGGGGAGTTGATGACGGTGATGTTCTCGACCCCGCGGCCTTCCACGAACAGCGTCACGTTGCCGTTGACGGGCCCCTGGATCACGGGGCTGGCGATGCGCAGCGTGCCGTCGGCGCCGCGCTGCACGTCGGAATAGGTGGAGCGGATCACCACGTTGCGCTGGTCTTCCGGCAGCTTCAGCGTGCCGTCGGGCTGCACCAGCGCGCTCTGCTCCACCAGCGAGTTCTGGGCGATGGCGCGGTTGACGCGGGCCTTCGCACTCACCGAAGGGTAGACGCTGTCCTGCAGCTTCACGCCGCTCTGGTTCGAGTCCTTGTAGTTGCCCAATTGTTCGTTGTAGTTGACCAGCTGAGCCTGCGCACCCGCCGCGCCGCCGGCCACTGCCAGGGCGCACGCACAGCGGACCCACCAGGCGCTGTAGCGGTGGCTTACCGATACCGTTGTTGTCATGAAGAAAGCTCCTTGTTCGACAAAGAATGGGCTGCTGCGCGCATGCATGACGGGCGACGAAGGCACACGACCGGGCGCGCCTTCGCACTACATGCTCAGCAGGTTGACCGCTGGCAAAACGGTCACCGACTGGTTTATCACCCCCGACGAAGGAATCGTGTAGGTGTAGCCGGGATTCGCCGCGTAGGCCGCGTTCCCGGCCACCCCGGCAGCCCCGGTAATGGCGCCGCCCACGTTGCGCACGCTGCCCGAGGTGATGCCCACCGCCGCGGCCGAGGTGTTGCCCACGATGGCCACCGTGCCGGTGACGATGCCCTGGTTGATGAGCGAATTGGAGACGCCGCCGGCAAGGGCGCGGCCACGGTTGCCCGCGATCAGCACGTTGCCGGTCAGCACGCCCTGGTTGACCACCGAGTTGACGGTGCCGCCCATGGTGGCGCTGCCTTCGTTGCCGGCGATGACGACCCGGCCGGTCAGCTTGCCGCGGTTGTCCACGCTGTTGACGGTGCCGCCGCCCTGTGCGCTGCCCCGGTTGCCCATGATGGCGACGTTCGCGCCCGTCATGCTGCCCCGGTTGCGCACGCTGTTGACCACGCCAGAGCCGGTGACCTGGGCCGTGTTGCCGGCGATCATGATCTGGCTGCCGCCGATGGTGCCGCGGTTGTCCACGCTGTTGGCGGTGCCGCCGCCCCGCACCGACGCCTGGTTGCCCAGGATGGTGATGTTCGAGCCGGCGATGGAGCCGCTGCTGGCCACGCTGTTGGCCATGCCACGGGTGGCGTTGCCCGCATTGCCCATGATGGTGATCTGGCTGCCGGAGAACCGGCCGTCGCCGGTGATGCTGTTGATGGTGCCGCCGCCCTCCGCGCGGCCCTGGTTGCCCAGCACGGTGATGCTGCCGCCCTGCACGCTGCCCGCCACGTCCACGCTGTTGGCCGTGCCGCCCGTGGAATGGCCCTGGTTGCCGGCGACCGTCACCGAGGCACCCTGCACCCGGCCCTGCTTCTTCACCCGCACGCTGTTGGACAGCGCATCGCCCGACCCGGTGCGGGCCGATGCCTGGTTGGCCGCCACCGTCACCGAGGCCGACTGCAGGCTGCCATCGGTCTGCACGCTGTTGGCCAGCGCGGCCTGGCCGCCGTCGGCCCGCACCGATCCGGCGGTATTGCCCGTGACGGCGACCTGCACCCCGCGCGCATCGCCGCCGCCCTGCACGAAGCTGTTGGCCGCGGCCAGCCCCTCGGTGGCCGTGACGCCCCCCGCCGTATTGCCCGCCAGCTGCACGCTGCCGGCCTGCAGGCGAGCCAGCACCTGCACGGCGTTGGCATTGGCCTGGCCCACGCCCTTGCCGAAGGCGGCGAACCCGCCCACCGTACCCTCGCGGCCTTCGCTGCGCACGCTGGCGGCCGTGTTGCCGGCAATCACCACGCTGGTATCGCCCACCTGGCCGTTCGCATTGACCGACAGCGCATTGGCATTGACGCGGCCGCCCTGGGCCTGCAGTTGCCGCGCCGTGTTGCCCGCCACCACGGCCGTGCTGCGCGACAGGCCCACCGCGCCGGACCCGTCGAGATAGACCGAGTTGGCCGCCAGCACGCCGTTGCTGTTCGAGCCCACCCCCAGCACCTGGCCAGCGCCGCCTTCGGCCCGGACGCCGTCCGCCATGTTGCCCGCCAGCACCACGCTGCCGCCCCGCACCGATGCCTGCCGGTAGGCGGCCAGCGCGTTGACGAGCGCCGTACCGCCGGCCGCCTGCACGTTGCGCGCCGTGTTGCCCGCCACCGTCCAGGAGGCGGAGCGGTCGACCTGGGCGCCGTCGTGCAGCAGCAGCGCGTTGGCGGCCGCCCGGGCGCGGGCCTCGCTCGACACCGCGCCCGCCGCGCCGGACACCGCGCCGCCTTCGGTGCCGATGTCGGTCGCCGTGTTGCCTGCCAGGACACCGGCGGCCGACAGCCGCGATGCCTGCCCGCCGCCGCTTTCCAGCGCCACGCTGTTGGCCAGCAGGCTGCCGCCGCGCGCGTTCAGCCGCGCCGCGTCGTTGCCGGCCACCGTGACGCCGGAAGCATCGAGCTGCGAGCCCGTCACGGCCAGGGTGTTGGCGAGCGCCGCCGACTGCTGCGACGCCGAAAAGAGCAGCCCGCCGCCCGCCGATGCGGCGTAGCCGGTCGAGCGCACGTCCTGCGCCGTGTTGTCCGCCAAGCTGACGGAGGTGCGCTCTGCCCGGCCCTCGCTCAGCAGCACCGCGTTGGCCGCGGCCAGGCCGCCGCTGCCGGACACCCGGCGCGCTTGGTTGGCCGCCAGTGTCAGCGGCACCTGCTCCAGCGTGGACTGGCGATCGGCCACCAGGCTATTGGCCACGGCGCGGCCGTTGCGCTCGAAGCTGCCGACCACGCCGGCCCCCACCTGGCCGGCCATGCCTGCCGTCTGGATCTGCTCGGCGGTGTTGCCGCTCAACGTGACGGTGCCGCCGCGTACCGTGGCGTCGTCCAGCCAGATGCTGTTGGCCGCAGCTCCGCCGCCGGTGGCCGCAACGTTGCGCGCCGTGTTCGACGCGATGAGGTGCGCAGGGTCGGAATCCAGCCGCCCCCGGCTCACCGACACGGTGTTGGCCAGGGCGGTGGCAGACAGCCGCACATCGGCGAGCGCTCCCTGCAGGATCGACATCTCCCCGCCCCAGGCCTGCACCTGGTCGGCACGGTTGCCGGTCAGGGTGGCGGTGTAGCGCCCCGCGCCGGAGCGATGGTCGGAAACGCTGACGGAGTTGGCCAGCGCGCTGCCGCCGGTCGTGACCACGTTGCTGGCCTCATTCTGGGTCTGCGTGATGCGTGCGCGGGCCAGCTCGCTCGATGCGATCGCCACCGCGTTGGCCGCGGCCACGCCGGTCAGGTTGACCTGCCCGATGGTGCCGCGCCCCACGCCGGCCGAGCCGCCACCCGCGCGGACTTCGCGGGCCCGGTTGCCGACCTGCGCGATGTCGACGTCGGTCAGCTTGCCGCCATTCGCCGTCAGCGTGTTGGCCAGCGCAGAGCCGCCGATGGAGGTGATGTCGCTCGTTTCGTTGTCCGCCACCGTCAGCCGGGCCTGGCTGGCATCCGTGCCGTCGAGCAGCACGCTGTTGCCCGAGGCCCGGCCAGGCAGCTGCAGGGAGCCAGTGCCCAGCAGCACCTTGGCGTTGGCACCGAACGCGGAAATGTTCGACGCCCGGTTGCCCAGCACGCTGACCTGCGACGACGTGAGCGGCCGCGAGCCGCTTCCGCTGGCGATCAGCGCCACGTTGGCCGTGGCGGCGCCGCCCATGGCGTTCACGAACCCGGTCACCTGGTTGTCCAGCACCTGCACGGCCGTCTGCCGCAACTGCATGCCGGCGAGGCCTGCCACGTTGGCCTGCGCGGTGCCCACCAGGTCGATCTGCGCCCCCACGTTGGCCAGGCCCGACCCCTTGGCGCCGCTGCCCAGCACGCGCGCGTTGGCGCGGTTGTTCTGCACCCGGACCTCACTCTGCCCTTCGACCTGCGTGCCCGGGCTGTTCTTGTGCCAGCCCAGCCCACTGAGGACCGATTCCTGGGCCGTGGCCCCGAACGGCACCGCGACGGAAGCACCGATCAGGCAGACGATGGGCCAGCTGGTCCGTTTGCGCGGGAAATGGCGCGGGGAGGTGGTGATGGTGGGAGGACGTTGCACGGGACTCCTTCGCTACGTCGGCCGTGGGCTCGGCGATCGGGGGGGCGTTCGGTGGTTTCCGGTGGCGGCTGCCGGCCGTGTGGCGGGCGCTGCCTGGGGCGCGATGGAGGGGTTCGGCCGCTCTGCGGTGGGCCTTGCCAGGGTGGGGTCCACCCCGCCACGCCAGGCCCACGGCAGAACGCTGGCGGCGTGGACCGCCAGCGAACCCGCACATCAGTTGATGTTGATGCTGTTCACGTTGGCCGTGCCGCCGAAGGCCTTGATGTCGGTGGCTTCGTTGTTGCTCACCGTGATCTCGCTGTTGCGGATCTTGGAGCCGGTGATGTTGATGCTGTTGACGTTGGCAATGCCATCCATCGAGACCTCTGCGACCTTCATGCCGACCTTGCCGCCACCAGCGGTCACGTTGGTGGCCTTGTTGCCGGCCACGGTGATGCGGCTGTTGGTGATCTCGGAACCGGCCGAGCCCTTGCCGGAGACGAGGCCGGGAACGCTGATGTTGCCGCTCTGGGCAAAAGCGATGCCGCAGGTCATGGACAGGGTGGCGACTGCGGTGATTGCAAGCTTGCGCATGGAGAAATCCTTTCAGGTCGGGATGAATCGAAAACGGCGACCCGAAATGGGCCGGCAGCGAATTCTTTTCGGTGCGGCGGGGTGCGGCTGTAAATAAAAGTTTCTCCGGAGGACTGTCATAAAGCGCCTTGTCCTACACGAATCGGCCGCCAACCGGTCGCGATTCCCCAAGGAAATGGGAGGAAGAATGGAGACGCCTTCGCTGATACAAAATTCTGTGAACAAAGTTACATTCATCCGACGCTGGAGGGGGAGAAACCGCGGTGTCAACCCCGTCAGAATATCAACCGGTTACCGCTTCGATCATTATGAAACCGTGGTGAACATTCAGAATCCGCGATCCGCAGAATGGAATTCTCCTCGTATTACCGCGCCATCCGCACCATCATTCACACAGCCGTCATGAAACTCCTGCAGCCCGTTGTGTCCACGTCCCGCCTGTTAATCGCCTCGGTATTAATTCCCCTGCTGGCCGCCTGTTCGCCGGGCGAGGGCGAATTCAAACCCGACCGCCTGGCTTTCCCATCCGACGCGCAGGTGACGGCGGCACTGCAGCAGCAGTTCGCCAGCGACCCGAACAGCGCGTCGGCGCGGGAGCTGGTCAAGACGCTGGGCGGCGAGCAGGGCGAATTGCGCTACCGGATCCAGCGGGTGGTGTACCGGCAGGGCGCGTTCGAGGCGCAGTACGACGCGGTGCTGCACCTGGGCCAGCCGGGCGCGCAGAGCCTGGCCGCGCTGTACGCCGGCATGATTCCCGACGCCGAGCGGCAGAAGTTGAAGGCGCAGACGCTGGAGGCCTACGAGGCCTGGCTGACCCAGCAGGCGGCCAGCGTGGAAAAGAGCGCACCCGACCAAGCCCGCGCGCTGACCCGCACGGTGGAGGTGCTGGGCAAGTGCTACCGCCAGGCGCCGGCGGGCGCGGACGTGGTGGTCATGCAGGGCCTGTCGGCGCTGCTGTCACCGGAGCGCAAGGGCCTGTACGCAGAGAAGCTGCCCTCGGACCGCGCCACCATCCTCTGTCTGCCGACCTGACCCTGGCGCGGCATGGCGCCAAGGCCGGTCGCCCCCGGTCAGTCGACGATGGTCAGCTTGGCGATGCTGAGCGCCAGCCACTTGGTGCCATGGCGAGGAAAGCTGACCTGCGCGCGCGCGTCGTCGCCCGTGCCTTCCAGCGCCAGCACCTTGCCTTCGCCGAACTTGGTGTGGAACACGGCCAGGCCAACCCGCAGGCCATGGGCCGGCGCCGTCTTCTGCACCGGCACCGGGGGGCTGGCGAAGGTCTCTGATTTGAAGCCAAAACCGCCTCTGGCGCCCGATTCATAAGCGCCTCCAGCTATCGATTTAGGAGCGTAGCTGCCAAAGCCGGCCTGGCGGGGCGTGATCCACTTGAGCGCGGACTCCGGCAGCTCGTCGAAGAACCGGCTCTTGATGTGGTAGCGGGTCTGGCCATGCAGCATGCGGGTCTGCGAATGGCTGAGGTAGAGGCGCTTGCGGGCCCGCGTGATGGCCACATACATCAGCCGGCGCTCTTCCTCCAGCCCTTCGCGGTCGTTCATGGAGTTCTCGTGCGGGAAGAGGCCCTCCTCCATGCCGCCGATGAAGACGGCATCGAACTCCAGCCCCTTGCTGGCGTGCACCGTCATCAGCTGCACGGCGTCCTGCCCGGCCTGGGCCTGGTTGTCGCCGGCCTCCAGCGCGGCATGGGTCAGGAAGGCGGCGAGCGGCGACAGGGTTTCACCCGTGTCGGCGTCCACGATGCCGGCCACGGGCGGCAGCGGCTCGTCGGTCACCGGCTGAGACGGGTCCAGCCCCTGGCTGGCGGGGCTTTGCGACAGGTTGGCGCCGTGCTCGTCCACGGGCAGGGCCACCGCGTCGCGGCCGAAGCCTTCCTGCGTGACGAAGCTCTCCGCCGCGTTGATGAGTTCGTCCAGGTTCTCCAGCCGGTCGGCGCCTTCCTTTTCGCTCCGGTAGTGCTCCACCAGGCCGCTGGACTCCAGCATCTGCCCCAGGATGCCGCGCAGGTTCTGGCCCTGCGTCTGCTCGCGCATCACATCCACCAGCGCGACGAAGGCGCCCAGGTTGGCGCCGGCCTTGCCCGGCACCGCGCTCACCGCGTCGTGCAGCGAGCAGCCGGCGCTGCGCGCCGCGTCCTGCAGCACTTCGATGCTGCGCGCGCCGATGCCGCGCGGCGGGAAATTGACCACCCGCAGAAAGCTCGTGTCGTCGTGCGGGTTCTCCAGCAGGCGCAGGTAGGCGAGCGCATGCTTGATTTCGGCACGCTCGAAAAAGCGCAGGCCGCCGTAGACGCGGTAGGGCACGGACGCATTGAAGAGCGCCGATTCGATCACACGGCTCTGCGCATTGCTGCGGTAGAGCACGGCGATCTCCTTGCGCTCGAAGCCGTCGCTCTTCACCAGTTGCTTGATCTCGTCGACCATCCATTGCGCTTCGGCCAGGTCGGTGCTCGATTCGTATACCCGCACCGGCTCGCCCGGGCCCTGGGTGGTGCGCAGGTTCTTGCCCAGGCGGCGGCTGTTGTTGCTGATGAGCGCGTTGGCCGAGTCGAGGATGTTGCTGTAGCTGCGGTAGTTCTGCTCCAGCTTGATCTGGCGCTCCACACCGAACTCGCGCACGAAGTCGGCCATGTTGCCCACCCGGGCGCCACGGAAGGCATAGATGCTCTGGTCGTCGTCGCCCACCGCGATCACGCTGCCGCGCGACTGGAAGCGCCCGTCCACCGTGTCGCCCGCCAGTTGCTTGAGCCACGCGTACTGCAGCTTGTTGGTGTCCTGGAACTCGTCCACGAGGATGTGCTGGAACCGGCGCTGGTAGTGCTCGCGGATCGGGTCGTTGTCCCGCAGCAGCTCGAAGCTGCGCAGCATCAGCTCGCCGAAATCGACCACGCCTTCGCGCTGGCATTGCTCCTCGTAGAGCTGGTAGAGCTCGACCTTCTTGCGGCTGTCGGCATCGCGCGTCTCCACGTCGCCCGGGCGCAGGCCCTCTTCCTTGCAGCCGCTGATGAAATACGCGACCTGCTTGGGCGGAAAGCGCTCTTCGTCGATGTTGAACTGCTTGCACAGGCGCTTGACGGCCGAGAGCATGTCCTGCGTGTCCAGGATCTGGAACGACTGCGGCAGCCCCGCCAGCTTGTAGTGCGCCCGCAGCAGGCGGTTGCACAGGCCGTGGAAGGTGCCGATCCACATGCCGCGCACGCTCACCGGCAGCATGGCCGAGAGCCGCGCCGCCATTTCCTTGGCCGCCTTGTTGGTGAAGGTGACGGCCAGGATGCCGCCGGGCGTGGCGTAGCCGTTCTGCAGCAGCCACGCGATGCGGGTGGTCAGCACGCGGGTCTTGCCCGAACCGGCCCCCGCCAGGATGAGGGCATGCCCCGCCGGCAGCGTCACGGCGGCCAGTTGCTCGTCGTTCAGGTTCTGCAGCAGGGGCGAGGTGGCGGGGTCGATGCGCGGCGCCGGGCCGGCCTCGCCAGCACCGAAAGGCGCGTCGGGCGCGCCGGAAAACAGGTCGTGTGGGAGCATTCCGCCATTGTAGGAAGCCGCCCGTTCGCGGGTGCCCGCAGGGGCGTTCGCGGCACCGGCCGCCGCTACGTCATGCGGCGCGGGGTGGGCGTGCGCCGCAGCCCGTCCACCGCATCGGCCTCGAAGCCCTGCCACAGCGTGTCGCGCCGCTCCAGCGCCCGCGCCACCTCGTCGGGGCGCAGCTGGGCCACGGCGGACACGAGCGCGTTGGCCAGGAAGAACGCGGCGGTGTAGGAATCGAACGGCGAGGCGTTGGCCGTGCCCACCAGCAGGGTGTGGTCGGCGCAGGCCACGATGGGCGCGGCCACGCTGTCGGTGATGGCCAGCACCGGGCAGCCCTGGCCGCGGAAATGCCGCGCCGCCAGCAAGGCGCCGTTGGAATAGCGGCGGATGGTGAACACCAGCAGCACGTCCTGCGGCTGCACCCACAAGAGCCGGTCCACGGCGAACGGCGCGCCCGGGCCCAGCTCCTGCACGCCCGGGCGGCACATGTTCAGGTGCGTGGTGAGGTACGACGCGACCGGCGCGCTGTTCTTCTCCGCCATGACGAGCACCCGCCCGGTGCAGTCGCTCACCGTGCGGGCGAAGGCCTCGAACACCGCCATGTCCAGCCCCTGGCGCGTGGCGCTGATGTTGTGCTGGTCGTGCAGCGCGGCGTCGTCCACGCATTCGGCCAGGCTGCGCGCGCTGCCGATGGTGGCGGGCGTGCGCTGCGCGGGCGTCTGCAGCAGCGCCGTGACCTCGGTGCGCGCCTCGCGCCGCACCTCGGCCAGGCTGGCATAGCCCAGCTTGGCGAAGAGGCGCACCACCGTCGACGCGCTGGTGCCGGCGCGGGCGGCCATGGCGCTGGCCGAGTCGAGCAGGCCGTCGGGATAGTGGCGCAGCAGATGGTCGGCCAGCGCGCGCTCGCTGGCCGTGAGCGCCGCGGCCTGGAGAAGCAATCGGTCGGTAAGCAGCATGGGGTTTGAGGTCGGGTGAAGGCGTGCGGGCGAGGTCGCGGCCCACAGTGACGATGCGGCAGGCCGACCCCCAGCATAGCGGTGGGCCCGGGCCGCCCGGGCAGGTGCATCCCATCACCCCCGAATCATTGCAACAAATATTCCAGACGATCTATGATCGCTGAAATATTCATTTCAATCACCCTGGGTGCTTCCATACGCACCGTCGGATCGCGCACCTGCTCCCATGCCCATGACCACCACCACGCTGCACCCCGATATCGACGCCTCCGCCGCCGCGCCCCTGCTCGACTGGCTGGCATCGCAGGAATCCGCCATGTTCGACCTGCTGGCCCAGGTCGTGAACGTGGACAGCGGCAGCGGTCAGGAGGCCGGCGTGCGCCGGGTGGCGGCCCTGTTGCGCTCCCACCTGGAGGCTGCGGGCATCGCTGTGCAGACGTTGCCCGAACCGGGCTGGGGTGAATGCCTGCTGGCGCGCGTTCCCGCATCCGCCGGTGGCTCAACGGCCTCGGCGCCCGGCCATCTGCAGTTGATGGGGCACATGGACACGGTGTTTCCCGCCGGCACCGTGGCCCAGCGGCCCTGGCGCATCGAAGGCGGCAAGGCCTTCGGCCCGGGCGTGGCCGACATGAAGTCCGGCCTGGTGATGAACGTGTTCGTGATGGAAGCCCTGGCGCGCTTCGGCGGCAACGCATCGCCGGTGCATCTGTTCTTCTCGTGCGACGAAGAGGTGGGCTCGCCCTCCTGCCGCACGGTGATCCGCGAGATCTCCCAGGGCGCGCGCGCCGTGCTGAACGCCGAGCCGGGCCGCATCTCCGGCAACGTGGTGAACCAGCGCAAGGGCTCGTACCGCATCGACTTCGAGGTGCAGGGCGTGGCGGCGCATGCCGGCATCAACCCGGCCCAGGGCGCCAGCGCCATCGATGCGCTGGCCCGCAAGATCCTGGCGCTGTATGCGCTCAACGACGCGGAGCCCGGCATCACGGTGAACGTGGGCTGGGTGCAGGGCGGCATGGCCTCCAACGTGGTGGCACCGCTCGCCAGCGCGCACGTCGATCTGCGCTACACGGCCGAGAACGACGTCGATTCCATCCTGGCGCGCATCCGGGCGGTGATCGAGGAGGAGTCGCTGCCCCGCACCAGCGGCCGCATCGTGCAGCAGACCGGCACGCTGCCCATGGCGCGCACGCCCGACGACCTGCTGCAGGCCTACCAGCGCTCGGCCGAACGCATCGGCTTCACGGTGGAGGGCGAATTCACCGGCGGCGCGGCCGACAGCGGCATCACCTCGTCGATGGGCATTCCCACGCTCTGCGCGCTGGGCCCGGTGGGTGGCTACGCCCACAGCGAGCGGGAGTTCTGCGACCTGGCCACCTTCGTGCCGCGCGCGCAGGCGCTCGCGCTCACCCTGTTGGCGCTGCGCTGACGCGTTGCTGCCGCCAGACCATTCCTGCTTTTTTTCCCACTTCGACCATCGTCTTGTTCCCCATGCCACGTCTCGACACGTCACCCGCTCCTGTCTCGCATTCCGTCGACCCGTCCCGCCGCCAGTTGCTGGGCGCCGGCATCGGCCTGGCCCTGTCCGGGGTTGCCGGGCTCAGCGCCCTGCCCGCCCTTGCCGCCGATGGCAAGTACCCTGCCCGGCCGATCACGCTGGTAGTGCCGTTTCCGCCCGGCGGCTCGGTCGATGTGATGGCCCGCCAGTACACGGAGCCGCTCGGCCGCCTGCTGGGCGTGCCTATCGTGATCGACAACAAGCCCGGCGCGGGCGGCTCCATCGGCACGCAGTTCGTGGCGCGCTCCAAGGCCGACGGCTACACGCTGATCGCGTCGTCGCAGAGCAGCCACCTGGCCAACCCGCTGGTGCAGCCCAACCTGGGCTACGACCCGATCAAGGACTTCGAGAACATCGCCATGATGGGCCGCCAGCCCAACGTGCTGCTGGTGCACCCCAGCGTGCCGGCGAAGACCTTCGCGGAATTCGTCGCCTACCTCAAGGCCCAGGGCGGCCAGGTGAACTTCGCCAGCGCGGGCGCCGGCAGCATGGGCCAGCTGAACGCCGAGGCCTTCCTGCTCGCCACCGGCACGCGCGCGGTGCACATCCCCTACCGCGGCGGCTCACCGCACGTGACGGCAGTGCTGGCCAACGAAGTGCAGTTCATCTTCGACAACCTGGTCACCTTCCTGCCGCACATCCAGGCCGGCAAGCTGCGCGCGCTGGCGGTGGCCTCGCCCACGCGCATTGCGCAGTTGCCCGACGTGCCCACCTTCGCCGAACTCGGCCACCCCAGCCTGAACCAGACCTCGTGGACCGGCATCGCCGCGCCCGCCGGCACGCCCGAGGCGGTGGTGCAGGCACTGCACAAGGCCATCCGCGCCGTGGCCACCGAGCCGGCCATGGTCGAGAACCTGAAGACCCGGGGCGTGATTCCGCCCGAGGAGATGAGCTCGGCGGCGTTCGAGAAGATGATGTCCGAACGCCTAGTGAGCTACGGCGAGGTGGTGCGCCGCGCCAACATCAAGCCGGAGTGACGCCCACGGGCCGAGGGCCCGCACCGATGCGGCGCCGCGGGGCAGCAACCCGCAGGCGTGGGCGGGAACATTGTGGGAACATGGCCCACCACCGCTTCCCGCTCAAGCCATGCGCCACCTGCTCCTGCCCGCCTTCGCCCTGATCGCCAGTGCCCCGCTGCTGGCGCATGCCCAGTCCACCTGCTCCAGCGACGGACAGCCCCAGCCAGTCGCGCTGGTGGAACGCTTCATCAACGCCGATTGCGAGCGCTGCTGGGCGGAATCGACCGCGCACACGCCCGGCCCGTCGGCCCTGGTGGTGGACTGGATCGTGCCGAGCGCCGCCGCGGGCGACGACGCCCCGTTGGCCGCCGCGGCCACGCGCGACGCGCTCGAGCGGCTCGAGCAGTTGAAGCGCCCGGTCCCCGCCACGACGGACACCCATGTGAGCGATGTCGCCCCGCCCACTTCCGCGCCGGCGTCGTCCGGCCTGCGGGTCATGATCGGCCCGGCCGTGAACGATTACCGCGGCACGTCGATCAGCCTGGGGCGCAACCCGGGCCGGGCCGCGATGCGCACGCCCGACTACCGCTACACGCTGCTGCTGGTCGAAGCCCTTCCTGCCGGCACCGAAGGCAGCGCCGCACCGCGCAATCTGGTTAGAAATGCCTTGCAGGGCCCGTGGAATATGGGCACACAGCTACCAAAAGGAGAGCAGTGGCTGTGGAGGGAAAGCCGCTCCATGCGCGTTCCGGACGGCGCGGACGTGGACCGCACCCGCGTGGTCGGCTGGCTGGAAGATGCCGCCGGTCAAGTGGTGGCAGCGGCGCAGGCGCGATGCCCTGCCCCGAAGTGAAGCCACGCGGCCCTGCAGGCCCCGGCGTGGCGCGGCCTTCGCCGCGGGGGTAGAATCAATCACCGGGCCCAAGTATTTTGGTGTCCGGTTTTTTTTTGGGTGCCTGCGCTCAGCAGGGTCCGGCGACGCCGCACGGCGCGCCCACCGAACCGGTCTCCAAGCCAAGCGCCCCATCGCGGGGGAATGTCTCCCCCGCGACCTTTCACAGGAGCTTGGGATCTCATGGAAATCTTCGACTACGACAACGTTCTTCTGCTGCCGCGCAAGTGCCGCGTGGAAAGCCGGTCCGAGTGCGACGCCAGCGTGACGCTGGGTTCGCGCACCTTCCGCCTGCCCGTGGTGCCCGCCAACATGAAGACCGTGGTGGACGAAAAAATCTGCCGCTGGCTGGCGGACAACGGGTACTTCTACGTCATGCACCGGTTCGATCTGGACAACGTCCAGTTCGTGCGCGACATGCACGCGGCCGGCAGCTTCGCGTCGATATCGCTGGGCGTGAAGGCGCCCGACTACGCCACCGTGGACACGCTGGCGGCCGAAGGCCTGGTGCCCGAATACATCACCATCGACATCGCGCACGGCCACGCCGACAGCGTGAAGAACATGATCGGCTATCTGAAGGAGAAGCTGCCGGGCTCCTTCGTCATCGCCGGCAACGTGGCGACGCCCGAAGCCGTGATCGACCTGGAAACCTGGGGCGCCGACGCCACGAAGGTGGGCGTGGGCCCGGGCAAGGTGTGCATCACCAAGCTCAAGACGGGCTTCGGCACCGGCGGCTGGCAGCTGTCGGCACTCAAGTGGTGCGCCCGCGTGGCCACCAAGCCCATCATCGCGGACGGCGGCATCCGCAGCCACGGCGACATCGCCAAGAGCATCCGCTTCGGCGCGACCATGGTCATGATCGGCTCGCTGTTCGCCGGCCATGAAGAATCCCCGGGCCAGACGGTGGAGGTCGACGGCGAGCGGTTCAAGGAATACTACGGCTCGGCCAGCGACTTCAACAAGGGCGAATACAAGCACGTCGAGGGCAAGCGCATCCTGGAACCCATCAAGGGCACGCTGGCCCGCACGCTGACCGAGATGGAGCAGGACGTGCAGAGCTCGATCAGCTACGCCGGCGGCACCAAGCTGATGGACGTGCGCAAGGTGAACTACGTGATCCTGGGCGGCGACAACGCGGGCGAGCATCTGCTGATGTGAACGCCGGAGGCTGGGCCGAGCATCCGCAGATTTTTCCGCAGCTCTTGCGTCCAGCCAAAAAACTAGTGCATAATTCGAGTCTCTGCTGCAACGCAGACAAGTTTTCAAAAGTGGGTTCTTAGCTCAGTTGGTAGAGCAGCGGACTCTTAATCCGTAGGTCGAGTGTTCGAGTCACTCAGGACCCACCACTTACAAGCCGCAAGGCACCTAAAGCCGATGCTATTAAATCAATAGCATCGGCTTTTTCGTTGGGCGCTCCGTATGAGATGTTTATGAGACGCCTCTCATATACAGTGCTTTGGCGGGCCCCCATCTACGCGCTCGACTGTCTGCATCTGACCCTTGCGGGCAACCCGCGTCGATCAGCGGTGGTCGCCTGCTGGCCCTGCCTGCCCCATGAATCCTGCTGTCGTTAAACAGCGCTCCGGGCATCCACCGCAAGACCAGCCGTAGCGACCAAGCGCCACTCGCAGATGCACGCTCTGCCAAAGCCCAAGTCAGTGTGCTCCGCTCTTTGAGAAGATGTTGATCACCAGCACGCCTGAAACGATGAGGCCCATGCCGAGCATGGCGGCCAGATCAAGCGTCTGCTTGTGCACGATCCATCCCATTAGGGTGATGAGCACAATGCCCGCACCGGCCCAGATTGCGTAAGCAATGCCGGTGGGGAGGGACTTGAGGGTCAGCGACAGGAAGTAGAAGGCAACCATGTAGCCGACCACGACGATGACGCTTGGTACTAGCCGCGTGAAGTTGTCAGAGGATTTCATGGCAGTGGTTGCGATCACCTCGGCGACGATGGCTACGGACAGCGGGATATAGGGAGACATGTTCAGCATCCTTGGGTCAGTTTTTTGAGGGAAATTGAGAGCGCTTCACGCTCTGTTGCAGATAACTCGTAGATGCCCAAGACCTCAGATAGCCATAGACCATCGGCGGCTAATCGGGCAAGCAATTTGTTTGTGTCAGGTCCGTCAAGGGCTCGATCATCGCGAACCCATCGCGCCCATTTCGCCGAGACTGAACGCTCAGCCACACAAGCGACAAGAAGCGCTTTGCCGTGATCGGATGACGCGTCCTCAGCAAATTCCAGCGCCGATCTGGCATAGCGCCACGCAGCGGGCGCGCCCGAGCCGTCGTCTGCCACTTGATCTTGAAACTCAGTGACGAGATGGTCGTAAAGGGCCATCACCAAATCCTCGCGTGTCGGGAAGTGGTGCTGTACCGCGCCCTTCGTCACATCCGCAATCTCCGCGACAGCGCCAATAGATAGCTGCCCGCCGTTGGCCAGTAACTGGGCACCGGCATCAAGAAGCAAAGCCTTAACAAGTTCTGGCCGCTTTGGCCGCCGCACACCTTTAGTCATGCACGCATCATAACAATACGAACGTAATGTTTTTTGAATGCCCTAGCCTCATTGGAGGGGCATTGGTGGCGTGAGAAAGCAAACGAGCGAACACCTCTGGCAGAAAACAGCCCTACAAGTCCCCGGCGAAATGGTTGTCGCGCGACCGCAAGAGGCCGGCAAATCCCGTCATCCGAAAACAAACCGAATCGGCCGGAACCCCGCGCCTGCTGGGCCTTTGCGCTATCCCGTCGGCACGTCAAAACCGCGAGGTTAATGAAGCCTGCGGGTTCGGGGGAACTGG
>Ga0308171_1000940_pt1 | contig 46846 bp, 43 predicted proteins | sample PhyGR1_FD_202135 | JGI IMG/M metagenome (GOLD analysis project Ga0308171, IMG submission 202135) | Phyllosphere microbial communities from UC Gill Tract Community Farm, Albany, California, United States - DLSLSG.R1 | ecosystem: Host-associated > Plants > Phyllosphere > Unclassified | place: USA... | reverse complement strand
AGCGCCTCTGCGCCAAGGGGGGGTGGTTTGCATTCGGAAGGGTGTGCCGGGGTGTGGCGGGCGGGGAGGGAAGGCCGGGGAGAGAATTCTCCGGTCCCGTTCTCTTTCTGCGAGTTGGGCGCTGCAGACATCAGTGCCGGTGCATGATGAAGCTAAAATGGGCCGTGCGGGGAGCCATCAGACGCTGGCGGTCCTGGGACAGATCGACATCCGGCTTGGGCAGGAAAGGCCGGGGAAGGGATTCCCCGGGCCTCATCTTCCTTTTGGGAGTCTTCCGGTGTCGCTGTAAGGGCGTCAGGCTTTCCGGATCCGGGTTGCGCCGGGGGTCCATAGCCGCCGGGGACCAATGGTTCAGTCTTGGTGGCCCCGATCTTTCTCACGATCGCACCCACAGTCCTGAAGCCCCTCCGCCAACTGACAGAAAAAAGATGGGGTTTCAGGGGAATTCTTTCCCCTGACCTTTCTTCCCACTCTCAGTCGGATGCGAACTCGGTGCCTTAGGATTCAGTCCGTCTGGCCCAACTTCATTCTCATCAAGCAGAATACGCTCTCATTCCGAGGCGTGACGCCAACTCGCAGAATGGAAGAAGGGGTCCGGGAAATTCCTTCCCCGACCCTCCGCTCCCAGAGACCTCAGCCCTCAAAGCCAGGGGGGTGTCGGCAGTCCCTTTTCCCGCAGGAAATCCGGATTGAACAGCTTGGACTGGTAGCGCGCCCCACCGTCGCACAGCACGGTGACGATGGTGTGCCCGGGGCCCAGGTCCTTCGCCACCCGCACCGCCGCCGCGACATTCAGCCCGGCGCTGCCGCCGACCGAGATGCCTTCGTCGATCAGCAGCGAATAGACATGTTCCAACGCCTCGGCATCCGGGATGGTCAGCGCGTCGTCGATCGGCGCGCCTTGCAGGTTGCCGGGTGCGCGCGCCGCCTGGCCGATGCCCTCGGTAATGGAGTTGCCGGCGGAGGCCTTCACCGTGCCGGTCTTGACCCAGGCGGCCAGCCCGCTGCCTTCCGGGTCCGCCAGCACGATGCGGATATCCTTGTTCTGCGCCTTCAGCGCCCGCGCCGTCCCGGCCAGGGTGCCGCCGGTGCCGCAGGCGCAGGTGAAGGCATCGATCCGCCCGCCGGTCTGCGCCCAGATCTCCGGGCCGGTGGTACGCTCATGCGCGGTGGCATTGGCCTGGTTGTCGAACTGGTTGGCCCAGACGCCGCCCAGCTCCTCCGCCAGGCGGCGGGAGACGTGGACATAGTTGCCAGGGTCGGCGAAGGGCTTCGGCGCCACCAGCCGCAAATCGGCGCCGATCATCCGCAGGTAGTCCAGCTTCTCGCGGCTCTGCGTCTCCGGCACGACGATGACACTTTTCCAGCCATGCGCATTGGCGGCCAGGGCGAGGCCGATGCCGGTATTGCCGGCCGTGCCTTCCACCACCAGCCCTGGCTGACCGGGCACCAGCAGCCCGCGGTCCACCGCGTCCTGCAGGATGCCGAGGGCGGCGCGGTCCTTGACCGAGCCGCCCGGGTTCATGAATTCCGCCTTGCCCAGGATCTCGCATCCCGTGGCGTCCGAGGCGCGCTTCAGCCGGATGAGGGGGGTGTTGCCCACCGCCCCCCAGAACCCCTGGGCCACCTGGCCTGCGGCGTTGGTCATCAGTTCTTGAGGTCCACCCAGCGCAGGTAGGGCTTCTGCGTTTCCCAGCCTTGCGGGAACTGCTCCTTCGCCTGCTCGTTGGACACGCTGGGGACGATGATGACGCGCTCGCCCGGCTGCCAGTTCACCGGCGTTGCCACCTTGTGCCTGTCGGTCAGTTGCAGGCTGTCGATCACCCGCAGGATCTCGGCGAAGTTGCGGCCGGCCGAGGGCGGGTAGGCCAGGGTCATCCGCACCTTCTTGTTCGGGTCGATCACGTAGACCGTGCGCACCGTCACGCTCGGGTCCGATTCCGGGTGCACCATGCCGTAGAGGCTGGAGACCTTGCGGTCCGCATCCGCGATGACCGGGAAGTTCAGGGCGGTGCCCTGCGTCTCCGCGATATCGGCGTCCCAGGTGGTGTGGTTGTCCAGCGTATCGACGGAAAGGCCGATCGGCTTGACGCCGCGCTTGTCGAATTCCGGCTTCAGCCGCGCGGTCTCGCCCAGCTCGGTGGTGCAGACGGGGGTGAAGTCCTTCGGATGGCTGAACAGAACCACCCAGGACTGGCCGGCCCATTCGTGGAAGCGGATGGGACCTTGGGACGTCTGTGCCTCGAAATCCGGGGCGATCTGGCCGAGCTGGATGGTCATGCTGCGTCCTCTTTAGCTTTGGGGAGAGAGGAAATCACAGAGCGAGATCGTGCGTCAAGCTGGGCCGCAAGCGCCGCCACACCATATTCACGATTTACATTCGTGCGAAATGCCGGGGTCGCGCTGGGGCGGGAACATCGCACCCCGTTGCGCTGGGCTGCCACGGCGGCCCCGGAGCAACGGGCTGGGCAATGAGGGCTGGCTGCGGGATGCAGCTTGACCGGAAACGCGATGGGGCGCCGCTGTGGCAGCGATGAAGCGGCGCCCGCGCAGCCAGTCCGCCCACCAGCGAAGGAACAGGCCCGCGGGTTTGCCGGGGAATACCTCCCTGGCCGTCCTCTAAGTCTCGTTCCGGCGCGGCCGTTCGTTAGTTCCCGTTCTCCGGGTGCCGCAGCAGCCACAGGCGCTCATGCGCCGCCACCAGGCTTTCCAGGTTCTTGCGCCGGTTGGTATCGGTGGCCACCGGGCGGCGGGTGAGGATCTGCTCCAGGATGCGCAGCAGTTCCTCGGCGATCTCGTAGTCGCCCTGGTCGCAGGCCTGGTGGAAGGCGATCAGGATCTTGTCGGAGAGCCGCCGCGTGTACCGGGGGCTCGGGGCTGTGGCGGCGGAGCGCGGCGTCGGGCGGCCTGCCAGATCCTCGAACTCGTCCTCGGTCATGGTCGTTGTGGCTCCTTGTGCCGGCTGCGGACCGGCGCCGTCTCGATCGGTGCGGCGTGTCCGCCGCGGTTGGCAGGAGCAGGCCCTGGAATCAGGCCTGCGGCAATAATGCGCGGATGGCCGCGGCGATGTCTTCCGGCGAAGACTGCGGCCGCAGCAGGGCCCGCACCCGCCCGCCTTCACCAATGATGTAGATGAAGGAGGAATGGTCCATCAGATATTCGCTCATCTCCGGCCGCGTCACCTTGGCGTAGTAGACACGGAAGCGCTTGGCCATGTCAGCCACCTGCTCCGGCGTGCCGGTCAGGCCCACCATGCGCGGGTGGAAGTTGCTGACATAGCTCTTCAGCTGGGCCGGGGTGTCGCGCTCCGGATCCACCGTCACCAGCATCGGCGTGACGCGGGCCACCTGCTCCGGCGTCAGCATGTCCAGCGCGGAGGCGATGCTGCCCAGCTCGGTCGGGCAGACATCCGGGCAATAGGTGAAGCCGAAATAGCCAACGACCAGCTGGCCGTTGAAATCCGCCTGCGTGACCGTACGGCCATCCTGATTCTGCATCTGGAAGGGGCCACCCAGCGTGACGCCGGCAGGCAACTGCATGCCGACCTGCGGGCCGGCGGGCGCCTGCTGGCGTCCGGTCAGCGACGCGACCTGTCGCAGGAAGGAATCGCCCGGGCTTTCGCCCGGCTGGCGCCCGAACCACGCAACCCCCCACAGGGCGCCGAGGCCCACGATGAGGACAAGGACCAGGATTCGAATGGCGCGCTGCATGCGTCATGCTTAGCCGAAGGTTTAGCCCGGCGAAACCGTCCTGGCCGAAATGTTGCGACCTTATCGCACTAACGGGTCAGGTGCCGGGCCACAGCAGCGTGGTTGGGGATGGTCGGCATGCGGCCTTGCGCGGGAGGGGAAGGTCAAAGGGAGGAATTCCCCTGAAACCCCATCGTTCTTCTGACGGCTGGCGTTGGACCTGCGACCGCAACTGGGGCCATGCAGGTTGTCACGGGCACCCGGACCGGACCGTCCGTCGCCGACCAAGATGGGCCTTCGTCGCAACTCTCTCCGAGAAGCCCGACGGCTTCCGCCGCCGCTCCAGAAAAACTGGCAGAAAGAAAGAAGAGATCCGGGGAATTCCTTCCCCAGCCTTCTTCCCCCAACCTCAAGACCGAACCGCCCTGGATGCGCATCCCGCACCGTGATGCATGCGGCCTCACACCAGTTCCCTTGGTGGAGTCAGCGCATTCGCCATTGCCGCCGTCACCTCCTGCCGGAACCAGCGCTCCGCCGGGTCCTGGTCGCGGGAGCCGTTCCAGGCCAGCGCGTTCGGGGTGGGGGAGATAGTGACCGGTGGGGTATCCAGCAGCAGCCCCGCCCGCATCGCCAGCCGTTGCGCGACGAAATCCGGCACGGTGGCGATCATCTGCGTCCCCGGCAGCGCCGCCGCCAGCAGGAAGAACGAACTCAGCCCCAGCACCACGCGGCGGGAGCGTCCCTCGCTCCGCAGCAGCGAATCGACATTGCCCTCCAGATCACCGCGCACCGAGATCAGTGCGTGCGGCCGTGCGCAATACGCGTCCATCTCGGCGACGGAAGGCGTTGCGGCGTCCCGCAGCACCATCCAGCGGGAATGCCGCAGGACCTTCATCCGCGCATTGGCTGGCAGCTCGTTGCCCATGTAGCCGAGGGCGGTGTCAATCTCGCCGGCTGCCAGCATCGCCGGCAGGCTGTGATGGTCGCCCATGCGGACGGAGAGGGAGCAACCCGGCGCGGTCTGCCGGAAGCGGTCCAGCAACGGCGGCAGCAGGGCGAAGGCGATGGCATCGCTGCACCCCAGCACGAAGGTGCGGTGGTCCGTCGCCGGGTCGAACGGCGTGGAGACGGCGATGGCGTCCATCATCTGCCCCAGCAGCGGGGCGAGGGTGGCATATAGTTCCTCCGCCCGCGGCGTCGGGCGCAGTTCCTGCCCCTCCCGCACCAACAGCACGTCGTGGAACTGCTCGCGCAGCCGCTTCAGCCCGCCGGAGGCCGCCGGCTGGGAGAGGAACAGCCGCTCACCCGCGCGGGTGACGTGCCGTTCTTCCATCAACGCAACGAACAGGCGCAGCAGGTTCAGGTCAGGGAGGCGATCGCTCTGGCTCATGACTTGTTCATCAGGGGATTTCCCTTGTTGTGGCGATGCCGGCGCCCCGCGCCAAGCCCTGGCTGCTGCCGGGCCCCTTCAAGCCGGGCCTCCGGCTCCTCACATCGGCACGGCGCCTCGGGCCCCAGCAGCTCGGGACGTGGCCCATAACCCGGCCGGACATGTTGGGAACCCCGGCGCTGGAACGCCGGCCACCCAGCCTGACCGGGCCTGAGAGAGACGGCTTCCAGGCATCAGCCCAAAGCCCGAACCCGACGAACAGACCAATCCGGCACGCCGCACCCGCGTGGCCTGCCAGAGGAGCCAGTAAGGAAAACCATGATGACCCCGCGCCGTTTCGCCCGTCCCGCCCTGTTGCCGCTCGCGGCGCTCTGCGGCGTCATCGCCCTGCCTCCCGTGCTGTCCTCCGCCGCGCAGGCCCAGGGCGCGCCGCCCGCCACTCCGCCCACCGCCCAGGCCGAAGCCGCCCTGACCGAGACAGTCCTCACCCTCTCCGAGACAGCCGAGGTGCGCCGCGCGCCGGACGAGGTGCAGGCCTCCCTGAAGTCCGAGGCCCGCGGCACCGACGCCGCCGCCGTGCAGGCCCAGGTCAACCGCGCCATCCAGGCCGCCCTGACCCGGGCGCGGGAGGCCCAGGGCGTGCAGGTCACCACCGGTGGCTACTGGACCAACCGCGACCCGCAGTCCCGCCAGTGGAACGCCAGCCAGCGCCTGGTGCTGCGCGGCACCGAGCCGGCCAGGCTGCTGGAACTGGCCGGCGCCCTGCAGACCCAGGGCCTGGCGCTGGACGGGCTGGACTGGAGCCTTTCCCGCTCCGTCGAGCAGGCGGCGCGCGAGGAAGCCGGCCGGCTGGCCATCGACAGCCTCCGCCGCCGCGCCGCCGCCGTGGCCGAGCAACTGGGCATGGACGTCGCCGGCATCCGCAAGTTGCAGCTGGACGCGCCCCCGGTCGCCATGCCCCGCCTGGCCATGATGCGCGCTTCCGCCTCCTCGATGAGCAGCCCAGCCCCGGCCAGCGCACCGGAAGACGTCACCGTGAGCTCGACCGCCATGGGCGAAGTGGTGCTGCGCGCCCGCCGCTGATGAGTGTGCGACGCCTTCGCGGGAGGGGGACCTTGCCGCTTCCTCCCTTGGCTTCGTGGCTTGCGGGGCGGGGCGGGGCGGGAGGGAGGGCCGGGGAAAGAATTCCCCGGACCGCTTCTTTTTTCTGCGAGTTTGGTGAAGCGCTTCAGGACTGAGAGCGCACGCTGCTGCTGATGTTCGCAATGAGCCACGAGGGCTGAACCGTCAGTCGCCGGAGGCCTAGGGCCTCCGGCGCACCCAGCCGTCTCTCAAGCTCATCCGCTTCAACAGCCGCGCCGGCAAGACTCGAAAACAAAAGAAGGGGTCCGGGGAATTCTTTCCCCGGCCTCCACGCCACCTGCGCCAAGCCCTAGCTGCTCAATGAAATAGGGTGCCGTCGCCGAACGAACGCTTCGCCAACCCGCCCAGGTCGCGCCGCGAAACAATCCCTTCTTCCCGGATGAATTCCGCGTGGTCGCCCTGGCGTCGTCGGCGGCGGGGTGCAAGATGGCGCCAACATGTCCGCCACCGTCACCGGCATCGTCCTCAACTTTGTCGCCCTCTTCTTTTTTATCGCGATGGACACCACCGGGAAGCTGCTGGCGGCGGATTATCCCGTGCCGCAGTTGGTCTTCGTGCGGTTTATCTTCCACATTGCCTTCGTGGCGCTGGCCCTGAAGGTGCTGACGGGCAGCGTGCCCTGGCGCACCCGGGCGCCCATCGCGCAGGCGGTGCGCTCGGCCTGCCTGGCCATCTCCAGCCTGTTCTTCATCGCCGCTCTGGCCCACATGCCGCTGGCAGATGCCACGGCGGTGGGCTTCGCCGCGCCGATGATGACGGTGGCCCTGGCGGCGGTCTGGTTGAAGGAGAAGGTCAGCGCCCGGCGTTGGATCGGCGTCAGCATCGGGTTGCTGGGGGTGCTGGTGGCGTTGCGGCCGCCGTTCCTGACCGGTGGGCCGCTGCCGCACTGGACCATCCTGCTGCCGCTGGCCAATGCGGTGCTGTATGCCGTCTATCAGATCCTGACGCGCAAGCTGGCGGCGGTGGACGACCCGCGGACGACCATTCTTTACACAGGCGTCGCCGGCGCGGTGCTGCTCGCGCTGGTGCAGCCCTTCATCTGGCAGTGGCCGGGCACGGCGGGGCCGCATTCGGCGGGCTGGGTCTGGGCGGGGCTGGTGGCGCTGGGGTTCCTGGGGGCGGCCGGGCACGGATTGCTGGTCATGGCGTTCAGCCGGGCCCAGGCCAGCGTCCTGGCGCCGATCACCTATACCCAGCTGCTTTGGGCCATCATCGTCTCAGCCCTGGTGTTCGGGCAGGATCCGGATCGATTCACGCTTGCCGGTGCAGCCATTATCGCCTCCGGCGGCGTTCTGGTAGCGTTGCCGCAACGACGCCCGCAAGGTGCCCAGCCATGACCGCAAGCCTTCCTCCCACCGCCCATGGCAGGGATGCCGAACAACAGTCATGCTTGCGCCCATCGGCCGCAGGCGCTAGCGGATGGCCGGCGCGAGGACAGGACATGGCCAGCATCACTCAGGCACCCCGGAACCAGGGAACGGCGGACGGCACGCTGCGTGACCACAAGCGCGCGGCGCTGGACGCGGAGTCGGTCCGCGACGCCTATCGGCGCTGGGCCAACATGTATGACGCGGTCTTCGGCGGCGTCTCCGCCTTCGGGCGCCGGCGCGCGGTCGCGGCCGTCAACAGCCTGCCGGGCAACCGGGTGCTGGAGGTCGGTGTCGGCACCGGCCTGGCCCTGCCGCGTTACCGCGCCGACAAGCGCGTGACCGGTATCGACCTGTCGCGCGAAATGTTGATGAAGGCGGATGAGCGCGTCCGGAACGAGAAGCTGCCCAACGTGGACGGGCTTCTGGAGATGGACGCGGAGTCGATGGCCTTCCGCGACGATTCCTTCGATATCGCGGTGGCGATGTTCACCGCCAGCGTGGTGCCGGACGCCAAGAAGCTGTTCGGCGAAATGCGCCGCGTGGTGCGCCCGGGCGGCCACCTGCTGTTCGTCAACCACTTCGCCGCCGAGGCCGGGCCCCGCTGGTGGGTGGAGCGCGCGATGGCGCCGCTCTCCCGCATCCTCGGCTGGCATCCGGACTTCGAGCTGACGGACCTGCTGGACCCGAAGGCGGTGCAGCTCGACTCGGTGCAGCCCTGCCAGCCGGCCGGCCTGTTCACCCTGGTGCAGGTCCGTAACGTCGATACGCCGTCCGCGCAGATCGCCGCGGCCGTGCAGCACACCGCCCCGGCGGCCTGAAGCGGGGCGGGCGGCCATGCCTTCCGCCCGCTTTCCCAACGGCCCCGGCGCCCTCGGCCGGGTGAATGACGACGAGGTCGTCGAGCTCGCCGGCATGTTCTGGCTGATGAGCGACCCGACCCGCCTGCGCATCATCCTCGCCTGCCTGGCCGAGCCCGCGCCGGTGGGCGAAATGGCCGAGCGAATCAGCATCTCCGCCAGCCTGGCTTCCCACCATCTGCGCCTGCTGCGCGCCGCCCGGCTGCTGCAGGCGGAGCGGCGAGGCCGCCAGGTGCTCTACGCCGTGACCGACCCGCATATCCGCTCCATGCTGGCTGACATGGTGGACCACGTGGCCGAGGGCGAATCGGATATCGAGCCCACCCCGGCCCCGCCGGCCTGACACGGGGCGGCCCCGCCGACGCGGGGTGCCGCCGGCGGCCTGTCGGGCCCGGCACCAGTCCGTCGCCTTGATGCGCGGGGCCCCAAGGGCTGCTTCTTATACGTATGGCGCCGGCCGGGGGCCTTCTGTACGCAACGAAATATCGGTGTGCCGGGCTCGTTCCTCCGCCTGCATGGCCCAGCCTCACTTGTGCTGGCGGGTGGGGGGCGACTATGGTCCGGCAAAAGCTCATCCCTCCCTATCGCAGGGTGGGGGATGAGGGCCGGGTCGTACGGTGCGGCGACGGTCAGGGATTGGGAGTGGCGCAGACGTGGCCATCGCCTCGGCTTTGAGGGGATGGAGGCGCTGCGCTTGAGATACGGGCGGACGGGATTGGGAATGCGGCGGTCGAACGTTTCGCGCTTCGCGGGTTTCCTGGCATTGGCTGGGCTCGCAACGGGGCTGGGCCTCGGCCTGACCTCTGCCTCGGCCTTCGCCCAGGCCTCCGGTGCCGTCGCGCCCGGCACCTCGCCCTCGCCGGAGGTCATCGCCCCCATCGACTGGGCCATGGGCCTGCAGGCCGCGGCCGGTCCGGTGAAGGACGCGATCCACGACTTCAACCAGCTGGTGCTCTGGATCATCACCGCGATCACCATCTTCGTCGGTGTGCTGCTGCTCTACGTGATGTGGCGCTTCCGGGCCTCGAAGAACCCCGTGCCGTCCCGCACCAGCCACCACACGCTGCTGGAAGTGGCCTGGACGGTGGTGCCGGTGCTGATCCTCATCGTGATCGCCATCCCCTCCTTCCGCCTGATCTACTACCAGGACCGGGCGGTGGACGCGGACATGACGATCAACGTCACCGGCCGCCAGTGGTACTGGCACTACGCCTACCCCGACGCCGGCAACCTGGCCTTCGACAGCTACCCTGTCGCCACGGCGGACCTGCAGCCGGGCCAGTTGCGCAACCTGGACGTCGATAACCCCCTGGTCATCCCGGTGGGCAAGAATATCCGCGTGCTGACCACCGGGCAGGACGTGATCCACAGCTTCTTCGTGCCGAGCCTGGGCGTGCAGAAATACACCATCCCGGGCCGCACGCTGGAAACCTGGTTCCGGGCCGACCGTGCCGGCACCTTCTACGGCCAGTGCAACCAGATCTGCGGCCAGAACCACTGGTTCATGCCGATCGTGGTGAAGGCCGTGCCGCAGGCCGAGTACGATGCGTGGCTGGAGCAGGCGCGCCAGCGCTTCGCCGCCGACCAGGGCGCCCCCGCCCCGGTGGTGGCGCAGTCTGGCGTGACGCAGCCCGGCGGCGTGACGACGGTGGCGGAACTCAGCCGCTAAGACGGCGAACGGAGCCGCCCCCGGGCGGTTCTGTTCAGAGAGACAGGTCCGGTGCCGCCCCTGGCGGCCAGGATGAATAACAGAGGCGCCGCCTGCTGCGGTGACCACGGACGGTTCGAGAGCGGGACGGACACAGAATGGCGACCGCGTCACATACGCATGACGACCACAACGACCACGGGCACGACCACGCGCCTGGGTTCTTCAAGCGCTGGTTCTTCAGCACCAGCCACAAGGACATCGGGATCCTCTACCTGATCTTCGCTGTGCTTGCGGCCTTCGTCGGCATCGGCCTCAGCCTGCTGATGCGGATCGAGCTGCAGACGCCGGGCATGCAGATCTTCGCCGATGGCCAGGCCTGGAACGTGGCCGTGACCGCGCATGGCGTGATCATGGTGTTCTTCGTCATCATGCCGGCGCTGATCGGCGGCTTCGGCAACTACTTCGTGCCGATCATGATCGGCGCGCCGGACATGGCCTTCCCACGCCTGAACAACATCAGCCTCTGGCTGCTGTTCCCGGCGCTGGTGCTGGGCGTCGGCAGCCTGTTCGTCGGCGGGACCGGCACGGGCTGGACGTTGTATCCGCCCCTGTCCAACAGCCAGTACCAGGCTGGCATGGGCCTGGACATGGTGCTGTTCGCGCTCCACCTCGCGGGTGCCAGCTCCATCCTGGGTGCGGTGAACTTCATCACCACCATCTTCAACATGCGCGCCCCGGGCATGACGCTGCACAAGATGCCGCTGTTCGTGTGGGGCATGCTGGTGACGGCCTTCCTGCTGCTGCTGTCCGTGCCCGTGCTGGGCGGCGCCATCACCATGCTGATCACCGACCGTAACTTCGGCACGGCCTTCTTCGACCCGGCCGGCGGCGGCGACCCGGTGCTGTTCCAGCACCTGTTCTGGTTCTTCGGCCACCCTGAAGTCTACATCATGATCCTGCCGGCCTTCGGCATCATCAGCCACATCCTGTCCACCTTCAGCCGCAAGCCGATCTTCGGCTATCTCGGCATGGCCTACGCCATGGTGGCCATCGGCGTCGTCGGCTTCGTGGTGTGGGCGCACCACATGTTCACCTCCGGCATCTCGGTGGACACGCGGGCCTACTTCATGGCCGCCACGATGATCATCGCGGTGCCCACGGGCATCAAGATCTTCTCCTGGATCGCCACGATGTGGGGCGGCTCGCTCACCTTCAAGACGCCGATGCTGTTCGCCATCGGCTTCATCTTCCTGTTCACCATGGGCGGCGTGACGGGCGTGAAGCTCTCCAACGCCTCCGTGGACGTCATCCTGCACAACACCTACTACGTCATCGCGCACTTCCACTACGTGCTGTCGCTGGGCGCCGTCTTCGGCATCTATGCCGGCTTCTACTACTGGATCGGCAAGATGAGCGGGAAGCAGTACCCCGAGCGGCTGGGCCAGATCCATTTCTGGCTGACCTTCATCGGCGTGAACCTGACCTTCTTCCCGATGCACTTCCTGGGCGCCCAGGGCATGCCGCGCCGCTACCCGGACTACCCGGAGGCCTTCGCTGGCTGGAACCTGATCGCCAGCCTGGGTGCCTATGTGTCGGTGGCTTCGTTCCTGTTCTTCTTCTATGTCTGCTACCGCACCTTCACGAGCAAGGAGCCCGTGCCCGCGAACCCGTGGGGCGAGGGTGCCACCACACTGGAGTGGCAGGTGTCGAGCCCGCCGCCGTTCCACACCTTCGACGAACTGCCCCGTATCCGCTAAGCGCGGGGCGCGATCACACTAAGGCTCGGGGCATGCGGCGCGCATTTTGGTGGACGCCGCATCCTCCGGGCATGGAGGCCGGCTGATGAGCGACAGTACGTTCCGTCAGACGGGGGGGGCTTCTGCCCCCCTCGGCACGTCTGACGACCTGGACCTGAGCGAGGCGCGCGACTGGATCGCGCTGCTGAAGCCGCGTGTCATGTCGCTCGTCGTGTTCTCCGGCCTCGTCGGGTTGCTGGTCGCGCCGGGTGGCATCCACCCGGTGCTGGCCGTCACCGCCATCCTCTGCGTGGCCGTCGCCGCCGGTGCCTCGGGCGCCATCAACATGTGGTACGACCGCGATATCGACGCGATCATGCGCCGCACCGCCAACCGCCCCATCCCGGCCGGCCGCATCCGCCCGCAGGCGGCGCTGAGCTTCGGCGTGTTCCTGGCCGTGGCCTCGGTCGTCATGATGGGCCTGGCCACCAACATGGTGGCCGCCGCCGTGCTGGCCGGCTCCATCGCCTTCTATGTCTTCATCTACACGATGTGGCTGAAGCGCCGGACGCCGCAGAACATCGTCATCGGCGGTGCCGCCGGCGCCTTCCCGCCGATGATCGGCTGGGCCGCGGTCACCGGCCACGTCTCGATCGAGGCGCTGGTGATGTTCGCCATCATCTTCGTCTGGACCCCGCCGCATTTCTGGGCGCTGTCCCTCTACGCCTCGGGCGACTACCAGCGCGCGGGCGTGCCGATGCTGCCCGTCGTCTCCGGCGCCAAGGAAACCCGCCGGCAGATCTGGCTGTACTCGCTGCTGCTGGTGCCGGTCAGCCTGGCCCCTACCGTGATCGGCATGTCCGGCCTGGCCTATGGCGGCGCCGCGCTCGTGCTGGGCGGTTTCTTCCTGCACTATATGTGGCGCGTGAAGCGCGATGAGCAGGACGAGGCCGGCGTCAGCCGCAGCAACGATGCCCCGGCCCGCGCCGCCTTCCGCTTCTCCATCCTGTACCTGTTCGCCCTGTTCACCGCCCTGGCGGCCGACAAGCTGGTGTTCGGCGCATGACGCCCGAGGAGCTGGCGGCGTTCGAGCGCCGCCGTCGCAGCCGCAACTGGGCCATCCTGATCGCGCTTCTGGGCCTGGTGGCGCTGTTCTACTTCATCGCCATGGCCCGCATGGCCCAGAGCTGACACCGGCAGAGCAGGGAAGGGAGCCACGCCATGACCGTTCAGGACCCGGAACTCGCCCGCCGCAACCGCCGTACCGCGACTATCGCGGGCGGGGTGGTGGCCGGCATGCTCGGCCTCGCCTTCGCCTCGGTGCCGCTCTACGCCATCTTCTGCGCCGTCACCGGCTATAACGGCACGCCGATGATCGGTGGTACCGCGCCCGGCGCCACGGACAAGAGCATCACCGTCCGCTTCAATGCCAATACCCATCCCAACCTGCCCTGGCGCTTCGCCGCCGGGCAGGGCAGCGAGAACCTGCCGCTGGGCCAGGAGGGCATGGCCTTCTACACCGCGCAGAACCTCGCCCAGGGGCCGGTCACCGGCATCGCCACCTATAACGTGACGCCGGAAGTGGCCGGCCGCTATTTCCACAAGGTCGCGTGCTTCTGCTTCGACGAGCAGACGCTGACTGGCGGCCAGCAGGTGGAAATGCCGATCGCCTACTGGGTCGACCCCAAGATCGCGGATGACCCGAATACGCGGGACATCCGGACGATCACCATCAACTACACCTTCTTCCGCACCCTGGCGGATGCCGAGCGCGCAGGCGCCGTGGCCAATGCCGGGGAGCATGTCGGCCGCCGGACCGAGCTGATCCGGCCCGGCGCAAGCCACACGGCGACGCCGTGACGGACTTGATCCGAACCCGCTTTTCGGGATTGATACACTCCGTCGTATCGTTCCGCATGACCGGAGGCCGGGCCCTGCCTGCCCGCCGCCGTTCCACCCCTTGCGTGACGCCTTGAGTCCAGGAAGCCCGATGGCCAGCAGCGAAGTCGCGGTGGGTACACCCACCCACAACAAGCACCCCTACCACCTGGTGGACCCCAGCCCCTGGCCGCTGACCGCGTCGCTGTCGGCCGGGCTGATGCTGTTCGGCATCATCGTCTTCGCCCACTACAACATCCACTGGGTGCTGGGCGTCGGCCTGCTGGGCGTCATCGCCTCCATGTACTTCTGGTTCCGCGACATCGTGCGCGAATCGAAGCAGCCGGGCGTCCACAACCCCATCGTCCGCATCGGCCTGCGCTACGGCATGGTGTTGTTCATCGCCTCCGAGGTGATGTTCTTCGTCGCGTTCTTCTGGGCCTACTTCCACTTCTTCCTGTACCCGGAGCACGTCTCGGGTGCCGCCAAGGCCATCTGGCCCCCCGCCGGCATCCATACGTTCGACCCGCTGGGCCTGCCGCTGCTCAACACCATGATCCTGCTGCTCTCGGGCTGCACGGTCACCTGGGCGCACCACGCGCTGCTGGAGAATGACCGCAAGGGCCTGCTCCAGGGCCTGGGCCTGACGGTCCTGCTGGGCATGTCCTTCAGCTTCTTCCAAGCCTACGAGTATGCCGAGGCCCCGTTCGCCTTCACCGGCGGCATCTATCCCTCGGTGTTCTTCCTGGCGACCGGCTTCCACGGCTTCCACGTCATCGTCGGCACCATCTTCCTGGCCGTTTGCTGGGTCCGCGCCTATCGCGGCGAGTTCACCCCGCAGCGCCATTTCGGCTTCGAAGCCGCCGCCTGGTACTGGCACTTCGTGGACGTGGTGTGGCTGTTCCTGTTCGTCGTGGTCTACATCCTCGGCGTGGGCGAGATCGCCCAGCACTGACGCTTCCGGTGTTGGCCTGAACGAAGGGGTCCGAGGGTCACCACCCTCGGGCCCCTTTTCTGTTTCAGGGGAAGGCCGGGGAAGGAATTCCCCGGACCCCATCTTCTTTTTTCGACTTTTTGGGTGTGGCTGCTGAAGTACCAGTCTGGTTCGCGCCAGGCCTCCAGGGTCCGCCGCTCAGCCAGCGCGGCCATTATCGAAAGCACGTCCGCCTAGCCCATACCGAACTCGCAGAAAAAGAAGGGGTCCAGGGGAATTCCTTCCCCTGGCCTTCACTCCCCCCTTCCGGCCCTGCCGGCCCGTCCCCATCCATGATAGACACCCCGGCCATGACTCCCCGCCCGGCCTCTTCTTGGCGCCGCCTGATCCTGCCCGTCCTGTGCCTGTTGCCCGTGCTGGCCATTCTGGTCGGCCTGGGCACCTGGCAGCTGCAGCGCCTACGCTGGAAGACCGACCTGCTGGCCGCCTTCGCCGTGGCGGAGGCCGGCCCGCCCGTGCCGTTGGCGGACCCGCCTTCGCCCTATGCCAAGGTCTTCGCCGATGGCCAGTTCCTGCACGACAAGGAAGCCCGCTTCGGCGCCGAAGTGCGCGGCAACACCCTGGGCACGCATCTCGTCACGCCGCTGCAGCGGGAAGGCGCCGCGCCCATCCTGGTCGATCGCGGCTGGGTGCCGATGGAGGGTGGCGTCATCGCCCGGCCGGAAGGCCCGGTACGCGTCGAGGGCTATATTCGTCCGGGCGAAACCGCGAGCTGGACCAGCGCCACCGACAACCCCGCCAGCCGTACCTTCTATACGTTCGACCCGGCAGCCATCGGTGCTGCCGTGGCACTCGCCGCCCCGGCGCCGTACGGGCTCGTGGCCATGGGGCCACAATCGGGCCTTTTGCCGCAGCCGGCACAGCACATGCCGCAGCCAACCAACAGCCATCTGGGTTACGTCATCACCTGGTACGGTCTGGCGCTGGCGGCGCTCGGCGTCTTCATCGCCTGGGCCCGGACTCGGCTGGGGCCGGATCAGCGCCGCTAGAGCGTGGTGGCTTGAGGTGGGACACCGAAACGCCTGAATCACGCGAGGCGCCGGCCCGGGCCTGTGGCGGCCGCACCATCCGGGCCCGCCAGTGCCACCGTCAGCATGATGCTCTCAAGGACCCCACATGACTGCAGCTTACGATCGCCTGAAGGCCCGCTTCGCCCGTATCGCCCTGCTGGGCCAGGCACAATCCATGCTGCATTGGGATGCCGCGGCGGTCATGCCGGCGGGCGGGGCCGAGGCCCGGGGCGAGCAGTTGGCCGCCCTGTCCGGCCTCTCGCATGAATTGCTGACCGCGCCGCAGGTGGCGGAGGACCTGGCCACCGCCGAGGCACACGGGGCGTGGGACGACGCCAACCTCACCTTGATGCGGGATGCCCATGCCCGCGCCGTCGCCCTGCCCACGGCGCTGGTGGAAGCCACCGCCCGTGCGAACTCCGCCTGCGAACAGCGCTGGCGCACCGCCCGCGCCAATGCCGATTTCGCCATGGTCGCCCCCGTGCTGAAGGAAGTGGTCCGCCTGCAGCGGGAAACGGCCGCGGCCCTGTCCGCCGCCACTGGCCTCAGCCCGTATGACGCGTTGATGGAAGGCTACCAGCGCGGCATCACCGCCGCCGATGTGGAGCCGATCTTCGCCGCCTACGAGACCTTCCTGGCCGACGCCCTGCCGCGCGCCGAGGCCTTGCAGATGCAGCGCCCCCGCCCGGTGCCGCTGCCGGGCCCATTCCCCATCGCCGCCCAGCAGGCGCTGTGCCGCGACATGGCCGAGCGCGTCGGTCTGGACTTCACCCATGCACGGCTGGACGAAAGCACCCATCCGTTCTGCGGCGGCACGCCCACCGATGTCCGCATCACCACCCGGTACAACGATGCCTCGGTGGCCCAGGCCCTGCTCGGCGTGCTGCATGAAACCGGCCACGCCCTCTATGAGCGGGGGCTGCCCAGTGCCTTCGCCCACCAGCCGGTGGGCGAGGCCGCCGGCATGGCCGCGCATGAATCGCAGAGCCTGATCATCGAGATGCAGGCCTGCCGCTCGGACGCCTTCCTGCGCTTCATCGGCCCGCAGCTGCACGCCGCCTTCGGCGGCGACGCCGCACCCTATGCGCCGGACAACCTGGCCGGCCTGTGGCGCCGGGTGGAACGCGGCTTCATCCGCGTCGATGCCGACGAGATGACCTACCCCGCCCACGTCATCCTGCGCTTCCGCCTGGAACGCGCCCTGATCGGCGGTGAGCTGGACGTGGAGGGCCTGCCCGCCGCCTGGAACGAAGGCTTCGCCAGCCTGTTGGGCATGACCCCGCCGGACGATGCCCGCGGCTGTCTGCAGGATATCCACTGGCATGACGGCGCCTTCGGCTACTTCCCGTCCTACACGCTCGGCGCCATGGCGGCCGCCCAGCTGATGCGCGCCGCCCGCGCCGACCTGCCGGAACTGGACACCCGGCTGTCCGGCGGCGACTTCACGCCGCTGCGCGAATGGCTGCGCGCCAAAGTCCACGGCCAGGGCTCCCGCCTCGGCTTCCAGGACCTGCTGCGGGCGGCAACGGGCAAGCCGCTCGACCCCTCCGACTTCACGGCGCATCTGCGGGACCGCTACCTGGTGGCGTGAGGGGCGGGCAGGGAAGGCGTAACCGAAGGTCGAACCGGCGAGTCCGTTGGGGGGAGAGAAAGGCCGGGGAAGGAATTCCCCGGACCCCTTCTTTTCTTTTTTCGAGTTTTCACGTGCGATGGCTGAACGTGTGGTCATGGGGACGGCTGGGTGCGCCGGAGGTCTAGGACCTCCGGCGCCTGAGCGTTCAGCCCGCGCGGCCCATTATTAAAATCATCAGAAGCGTCCCATCTCGGACCGAAGCCCGACGCCAAACTCACAAGAAAAAAGATGGGGTCCGGGGAATTCTTTCCCCGGCCTTTCTCTTCCTCCACCCCCTTAGGGCACTGGCGAGAGGTTCCGCTTCAGGCAACGCAGGGCGAAGGCGCTGCGGGTGTGGCGGACGCCGGGCAGGCGGTAGAGCTTCTCGCGCAGCAGGGCTTCGTAGCCTGCGGTGCCGTTCACGGCGGCCTTGATCAGGTAGTCGTATTCGCCGGTGGTCAGGTGGCATTCCAGCACTTCCGGCATGGCATTCACCACGGCCTCGAACCGGCTGAGCGCCTCCTCATCGTGCTTGTCCATCATGACTTCGACGAAGACGGTATCGGGCAGGCCCAGCTCGGCCTGGTCCAGCAGCGCGACATAGCCCTTGATCACCCCCGCCTGCTCCAGCCGCCGTACCCGCGTCCAGCAGGGGGAGGCGGAGAGGCCGACTTCCTCGGCCAGCTCCGCATTGGTCAGCCGCCCGTTGCGGGCCAGGGCGCGCAGGATGCGGTGGTCGGTCTGGTCCATGGCTGGACGGGCCTTTCAAGCGTGACGCAGGCGGTGGAGGACAGGCTGGCCCCGCCGCCAGGGCCACCATCCTCGGCGGAGCGTGACCGTCTACCGAGCGCTGGGTTATGGCGCAGCTTCAGGGCAGGCATGGCAGTATTTTTGCCACGATCCCGCGCAGAATACCGTCTGCACGCCGCGCTATCAGCGACGGCACGGAAGAGGTTGACGCTCCGCCTCTTGTGGATCACATATTTGAGAGCAAGAAAGGGTTCCGATGCGCCTGCACGGCTATGCCCACTCCTCCTCGACGTGGCGGGTGCGGATTGCCCTGGCCCTGAAGGGCTTGAGGGCGGAAGCGGTGCAGCACCCGGCACCTGGCCCCGATGCGCGCCTGCCCGCCCTGCGCCACCTCAACCCGCAAGGGCTGGTGCCGGTGATGGAGAGTGGGGAGGGCGCGCCGCTGACCCAGTCCCTCGCCATCCTGGAATGGCTGGAGGAGATGTGGCCCACCCCGGCGTTGCTGCCGGCAGACCCGCTGGCCCGCGCCCGCGTGCGCGCCTTCGCCCTGGCTATCGCCTGCGACATGCAGCCGCTGCACAACCCGCGTGCCCTGGCGCGGCTGCGTGCCCTCGGCCTGGGCGACATGCAGGTGCGCGCCTGGGTGCGCCTGGCGCTGACCGAGGGGCTGGAAGCCTGCGAAATGCTGCTGCGCGAGGCCGATGGACCGTTCTGCTTCGGCATGTCGCCCGGCCTCGCCGATATCTGTTTGGTGCCGCAGATGGCCATGGCGCGCGAGTTCGGCCTTCCGCTAGCCTTCCCGCGCCTGATGGCGGCCGAGGCCGCCTGCCTGACCCTGCCGGCCTTCCACGCCACCCAGCCGCCGTCCCTGGTCGAGAATCCTGCATGATCCGCGCCCGCCTGCTGCCTGCCCTGCTGTGCCTGCCTGCTCTGGCCGTGCCTGTGTTTTCGCCCCTGCCGGCGGCGGCGCAGCTGCGCAGCGTCGCCGTGCCGGCCGAGGCCGGGGTGGTGGTGGCGCCGCGCGGCCAAGCCGCCCCCCGCCTTGCCGCGCCGCCGCGCTCCGTCCCGGTGGCCGAGGCGCCGGCGCCGGTGGTGCTACCCTCCGGCACCGGGCTGATGGGCGTGCCGCTGATCGGCGCGCTGCTGCCGGCGGCAGCCGGTGCGTTGCTGGGCTCGGGCCTGGCCGGCGGCGGCGGCGGGGGTGGCGGCGGCCCGGTTCGCACCCGCTGAACCTGCGGCCGCGACCCGCCGCCAAAGGCGAAAAACCTAAGCTCAACCTCTCGACGCATCACGCCGGCGGCATCATTCTACGCCCCCTTCAGGGTGGCCAAAATGGCCGCCGCAGGTCCGAGCTGTGATTCGTCAAGGGAGGCCTCATGGCCACGCGGGAAGCTGCCGTCGGGCGCGCACGAAAATTCTTCGATGAGGGTGGCTTCAAGGCGCTGCTGAGCAGTCTGGTCGCCATTCCCTCCACGTCCCAGGAAGCCGCGCACCGCGCGGACCTGGACCGTTACCTTCAGGAAGGCATCCAGCCCTGGCTGGAGCGCCTGGGCTTCCAGAGCCGCATCCACGCCAACCCGGTCGACGGCTTCGGCCCCATCCTCACCGCCACGCGCATCGAGGACCCGGCCTTGCCGACCGTGCTGCTCTACGGCCACGGCGATACCGTCGCGGGGCTGGAGGCGCAGTGGTCCACCGGCCTCAACCCGTGGCAGCTGACCGAGCAGGGCGACCGCTGGTACGGCCGCGGCACCGCCGACAACAAGGGCCAGCACGCCCTCAACCTCGCCGCGCTGGAAGCAGTGCTGGAGGAGCGCGGCGGCCGCCTGGGCGCCAACGTGAAAGTTGTGCTGGAGATGGCGGAGGAGCGCGGCAGCATCGGCCTGCGCGACTTCATCGCCGCCCATGCCGAGGAACTGGCTGCCGATGCGCTGATTGCCTCGGACGGCCCGCGCGTCGAGCCCGGCCTGCCCACCCTGGCCAGCGGCACCCGTGGCACGTTCCATTTCGACCTGGCCGTGCGCCTGCGTGAGGGCGGCGTCCATTCTGGCCACTGGGGCGGCCTGACCGCCGACCCGGCCATCATCCTGGCCCACGCGCTCTCCACCATCATGGACCGCAACGGCAAGATCCTGGTGCGGAAGTGGCTGCCATCGGACGGGCTGGGCGGCGTGCCGGACGCCATCCGGTCCGTGCTGAAGGACTGCCCCGTCGGCGGTGGCGGCACCGCCGCGACCATCGACGCGGAGTGGGGCGAGCCCAACCTGACCGCCGCTGAGAAGATCTACGGCTGGAACAGCTTCATCGTCCTGGCCATGACCAGCGGCGTGCCGGCCAACCCGGTCAACGCCGTGGCGCCCGATGCCGTCGCCCACTGCCAGATCCGCTACACGGTGGATAGCGACCCGGCGACCTTCGAGGCGTCGCTCCGCCATCACCTCGACATCCATGGCCTGGACGTGGTGCGCATCGAGAATGCCGGGCTGCGCATGCCCGCCAGCCGCACGGCGCCGGACCATCCCTGGGTGCGCTGGGCGCAGGCCAGCATGGAGAAGACGCTGGGCCAGCGCGTGCAGATCATCCCCAACAGCAGCGGCGGCCTGCCGGGGGATGTGTTCGTCGACCACCTGCACGTGCCACTGGTCTGGGTGCCGCACAGCTACAATGGCTGCAAGCAGCATGGGCCGGACGAACACTTCCTGATCGCGCCCGCCCGCGAAGGCATCGCCGCCTTCGCCGGCATGTGGTGGGATCTGGGAGAAGGCGGCACGCCGCGGCGCGGGTGATGGGGCTGGCCAGGGGCGCTGCCCCTGGACCCCGCCGGGGTGGAAAGTCCACCCCGGACCCCGCTGTCAGTTTTTCGGGGTTCTGAAAGGCTGTTTGAAACCTCTGGCGGCTGAGGGCGCGGCAGGGATTTTCGTGCCAGTGCGGAGGTGGCGCGGGCCAAATGCAGGGACATTTGGCCAAGCTGCCGACAAAGCTGGCGCACAGAAGCCCGCCGTGACTGCCCAGCAGAGTTTCCAGACGGTCTCTGAGCGCCCAGCGTGTTCTGCCCAAAGAGCTCAGCGCTACGCTGAACTTGGCGTTTTCAAGATCATCCTAAAAGGCTGCCGCACTGGCCCAGAGTCGCCGAGGGTCATTGACCCCCGGCGCACCACCATGCGGAAAATGAAAACGATCGTCGGGGTCTGGGGTGACCCTGTCACCCCAGCGGGGAAGTCCAGAAGGGGCGGAGCCCCTTTTGGCCCCGGCCCCAGCCCATTCACCCCCGCAGCGTCGCCCCCGTCGCCTTCGTCACGGCGGCGACGATCTTCGCCCCCACCGCTTCGATCTCGGCATCCGTCAGGCTGGCGTCGCGCGGTTGCAGCGTCACTTCCAGTGCCAGGGAGACCTTGCCCTCCGGCAGCCGCTCGCCCGCGTAGCGGTCGAACAACGCGACGTCGGTGATCAGGGCACGCTCCGCCCCGCGGGCGGCGCGCACCAGGTTCTCGGCCGGTACGGTGGCATCCACCAGGAAGGCGAAGTCCCGCTTCAGCGGCTGGAAGGCGGGCAGGTCTGGCACCGCCTTCTTGCGCTTCTTCGGGTCCGCGACGAGGTCGAGGAACACTTCGAACGCCACGGCGGGGCCGGGCAGGTCCAGCTGCCCGCGCAGCGTCGGGTGTAGCTCACCGAAGGTGGCGAGCACCGTCTTAGGGCCCTGCTTGATCACGCCGGAACGGCCCGGGTGGTAGAAGCCGGGCGCTTCCGCCGCCACGCTCAGCGCGGCGGTGGGCACGCCGAGGGCAGCCAGTACCGCCAGCGCGTCGCCCTTGGCATCCATGGCATCCATCGCACGCGAGGGTTCCGACCAGTGGCGCGGGGTGAAGCCGGTGCGGAGGCCAGCGGCCACCGTCAACTGCCCGGCGGGCGTGATGTCGCGGTACGCGCCGCCGATTTCCGCCAGCGCCACATCCGGGTAGCCGCGCGCGATGTTGCGGGCGGCGGCCAGGGCGATGCTGGCCAGCGGCGTGGGGCGCATCTGGTTGAGGTCGGCGGCGATCGGGTTTTCCAGCCGCAGGGAGGCCGGGGTGTCGCCGAACAGCGCCGCCGTCTTGTCATCCAGGAAGCCGAAGCTGACGCAATCCAGCATGCCGCGCGCCGCCAGCACCCGGCGGGCGAGGCTGGTGCGCGCCTGCCGCGCCGTCAGGCTCGGCTGCGGCACGGGGGACGGCACGGGCAGGGAGACCGGCGGCACCGCATCCAGCCCGCGCAGGCGCAGCACTTCCTCCAGCAGGTCGCATTCCGGCTCGATCGCCGCGCAGCCCTCGGCGGCCTTGGCGGCGCGTTCCGGTGCCAGCTCGGGGCTCTGCGCCAGGCCGCCCTGGCCACCGGCCACGTCGTTGCGCCAGGACGGCACGTTGACGGTGACGCCGGCCTCGTCGCGCGATGCCACGGAGAAGCCCAGCCGCTCCAACTCTTCCACCGCCTCGTCCGGCGTGATGGAGGAACCACCGAGGCCGGCAATCCGTTCGAAGCGCAGATGCGCCGTGCGCTGCCACTGCGGCTCGGCACCGGCGGCGGTGATCTCGGACGCCTCGCCGCCGCACAGCTCGATGATCAGCGCGGTGGCTGCTTCCAGCGCGGCGGGCGGCAGGGCCTGGTCGACACCCCGCTCGAAGCGCTGCCGCGCGTCGGAGCGCAATTCATGCCGGCGGCCGGAGAGGGCGATCTGCACCGGGTCGAACAGCGCGCATTCGATGAATACCTCGGTGGTGCCGAGGTCGGAGCCGGAATGCTCGCCGCCCATGATGCCAGCCAGCGACTCGACGCCGCCATCATCGGCGATGACCAGATCGTCGCGCGTGACGCTGATCTCCTTGCCGTTCAGCGCCAGGTAGCTCTCACCGTCCCGGCCACGGCGGATGACCAGCGTGTCGCCCTTCACCTTCGCCACGTCGAAGACGTGCAGCGGGCGGCCGAGGTCGTAGGTGAACCAGTTGGTGACGTCGACCAGCGCGTTGATCGGGCGCAGGCCGATGGAGACCAGCTTGTCCTGCAGCCACTTGGGGGAGGGGCCGTTCTTCACGCCGCGCACCGCGCGCCCCAGCACCCAGGGGCAGCCGGCCAGATCATCGACCGACCATGCCAGCGGCGAGGGATAGGCGGCCTGCACCGGCGCCGGCGCGAAGGGCTTCAGCGTGCCGAGGCCCGCTGCCGCCAGGTCCCGGGCCACGCCGCGGACGGAGAGTGCATCGCCCCGGTTCGGCGTCACGCTGATCTCGATGACGGGGTCGTCCAGCCCGGCCCAGCTGGCGTAGGGCTGGCCCACCGGCGCATCCGCCGGCAGGTCAATGATGCCGTCATGCTCGTCGCCGAGGCCGAGCTCGCGCGAGGAGCACATCATGCCCTGGCTCTCGACGCCGCGGATCTTGCCGACCTTCAGCACCATGCCATTGGCGGGCACCACGGCGCCGGGCAGGCCCAGCACGGTCTTCATCCCGGTCCGCGCGTTCGGCGCGCCGCAGACGATGGTGCGGATGGTGCCGTCGGCGATGTCCACCTGGCAGACCCGCAGCTTGTCCGCATCAGGGTGCTGCACGGCCTCGATGACATGGGCGATGCGGAACGGGGCCAGGGCGGCGCCCCGGTCCTCGATGCCCTCCACTTCCAGGCCGATGGCCGAGAGGGTGGTGCTGATCTGTTCCAGCGTCGCATCCGTCTCCAGATGCCGCTTCAGCCAACTCAGGGAGAATTTCATCGGATCACACCCCCTCCGCGAGGGACGCAGGCGAGAGCGGGCTGGTGCCGTAGTGCTTCAGCCAACGCACATCGCTGTCATAGAAGGGCCGCAGGTCGGGGATGCCGTGCTTCAGCATGGTGATCCGCTCGATGCCCATACCAAAGGCAAAGCCCTGGAACTCGCGCGGGTCGATGCCGCAATTGGCCAGTACCTTCGGGTGCACCATGCCGCTGCCCAGGATTTCCAGCCAGTCGCCGCCCTTGCCCAACTCGCCGGTCTTCTTGTTCCAACCGATATCCACTTCCATGGAAGGCTCGGTGAACGGGAAGTAGGAGGAACGGAAACGCACCGGCAGGTCGCGGATGTCGAAGAACGCCCGCAGGAAGTCGATCAGGCAGCCCTTCAGGTGGCCGAGCGTGATGCCCTTGTCGATCAGCAGCCCCTCCACCTGGTGGAACATGGGGGAGTGGGTGGCGTCATGGTCGGCGCGATAGGTACGGCCGGGGACGATCACGCGGATCGGCGGCTCCTGCGCCAGCATGGTGCGGATCTGCACCGGGCTGGTATGGGTGCGCAGCACCGGGCGGCGGCCATCCGGGCCCGCCGGCACGTAGAAGGTGTCGTGGTCCTGCCGCGCCGGGTGATGGTCGGGGATGTTCAGCGCGCTGAAATTATACCAGTCGCCCTCGATATCCGGCCCCTCGGCGACGGCGAAGCCCATCGTGCCGAAGATCGCGGTCAGTTCCTCGATGGTGCGGGCGATGGGGTGGATGGCGCCCGCATCCGGCCCGGCGGGCGGGAAGGGGCGTGCGGGCAGGGAGACATCCATCCGCTCGGCCGCCAGGCGCGCTTCCAGCGCGGCGGCGTCCAATGAGGCGCGGCGGGCCTCGATCGCGGCCTCCAGCGTCGCCTTCAACCTGTTCACGGCAGCGCCGCGTTCCTTGCGTTCCTCGGGTGGGACGCCGCCCAGCGCCTTCAGCAGCGCCGTCAGCGCCCCGCTCTTGCCCAGCGTCGCGACCCGCACCGCGTCCAGCGCGCGGGGGTCGGTGGCTGCGGCCAGCGCGGCCTCGGTGTCAGCCTGAAGTCTGGCGAGGTCGTCCGACATCGTCTGCGGTCCCGTCTTGCCCTAGAGCGTGATCGCCTGGGGTGGAATCACCGAAAGGCGTGAATCACGCTATCAAACAAAGGTTTAGAGCGCGCTTTGCGAACGCTTGCGAACAGAGTGCGCTCTGATACGAAAAAAGCCGCCAGACGCCCGGGGGAGATCCCCCAGGCGGCGGCGGCTCTGTTCTGCCTGGTCCCCCCGGTTGCCCGGCGGGACCGGAAGATCACGCCCCGGCGGGAGCCGGAAGCGCCGCCTTGGCCTTTTCGACCAAGGCCGCAAAGGAGGTGGCGTCGTCGAACGCGATCGCGGCCAGGACCTTGCGGTCCAGCTCGATGTTCGCGGCCTTCAGGCCGGCGATGAACTGGGAATAGTTCATGCCATGCTCACGCGTCGCCGCGTTGATGCGCTGGATCCACAGGCCGCGGAACTCGCGCTTCTTGTTGCGACGGTCGCGATAGGCGTACTGAAGCGCCTTCTCGACCCGCTCGAGAGCCGGACGGTAGGCGGTGGAGGAACGACCGACATAGCCCTTGGCGAGCTTGAGGATCTTCTTGTGACGGGCGTGGGCGACTACGCCGCGCTTAACACGTGCCATAGGTCAGATCCTTCCTTACCGGGCCGAACCGTACGGCATCCACTGCTTCACCGTGTCACCGTCCTGCTTCGGCAGGATGAAGGTGCCGCGGTTCTGCCGCTTCATCTTGTTCGTCTTGGCGGTCAGCATGTGGCGCTTGTTGCCGGCGCCGGCCTTGACCTTGCCAGTGGCGGTCAGCGTGAAGCGCTTCTTGACGCTCGACTTCGTCTTCATCTTGGGCATTTCGATCTCCTGAATCTGAGGTGACCACCGGTACGGATGGACACGAAACCACGGCCGGGCATGCCCTACAGGCCCGGACGCGCGGGAAGAGGGCGGCGTATAGCCTCATCGCGGCCATCGGGGCAAGGCCGCATCGGCCTTGGCTGGGCGGCCTGGGAAAGGTCGGGGGAGCGAACTCCCCCGAGCCCCTACCTTTTGTCTTCGAGTCTGGGATAGCGCCTGGGGTTCAGTTGCCGCACCAATGGGCGAAGCCCGATATGAAGCAAAGGCAAAACGGGCTGACCCCTCGGCCACAGAGGCCATAGGCCCCCAACGACCCGAAAAGCCGAATCCCTCAACAGCCACCGGACTCGCAGAAACAGAAGAAGGGGCCCGGGGATTTCCTTCCCCGGCCTTCCACCCTCGCACAGGCCCGGAACGCCCAAAGGCCTGCAGCCCCGCCACAGCCGCGAGTCCCCCCTTCATTTGTATCGGAATGCGCCGCATATGCTCCGGCATGATCCCTTTCCGGAAGATGCACGGCCTCGGCAACGATTTCGTGGTGGTGGATGCCCGTGCCGATGGCGCGCTGGCCGCGCTCGCCATCACGCCGGCGCGGGCCGCCGCCGTGGCGGACCGCCACCGGGGCGTCGGCTGCGACCAGTTCATCGTGCTGGAGCCGCCGGGCGAGGGCGCCGACGTCTTCATGCGGATCTGGAACCCGGATGGCTCGCAGGCCGAGGCCTGTGGCAATGCCACGCGCTGCATCGCCGCGCTGATGATGGCGGAGACCGGGCGGGACCAGGTGGTGGTCCGCACCGTGCGCGGCAACCTGCCCAGCGAGCGGCTGCCGGATGGCAGCATCCGCGTCGACATGGGCCCCCCCAGCCTCGGCTGGCGGGACGTGCCGCTGGCGGAAGAGCTGGATACCACGCATGTGCCGATGACGATCGGCGACGTGGCGGACCCCGCCGCATGCTCGATGGGCAATCCGCACGTTACCTTCTTTGTAGGGGACCTGGACCGGCTGGACTGGCAGGCCATCGGCCCACAGGCCGAGCACCATGCGCTGCTGCCCGCCCGGGCCAATATCGGCTTCGCCCAGGTGCTGGATACGGACCATATCCGCGTCGGCATCTGGGAACGCGGCGCGGGGCCGACGCTGGCCTGCGGCTCCGGCGCCTGCGCCACGCTGGTAAACGCGCATCGCCGGGGCCTGACCGGCCGCCGCGCGCGGGTGGACCTGCCCGGCGGCACGCTGCAGATGGAATGGCGGCTGGACGGCCATGTGCTGATGGGCGGCCCGGTGGCCACCGCCTTCACCGGTGAGCTGGACTGGGACGCCCTGCCTGCATGAGCGTCGAGGTCCTGACCTTCGGCTGCCGCCTGAACGCGTATGAGAGCGAGGCGATGCGGGACCTCGCCACCCAGGCAGGCCATGGCGCCGCCGTGCTGGTCAATACCTGCGCCGTGACCGCCGAGGCCGAGAAGCAGGCGGCCCAAGCCATCCGCCGCCTGGCGCGGGAGCAGCCGGGCATCCCCATCATCGTCACCGGCTGCGCCGCGCAGATCGCGCCGGAGCGCTGGGGGGCCTTGCCAGGGGTGACGCGGGTGGTCGGCAATGCCGACAAGCTGAAGCCGGAAAGCTGGGCGCCCGGCGCGCCTACGGCCGTCTCGGACGTCATGACGGCTCGCGGCGTCACGCCCCATGCCGTTACCGAGTTCAAGGGCAGGGCACGCGCACTGATAGAGGTGCAGCAGGGCTGCGACCACCGCTGCACCTTCTGCGTCATTCCCTTCGGCCGCGGCCCGTCCCGCTCCGCGCCGATGGGGGAGGTGGTGCGGCAGGTACGGGCGGCGGTGGAGGCCGGCTACCACGAGGTGGTGCTGACCGGCGTGGACATCGCCAGCTATGGCCCCGACCTGCCGGGCCGCCCGACGCTGGGCCAGATGGTCCGCCGCCTGCTGGCGCTGGTGCCGGGGTTGCCGCGGCTGCGGCTGTCCTCCATCGACCCGGCGGCGATCGACGAGGATCTCTGGCGCCTGCTGGCGGAGGAGCAGCGGCTTATGCCGCACCTGCACCTGTCCCTGCAGCATGGGGACGACCTGATGCTGAAGCGGATGAAGCGGCGCCACAGCCGGGCGCAGGCCCTGGCCGTCGCCGCCCGCGCACGGGCGCTGCGCCCCGGCATCGCCCTGGGGGCCGACCTGATCGCCGGTTTCCCGACCGAGACCGAGGCGCATTTCACCGCCATGCTGGAGCTGGTGGAGGAGGCGGGGCTGCACTTCCTGCACGTCTTCCCCTATTCGGAGCGGCCGGGCACCCCCGCCGCCCGCATGCCGCAACTTCCGCCCCCCCTGCGGCGTGAACGTGCGGCCAGGCTGCGTGCCGCCGGCACCGCCGCCACAAACCAATTCTACGCGGCCCGGATGGGCCAGGAGGAAGCCGTGCTGCTGGAACGTCCCGATGCCGGCCACACCGAGCATTTCTGTCAGATCCGCCTCGTCTCCGGCAGCGGCGAGCGGGGCCGGGTGGTCCGTGCCCGCGTGACCGGCGCCGATGCGCGCGGCCTGCTGGCCGAGGCGGCCTGACGCCATGGCCTTGCGCAGCCTCTGGGCCAAACTGACCGGCAAGCCGATTCCGGAGGAGGCCGAGAAGGCCCTGCCGGACGACGCGCCCGCCGCTTCTCCCCCCGCCGAATCCCACCCTGCCGCGACCTCGCCCGCGCCGCTGGAGACCCGCAGCCCGCCGCCGGAGCCGGAGCTGCCGGCGCCGCCCGCGCTGCCGGAGCACGTGCCCGCGCCGCCGGCCCCGGCCCATACCCGTTCCGACCCCCAGCCCGCGCCGGACGGCGAGCAGGGGCCGGTGCCCGCATCGGTCCCACCGGCGCATTCCGTGCCGCCTGCCGATGCCACGCCGCGCCCGGCCACCACGGTGCCGGCAGCCGAGGCCTACCCGCGTGCCTCCGCGGCCCCGTCCCAGCCCATGCCTTCCGCCCTGGGGCAGGAGCCACCGCCGCCTTCCACGCTGGACCGTTCCCCTCTGGTCGCCCCGGCCGAGATCCCGCCGGCGCCGATGCTGGACCTGCCGGTGCCGCGGCCGTTCACACCGTCGCCGACATCCTTGCAGCCGCCGGTGTCCCAGCCCACGCAGCCGCAGCCGCAGCCGCAGCCGCCGGAAGCGCCGCCGGCTCCGGCAGAGCCAGTGCCGCCGGCCGAGCCGGGGCGGGAGCCGCCCGCGCCAGCGCCCGTTCCCGCCACGCCCGTTCCCGCCACGCCCGTTCCCGCCACGCCCGTTCCCGCCACGCCTGTGCCGCCGCAGCCTGTGCCCCCGGCCCAGCCGGTACCGCCGCAGCCTGGGCCGTCCCAGCCGGTGCCGCCGGCCTGGCAGCCCGTGCCGCAGGAACGTCCGGCGCAGCCTGCCCGCACCCCGGCACCCCCGCCGGCGGAAATCCCGGCCCCAGCCGGCCCGCGCCCGGCCAACCTGCCGCAGGAAGTGCCGCCGCCGGTACCGCAGCCGCTGACGCCGCCGGTACAGCCGGACATCACGCCGCCCGCGCCACCGCCGGTCATCCCGACCCAGGCGCTCGCCACGCCAGCCAGCCCTGTGCCGGCCAGCCCGACGCCGCCATCCGCCATCTGGACCACCGCCGGCAGCACCCCGGCCGCCGCCCCGGTGGCGGAGGAAGCCCGCACCGGCTGGTTTGGCCGGCTGAAGCAAGGCCTCTCCCGCTCCACCGGCCGGCTGACCGATGGCCTCACCGGCCTGTTCACCAAGCGCAAGCTGGATGACGAGGCGCTGGAGGAGCTGGAGGAAGCCCTCATCACCGCCGATCTCGGCGTCTCCGCCGCCGGCCGCATCGTCGAGAACTTCCGCAAGAGCCGCTTCGGCAAGGAAGTCACCGACCAGGAGGTGAAGGAGGCCCTGGCCGCGGAGATCGGCGCCATCCTTGCCCCCGTGGCCAAGCCGCTGGAGATCGACACCAGCCGCAAGCCGCATATCGTCCTGGTCGTCGGCGTCAACGGCACCGGCAAGACCACCACCATCGCCAAGCTCGGCCAGCAATGGAGCGAGGCCGGCCAGAAAGTCACCTTCGTCGCCGGGGATACCTTCCGCGCCGCCGCTGTCGAGCAGTTGCAGATCTGGGGCAGCCGCACCGGCTGCGACGTCGTCGCCCCCGCCAAGCAGGGCGCCGATGCCGCCGGCCTGGCCTTCGACGCCCTGAAGCAGGCGCAGGAGCGGCAGACCGATATCCTGCTGGTGGACACCGCCGGCCGCCTGCACAACAAATCCGCGCTGATGGAAGAGCTACGCAAGGTGGTCCGCGTCATGCAACGCGTCGACCCCACCGCGCCGCACTCCGTCCTGCTGGTGCTGGACGCCACCACCGGCCAGAACGCCACCCAGCAATGCAAGGTGTTCGCCGAGATGGTGAACGTGACCGGCCTGGTGGTCACCAAGCTGGATGGCTCCGCCAAAGGCGGCATCGTCGTTGCCCTGGCGCAGGAATTCGGCCTGCCCGTCCACGCCGTGGGCGTCGGCGAGAAAGCCGCCGATCTCCGGCCCTTCTCGGCACGGGACTTTTCGCGCTCCCTGCTTGGGCTCGACTGACGGCCGGCCACTGGCTTGGCGGGCGCCGGGCATCTCCCTCTGGATACGCTGTTGCGGTTGATGGTCGGCCAGGAAGGCCGGGGGAAGAATTCCCCGGGCCCCTACTTCTTTTTTTCGAGTTTCAGGTGCGGCTGCTGAGCGGTTTCCGGCAAGAAAGGGCTGGGTGCGCTTGAGGTTATGGACCTCCTGCGACTGCCTGTTCAGCCCTTGTAAGCCATTTTGAATATCATCAATGGTGCTGCCCTCGGCCTGAAGCGCCCCACCAAACTCGCAGAAAGAAAAGAAGGGTCCGGGGAATTCCTTCCCCGGCCTTCACCCCCCCAACAGCCACGACACCCCACCAAGCTGAGCCTTGGCAAGTGGCCGCGCTGTAAATCTTGCCGAAACTCAATGTGAAGCTTTCGCCGCTTTCGGGGGTTTAGGGCGGTGTGGAACACGGCACCCCTTCGCTGGACGCGGCCCAACTGCCATGCCTTGGCGCTTGGATCGCCCCCCGTGCGTTCCTAGATTCCGCGCAGGCGCCGGCATTCCTGCCCGGATGGCGCCTCGCCGAGAGGAGGCCACGCCTGGTGTGCCGGATCGCCGCATGAGCAAGCCTGCCAGTGCTCCCCCGCAGCGGAATACGCTGACGGTCGCGTCCTACAACGTGCACAAATGCGTCGGCGTGGACCGTAAGTTCGACCCGCACCGCATTGCCCGCGTGATTGCCGAGATGAACCCCGACATCGTCGCGGTGCAGGAGGCGGACAAGCGCTTCGGCCGCCGCGTCGGTCTGCTGGACATGGCGGCGCTGAAGCGGGAGGGGCTGTCCCTGCTTCCGATTTCCCGCCTGCCGGATGGCCATGGCTGGCACGGCAACGCCCTTCTGGTGCGGGAGGGGACGCTGGTGGATATCCATTGCCTGTCCCTGCCCGGGGCCGAGCCGCGCGGTGCCGTGATCGCCGAGCTGGAGATGCCGGCGGGGCGGCTGCGCGTGGTCGCCGCGCATTTCGGCCTGCTGCGGCGCTGCCGCATGCGCCAGGGTGCCGCCATCCTGGAAGCCATAGCCCGGCGCGACGAGATGCCGACGATCATGATGGGCGACCTGAACGAGTGGCGCCCGGGGCGTCGGTCCTCGCTCCGGCTGCTGGAGCCGTTATTCGGCTCGATGGGCCTGGGGCCGGCCAGCTTCCCATCCCGCCTGCCGGTGCTGGCGCTGGACCGGATCCTGGGCTGGCCGCGCGGTATTGTCAGCGACGTGCATGCGCATGACACGCCGCTGGCCCGCCAGGCGTCGGACCATCTGCCGCTGTGCGCGCGGCTGAACCTGCTGGCCGGCCAGGAGCAGCAGGCCGACGTGGCCGCCGCCGCATGAGCGACACCCTGCCGCCACCCGCCCCCTGGGGCGCGCCGCCGCCGCCCGCGCCGATCCGCGCGGCCGAGGGCCCGGCCTTGTCCCAGTTGGACGAGATGGTGGCGCGGGGGTTGGACAAGGCGGGGGCCCGCACCGGCATCACGCTGCTGCGGCTGGGGCTGGAGGCGTTCATGGCACGCGCCAGCACCGCCCGCGCCGCCGGGCGGACGCTGGACCTGCTCTACTACACCTGGATGGAGGACATCACCGGCCGGTTGATGGCGCGGGAGGCGCTGCAGGCGGCCGATCGGGGCGTCCGCGTCCGGCTGCTGCTGGATGACAGCTACGCCCTGTCCGGCGACGCGCTGCTGGCCACGCTGGCGGCGCATCCGCGCATCGAGGTGCGGCTGTTCAATTCCCGCCGCTTCCGCTTCCTCGGCCAGTTCGGCCTGGCGCTGGAATTCGCCATGGGGGGCTGGCATCTCAACCACCGCATGCACAACAAATGTTGGGTCGTGGATGGCAAGCTGGCCATCGTCGGCGGCCGCAACATCGCCGACAGCTATTTCGACGCCGCCGGCGACTTCAATTTCCGCGACCTTGACCTGATCATTGCCGGGGAGGCCGCATCGCAGGCCCAGGCGGTGTTCGACAGCTTCTGGTCCAGCAGCCTGGCCTGCCCGGTGGAGCGCTTCCGCGCCGGCCGCGACCTGAGCGAGGCAGCGCTGGGCCGCCTGCGCGTCCGGCTGGATGAAACGCCGACCGAGGACAAGGCCGCCCCCTACCTGGAGGAATTGCGCGAGACCGAGGCCGCGCTGCGCGACCTGACACTGCTGAAGGCGGATGATGCGGTGCGCGTGGTGTCCGACCCGCCGGCGAAGGCCAAGGGGCGTGGCATCACCGGCTGCATGGCGCCGCATATCGGCCGGGCCCTGATGTCGGCGGAGCGGGAGGCGCTGGTCATCTCGCCATACTTCGTGCCGGGCGAGGGCGGCATGGCGATGTTCGAGGCGCTGGTGCAGCGCGGGGTGGATGTCACCGTCGTCACCAACTCGCTGGCTGCGACGGATGTGGTGGCCGTGCATGCCGGCTACGCCCGCTACCGCCCCCGGCTGCTGGAACTGGGCGTGAAGCTGTTCGAGCTGAAGCGCACCACCAAGCGCAATGGCGGCGTCTTCGGCTCCAAGGGCGCCAGCCTGCATACCAAGGCGCTGGCGGTGGATGGGCGGACGGTCTTCGTCGGCTCCTTCAACCTCGACCCGCGCTCCGCCCGGTTGAATACCGAGATGGGAGCGTTCGTCGAGCATCCTGACCTGGCCGAGGAACTTCGCCAGGAGCAGCAGCGCCTGACCGAGCCGGATCGTAGCTACCGCGTGTGGATGCAGGGCCGGAAGATGTTCTGGACCGATGAGGACCAGACCAGCCCACACGAGCCGGAAGCCAATCTTGGCCGGCGGATGCTGGCGCGCGTGGTGAAGTGGCTGCCGGTGGAAGCGCAGCTCTGAGCCTGGGTGGCGCGGGATTCGGGGCGCCAGGCAAGGTCAGGGGAATGAATTCCCCTGAAACCCCATTTCTGTTCTGTCAGTTGGCGATGGGCTTTGGGGCCGGCAGATCCTGGGAGTCTGGGCCGCCGGCCTTCCGGACGGTGGTGGGCGCCGGAGTGTGATGGCTTGGAGGTGGAAGCACCGAGAAGCGGAACCGCGCGACCAAATAAGGACGGAAGCATGGTGCGCGAACAAGAATGCACCACGCTTTATGCGCGACCCTGGCGAAGGCCTGGAAGCCTGACGCTTCAACAGCCATGCCCTGAAGACTCGCAGAAGGAAAAGAAGGGGCCCGGGGAATTCCTTCCCCGGCCTTCCTGTCTCGCGCTGAGTGTCGATCCATCCTTGGCAAGACAGCATGCTTGCTTCCGAGCCATTCCTCTGGCTGGCCGCGCAACGCTGATCAAGGACCCGCCGGATGGGACGACCGCCACGCCCGCAGGCATCGCGACGATGCACACTGCCGGGACTGCCTGAGACGCGGCGACAAGCAATTGCATCCCCTCTGGCCTTGCCCGGACAGCTAAAACCGGACAGGACGGGGCAATGGACAGTTCCGCATCCCATTTGCAATGGCGCCCGATGGGCGCGGCGGATCTGCCGGCGGTGCTAGGTATCAGCCAGGAGGTCCACCCGGCCTATCCGGAGGACCCGGCGGTCTTCGCGGAACGGCTGGCGCTGTATCCGGCCGGCTGCTTCGTGCTGGCGGGGCAGGGCGGGCTGCACGGCTACGCGCTCAGCCACCCCTGGCGCTTTGGCGAGCCGCCGACGCTGAATACGCTGCTGCAGGCGCTGCCAGAGGCGGCGGACACCTACTACCTGCACGACATTGCCCTGGCAGATACCGCGCGGGGCGGCGGGCTGGGTGGCCAGATCGTCGCCCGGCTGGTGGCGGTGGCGCGGGCGGCGGGGTTGAAGACGCTGTCGCTAGTGGCGGTCAATGGCTCCGTGCCGTTCTGGCGGCGCCAGGGCTTTGAGGTGGTGCGGGACGAGGCCATCCGCCTGCGCGTGCTGTCCTACGACGCGCAGGCCAGCTTCATGGCGCGGGATGCGCGGGCCGGCTGAGCGGTGCGGCGTTCAGGGCGCCATCTCGGCCAGGGCGCGGCGCATCGGCGTATCCTCCACCTGGATGAGGCCGCTGAACGGCACGTCCATGTCAAGGATCAGGTAGATCGACCCGGCGATCAGCCCGGCCGACAACAGCAGCGATCCCACCACCACGACGTTGCGGGGGGAGCGGTAGCCGAAGCTGGCGAAGATGAAGACGAGCCAGGCCACCACCATGGCCAGGAACGGCATCGGGATGGTGCCTTCCGCCTGCTCCACCAGTGCCCAGCGCAGCTCGACGATATGCTGGTAGCCTTCCCGCGCGCTGTGCCACAGCGCCGCGTGCTCATCGTCGTTCAGCCGCATGCCGCCGAGGCTGGTGCCCACCGCCAGCAGCAGCCGTTCCGAGGCACGGTCCCCCACCAGCAGCGGGTCCGCGGCCGGTGCCGTCGCCGTCACGGCCCATTCGGTGTAGGCGCGCAGGTGCTGGCGGCTCTCATCTCCCATCGGCCCGTACTGGCGCAGCGTGCGGTCGAGCAGGATGATCTCGGTGGCGATGACGTGCACGTTGTGGTCCACCGCCTCGAACGTGTTCTTGGCGGAATTGACCATCAGCCCCAGCACCAGCGACGTCATCATCACGAAGAGATTGGAGACGAGGCGGACGACGCTGCCGGTCTCCTCGTGATGGTAGCGGCGGGGCAGCCGGTCGTAGAGCAGCAGGCTGCACAGCGCCGCCGCGCCCAGCAGCACGAAGATCAGCGCGGCGACCATGGCTTCCTGCGATATCATCTCGCCCCGCCTCCGCCAGTCGCCCCGGCCAGGATGATGCGATAGCGAATTTAAAGGCAATGCTCATCCGGTGGGTGGGACCGCGCCCCTGGCCCAGATTGCCAAGGAAGGCGCGCCCAAAACCCGCTGAAAAAAGAATGGGCCTGGGGAGTGCCTTCCCTGGCCTTCTCCCGCTCTTGCCGATCCACGGCACGCCGCCCGGCGCCGTTTCGTTCCGCTCGCGCGACGGGTGGCTGCCGCGCTATGAAGGCCGGGCCGACCCGGCGGGAAGTCCGGGCGGCGGGAACACGAGAAGGACGATCCGGATGAAGCTGACCCGACGCGCCGCGGCCTGCGGCGTTCTCGGTGCCACGGCGCTGGGCTTGTTCAGCCCCGGCGTGGCCAGGGCCCAGGCTGCGTGGCCGGAAAGGACGGTCACCATCGTGGTGCCGTTCCCGGCCGGTGGGTCCACCGACACCGTGGCGCGCATCCTGGCGCAGCGGCTGAGCACGGACCTTGGTAAGCCGGTGGTGGTGGAGAACAAGGCCGGCGCCGCCGGCACCATCGGGGCCGGTGCGGTGGCCCGCTCGCGGCCGGATGGCTATACGCTGTTCTTCGCGCCCGCCGGCGTCTACGCCATGGCGCCTTACCTGTACCAACTGCCCTACGACAACGACCGTGCCTTCGCCGGCATCGGCCTAGTGGCGTCGATGCCGATGTTCCTGGCGGTGTCGAAGGAACTTCCGGCGCGCAATCTGCAGGAATTCGTCGCGCTGGCGCGGCAGGGGCGGCGGATCGTCTACGCCAATCCGGGTGCCGGCTCCTCCTCCCACCTCGCGACGGAGCTGCTGTTGCAGACGGCGGGGATCGAGGTGGCCGATGTCGGCTATCGCGGCGGCGCGCCGGCCGTGCAGGCCATCATGACCAACGAGGCGCAGCTGATCGTCATGGCGGCGTCCGGCGTATTGCCGCAGATGCAGTCCGGCGACGTGCGGGCGCTGGCGGTGACGACGCGGGAGCGCTCCGCCTTCGCGCCCGACGTGCCGACCGTGGCCGAATCCGGCTTCCCGGGCTTCGAGGTGGTGGAGGAGATCGCCCTGCTGGCCCCGGCCGGGGTGCCGGAGGCGCTGCTGAAGCGCATCAACGCGGCGGTGGCAGCGGCGATGAACTCGCCCGAGGTGCGGGCCAGCCTGCAGCCCCTGGCGGTGATGCCGACGGTGACGCCGGCGGAGGATTTCCCCGCCTATTTCGCGGCTGAGAACGCGAAGTGGCGGGAGGTGATCCGCAGCCGCAACATCCGGCTGCAATAGCCGGGCCGGCCAAGGTGGGGGCGCTGGCCCCGGCCTGGCCGTGGCTGAATATTGCGGTGTCGCATCGTCCCTGGCTTGTCTACTCTTCCTCCGGGCGGCGGGCGCAGTCCCGGGCGCCCAGAGGAGGAGGCATCCCCGATGAACATCCTGCTGGCCTTCATTCCCTTCATCGTCTTCGCGGTGCTGGACCGGCTGCTGGGCCCGACCCAGGGGTTGATCGGCGGCGCCGCCGTCTCCCTCGCGCTGCTGGCGCGGGATTGGGTCCGTCCTGGCCGGGTGGTCAAGATCCTGGAAGTGGGCACCACGGTGCTGTTCGGCGCGCTGGCGCTGTACGCGGTGTTCGCGCACCCCAACTGGTCGGTCATTGCCGTTCGCCTGGCTGTCGATGCCGGGCTGCTGGCGATCGTGCTGCTCTCCATGGCGATGGGAAAGCCATTCACCCTGCAATACGCGCGGGAACAGGTGGCGAGCGAGCATTGGGACAGCGCCGCCTTCCTGCGTGCCAACTACGTCATCACCGGCGCCTGGGCGCTGGCCTTCGCCGTCATGGTGCTGGCCGAGCTGGCCTTGCTGTATGTGCCGGGGCTGCCGCCGCGCATCGGCATGCTGGCGATCGTGCTGGCGCTGGTGGCGGCGGTGACCTTCACCGGCTGGTACCCGGCGCGCGCCCGGGCTCGCACCGTGGCCTGACGCCGCAGGCGTGCCGCCCGGAGCCAGTTGCCGCTATTCATGTTGCGCCCCGCCCGCCGCTGGGGCAGAGAGGCGCTACCCGTTGATCCCACGCGGGAGAGAATGGCGCCCCAGGTCTGGGGTGCTGTCGCCGAAGGCGCAACCGGCCCCCGGAAACGCTCAGGCAGAAGGGCCGCGTGGAGAAGGGGCCTCTGGAAAGCCCGGAGCCTGTGCAAGGGCAATGGCACCGACGGAGTAAGGCGCGTAACGCCCGCGCTGAATCTCTCAGGTCATCGGACAGAGGGGGGCCACGAACCCTGACCCGCCGCGCGTGAGCGCGGTGATGGAGGCTGCGTGGCCGATTCGAACGAGACGCTTCTGGAAACCCCCCTGGCCTCCCTGCACCGGGAGCTGGGCGCGCGTATGGTGCCCTTCGCGGGCTATGCCATGCCCGTGCAGTACCCGGCCGGCATCATGGCCGAGCACCTGGCCACCCGCGCCGGCGCCGCGCTGTTCGACGTCTCCCACATGGGGCAGGCCGAGCTGGTGGGTGAGGGCGCCGCCGCGGCGCTGGAGCGCCTGACGCCCGCCGATGTGCAGATACTGAAGCCCGGCCGGCAGAAATATGGCCTGCTGACCACCAGGAGCGGCGGCATCCTGGACGACTTCATGGTCGCCAATCTTGGGGATCGCCTCTTCCTCGTGCTGAATGCCAGCCGCAAGGACGTGGACTCCGCCGCCATCGAGGCCGCGCTGCCCGCCGGCGTCACGCTGAAGCGGATGCCGGACCGCGCGCTGCTGGCCTTCCAGGGCCCGGCCGCCGTGTCCTCCCTCGCCACGCTGGCGCCCGCCATCGCCGGTATGCGCTTCATGGACGTGCTGGCGGTCGAGATCGCCGGCATCCAGACGTTGGTCAGCCGCAGCGGCTACACGGGCGAGGATGGGGTGGAGATCTCCGTCCCGGCCGAGCAGGCCGAGGCGCTGGCCCGCGCGCTGCTGGCCCTTCCGGGTGCCACCGCCGCCGGCCTCGGCGCGCGCGACTCGCTGCGGCTGGAAGCCGGCCTCTGCCTCTACGGCAACGACATTGACGAGACGACCAGCCCGGTCGAGGCCAACCTGGTCTGGACCATCGGCAAGCGTCGCCGCACCGAGTGGAATTTTCCTGGTTCCGAGCGGGTGCGCGAGGAACTTGATAATGGCCCGAAGCGCCTGCGCGTCGGCATCCTGCCGGATGGCCGCCAGCCCGCGCGTGGCCACACCCCCATCCAGGTCGGTGCGGATGTGGTGGGCGAGATCACCAGCGGCGGCTTCGGCCCCACGCTGAACGGCCCCTGCGCCATGGGCTACGTGGCGCGCGAACACGCCGCCGATGGCACGGCGCTCGACCTGATGGTGCGCGGCAAGGCCTCCCCGGCCCGTGTCGCCGCCACCCCCTTCGTTCCCCACCGCTACGCCCGATAAGGACCCGCCCCGATGGCCGAGATCAAGTTCACCAAGGACCATGAATGGGTGAAGCTGGAGGGTGGCGTGGCCACCATCGGCATCACCGACCACGCGCAGAACGCGCTCGGCGACATCGTCTTCGTCGAGCTGCCGGAAGCCGGCCGTGACGTGGCGGCCGAGGAAGCCATCGCGGTGGTGGAAAGCGTGAAGGCGGCGTCCGACGTCTATGCCCCGATCGCCGGCAAGATCGTCGAATCCAACCAGACGCTGGTGGATGATCCCGCGCTCGCCAACTCCGCGCCGACCACCGATGGCTGGTTCTTCAAGATCGAGCCGTCCGACATCGGCGCCATCGACGCGCTGATGAGCGAAGCCGAATACGCCGCCTTCGTGGACGCCCTCTGATGAGCAAGGCCCTCGACGCGCTGACGGCGCTGGAAGATCACGGCGCCTTCGCCGCCCGGCATATCGGCCCGTCGGGGGCCGAGATCGCGGCGATGCTGAAGGTGGTGGGCGCGGATAGCCTGGATGCCCTGGCCGACCGCACCGTCCCCGCCGATATCCGTGGCCAGGATTTCTCCGCCCTGCCGCCGCCGGTGAACGAGGCGGAGGTCATCGCCGAGTTGCGCGCGCTGTCCGAGAAGAACGTCATCCGGAAGTCGCTGATCGGCCTCGGCTACCACGGTACGCATGTGCCGCCGGTCATCCTGCGCAACGTGCTGGAGAACCCGGGCTGGTACACTGCCTATACCCCCTATCAGGCGGAAATCGCCCAGGGGCGGCTGGAGGCGCTGGTCAACTTCCAGACCATGGTCACCGACCTGACCGGCCTGCCCGTCGCCAACGCTTCGTTGCTCGATGAAGCGACGGCCGCCGCCGAGGCGATGGCCATCGCCTTCGCCGCCACCAAGGGCAAGTCCCGCACCATCCTCGTCGCGTCCGACGTGCACCCGCAGACCGCCGCCGTCATCCGCACGCGCGCCGAGCCGCTGGGGCTGACGGTGGAAACGGTGGCACCCGCCGGCGTTGCGGAAGCCTGCGCCGCGCAGAAGCCGTTCGCCCTGGTGCTGCAATATCCGGGCACGACCGGCGAGGTGCGCGACATCGCGCCCGAGATCGCCGCCGTGCAGGCCGCCGGTGGCCTCGCCATCGTCGCCGCCGACCCGCTCTCCTTGGTGCTGCTGACGCCGCCGGGCGAGATGGGCGCCGATGTCGTCATCGGTTCCTCCCAGCGCTTCGGCGTGCCGATGGGCTATGGCGGCCCGCACGCCGCCTTCATGGCCGTGAAGGACGCCTATAAGCGCCTGATGCCGGGCCGCCTGGTCGGCGTCTCGCTCGATGCCGCCGGCAAGCCCGCCATGCGCCTGGCGCTGCAGACGCGCGAGCAGCATATCCGGCGCGAGAAGGCGACTTCCAACATCTGCACCGCGCAGGTGCTGCTGGCCGTCATGGCCGGCATGTACGCCGTGTGGCATGGCCCCGAGGGCCTGCGCCGCATCGCCGGCCGCGTCGCCCTGCAGGCCCGCCTGCTGGCTGGTGCCGCCGCCGCCGCCGGCCTGACGCTGCGCCACGATGGCTTCTTCGACACCATCACCATCGAGACCGGCGCGAAGACCGACGCCATCTACCACGCCGCCTTCGAGCAGGGTTTTAACCTTCGCAAGCTGGATGGCGCCGTCTCCATCGCGCTCGATGAGACCGTCACGCGCGCCGAACTGGACATGCTGGCCAACATCCTCGGCGGCAAACTGGAAGAACCCAAGGGCGGCATTCCCGCCGCGCTGGGCCGCCAGTCCGACATCCTGACGGCGGCGGTGTTCCACACCCACCACGCCGAGCACTCCATGCTCCGCTACCTCAAGAGCCTGGAGGACAAGGACGTCGCGTTGAACCGCAGCATGATCCCGCTCGGTTCCTGCACGATGAAGCTGAACGCGACGGCGGAGATGATCCCCGTCACCTTCCCCGGCTTCGGCAACATCCACCCCTTCGTGCCGGCCGACCAGGCGCAGGGCTATATCGAGATGATCCGCCGGCTGGAAAGCTGGCTGGCCGCCATCACCGGCTTCGCCGGCGTCTCGCTGCAGCCCAATGCCGGCAGCCAGGGCGAGTATGCCGGCCTGCTGGCCATCCGCGCCTTCCACAAGGCGAATGGCCAGGATGGGCGCGACATCTGCCTCATCCCGTCCTCCGCCCACGGCACCAACCCGGCCTCGGCCGCGATGGCGGGCATGCGCGTGGTGGTGGTGGGCTGCGACAAGGACGGCAACGTCGACCTCGCCGACCTGGACGCCAAGATCGCCCAGCACGCCGAGAAGCTCTCGGCGCTGATGATCACCTACCCGTCCACGCACGGCGTGTTCGAGGAACAGATTGTCCGCATCTGCGACGCCGTGCACGCGGCGGGCGGGCAGGTCTACATGGACGGCGCCAACATGAACGCGCAGGTGGGCCTCACCGCACCCGGCCGCATCGGCGCCGATGTCTGCCACCTCAACCTGCACAAGACCTTCTGCATCCCGCATGGCGGCGGCGGCCCGGGCGTCGGCCCGATCGGCGTCGCGGCGCATCTGGTGCCGCATCTGCCGAACCACCCGCTGCTGGCGGAAGCCGGCCCGGCCACCGGCTACGGCCCGGTCTCGGCGGCGCCGTTCGGCAGCGCCTCCATCCTGCCCATCAGCTACGCCTATATCCGCATGATGGGCCCGGAAGCGCTGACCAAGGCCACCCAGGTCGCCATCCTCAACGCCAACTACATCGCCAAGCGGCTCGATGGGCACTTCCCCGTGCTCTACAAGGGCGCGCGCGGCATGGTGGCGCATGAGTGCATCCTGGATTGCCGTGGCTTCCAGCAGGGCGGCGGCGTGCTGGTCGAAGACATCGCCAAGCGCCTGCAGGATTACGGCTTCCACGCCCCCACCATGTCCTGGCCCGTTGCCGGCACGCTGATGGTGGAGCCCACCGAAAGCGAGACCCAGGCCGAGCTGGACCGCTTCTGCGATGCCATGATCTCCATTCGCGGCGAAATCCGCGCGGTGGAGCAGGGCCGCATGGACAAGGTGGACAATGCGCTGAAGAACGCGCCCCACACCGCCGCCGAGGTGATGGCGTCGGACTGGTCGCACCCGTACTCGCGTGAGGAAGCGGCCTTCCCGCTGCCCTACGTCGCCGCGCGCAAGTACTGGCCGCCGGTGAAGCGGGTGGACAACGTCTATGGCGACCGCAACCTGATCTGCACTTGCGCGCCGTTGGAGGAATACGCCAACGCGCAGCAGATCGCGGCCGAGTGACGCGCTGAAGAAGGGCCCAGGGGCGCCGCCCTGGACCCCGCTGGGGTGGCAGTGCCACCCCAGACCCCGCCTTGAGTGCGGGCGCCTGTGCGTGCAGCCCGGGCGGCTTTGTCTTCTAAATATCTTGAATGTGCTTTTGGCGAGCGGGGCCTTGGCCGCCAGGGCCTTCGGCTGGCTGACACCGGGGTGCCGGGTCGACTTTCCTCCCCGGTCGCCAGCCCAAGGTGGCCGCACCCCCTTGGCCACGCTCACCCTTTCAGCGCAGCATGCCCGGCAACTGCGGACCGGGACCCTGCAACGTGACTGAATTCGCCCCCTGGGAGGTCCTGTCCTCCCGCACCGCGCTGCGTGACCGCTGGATCGACGTCACGGCCGATGCCTGCCGCGATGCGCGGGGCAATGTGCTGGACCCCTTCTACACCTTCGCCTACCCCGACTGGGTGCAGGTGGTGGCACTGACGCCGGATGACCGCCTGGTGCTGGTGCGTCAGTACCGCCACGGCGCCCGAGCCCGCACGCTGGAACTGCCGGCCGGCGCCATGGATGCCGGCGACGCCAGCCCGGTGGACACCGCCGCCAGGGAGTTGCGGGAGGAAACCGGCTTCACCTCCTCCCGCCTGCAGCATGTGTGCAGCCTGCACCCCAACACCGCCACCCACCGCAACCTGTGCCACACCGTGCTGGCGCTGGACACCGTGCCCACCGCCGAGACCGCGCACGAAGCCGGGGAGGACATCGCGGTGGAAACCCTGCCGCTGGCCGGCGTGCTTTCCGGCCTCAATTCCGGATTGCTGGCGCAGGCGATGCATGTCTCTGCCCTGGTGATGGCATTGTCGGCGGCGGGGCGGCTGGACCTCTCGCTACGGCCCTGAGGGCCATGCCTCAACCCCGGTGGCGCGCGGGCGTTCCTTTGCCAGCAGGCAACAAGGAGAATCCCGATGGCAGAGCTTCAGCCAGCCGGGTTTGACGGCAAGGTCGTGATCGTCACCGGTGCCGGTTCCGGCATCGGCGCCGCCACCGCGCAGCGCTTCGGCCGGGACGGCGCCGCCGTCGTGCTGGTGGGAAGGACACGCGAGAAGCTGGACAAGATCGCCGCCACCATGCCAGCCGAGCGCAGCATGGTGCACATGGCCGATGTCTCCAACCAGCACGAGGCCGAAGGGCTGGCCCAGGCCACGCTGCAACGCTTCGGCCGCATCGACGTGCTGGTGAACAACGCCGGCATCGCCACCAGCGGCCCCTTTCTGGAAACCTCGGTGGAGGACTGGCGGCGCGTGATGGCCACCGACCTGGACGGCGTGTTCTTCTGCACCCGCGCCGTGTTGCCGGAACTGCTGAAGGTGCAAGGCAACATCGTCAACACCTCCTCCGTCTCCGGCCTCGGCGGCGACTGGAACATGAGCGTCTACAACACCGCCAAGGGCGCCGTGACCAACATGACCCGCGCCCTGGCGCTGGAACTGGGCGGGCAGGGCGTGCGCGTCAACGCCGTGAACCCCGCATTGACCATGACGGACATGACGGCCGACATGAAGGACGACAAAGACCTGATGGCCCGCTTCGCCGACCGCATCCCCATGGGCCGTGGCGCCGAGCCGGAGGAAGTGGCCGACGTCATCGCCTTCCTGGCCAGCCACGACGCCCGCTTCGTCAACGGCGTCAACCTGCCGGTGGATGGCGAACTCTCCGCCTCCAACGGGCAGCCGAAGCAGGCTTGAGGGGAAGGGAAGGCTGGGGAAAGAATTCCCCAGGCCCCTTCTTTTTTCTGCGAGTTTGATGTTGCGCGTCAGGCGGAAGGCAGGCCTGAGGCATATTCAGATTGGAGCCATGCGGGCTGAATCCCCAGTCGCCGAAGGTCCAGGACCTCCGGCGCGAAGCGGCGGGCTTGTGAACGAGAGGTCCTTGTCAGCAGTCCCGCCCTGAAAACCCGAAAAAGGAGAAGAAGGGGTTCCGGGGAATTCTTTCCCCGGCCTTCCTCCATCATTAGCGCGCGCCTCCTCACCCCACCGCGCGCGCCAGCCTCTGCCGTAGGAATGCCAGTACGGCGGCTTCCTCTGGCCGCAGTTCCTCCAGGTCGTCGCGCAATTCGGCTTCGACTTCGCGTTTCACCTGAACCAGCAGGGCGCCTTGCATGTAGCTGTCCAGCACTTCGGGGTGGACGTAGCATTTGCGGCAGATTGTCGGCGTGTTGCCCAGCCTGGATGCGGTGCGTTCGATCGCGGCCTTGACGTTGCGCTTCGCGGCTGTGGCGCTGTCGAACTTCTCGAACTCGCCCAGCGCCATCGCCGCCAGCACGGTGCCGGCCCAGGTGCGGAAATCCTTGGCGGTGATGTCCCGCCCGCTGGCTTCGCGCAGATACGCGTTCACGTCGGCGGAATCGACGGTCTGGCGCTCGCCGTCCTCGTCGATGTACTGGAACAGCTCCTGGCCTGGCAGTTCCTGGCAGGCGCGCACCACCTTCGCCACGCGCCGGTCGCGCAGGCGCAGCTTCCACATCTTGCCGCTCTTGCCTTTGAAGTCGAAGCGCAGCTCGCCGCCCTCCACGGCGACGTGGCGGTTGCGCAGCGTGGTCAGGCCATAGCTCTGGTTGGCCTGGGCGTAATCCTCGTTGCCGACGCGGATCAGCGTGGTGTCCAGCAGGTGCGTCACCGTCGCCAGCACCTTCTCCCGCCCCAGGCCGCGCCTGGCCATGTCCGCCGCCACGCGCGCGCGCAGCCGGGGCAGGCCGTGCGCGAACTCCATGATGTGCTCGTACTTCGTCGCATCCCGCGCCATCCGCCAATCGGGGTGGTAGCGGTACTGCTTGCGCCCGCGCGCATCGCGGCCGGTGGCCTGGATGTGCCCGTTGGCGCGGGGGCAGATCCACACATCGCTCCAGGCCGGGGGGATGGCCAGCTTGCGGATGCGCGCCAGCACCGCCTTGTCCCGCACCGCTGCGCCCTTGGCATCCCGGTAGGCGAAGCCCGTGCCGCTGCGGCGCCGGCTGATGCCCGGACCCTCGTCCGAGACGTGCCGCAGCCCCGCGGCGCTCGCCGCATCCACCTCGCAAGCGCGGGGGGAGGGCGGGGGTGGCTCGACCGTGGCGGCCGCTTCAGTCAGCATGGTGTCCAGCATCCGCATCTGCGATTCTCACGCCGCGCCCCTGGCGTCTCGTCCTTGGCAGCGCGGGTGCGGATGAAACGCACGGTGGCCAGCATCGGTTCCGCCGCGCCGGGAAAGGGTTCCGCCATGTCCGACCAAAACCTCCGCATCATCCCGCTGGAGGAAAGCCACCGCGAAGCCTGGGAAGGCCTCTACGCCGGCTACGCAAACTTCTACCGCACCGAGCAGACAGCCGAGATGCGCGCCCGCGTCTGGGGCTGGATTCAGGACCCGGCGCACGAAGTGCAAGGCTTCATCGCCTTCTCCGGCAGCCAGGCCGTGGGCATCGCCCACTACCGCCCCTTCGCCCGCCCGCTCTCCGCCACTACCGGCGGCTTCCTGGACGACCTGTTCGTCGACCCCTCCGCCCGTGGCCAGCGGGTGGCGGATGCGCTGATCGCCGCCGTCGGCGAAGTCGGCCGGCAGAAGGGGTGGAGCCTGATCCGCTGGATCACTGCGGATAACAACTACCGTGGCCGCGCCGTGTATGACCGCGTGGCGCAACTGACGCCGTGGCGGACCTACGACCTCAAGCTCTGACCCGAGGGTCGTTCATCGAACGGCCTGGGTGGGAAGCGGGGAAGGAAGCAAGGCCGGGGAAGGAATTCCCCGGGCCCCTTCTTTTCTTTTTTCGAGTTTTAGGGCGGGGCCTTTGGGCGGGTGCGCTTGAGACACGGCTGGGTGCGCCGGAGGTCCTAGACCTCCTGCGACTGACGGTTCAGGCCTTGTTGCCCATTTTAAATATCATCAAGCAGCGCCCGCTCTCAGTCCTGACGCGCTTCGCCAAACTCGCAAAAAAAAGAAGGGGTCCGGGGAATTCTTTCCCCGGCTTTTCCGCCCTACCAGACCCCGTCACAACCGAGGACGGCGATGGGGATGCGCGCCTCGCCTTCCGCCCCATCTGCCGGAAGGGAAGGCCGGAAACTCTCCCGAGCTTTTCTTCTTCCTCGCTTTGGCTCACTGACCGGCGGGACGGATGATGGAGCGCACAATGCGGCATGGTGAGACACGGCCCGGCAGGCGGCACGTGCTGGGTGGTGGCCTGGCGGGCCTGGCGCTGCTGGTTGGCCCGGCGGCCCGCGCGGCGGCGCTGCCGAGCCGGGTGCCGTTCGCCCTGGCCCGGGCGGAGGAATGGTCGCTGACGGCCCGCAACGGCCGCCGCTACCGCATCCTGCTCTCCTGGCCGCCGGGCGAGGTGCCGGAGGCCGGCTGGCCCGTGCTCTACGCGCTGGATGGCAACGCGATGTTCGAGGTGCTGACCGGCGCCTGCCGCTTCCTGCCGGATGCGTCGCAGGGGGTGATCGTGGCCGTTGACTTCCCGCTGGATGATACCGAGGAAGCGCGGCGGGACTTCGAATACACCCTGCCGGTGCCCGAGGGCTTCAGCGAGGTGCGCGGCCGCCATGGCGGGGCCGATGCCCTGCTGGCGGTGATCGAGCATGAGCTGCGGCCACTGGTGGAAGCCGCCTTCCGGATCGACCCGGCCCGGCGGGCGTTGTTCGGCCACTCCTATGGCGGGTTGTTCGCCCTGCACGCGCTGTTCACCCGTACGCAGAGCTTCTCGACCTACCTGGCGGCCAGCCCCTCCATCTGGTGGGGCGGTGGCGTGCTGCTGCGGGAAGCCGAGTCCTTTGCCGCCCACCCCGCCCCACATGGCGCCCCGCCCCGGCTGCTGATGACCTTCGGCTCGCTGGAAGGACGGCTGCGGCCGGATGGCACCGTCGTGCCGCCGGGCGGCCAGCGCCGCATCATGGGTGACAACGTACGGGAACTGGCCGAGCGGCTGCACGCCCTGCCGGGCCGCTTCGGCGCGCTGGAGGTGCAGGAATTCGTCGGCGAGAACCACGGCAGCGTCCGCGCCGCAGCGGCCGGGCGGGCGGTGCCCTTCGCGTTCCTGGCCTGAAGACAGGGGGGGAAGGCCGGGGAAGGAATTCCCCGGAGCCCCTTCTTTTCTTTTTTCGAGTTTTTCGGGCGGGGCTGTTGGGC
>Ga0308171_1000939_pt1 | contig 46847 bp, 45 predicted proteins | sample PhyGR1_FD_202135 | JGI IMG/M metagenome (GOLD analysis project Ga0308171, IMG submission 202135) | Phyllosphere microbial communities from UC Gill Tract Community Farm, Albany, California, United States - DLSLSG.R1 | ecosystem: Host-associated > Plants > Phyllosphere > Unclassified | place: USA... | reverse complement strand
TCCTTCGAAAATTTTTCTGTCATTCTGATCGATTCTTCCGTCTGCATTTATATCTTCATAAATATATTTTCCGTTGGCATCAACTCCCAAATAGTTGTACATATAGAAAGAACCTGCTTCGTAACCATTTTTATAGATATTCGCAGTAACTCCTGAAAGTCCAGGACCTGAAACCTCACCTGTATAAACTGCAGAAACCGGAAGATCTTTCACAACATTATTTACCGTCGCTCCATTCACATCAAAATTCCAAGTGAAATTTTCATTTCTTATAATTTCTGAACCTAGAGATAGTTCAAAACCTTTATTAATAATCTTTGCGTCAACATTTCTCCAAACTGAACTTGTTGGACTGAGAGGACTTGAAGGAATACTTAAGATAGGATCTTTTGTTGTTTTATGATAATATTCTAATGATCCGTACAATTTATTTTTAAATAAGCTGAAATCTGTCCCAATATTCGTTTGTTCCACAACTTCCCATTTCAGATCAGCATTTACCGTTCTGTTTATCGAAACTCCATTAATTAAATTTAAATTATCATACAAATAATATCCTGCAACCTGCGTTAAGGAAGAACTTGCCTTTGTAATTTTATTCTGAACTTCCTGATTACCGGTCTGTCCCCAGCTTCCTCTTAGTTTTAATTCATTAACAATACCAGAATCTTTCAGGAAATTTTCATTTGAAACCGTCCAACCTACAGCAACAGAAGGGAAATATCCGTATTTATTGTTGTCTCCGAAACGTGTAGAACCATCTGCTCTTAATGAAGCTGTTAGCAAATATTTTTTATCAAAATTATAATTTACTCTTCCGAAATACGACTGTAATTCATTTTCCTGAGCATAGCCAGCTCCCGGCACAAATGCTGTTCCTGAATATCCAGGATTAATTTCTGGGGAAATTCCTGCTCCCTGTGCTGCAATATCTTTTACCCCAAAATAAGTTCCTGTAGATTTGAATTTTTGATAAGAAAAGCCTCCTAAGACACTGAAATTATGCTTATTTAAATTAAAATCGTAGGTTAAATAATGTTCCAAAAGCACATTATAAGAATCCAGATTTGCCTGAACATAAGTTCCTTTCGGTGTTCTGTCAGTTAGATTGGGGAACATTGTCGTATTTCTTTCCGACATTGTTTTGTCAATACCCAAATTGAATTTATAATTTAATCCGGGTAAAATTCTCAACGTTGCTTCTGTATTCCCCAACACTCTGAATGTATTGGTCTTATCATTATAAACACTCAATAAATACAAAGGATTGTAGTGAGCGTTCATATTGAAATTGGTATAATTTCCATTTTCATCATACACAGAACGCGTAGGATTTGCCATTAAAGCGTGGATAATTAACTGACCGTCAGACCCTGCATTACCACCGTTTGGAATTCCCGTTTCTTTGATGTCACTTGCGGTAAGATTTACTTTAACCTTTAGTCTTTTATTATCAAAGAAAGATTCTTCAGCATTCAAACGGGCTGTCGTTCTTTTAAAACCGCTGTTCAGCACGATACCATCCTGATCCATGTGAGAAAGTGATGCAAAATAACTTCCTGTATCCGTAGCTTTTGAAAATGAAACCGAATGATTAGATGAAACTGCATTTCTGTAGAGCTCATCCTGCCAGTCTGTATTTCCGCCGTGGTCGTACAATTTATTGATTCCTGCCGCTCTGTATTCGTCAGCAGTCATTAAATCTAATTTCTTAATTACAGAAGAAAAACCTAAATAGGTATCATATGTGAACATTGGCTCACCTTTTTTTCCTCTTTTTGTCGTTACCAAAACAACACCATTTGATCCTCTCGCTCCATAAATGGCCGCCGCAGAAGCATCTTTCAACACAGTGATAGATTCGATGTCACTTGTGTTTAAGAAGTTCAATGGGTTTTTTGCCTGAGTATTTCCCAACCCTACGTTCGGGCTTGACGCACTTACCGCATCGTTGCTCAAAGGAACACCATCCACAACAAACAAAGGTGTACTTCCGCTTCGGATGGAACCGATCCCTCTGATCGAAACATTTACCCCTGCTCCCGGTTCACCGCTCGACTGAACGATACGAACGCCGGCGATTTTACCCTGCATCAGATTATCAACAGAGATATTCATTCCTTCTTTGAAATTCTCTGCTTTCAACTGACTAATAGCTCCCGTTAAATCAGATTTTTTCTGAGCTCCGTAACCAACCAAAGTAACCTCCTCAATAGAAGTTGCCGCTTTTTTGGATTGTAACTTAACAGAAACTGAAGTTCCTGTTATTTTTATTTTTTGAATTTCATATCCGTCATAAGAAACAGATAATGTCTGCCCGATATTCGCAGAAATGGTAAAATTTCCTGAAGCATCGGTAGTAGCGGTAACTCCCGTTTCTACAATAGTGACTTTTGCGCCCTCCATTGCAGAGCCCTCCTGATCTGTTACATTTCCGGTGATCGTTTCATTCACCTTTGAGTAGACAGAATAGTTTGCCGAAAATTCTTCTGCATGAGCCTGATTTGCCACAAGGAAAATCAGTGCAATCGGAATTAGTTTTTTAAACTTAAAAAAATTAATTTTGTGGTACATATCATTAAGTAAGTAATTACACAACGTTACATTGCTTAATAAAAAGCCGCTGTTGTTCCCGCAACAGTGGTTTTCATTTCTGCCCGTCGTTAGTTTTTATTTCGGCATACAAAGTAAAAACGTTTAACCTAAAATCATTTTAACATAATATTATCTTAAAATCAATTCTACATCAATATCTGTTTTGGGGGATTAAAATAGGATTCATTATCAAACACTTAAAAAATGATGAAATTATTCATTTACATATTCGTAAAGAAGACTTAACATAATATGTAAATCTGTTTAAGGAAAGACTTGCTATTTTCGCCGATACAAAATTTGAATTCATGAAAAAGGCAGTTTTTTTAGGTTTATATTTATCTTCTCTGAATCTTGTTTGGGCGCAGTCTCAGAATCTTAATGATTTAAAGATCAATGAAATTCAGGTAATTGGTTCGCATAATTCATATAAAAAAGCGATTCTTCCGGAGGTTTACAGTTATTTATCGAAAAAAGACTCTCTGAATTTTCTTCCGAGAATTCAATATGAACACATTCCGATTCCCCAGCAGTTGGATTTAGGACTGAGAAATCTTGAAATTGATGTATATGCTGACAGCAAAGGCGGAAAATATGCCCATCCGAAAATTTTGGATCTGGTAAAAACGACACAACCTTTCGATCCTGAGGGGAAAATGAAAAAGCCGGGTTACAAAATGATCCACATTACGGATATTGATTATCAAACTTGGTACTATACGTTGGAAGATTGTCTGAAAGATCTGAAAAAATGGTCTGATGCAAACCCCAACCACGATCCTATTTTTATCACACTTGAGCCCAAAGACGGAAACGCTAATCGATTCGGAACAGAACCGGAGCATTATACCGAAAAACTTTTTGATGATCTGGATAATGAGTTAAAAAAATACTTAGGCAAAAATAAAATTATAACACCTGATGATATTCGTGGCTCATACAAAACTTTGAATGAAGCTGTTTTGCATAAAAACTGGCCAACAGTGAAAGACGCCAAGGGAAAATTTCTTTTTGTATTGGATAATAACAGTGAAAACCGAGATTTGTATATGAAAGATCATCCGTCTTTGAAAGGAAGGATGGTTTTCACCAACTCCGCTCCCGGAACGCCTGAATCTGCAGTTCTATTCATGAATGATCCAAGCCCGAAGATTGCCGAATTGGTAAAACAGGGTTATATTATCCGAACAAGAGCCGATGCCGATACAATGGAAGCAAGGAAAGAAGATTATTCAAGATTTGAAAAGGCAAAAGAAAGCGGTGCGCAAATTATCACAACAGATTATTATCAGCCAAGCAAGCTTTTTAAATCAAAATATACCGTTAGTTTTGAGAACAATACGTACGAAAGGAGAAATCCTCTGAACGGAAAATAAAACATTTTTTACTATTAGATTTCAAATGAAAGACTGCCTGATTTTCGGGTGGTCTTTTGTTTTGTTTGCATTTTTTTATTTCTATAGAAATGCACAATCTGTGAAAAAATTACAGTCTCTTTATCGACTGTGTTTTTAAGTCTATTTCGAAATGATCTGCCGGATCTGCGGTTGATAATAATGAAAGAATTTTAAAGACAGATTTTAATTGTATGATAAATGAATCTTGGGATGTGCTATTTTCAAAAAGTTGTTCTAATGTCTGATATTGCTGTAATCTTTCTTTCGGAATATCTTTTTTTGCCAACTCATCAGCAGATTGAAATTTATATAAATCTAAAAGTAAATCTTCAAAATTCCAGTTTTTAAAGGCTTTAAAATTAACTCCAGCTTGCTTTAATTGATTTTTATTCTGAATTAATAATAACAAATCCTCCCCATTTAATTTTCCGGCTTTTTCAACGAAATCTATCGGCCAATCGTCAGGAATCATTCTCAAACGAACCAATTCTTTCAGATGAAACAACATAAAATCATGATACGATTTCGATTGTAAAATATCTTTATTCCAAAGAATTTTGTTGTTGTCTTTTTTCAAAGCTTCATATTCCTTTTTATATAGTGGAAATAATTCATCGAAATTCGGAACATCATTTAAAATTTCCGTCTGCACTTCCATTTTATCGGGAGAGTTTATTGTTAAAATTTTATATGCCGGAAGATAAGCCGCTAAGGAAGGAACCAGAACATTCACTAACATTTTGTCTCCAATCTTTCTAATTCCTGTATCGTTAATATGCATATGTCCCGCAAAATGAATCTGCAAACCCGCATCAGCAAAAGATTTTGCCACTTCTTCATCGGGTACACGTTCTAACTGCCATTTTTTTTCACCTAATAATTTTTTTATTTCATCTGTAGCACCATCACTAAAATCGATCATTGGATAATGCGTAAATGCGACAACCGTTTTTCCGTTAGTTTTTGCTTCCTGCATCATTTTTTTCACCCAGTCGATCAGATGTTTTTTATTTGTCAGGACATTATTGTAACCGATACTTGCGCCTTTATAATTTGAAGGATTATTTGGATTTTCATGTATATTTTTCGGAATGTAGGTGTTTCCGTCGATGGCGATCATCCAAATTCCTTTTATGGGTTCAACGACATAACTTAAATCCGGGACAGAAAACCCTTTGGAAACTTCATACATTCTTTTAGAATAATCTGCATTCTGTAAAGCTGTTTCGTAAGAATAGCCAACAAAAGAACCTGAATCGAAAGGCGTACTCCAAAATAAATTTTCCTTTTTCGGATAAAAACCGAAGTCTTTTAATTCGTGTAGAATTTCCAGATAACCTGATTCTGCGATGTCTTTTGTGATGATTTTGTGGGTAGTTTTTCCGATATTTTCTTTGCTGTAAATTCCCAATGGGCTTCCATCTTCACCCAGAAAATCATCTTTTCCGGCATCCTGATAAAACGGACCAACCGGATCGTGATTTCCTGTTGTGATATAAAAATTGATTCCGTATTTACTATGATATTGTTCTAAAATGTTGTGTAATCCACGAATGTTGTAGGCTTGTCCGTCATCCGAAAAATCTCCGGGCATGGCTACAATTTTAATTCCTTTTGCTGCAATATCATCCAATGCTTTTAAGAAAGCAAAATAATTTTCATTAAAAATTCGGGTGGAATGCAATTGAGAATCCATCGTTCTCAAAATGGTTGGTTTCCCGGTTTTAGGATTGATAATTCCTTTATAATCGTTATCTGAAAAACTTCCGTACAGATCCTGAAAATGCACATCCGAAATAAAAGCAATCTGCACAGGCTTCCGCTGAGCCGAAAACAACGAAAAAGCAAACAGTAAAAAAGAAAATATTCCTTTATTCATCTTAAAATAAACGAAATTAAAGGAATATTGTGTGAATTGTTTTAACTGAATTTTAAATAATTGTGAAAGAAATTTATTCTTCTACTATTAGCGAGTCCGCATTTTGCTCTCCATGAAGTTCAATCATATGAGTAGTTGCTTCTTTTAATGTTTTTCCATTTTCCGGATTAATTCCGAAGCTTGTAAAAAAGTCAACATCATTATTACTTTTATCATACCAAACTTTCCCCAAAGCATTATTAACATTAAGTGTATCAGGTCTTGTGATACGTTTAAGATATTTGAAATTATATTTATTCATTGGAACAACTTCTAATTGTGGACCAAGATAACTACTATCTGTTGCAATATATCTATCTCCATCCCAATACATATAGCTTTTCTCAGTATCTTGAATCGTTTTCATTAATCCAAACGAACTTCTTTTACTTTTATCCATAGGATTCGAAAAAACAACGCCTCCAGTAACAAGTAGAGCAATAAAAGCAAATTCCAATACACCTAATCCGTTTTTCTTCATGAAATCATGAACATTAAAGTTAGGATTATTCGTTATTTTAATGATAATATTAAAAATCTTTTCGGGTACAGATACTTCCTCCCCGTCTAAAAGAAATTTGACCGAAGTAGAGCTTCCCCCTTCCCCTTCAATCTTTTTTTCATAAGTACAATTAAAATTTCTAAAATCATCATATCCAATGTATTGACTCAATTTATCAAGCTTATAGGGATCAATATTAACATCACTATTATTTTCTATAAAAGCCTCATAATATCTTATAAGAGTTTTTTCCGAAATTTTAAAGTCATGATTATCTTCAAGTCTTCCCCAAAGATAAAAAGCTAAACCACTTTTTGTGTCTTTTTGTGATTCTCTTTTAGCTTGTTCGAATACCTCATGAATTAGTAGTTTTCTTTTGGACATAATTAGTTTTTAAGAGCATTACAAAATACTGGATTTTATACCGTGTCGCATTACGGGTTTCCGTAAAGAATTCCTGTCCATTTTCTGTCTATCGATGTCCATGTTTTGTCTAACACCTGCGTCACTTCTTGTCGCATCTTTGCTTCAGAAAATCAGTGATAAACAAAACATTACAAAAACAAATTTACAAAACTGATTTCAAAAATCGCCAGATAAAACGGAAGAAAACTCCGGGTTGGGAAGCAGATGTTTCTCTTCCGTTTTTGAAGGTTTACTTCCCAAAAAATTTAAGAAGCGCTTCGAAAATTTTCAAACGTGTACAGCTCGGGATAAATATTCTGAGAGGAAGAAAAATAATCTCAATTTTTAAATTTTTTAAACAATGTTAAACTTAATATTGATGCTATTCGGACTAGCATTTGGACATAATAATGCAAATACATCATCATGTAATCACGATAATAACGGACAGGTAACCACTCAATTGACAAATCCAGGTGGTGGTACTGATCCAGGAACGGGAGGACCAGGTGGAGGTGGCGGTACAACAGGAGATACAGGACAACTACCTCCTCCTTTTACAAATCCTTAATAGTTTTCAAGGGCAGATTTAATGATCTGTCCTTTTTTATTATTACTTTGCAAAAAACTAATACAATGAAAAAGGTAATATTTTTACTAATCTTAATATCTTTCATATCTTGTTCAAGAAAAGATAACACACCACAAGACAGCACCGCAAAAAATATTTATCATAAAAAAGGTGAAAAGTTCCGAGAATCTAAAGTTCTTGATTCCGCATTTTATTACTATTATCTAGCCAAAGAAAATTACATTAAAAACAATGATTCTGTGAAAGCCGCAGAATCATTAATTAACATGGCTTTTATACAAAATACAAAAGGAGATTTTTATGGTAGTATTGAAACATCTTTTATTGCAAACAAATTTTTAAATGATGAAAAAAATTCAATAGTTAGAAAAGACTTAGCTACAAGCTATAACAATATGGGTATTGCATCTGGTTTTTTATATAATCATAATGATGCCATTCAATTTTATAAAAAAGCAGCTGAGTTTACCTTAGATAAGGAACATACTTTCATTTGTTTTAATAATATTGCGGATGCTTATCTACATAAAAAGGATACTGTACTTGCGAGAAAATACTTAAACTTAGCTATTAAAACTAAAAATAGTAAAAACTATGCTCGTGTTATAAATAATTTAGGAAAGCTGAAATTACTCCAAAATCCAAATAATAATCCCCTTCATGAATTTTACAAAGCTTTGAGAATTAGATTTGATTCAAGAGATATAGAAGGACTAAATTCAAGTTATTCAACTTTGTCTGACTATTTTAAAGATAGAGATAAAAACAAATCATTATCATTTGCAAAAAAAATGTTAGAAACTGCAACAGTGCTTGAAAATCCGGAAGATCAAATGCAGGCATTACAAAAACTTATTGAGTTAGATCCTACCCGTTATTTAAATTATTTTAAAAAATTCCAATCTCTTAATGATAGTCTTATTCTTTCTAGAGGAAAAGCAAAAAATCAATTCGCTGTAATAAGATATGATGTAGACAAAAAAAATGTTGAAAATCAAGACTTAAAACTTCGTGATACTGAAAATAAAATTAATATTTTATATCGAAATATTATTTTAAGTATTCTAATATTTTTACTAATCGCAGGTTTCTTCTACTATAGAAAAAGAAAAAAGCACCTTCAACAAGAAAAAGAACTCGAAGTAAAAAACACCCAACTCAAAATGTCTAAAAAAGTACATGACGTGGTCGCCAACGGTATTTATCAGGTGATGACAAAGATTGAAAATCAGGAACATTTTGACAGAGACAAAGCACTCGACGAACTGGAATTTGTATACGAAAAATCAAGGGATATTTCTTATGATAAAATTGACGGTAATCATGAAGAAAAAGATTTTGACGAGAAAATATCTGAACTCATCGGTTCTTTTAAAAACGAAACAGTAAATACTTATGTAGCCGGAAATGAAAAAGATGTATGGAAAAATGTAAGTCAGCCGACTCAGGATGAGGTCTATCAAATTATCCGGGAATTACTGGTAAATATGAAGAAACACAGTGAGGCAGAGCGAGTTGTTTTTAAATTTGAAAGAATTCATGATACTGTTCAGATTCAGTATACAGATAACGGAATCGGGATTTCCGGAGACCTAATTTACAAGAATGGTCTATCTTCTACGGTTTCCCGTATAGAAAGTATTCACGGAGAAATTATTTTTGACACCAAAATAGAAAAAGGACTGAAAATTAATATCTCATTTCCCGTTTCTTAAAATCTTAAAAGTATGTTCAAAAAAATTTTAATAGCCGAAGACCACGAAATGGGCAGTTTGTCCGTTCAGAAAACATTAGAAGACCTCAACATTCCAAATGTTGATTATGTGTATTATTGTGATGACGCTTTAGCCAAAGTGCAGAAATCAATTCGTGAAAACAACCCTTATGATCTTCTAATTACCGATCTTTCTTTTGAAGAAGACCATCGTACGCAAAATATTAAAAGCGGACAGGAACTCATCAAGGAGATAAAAGAAATACAGCCTGCTCTAAAGGTGATTGTTTTTTCGGGACAACATAAAACCGGAATTATAGATACACTTTTCAATGACTACAAAATCAATGGTTATGTACGCAAAGCCAGAAATGATTCTAAAGAGTTGAAAAAATCAATCGCTTCAGTTTATATCAATGAAAATTATTTGTCGTTTGATCTTAAGCAGGATATGAAAAAATTCAATAGTTATGATTTTTCGGCTTATGATATTACAGTAGTTACCCTTCTTTCCAAAGGAGTTTTACAGAAAAACATTCCTGATCATCTTTTGGAAAAAGGTATAAAATACAGCTTAAGCAGTGTCGAAAAGAAATTAAACAGCTTAAAAGAAGATCTTGAAGTCACCAGCAATGAGCAATTGGTCGCCTTCTGTAAAGATATTGGGATTATTTAAAATAAGTTTCTCCAAATATATTTAGCACAAACCTTTCAAAAAATTGAAAGGTTTTTTGCTTTTACGGATTCCCGTAAGGCAATGAAATTTAATGCTCATATTTTTGGATCATCAAACAATAAACAATTTATGTTATGAAAAAAGAATATTACATTAATAAGAATCAACAATCCAATGGAGACTACGAGGTTCATGAAAGTTTATGTCAATTTTTACCATTGCTTGAAAATAGAATTTATTTAGGCAGTTTCTATTCTTGTCAGGAAGCAGTAAATGAAGCTAAAAGACTTTATCCTCAACAAGGAATTCACATCAACGGATGTTATTATTGTTCAAATGCGTGTCACACAAGCTAAAAATATCAATTATGGGAAAATTTACTATCACTCAAAGAAAAAATGATGAATACCAATTCAATCTAAAAGCCGGAAACGGAGAAATTATTTTAACCAGCGAAGGCTATGTTCAAAAAGCATCTTGTCACAAAGGAATAGAATCTGTGAGAGTCAATTCTCATGATGATTCCAGATATGACAGAAGAGTTGCGGTGAATGACAAAGATTATTTTGTCTTAAAAGCAAGAAACGGAGAAATTATTGGTAAAAGCCAATATTACAGTTCAAAATCAGGGATGGAAAATGGTATTGCTTCGGTGAAATCTAATGCGCCTACGGCAGAAATCGTTGACGAAACGCTAAAAAACTAAATCATGGATCTTAAAATTAAACTTGAGCAACTCCATCAAAGAGTCGTTGGATTAAAAGAACAAATCGGAACGGAAGAAGCGACAAAAAATGCTTTTGTCATGCCTTTCATACAAATTTTGGGGTATGATATTTTCAATCCGACGGAAGTTGTTCCGGAGCATGTTTGCGATATTGGAACAAAAAAAGGTGAAAAGGTAGATTATGTGATTAGACATAATGACGAACCCATTTTCATTATCGAATGTAAGCACTGGAAAGAAAGTGCGGATGCTCACAATTCGCAACTTCACAGATATTATCATGTTTCCAAGACAAGATTCGGCGTTTTGACCAATGGAATAGTTTATAATTTCTATACCGATCTTGAAAAGCCAAATATCATGGATGAAAAACCTTTTTTCACGATTAATATTGAAGATTTAAAGGACAGCTCCATAAAAATTCTGGAAAGTTTCACCAAGAAAGATTATAATCTTGAAAGTATTCTGGATTCCGCCGAAGCTTTAAAGTACATCAAAGCCATCAGAAAAGAATTCGAAAAAGAAATTGAAAATCCTTCTGATGAACTCGTAAAACTTCTAGTAAACCGATTTTTTGAAAAGCCTTTAACGGCAAACAGAATGGTTTCTTTTAAGGAATATGCCAAAAAAGCACTCACAACTTCTATCAACGAATCTATTAGTTTCAGATTAAAATCGGCACTAAGCATTAATGAAAGAATTGAAAAACAAGAAGATGAGCTAAAAACAGCCCAACCTATTGATGAAAATAACGATTCTAAAATTGTAACAACTGAAGAGGAACTGGAAGGATTTCAAATTGTAAAAGCCATTTTGAGAGAGAAAATTCCTTCCTCAAGAATTGCTTATCGGGATACTTTGTCCTATTTCGGGATTTTGCTGGATGACAACAATAGAAAACCGCTTTGCAGATTGCATTTCAATACTGCCAATAAATATCTGGAAACATTCCATAACGGAAAAGATGCCGGAGAAAAAATGTTATTAAATACTCTCGATGAGATTTATAATTACAGAAACCAGCTTCATCAAACTTTAGAAAATTATTCATAAAAACTAATAACATGAATCAAAACGAAACCACGTTCTACCAAAATGGATCTGTCACGGTAACACAATCAAGATTTGTAACTTATTCAAAAACCTATGCCATGAGAAATATTTCTTCAGTTCATATTTTTGAAATTGAAAAAAATAGAGTTGCACCAATAATCATGATTCTAATAGCAGTACCTTTCTTATTTGGATATTCTTTTTGGATAGGATTAATCATTATAGCACTGGGAATTTTGTGGCTGGTTTCCATTAAAAATGAATATGCCGTAAGAATTAGCACTAATGCTGGAGAAGCAAACAGCATCGTTTCAAAAGATCGAAAATATATTTCTGAAATTGTAAATGCGTTAAATGACGCAATTATTCATCGAGGATAAAATTTTAAAATAAATTACCATGAAAAAATTAATTTTCTCAAGCTTATTAGGATTAGGCTTATTATTACCTGCAAGCTTTTCTGCAGCAGAAAACAACACAACATCAACGACCGAACTTTTTGCCAAAAAATCCAAAAAACAAAAAAGCAAAAGAAGTAAAAAATCTAAAAGCAGAAAAGCATCTACACAAAGTAGCAAAAGTTGTACTTATAATGGCTATCCATTAAATGTTGGTCCAAGAGGAGGATGCTATTATTATTCAGGGAGCAGCAAAGAATATGTAGACAGATCATATTGCTCAAAATGTAAATAATCATCCCGTTTTTCCAAAATAAACTAATAACCATGAAACTTTTCCTCACCTTCTGTGCGTTATGTTGTTTCATTGGTATTTTCAGGCTTCCTATAGAATATTATACCTTTCTCAGAACCATTGTTTCCCTCGGGGCATTAATTGTTTTGTACAATTTTTTAAGCTTTAAACAATATTATTTCAGTATAATTTTTCTTGCTGTTCTTATTCTTTTCAATCCCGTTTTCCCTATTTATTTATATCAAAAAAGTTTATGGATTCCGATTGATACCGTAACGGGAATTTTATTTCTGTTGGTGAATTTTGCCGACAAGCTGGAACAGAAAAAGGAAGAAGAAATTGCCGAAGAAACTTCAGAGCCAATCAAACATATAAGAGCTCCTTCACGGGACAGAATTATTAACCCTAAAAAACCAAAAGAAGACTAAAATCACTATGGAAAATCCTCAAATAACAGAAAATCTTAAAGCTCACTTTTTAAGGTTGTACCAAATGGCAATTTGTGATGATGATTTCAGTGCTTTAGAACTGAAAATGCTGTACAAATGTGCTGAAGAAAGAGGTATTTCATCTAAAAATCTTGACGAAATCCTTCTGAATCCCATCAATTTTAAATCTTTAGTTCCAAAAACTATTGAAGAGAAAGTAGATTATCTGTATGATCTTACGGTAATGATCTGGGCAGACGGAATTGTGTCTCCAAACGAATATTCTGCCATGCAGAAATATGTGCTGATGTTCGGTTTTTTGGAAGAAAACGTAACCGCCATTGTAGATTATCTTATCGAAGCCGTGCAAATCGGAAAGAACAAGACCGACATTTTATATGAACTAAAAAACTAACTGATCATGAATACTACGAGTATAAAAAACTTATTTAAATTAAAATCAATTCCGATTGAGCCTCCTAAAGAAGAAATTCCTCAAGCGGAAACAGATTCCAATACAGAATCTGCCGAAGAAAGCAGAAAAAGAACCTATCACGAATCCGGATACAGGGATAGCTCGCGAACCAGCGGAAACCACTCTACCCTATCAATTTGCCTGGATGCCGTTTACTCAAAATTCCAGAACGAAGAAAAAGAAATGGTGGAGAAACAGCAGAAACTGAAAGAATCTTACGTCAACGAGCAGAAAAATAAGGAAACCGAAATCAAAGCTCTTACTGTTTCTCAGGAAACTAAAGAAGAACAGTTAAAAAATAAAAACACCGAGGTAGAAGATCATCAAAATACCATTGAAATTTTAAAAGCTGAAGTTCTCGATCTGCCAAGAAATCCCGAAAAATACAATGTAAAAGCTACGAAAGGAGCATCCACCAAATTCTGGATTGGCGCCATACTTTTACTTCCCATCACTCTGTATCTGCTTACTTTCTATATTTCAACTTCTTATTCTGCTTTTTTCAAAAGTTTTGATGCAAGAAGCACCTTAATTCAAAGTGTTTTCGATGCACAAGCACTTAGCAAAGCTTGGAATGACGGTGCCATTGAGGCGGCATTTGTTACTTTAATTCCGTTTGTATTTCTTGGATTGGGATTTCTGATTCATATGTTTGGAGAAAATAAAACCAAAGCCAATTACATTAAACTCGGGTTATTGTTTGTTGTGACTTTCATTTTTGATGCCATTTTAGCATATGAAATTGAGTCGAAATTATATGAATTAAACAAAACTTTCGATTCTCCACTTTTTGATCTTAAAATCGCTTTTACTAAAAATCAATTTTGGGGAATTATTTTCGCCGGATTTATTGTCTACATTATCTGGGGATTGGTTTTTGACTTTGTGATGAAAGAACATCGGGAAAAAGACAAGATCAAAAGCGAGCAGGAAATTAAACGAAAAAACATCATTTTTCTCACTGATAAAATAGAAGCCGTAAAAAAAGAAATTGAAGAAATTACTGCTAACATAGGGACTACAAAAGAATTAATCATCAAAACTCGTGGCAGAATAGAAGAACTTCAGAATATTATTGATGGGGTAATTATTCCGACCAAAGATTACAAATTGTATGCTTCTGAATATGTTCAGGGTTGGGTAACGTTTATCGGCGAAAAAATAGCCGTTTCAAAGACAGAAAAACAAACCATGATAGACGACTGTATTTCCACCTACAGTACCAATCTGGAATTAGTCGGAGCCAATTCTGACAATCAAAACCTCGTTTATTTATCATCTTTATAAATCACAAATTATGAAAAAAATATTCTTTTTATTAATGATTATTTCTTTGGTCTCATGTTGTAAAAAAGAGACAGAAAAAACAGATGATAATGAAAAAGATTCAGTTATTGCTGATCCAAACAACATCAACGTCAGTATTTTAATTGATTTATCCGACAGAATTGATCCTTCTGCCAATCCGAATCCTACAATGGAGTATTTCCAACGAGATACGGAATACATTAAAGCGATTGAAAAAGGATTTCTCAATCATATTAAATCAAAAAAAATCATTACTTACGACGATCAAATGCAGGTGTTCTTCAATCCGGAACCTTTAGACCCGAAAATGAACGAGTTTACCAAAGAATTGAAGGTTTCTTTTGATAAAAATACCGAAAGAAATTATTTTGAAGCCGTTGATAAAAAATATTCTGAATTGCCTTTAAATATTTATCAGTCAGCCATTCATGACGGAAATTATGTTGGATCAGATATTTGGGAATTTTTCAAGAATAAAGTAAAAGACTATTGCATTAAAGATGATCGTAGAAATATTCTTTTCATTCTGACTGACGGATATATGTACCACGACAACACCAAGTTTACCGAAGAAAATAAGACTTCTTACTTAACTTCAAAATTGATTAAAGCCAATAATCTCATCACCTCAAATTTTAAAAATACAATTGAGAAAAATAAATTCGGATTCGTGAAAGCCAATGATAACCTGAGTAATCTTGAAGTTATTGTACTGGGAATCAATCCAGAAAAGGGAAATCCGTTTGAAGAAGGCGTCATTAAAGAATACTGGGAAAACTGGTTTAAAGAAATGAAAATTAAAAACTATCAGATAAAATCTGCCGATCTTCCTTCCAATATCGAACCGATTATTCTAAAAGCCATTTCAAACAAAAACTAACGACGATTTTCTATATTTAACCAAAAAAGCGAAGAATAATTTCCTCGCTTTTCTTTATTTTCTCAACATTTCCGTATGCGGAATGTTGTCTTCTAAATATTTTTTCCCGGTATCTACAAAACCAAAATCTCCATAGAATTTTAATAAATAATCCTGCGCAGAAATCCTTACATCAGTAGTATGGAAACGGTTTTCGATGGTTTCAACAGCATACTGAATTAATTGTTTTCCTAAGCTTTTTCCTCTCCCTTTTTCTGTTGTTAAAACTCTTCCTATCGAAGTTTCATCGTATTTAATTCCTTTGTCAAAAATTCGACAATATGCCAGAATATCACCGTTATCTTCCGCCCAGATATGAATGGCTTTCTGGTCATAATTATCCAGATCTGGATAAGGACAATTCTGCTCGATCACAAAAACATCGATTCTTGCTTTTAAAACCGCATATAATTCAGGAACGGTAAACTCATTGAAAGTTTTAATCTTCCAAATAATATTACTCATTAAAATTCACGCTGTTATTGGTTAAGAACTCGTTGGTTTTCTGAATGAAATTCAGGATTTCGTCGCCCCCAGTTTTCTTTTCAGCAGAAGTCACATATAGCTCTGGCAGATCTTCCCATGTTTTGTGAAGTTCGGCCTTATAATCTTCTACATTTTTAATGGCAATATTCGGTTTAAGCTTGTCTACTTTCGTAAAAACAATTGAAAACGGAACTCCGCTTTCTCCACACCATTGGATAAATTCCAGATCAATTTGCTGCGGTTTGTGTCTTGAATCTACCAAAACAAAAAGATTGACTAAATTTTTTCTGTTTAAAATATAATTGGTAATCAGTTTTTCAAAATCCTTTCTGATTGATTTCGATACTTTTGCATAGCCATATCCAGGTAAATCTGTCAAATACCAGCTTTCGTTAACTAAAAAATGGTTAATAAGCTGAGTTTTCCCTGGAGTTCCCGAAGTTTTAGCCAAATCTTTATGATTCATCATTGCATTAATCAATGATGATTTTCCAACATTAGACCTTCCGATAAAAGCATATTCTGCTCTGTCAGGTTCCGGACACTCCTGCCATTTTCCGCTGCTTTTTACAAATGTTGCTGTTTTAATAACCATTTTTTAGAATCTTTTTTAGAAAAATAAACCATCAAGAAAAGCTCTTAATGGTCATTTATATTGTATTTTAAACTTTATCTTTTACCCAGTTGTAGAGAATTTCGTTGAATTCATCTGGTTTTTCCATCATCGCTGCGTGGCCGCATTTATCAATCCAGAAAAGTTCCGAATTCGGGATAAATTTGTGCATATCTTCCGCAACTTCCGGTGGTGTTACATTATCCTGTTTTCCCCAAATCAAACACGTTGGTGTTAAAATTTTAGGAAGATCATGGAGCATATTGTGTTTGATGGCGCTTCTAGCCAGCATTACGGTTTTTATTCCCTTCATCCTGTCATTCACCACGCTGAAAACTTCGTCTACCAATTCTTCAGTAGCAATCGCCGGATCATAAAAAACATCTTCTGTCTTCTTTCTTATATAAGAACGGTCATTTTTTCTAGGAAAACTGTCTCCGAAAGTTCTTTCATACAAACCGGAGCTTCCCGTAAGCACCAAATTTTTAACTAAATCAGGTCTTGCCAGCGTTAAAATTAACCCGACATGTCCCCCCAATGAGTTTCCTACAATAGTTACCGGTTCTGAAGTCTGACCTTCTATAAACTTAATAATATATTTTGCGATTGTGGTAAGATTGGTATTGAGTACCGGCAAATCGTAAATCGGCAACTGAGGAACATATACTTTAAATCCTCTTTGCGAAAAAAAATCTACCATCTTATTGAAATTACTCAAACCACCCATTAACCCGTGCAAAAGCACCAGTGGATGTCCTTCTCCCGCCTCAACAAAAGTATATTTCTTTTCTTTTTTTGTACTAAATATCATAAAATGCCTTAATAAAGCCTTGCAAAAATACAAATTAAACCTCAAAAATATTTTGATATGCCTAATTTAAAGTAAAAATAATATAATAACCATCTTTTTAACTTCTTTTTTGAAAATCTCTTTATTATGGCTTAAATAATACCTTTCTCAAACTACAACATATCAAACACTTATACCCTTAAACCTAAATCTTTAATAAAACTTATTAACATTAAGTCAAAAAGTGGGAAAAAGTGGGAGATATTGGAAATTATTATATAAATTTGTCCCAAATGAGGAGTTTCATTGGAACATATGAGTGTAAAATTGACGACAAAGGCCGACTAAAAGTTCCTTCATCTTTAATAAAACAGATGGAAGACTTCGACGACAAGGCGTTTGTAGTCAAAAGATCCGTGTTCCAATGTTGTCTGGAAGTTTATCCTATGAACGCATGGGATAAGGTGATGGGCAAGATTAATAAACTGAACAGATTCATAAAAAAGAATGCTGATTTCATTAGAATGTTTACGGCAGGAGTAAAAACTGTAGAATTGGATAATGCAGGAAGATTGCAGATTTCAAAAGATCTGACACATTTCGCAAATCTTCAAAAAGATATTGTGATTACAAGTGCAGGAGAATTATTTGAAATTTGGGATAAAGAAGCGTATGAGAAAGTAATTTCTACCAATGAAATTGATTTTGCCAGCCTTGCCGAAGACGTCATGGGAGCTTTCGATGAAGAATAACCACGCTGATTATTAGAAAAAGGCGTAAAAAAACACAACGTAAAATGTATCATAATCCTGTTTTGCTGAAGCAAAGTGTTGATGATTTGGTGACGAATCCGGACGGAACATATGTAGACTGTACTTTTGGCGGCGGCGGTCATTCAAGAGAGATATTGAGCAGACTTTCCGACAAAGGAAGATTGTTCAGTTTTGATCAGGACTTAGATGCTCTTAAAAATACAATTGATGACTCAAGATTTACATTAATTAATCAGAATTTCAGATTTCTGGAAAACTCTTTATTGATGTATGGGGTTCCGAAAGTTGACGGAGTTTTAGCAGATTTAGGCGTTTCTTCTCACCAGTTCGATGAAGCAGACAGGGGTTTCTCTACCAGAAGTAATGCTCCTTTGGACATGAGAATGAATGTAATGCAGGGTCTGGACGCCAAAAGAGTAATCAATGATTATGAAGAAGATCAGCTGGCAGATATTTTTTATTATTACGGTGAACTGAGAGAAGCAAGAAAACTGGCTAGAGATATTGTTCATCACAGAAAAACCAAAACCATCAATACTACTGAAGATCTGAAAAAATTATTCAGCTATCTTCCGCCGCATAAAGTGAATAAATTTTACGCTCAATTATTTCAGGCAATAAGAATTGAAGTAAACCAGGAACTGGAAGTTTTAAAAGAAATGCTGGTTCAGGCTTACAATGTTTTGAAGCCGGAAGGAAGATTGGTCGTAATTTCTTACCATTCTTTAGAAGACAGACTGGTAAAAAGATTTTTGAAAAACGGAATGTTTGAAGGAGAACCCCAAAGAGACATTTACGGAAATTATGAAAAAGCATTCGAATTGGTAAAGAGTAAAGCAATTATCCCAGACGATAAGGAAATCGAAGAAAACTCAAGAGCCAGAAGTGCTAAAATGAGAACGGGAATTAAAGTGGGATAATTCTCACATCTAAATTCCCCTCCTTTGGAGGGGTGGCGAAAATTCGAAAGAATTTTTGACGGGGTGGTTAAACAAACAATAATTAATAAAATCAGACAAAGTCTGTGGCAAAAAGAGCAACAACAAATCGTCCTCAGAAGAGATTAACTTTTATAGATATTATAAAAGGGAATTTCCTGAACCGTGATGAAATAAAAGTACACTACAAGTACTTTTTGCTGTTGTTTGTCTTGATGATGGCAATGATTTATACGAATCATCTCGTCAACAAGAAAATTAAAATTGTTAATGCTTTAAAAGAAGAAACAGAAGAATATAAATCACGAAATGCTTACGCCCAAAGTAAGCTGATTAAAGTAAAAATGGAATCGCAATTGGGGAAAGAGGTAGCCCGGGACTCTTTAATGACTCTGGAAAGCCATCCTCATAAACTGCTCATAAAAATAGACAGAACAGATGCAAAAGCCAAGTGAATACGATAACAAACGTAGAAATACGTTAAGATGGGGCTACCTCTTCGCAGTGGTGGCTTTGTGCGTGTTTGTAATGTTCCTGGCGAGAATTGTAATTCTTCAGAATACGAATGTTCAGGAGATCAAAGATGATTACATCAACAACAATTATCGAACAGCCACTTTGAAAGCCGCGCGTGGAAATTTATTTGCTTCCGACGGATCTATTCTGGCAACTACGGTGATGCGTTATGATATCTATCTTGATTTTAAAACCATGAAAGATACGGTCTACACCAATAATATTGGTCCGTTGACAGATTCTTTAAGCAAAATGTTCGGGAAATCAAAAATTGAATTCAGAAAAAGATTCGACGAACAGAGAAAAAAGAAAAACCAGTATTTTACATTGGTGAAAGGTCTGGATTTCGATCAGTACGACAGAATCAGAAAGTTTCCGATTTTTAAAAGAGGCAAAAACAAAGGCGGCTTCATTGTAGACAGAAATTACAAAAGAGAACTGGCAACTTCAGAAATCGGAGCCGGAACAATCGGGATGGACGAAGGTGAAGTAAAAGCTGGTTTAGAAGGAGCTTTTTCAAAATATCTAAAAGGAACCGACGGGAAAAGATTCGAACAAAGAATCAATTCATCCCAATGGAAACCTATCGATTTCTGGAAAGTTCAGGAACCTGTTGACGGCGAAGATGTTTACACAACGTTAGATCTGAGAATTCAAGATATTGCGCATTCTGCTCTTCAAAAACAACTCATCAATTTCGAAGCAAAACACGGAACTGTTGTGGTGATGGAAGTTGGAACCGGAAAAGTTCGTGCTCTGGTTAATTTAAGAAGAAATGAAGAAGGAGATTATGTTGATTCTTACAATTATGCTTTAAAAGATAACATCGAGCCGGGCTCTACTTTTAAAACGATTTCATTATTAGCAGCGATGGACGATGGTTTTATTGATGAAAACACAACGGTAGATGTCGGAAATGGAGTTTGGGTTTATGCGAAACAGAGAATTTCAGACGGTCACGGTGGCGGAGTTTACGACATCAGTGATGTTTTGGCAAAATCCAGCAACGTAGGTTCGGCAAAATTAATCACAAAATATTACGCTGATAAACCTCAGATTTTCCTTGATCATTTAAGACGTTGGAAATTGTTTGACAAAATGGATATCGAACTTCCGGGGATTACAAAACCAAGAATCGTAACTCCGGAAAGTAAAAGATGGAATGCCGCAACATTAGCATCCATCGCCTACGGATATTCATCGAACATTAATTTATTACAATTAGCAACTTTCTATAACGGAGTTGCTAATGGTGGCAAAATGCTGAAACCTCTTTTCATCGATAAAATCATGAAAGACGGAAAAATCATGTACAATGCAAAACCGGAAGTAATTGTTGAAAAAATGGCTTCTGAAAAGGCAATCAAAATGATGACAAGCGCTTTGACAAAGGCCGTGGAAAAAGGAACAGGGAAAAGTATTTTCACACCCAATTTAAAAATGGCAGGAAAAACCGGAACGGCAAGATTTGAATATTGGCTGCCTGGTCCGATGAAATACAGAGCTTCGTTTGCGGGGTTTTATCCGGCTGATAATCCGAAATATACGTGTTATGTGATGATCAGCGAACCGAATACAGCAAAAGGATTTTACGGAGGAACCGTTTCAGCACCGGTTTTTAAAGAAATTGCAGGAAAAACATTCTTAAAAACTCCACAAAATATTGAAAAAGAAATGCTTGTCGACAGAAAGGTTAACTTAAATAAAATGGTTGAGCCTAATGTAAAAGTAGCTGTAAATAATAAAAAAATGCCAAGCGTAGTGGGATTAATCGGTAAAAACGTAATCCCGCAATTGGAAAATTTAGGATACCGAGTCGATTTTAAAGGAGTTGGAAGAATCACAGAACAATTCCCGCTGGAAGGCACGACAATAAGTAAAAATCAGAGAATTTATTTGTCTCTGCAGAATTAAAATTAAGCATCAGAAAAATGCAGTTAAATGAATTATTAAAAAGAATTCCAGTATTAGAAATTCACGGTGACGATACTTGTGAGGTTTTAGAATTGGTTTTCGACAGCAGAAAGGTTACGGAAAACTCTTTGTACATCGCAATGAGAGGAACGGTTGTGGATGGGCATTCATTTATTGCATCTTCAGTTGAAAAAGGCGCAACTGCAATTATTTGCGAAGAATTTCCTGAAAATTTGGATGAAAATATTACTTACGTTAAAGTAAAAGATTCGTCTAAAACTTTGGGTCAGTTGGCTTCTAATTTCTACGGAAATCCTTCTGAAAAATTGAAATTAATCGGAGTTACAGGAACGAATGGAAAAACGTCTGTTTCTACCCTACTTTTTGATGTATTTAAAAATTTAGGCTATGATTCGGCTTTACTTTCTACCGTTGAAATCAGAATCGGAGAAAAAATAATTCCGGCAACACATACCACTCCGGATGTAATTACGATCAACAAAATTTTGGCTCAGGCAGTTGAGGAAGGTTGCGATTTTGCTTTCATGGAAGTAAGTTCTCACGGGATTTCCCAAAACAGAATTGAAGGCTTACATTTTAAAATTGCTGGTTTCACCAATTTGACGCACGATCATTTAGATTATCATAAAACTTTTGATGAGTATTTAAAAACGAAGAAAAGATTTTTCGATCAGTTAGAAGATACAGCCGTTGCCATCACCAATGTTGATGATAAAAATGGAAATGTCATGCTTCAGAACACAAAGGCCACAAAAAGGTCTTACGCTTTGAAAACAATGGCAGATTATCACGGAAAATCTTTGGAAGTTGACTTCAACGGAATGCTGTTGAATTTTAATGGAAAAGAATTCTGGACGACCCTAACAGGAAAATTTAATGTTTACAATTTGTTGTTGGTTTTCGGTATCGCTTCTGAACTTGGTTTTGAGCAGAACGAAATTTTACAGGCAATCAGCAAATTGAAAAGAGTTTCCGGAAGGTTTGAAACGTTCAAGTCAGACGGTGGAATTTTCTTCATTGTAGATTATGCCCACACTCCGGATGCACTGGAAAATATTCTGGATAGCATTAATGACATCAGAACCAAAAATGAAAGATTAATAACGGTTTTCGGTTGCGGTGGCGACAGAGATCATTCAAAAAGACCCGAAATGGGAAATATTGCCAGCAAAAAATCTACGTTGGCAATTATCACGTCAGATAATCCGAGAACGGAAGATCCGGCAGCCATTATAAAAGAGATTGAAGCAGGTGTTGAACCTCAAAACTTCAGCAAATATACTTCAATACCAGACAGAAGAGAAGCCATTAAAATGGCAATAAAATTCTCAGAACCTAAAGATATTGTTCTCGTAGCCGGAAAAGGCCATGAAACATATCAGGAAATAAATGGTGTGAAACATCATTTTGATGATAAAGAAACGATCAATGAACTTTGGAAATTAATGAGTAAGTAAAAATTAATTAAAAAATTTAGAGATTCAAAGATTAAGACACTACGAATTTCTAAATACCTTACTTTCTTAATCTTTAAATTAAATAGAAAATGTTATACTATCTATACGAATATTTAACCGCCCACGGCATCCATGTTCCCGGACTTGGATTGTTAAAATATATCTCTTTCCGAGCAGGAATGGCGGTACTTTTCTCATTAACGATCGCTCTTGTATTTGGCAAAAGAATCATCAACTACCTTCGTGCAAAACAGATGGGCGAATTGGTGCGTGATCTTGGTCTGGACGGACAAAAACAAAAAGAAGGAACTCCTACAATGGGAGGACTTATCATCATTTTAGCAACATTAATTCCTGTTTTATTATTTACCAGAATTACCAATGTTTATATTGTTCTTTTGATCGTTTCAGTAGTTTGGATGGGTGCCATTGGTTTCTTGGATGATTATTTAAAGAAAATCAAAAAAAATAAAGATGGTTTAAGCGGTAAATTTAAGATTGTAGGACAGGTTGGATTAGGGTTAATTATCGGAGTTACAATGTATTTCCATCCCGATATTACCGTTAAAAGAAAATATGCAGATGCCAAAGTAGTAAACAGAAACAATGTAGAGCAGAATTTTATGCCTACAGAAAAAATTGCCGTTTCTACGGTTCCTTTTGCAAAAAATAATGAATTCGATTATAGTGGAATTTTATTCTGGATGAATGATAAAGATGCTCACGAGTGGGCTTGGATTGTTTTTATCCCGATTGTGATTTTCATCGTAACCGCAGTCTCCAACGGAGCGAATATCACTGATGGAATTGATGGTTTGGCGGCCGGAACAAGCACTGTCATTTTATTGGCGTTAGGTTTATTCGCATATCTTTCAGGAAACATCATTTTCGCTGATTACCTGAACATTATGTTCCTACCGAATATGGGTGAAACCACAATTTTTGCCGTCGCAATGGTAGGTGCCGTGATCGGATTTTTCTGGTACAATACGTATCCTGCCCAAGTTTTCATGGGTGATACAGGAAGTTTAATGTTGGGAGGTGTAATTGCTGTTTTAGCGATCATTTTAAGAAAAGAATTAATGATTCCGATATTATGCGGGATATTTTTAATTGAAAATATCTCTGTAATGCTTCAGGTCATCGTTTTCAAATACAGAAAAAGAAAATTCGGGCTGGAATATGCCCAAAACAATAGATTATTCAGAATGTCCCCTTTACATCACCATTATCAGAAGGGAGGCTTTCATGAAAGCAAAATAGTTAACAGAATGATTATCATTGGAGTAATGTTGGCAATTGTATGCCTGATTACATTGAAGATGAGATAAAGTTTGGGATTAAAAAATTTGGAAATTAAGAGATTTGAAAATTAGAATCTCCTGAATTTCTTAATCTCTAAATCTTTTAATTTATTAATATTAATATGAAAATAGTTGTTTTAGGAGGAGGAGAAAGTGGTTGCGGAGCTGCTTATTTGGCTAAAAAAGAAGGTTTGGAAGTTTTTCTTTCAGACAAGGGAGCCATTAAAGATCACTATAAGCAGTTTCTTACAGAAAATGAAATTGAGTTCGAAGAAGGAAGCCACGATGAAGAAAGAATTCTAAACGCCGACTGGATTGTAAAAAGCCCTGGAATTCCGAAAAAGGCAGAAATGATTCAGAAAATTCATGAGAAAGGAATCAGACTTTCTTCTGAAATTGAATTTGCTTCAGAGTTTACAGATGCTAAAATCATCGCAATTACAGGAAGTAACGGAAAAACAACAACTACGTCTTTAATCTATTATATCCTGAAAAATGACGGATTAAATGTAGGCTTAGGCGGAAACATCGGATATAGCTTTGCCAAGCAGGTTGCCGATGAAAACCATGAATATTATGTATTGGAAGTCAGTTCTTTTCAATTAGATGATATTCAGAATTTTAGACCTTATATTTCTTTATTGTTGAATTTGTCACAAGATCATTTAGATCAGTACAATTACAATTATGAAGAATATGCTTTGGCAAAGTTCAGAATTACTGAAAATCAGGAGAATGATAATTTTTTCATCTACAATAAAGATGATGAAATGAGCAAAAATCTGCTTGAAAAGTTAGAGATCAAAGCGAAAATGATTCCTTTTTCAACCAAAGAAAAATTAACTGAAGGGGGTTTTATTAATGAAGAAAAAATTGAAGTGAAATTAAAAGATGATTTCTCAATGAAAATTGAAGAATTATCATTAATTGGAAATCATAATGTTGCGAACAGCTTAGCCGCTTCAATAGCCGGTAAAATACTGGAAATCAACAATGAAAGCATTAGAAATTCATTAATGACTTTTCAGGCAGTTGAACACCGGCTGGAATTTGTTTCTGAAATTGACGGGGTAAAATATATCAACGACAGTAAGGCAACCAATGTTAACGCAACATATTACGCCTTAGAAAGCATAAAAACTCCGACCGTTTGGATCGTTGGAGGATTAGATAAAGGAAACGATTATTCCGAAATTGAAGATTTAGTTAAGAAAAAAGTAAAGGCAATTGTGTGTTTAGGAATTGATAACGAAAAGATTATCAACTTCTTTAAAGACAAAAAAGAATTTATTTATGACACTTCAAGCATGGAAAAAGCAGTTGAAATCTCAAAATCTTTAGCTAAAAAAGGAGATACGGTTTTACTTTCTCCTTGTTGTGCCAGTTTTGATTTATTCAACAGCTATGAAGACAGAGGAAATCAGTTTAAAGAGCAGGTATTAAAATAATTGTAAAAAGTAGAAATGTATTTACGATTACAAAACATGAATACATTTTACAAAAATACATGAATACACAAGTATGAACGAACAAGACACAGAAAACAGATTTGAATTTCTAAAGGGCGATAAAGTACTTTGGATGGTCATCCTTGTGATCTCCATTTTCTCTATTTTCCCTGTATATTCAGCGAGTTCGAATCTGGAATATATCGTAAATAACGGAACCACAACAGGTCACGTTATCAAGCATATGTTCTTTGTTGTCTTAGGTTTAGGAATCATGAGAGTAGTTGGAATGATAAAATATGAATACATCGGAAAGCTCAGCAGTATCATGCTTGGCCTGATGGTTATTTTACTGATTATCACTATGTTTACCGGACAGACAATCGACGGAGCGAGTGCTTCCCGATGGTTGAAAATTCCGGGAACACCGATTTCCTTTCAACCGTCTTCGTTCGCTTTTTTAATGTTGATTATTTATCTGTGCAGATATTTAACCAAGAAAATTACCCGAGAGAGGCTTCCGATTGAGAACATTATGTACATTTTCGGACCAATTTTACTTGTTTTTGTACTGGTTGCAAAAGACAACGGTTCTACAGCATTAATGATCTTAATGGTTTCCGTCGTTGTTTTAGTTATCGGACAATTACACTGGAAGTACATTGCCGGATTTATCTCCGCATCATTTATTGCGATTGTTTTATTTTTAGTGATTGCTCTGAACACAAACTTAATCGGCGGAAACCGTGTTCATACATGGATGAGCCGTGTCGAGACATTTACTTCAAGCAAGGCAAAAACCGCTGATGTTGATGATGAAAGTGTAAAAGCAAAAAATTATCAGGTTATGCAGGCAAAAGCAGCCATCGTTCACGGTGGAATTACCGGCATGGGACCCGGTAAAAGTGCTTTAAAGCAAATGCTTCCACAATCTGCATCAGATTTCATTTTCGCAGTAATTGTTGAAGAATATGGAGTAATTGGTGCCGCTTTTCTAATAAGTTTATATTTAATTATGATTATTCGTATCGTAATGATAGCCAGTAAGATGCCTGCATTTTTTGGGTCTCTGCTTGTACTCAGTCTCGGTGTGATGATTTTTATACAACTTGCTGTAAATATTGCAGTTGCAGTCAATTTAATCCCTGTTACGGGGCAACCACTGCCATTAATAAGTTACGGAGGTACCTCAATGTTGGTAACATATTTGCAGTTGGGAATTATTTTAAATATCAGCTCCAGAATTCAGATTTATGATGAAGAAGGAATGGGTAAAAAGCAGAGTATTATAGAGATAAACGATATCGCTTAAACTAATAAAATGGAAATACAAGTACTACGATTTATCGACAGCAAAAGTTTAGAAGATGTATTGATTTTCGATACTAAAGAAACAATTGTCGATTTTTTGAAATCTTATAAATTAGAATCAAATGAAATTATTGAACTTAACGATTCTGTTTATAACGTTGAAGAAATATCAATAAAATTGATTGAAGATAAAATTGAGATTTGGGTAAATGTTGATTTTATTGACTTAATTGAGAATCTACCTACAGCATAAGATATTAAAATGAACAAAAAACTAAAAGTAGTATTATCAGGCGGCGGAACAGGAGGTCACATCTTCCCTGCCATTGCCATTGCAGATGAAATCAAGAAAAGATTTCCTGATGCTGAGTTTTTGTTCATCGGAGCCAACGGAAAAATGGAAATGGAAAAAGTTCCGCAGGCTGGCTATAAGATTGAAGGAATTGATATCGCCGGAATCGACAGAGGAAATATGCTATCTAATTTAGGTTTGCCTTTTAAGATTTTAAAAAGCTTATCTAAATCTAAAAAGATCATTAAAAGTTTCGCTCCGGATTTTGCAGTGGGTACAGGTGGTTTTGCAAGCGGACCAGCTTTGTATGAAGCAAGCAAACTGGGAATTCCAATCTTTATTCAGGAGCAGAATGCACATGCAGGTGTAACGAATAAAATTTTAAGTAAAAAAGCAAAAGCCGTATTTACAGCCTATCCAAAAGTGGAAGGTTTTCCGGCCGAAAAAATACAGTTTCTGGGGAATCCAATTCGTGAGAATATTATTTCAGGAATACAGGAAACTACTCAAGCGAAAGAAAAATTGGGTTTAGACAAAGATAAGCTGACGATTTTATCTGTCGGTGGCTCTTTAGGCTCAAGAACATTAAATAATGGTTGGAAAGATAATTTAGAAAACCTGAAAGAAAAAGATTATCAATTGATCTGGCAAACAGGAAAACTGGATTACAAACAGCTAAGCAATGAATCTCGAATCTCGGATCTCGGATCTCAAATTCAGTTGAAGGAATTCATCAAAGACATGGAAACAGCCTATTCTGCAGCAGATGTGATTGTTTCGAGAGCGGGTGCAATTGCTATTTCAGAGTTGGCAGTGGCACAAAAGCCGGTTTTATTGGTTCCTTTCCCTTTCGCAGCAGAAGATCATCAAACCAAAAATGCCATGAATCTGGTCGAAAAAAATGCAGCAAGAATGGTAAAAGACTCTGAAATGCAGGAAAAATTCTGGAATACCCTTTCAGAAATATGCGAAAATGAAAATGTAAGAAAAAAAATGTCTGAAAATCTGAAATATTTTGCCAAGCCAAATGCGGCAAAAGAGATTGTAGATGAGATATTTAAAATAATAAAGCAGGATTAAAAAATTGAGGAATTCAGAGATTAAGATATTGCAAATCTCCAAATACCTTAATTACTTAATCTTTTAATTTAATATAAATGAAGAATTTAGAAACATATCAAAATTTTTACTTCATCGGGATCGGAGGTATTGGAATGAGCGCATTGGCCCGTTACTTCCACGCTTCGGGTAAAAAAGTATTGGGATATGATAAAACCAATACAAAACTCACTCAAGCTTTGATGAATGAGGGAATTGATATTGTTTTTGATGATGTAATTGGTGAAAAAATTACCGATCTTCAGAAAGAAAATACATTGGTAATCTATACTCCGGCCATAAAAAAGCTGAGAATTTTAGATTATTTTAATGAAAACCAATTTGAAGTACTAAAACGTGCAAAAGTTTTAGGTTTAATCACCGAAAATACAGATTGTATTGCCGTTGCAGGAACACACGGGAAAACAACAACTTCTACCTTGGTTGCCCATTTGTGCAAAGAAGCAGATTTACCGTTTTCCTGTTTTTTAGGAGGAATTTCTGAGAACTTTAAATCAAATTTTCTGTATAACGGTTCGCAATATTCTGTGGTTGAAGCAGATGAATATGACAGAAGTTTCCTGAACCTTTCTCCGGATTGGGCGGTGATAACTTCCACAGATGCAGATCATTTGGATATTTATGGCGATATAAGTACGATTGAAGAAGGCTTTAAACAATTTGCAGCTTTAGTTCCCAATGACAAACAACTTTTTGTAAGAAAAGGAATTGAAATCGGAAGATCACACATCACCTATGCGGTAAATGAAGTTGCAGATTATTACTCTGATAACCTTAGAATGGAGAACGATAAAATCTATTTTGATTTTCATACGCCAACCGAAACCATTAAGGATTTTGTCTGGGATATTCCGGGAATTCACAATGTTGAAAATGCGACGGTTGCACTGGCGATTTTAAACAATTTAGGAGTTGATTTTGAAACTTTGAAAAAAGCGATTACCAATTTCAAAGGAATTAAAAGAAGATACACCAAACACAGATACGAAAACGGTAAAATTTACATCGACGATTACGCGCATCATCCAACTGAAATTAATGCTGTAGTGAGCTCAATCCGAACATTTTATCCTGAAAAGAAATTATTGGTGATTTTTCAACCGCATTTGTTCAGCAGAACGAGAGATTTTGCAGATGGGTTTGCAGAAAGTTTAAGTCAGGCAGATGAATTGATTTTATTGGATATTTATCCGGCAAGAGAACTTCAGGAAAATTTTGAAGGCATTACTTCAGATTGGCTGTTAGAAAAAGTAACTTTAGATAAAAAGAAAGTTTCAACATTAGGTGAGGCTTTCAACAGAATAAAAGAAAAAGATTTTGATATTATTCTCACCGTAGGCGCAGGAAATATTGATACACTGTATGATCCTATTTGTGAGTGGATGGAAAATAAATAAAGAATTAATAAAAATTTTAAAACAGTTTTAAATGTCTGAAATCTGACATCTTAAATAATGAAAAATAAGTACAGAATATTAAAAATTACCGTCACAGTAATCATTCTTGGATTTCTGTTGAGCTTCTCGTTGAAGAAATTCAGCGGTCAGAAGATTACGGACAATAAGATTTCTGTAAAAATGAATGAGAAAACTCCGGTGTATTTTATCGATGAAAAAGATATTCTTGATATCGTAAAAAAAGAAAATCCGTCTGGCAAAGTTGGAGATTTAAATATTCCAGCATTAGAAAAAAGAATTAATAATCTTCCGGCGGTCGACAGTGCCAATGTTTATTTAAACCTAAACGGAAAATTAAATTTAGATATTAAACAAAGGGTTCCTGTTTTCAGATTAAATAAAGAAGGAAAAGATTTTTATGTCGATCAACGAGGGACCGAATTTCCTATTTCAAGAACCTATTCGCATCCTTGTATGTTGGTGACAGGAAATGTGAAAAAAGATGAATATAAAAAGTTGGCTGAACTGGTTGACAAAATCGACAAAGATGATTTCAGCAAAAAATATTTCATCGGAATCTCAAAAGACAGTCACGATGATTACTATCTTCTGACCAGCGAAGGAAATTATAAGGTAGAAATTGGGGATTTAGATCATATTGATTTTAAGGTAAAAGGTTTTAAAACATTTGTAGAAAAATATCTCGTGTTTCAGGATCCTGAAAAGTACAATATGATTTCCGTGAAATATGAGAACCAGATTGTAACGACTTTAAATCCTTATTATAAAGAAAACGACAGTATTTTAAAAGCAGGAAATAAGGAATTAGCAAAAGCGCCTGCATTAATCCTAAAAAAAACGGATGATAAACCTAAGTTAGAAGCAAGAAAAAAAGAAGCTAAGAAAACGAGTTCAACTTCAAAACCGAAGGAAAACATAAAACCCAAAGCTTCAACTAAACCAAAGGAAAAGAAAAAAACAGAAAAGAAAACATCGGCGTCAAAACCGAAAGCAAAAGTTAAAATAGAATAAAGAAACGTTCCCAAAGAACAATCAATATAAATGAGGGTAAAACCTGATGCTCCTATTAAAACAGGACTGAAAAAATCAAAAATCAAATCGGTATAAAAATGGAAAATCAAGAGTATTCAGTAGGTCTGGACATCGGAACAACGAAGATTGTTGCGATTGTCGGAAGGAGGAATGCGCACGGGAAAATAGAAGTTCTCGGTGTAGGAAAGGCGAAAAGTCTTGGGGTTCACAAAGGTATTGTGAATAATATTTCGCAGACAATTAATTCAATCAAAGCGGCTGTATCTGAGGCACAGTCAAGCGCAGGAGTTCCTATCCGTAAAGTAACGGTTGGGATTGCCGGGAAACATATACGTTCTCTCCAGCACTCCGATTATATTATGCGTGAGCACCCCGACAAATTCATAACAGACGACGATATTGAAGCATTAAAAGATCAGGTAAAAAAACTGGTCATGCTTCCTGGAGAAGAAATAATTCATGTTTTACCACAAGAATATAAAGTGGATTCTGAAGGTGAAATCCAAGAACCTGTCGGTATGCACGGAAAACGTTTGGAAGCTAATTTCCACGTTGTTGTTGGCCAGATGGGAAGCATCCGAAACATCGCAAGATGTGTTCGTGAAGCTGGTTTGGAAATGGAAGCCCTTACTTTGGAACCATTGGCATCCTCTGAAGCCGTACTTACAAAAGAAGAAAAAGAAGCCGGAGTTGCTATCGTAGATATCGGTGGCGGTACAACAGATATTGCTATATTTAAAGACAATATTATCCGTCATACTTGTGTAATCCCTTACGGAGGCGGCATTATTACAGAAGACATCAAAGAAGGCTGTTCCATTATAGAAAAACATGCAGAGCAACTGAAAGTAAAATTCGGTTCTGCAGTTCCTGAGCTTGAAAAAGACAGTACGTATGTTACTATTCCCGGGCTTCACGGAAGACCGGATAAAGAAATTTCGTTAAAAACTTTAGCACAGATTATCAATGCAAGAGTTGAAGAAATTTTGGAAATGGTAAATACCGAATTAAAAGCTTACGGAGCCTTCGAGCAGAAGAAAAAGCTGATCGCAGGAATCGTTCTAACGGGCGGTGGTTCAAACCTTAAGCACCTTCGTCAGCTGGCAAATTATACGACAGGATTTGACAGCAGAATTGGTTTTGCAAATGAATATATTGCGAATGATAAAAATCAGTATCTTAAAGGACCGGAATTTGCTACGTCTATTGGATTATTAATGGAAAGTTTAAAAATCCGTGATAAAAAAATAAATATCATAGACGAAGAACCCACTCAGGAGCAAGTTCAGCCAAAGCCTGATACGGTAGAATCTTCAGTTGAAACAACCCAACAGTCCGTACAGCAGGAAGAACCGGTTCAGCAACAGGAAATTTTGCATGAGCAGCAGGCGAATAAAAGAGCAGCAAAACTGACTTTCGGGCAGTCATTGATGGAAAAAGTAAAAAAATTCTTTGAAGAAGTAGAGTAAAATAAATGATGAATGGTAATCGATAAATGACTATCTTATCAATTATCATCAGTCGGTTATCAATTATTAAAAAAATAGGTATGGAAAATATAGGTACACAAGGATTTTCATTTGATTTACCAAAAGGAAATTCATCGATCATTAAAGTAATCGGTGTTGGCGGTGGTGGAAACAACGCCTTAAAGCACATGTACGAGAAAGGAATCTATGGAGTAGATTTCGTAGTTTGTAATACAGATGCCCAAACGTTAGATAATAACCCGGTTGCCAACAAAGTACAGTTGGGAACTACCATTACTGAAGGTCTTGGCGCAGGAGCAGACCCTGAAGTGGGTGAAAAATCTGCTATCGAAAGCATTGAAGAGATAAAAGCTGCCATGGGACAAAATACCAAGATGGTGTTTATCACTGCAGGAATGGGTGGTGGTACAGGAACTGGTGCGGCTCCCGTTATTGCTAAAGTGGCAAAAGATATGGGAATTCTTACCGTTGGCATCGTTACGGTTCCTTTCAGTTTTGAAGGTAAAAGAAGATTAGAACAAGCCGAAAATGGTCTTGATAAATTAAGAAATAATGTTGATTCACTTATTGTAATTAATAACGATAAACTAAGACAGCAATTCGGAAACCTTGGATTCAAACAGGGATTTTCAAAAGCCGATGAAGTCTTAACCAATGCCGCAAAGGGAATGGCAGAAGTTATTACAGGATACTTTGATGTCAACATTGACTTTAGAGATGCTAAATCTGTGCTTCAAAATTCCGGGACAGCTTTGATGTCTACAGGATTGGCTTCAGGTGAAAATAAAGCCGAAGAAGCAGTAAGAAAAGCTCTTGATTCCCCTTTATTGAATGATAACAAAATTACAGGGGCTAAAAACGTTCTATTGTTGATCAGAAGCGGTACAGAGGAAGTTACAATGGATGAGATCGGTACTATCATGGATCATATCCAGAAAGAAGCAGGTCACACGGCTGACATCATTTTCGGAGTTGGTGCAGATGAAGAGTTAGGAGATGCAGTAAGCGTTTTGGTTATCGCTACAGGTTTTTCTAATGATGATAAAAAATTTGCAGGACCAACAGAGAAAATCAAAATCAGTTTAAATGACAGCCTTGATTCTCCGAAAGAATCTCCTTTCAAATCCAGAGAAGAAAGACAAACTGCTCCTGAGCAAGATTATAGTTTTGGCGGAAAAAGCCTTTTCAGATTAGATGACGAAGACAACGATACTCCACAGTACGGAGCTACGTCTACTGAAAAAAAAATGATTATTGGCAACGAAGAGACTAAAACTGAAATCAATTTCTTTGATAAAGAGGAAGATACAGCTCAGAGCTGGAGAAATGAAGAAGAGGAAGAGTCTTTCAGCCTGTTTGCTGCGGATGAAGAACATGATGACCCAAACGATTTGGAGATCGAATCTTTTAAATTTGATTTTGATAACAAAAAGGAAGAACCTCAGTCAAATAATTTTGGACATTCGTATTCGCAGGAAAAACCTGTTGAATTCAGCTTCTTTGTAAATGAACCTACCAGCAATGAAACAAAGTCTGATTTTGGGCAGCCAAAAGCTGAATTAGCCACAGCAAATGAGGTAAATCAATTAACCGAAGAACCGCTTCAAAAAGTAGAGCATTTCTTTCAGAATTTAAGAGAAGAGCCTGTTGTTGAAAATAAAACAGAAACTGAAGCTCCAAAACCTGCCGAGGATGAGTTCACATTTGTGAATAAAACCGTAGATCAGGAAAGAGTGATTGAAAGAAGAAATAAATTAAAAGAATTCAATTCGCGTTATCAAAGTTTTGATAGCTCAAGCGAATTCGAATCTGTGCCTGCCTTCAAGAGAAAAAATATTTCCCTTGATGGAAACAATGCATCAGACCAAAATATCAACACTTATATGTCTGATAATAATGGGAATATGCAGATCAGAGAAAACAGATTTTTGAATAAAGACGTTGATTAAAATCAATATAACAATGTGAAAATGTATCAATGTAATAGTAACACTGTCATGCTGAGCTTTTCGAAGTATCTCCATTGGTAAACCGTTACATTGATACATTGTTAAATTTAAAAACCATGAGTTTAGAAAATACAATAAGCGAAGCTATAAAAACAGCCATGAGAGCCAAAGACAGAGTTGCTTTAGATTCTCTTCGTGCCGTAAAATCTCAGATATTATTATTGAAAACGGAGGCAAGAGATGCTGAAGTTTCACCGGAACAGGAAATTGCTATTCTTCAGAGAATGGTAAAACAGCGTAAGGATTCTTACGATCAGTTTACTGCACAGGGAAGAAATGACTTAGCAGAAGTAGAAGATGCTCAGATGAAAGTAATCGAGCAGTTTTTACCAAAACAGCTTTCTCCTGAAGAATTGGAAGCAGAAATGAAGCAGATTATCTCAGAAACCGGAGCCGAATCTATGAAAGATTTAGGTAAAGTAATGGGAGTTGCTTCAAAAACATTTGCAGGAAAGTCAGACGGAAAAAGTATTTCCGAAATGGCGAAAAAACTGCTTTCATAAAATAATTGATAATTAATGAATCATGGTTTATATCAATTGTGATTCATAGTTTATCAATCATTTATATTGGATATTCAATCTCTTTGCATATCGATTTGATTAAAGAAGCCCGAGACGCTAAGTTTCGGGCTTCATTTATTTTCTTAATGCTTGTTAAAAAAACTCTTTACTCTAAGGCGAATGAAAACTGAAAAATTAAATTGATAATAATATACTTGTTTTTCTCAATAGTATTTTCAGAATCATTCCAAATTTAGCAATTCTATTTTAATATTAATATTTTTTACGCATAAAAATCAATATATCTTTATATAATTAACAGCCAATTCATACTATTTTCAAAAAGCAGCGATAGTTTTTATATATTGATTAGCCATAAAGAATTGTTTACCTTTGCAATAGATTTAAAAACAAAAATATGTATCCAACAGATTTAGTAATGCCAATGAAGGCAGAACTTACAGATAAAGGTTTTACAGACCTTACAAATCCTGCTCAGGTAGAAGAAGCATTGAAGCAATCAGGAACTACTCTATTGGTGATCAATTCTGTTTGCGGATGTGCAGCAGGTGCGGCTAGACCGGGAGTTGTTTATTCTTTGACAGGTGATAAAAAACCAGATCATTTAACAACTGTTTTCGCAGGTTTCGACGGAGAAGCAGTAGCTGAAGCGAGAAAACATTTGGCACCATTTCCTCCAAGCTCTCCTTGTGTAGCGCTTTTTAAAGACGGAGAATTGGTTCATATGCTTGAAAGACATCACATTGAAGGTAATCCTGCAGGAGCTATTGCTGCGAATCTTCAGGCTGCTTACGATGAGTATTGCTAATAAACAATAAATCTAAATATCAAACCGTTACAAATTTTGTAACGGTTTTTTTATTTAATCGAAGAAAAAATTTCCTGAAAATCCAAATAGTATTATATTTGTTAGAATGGCAACAAAAGCACTTTTCAATACTGTTGTAAACTGGTTTATCCGTCAAAGGATAGATCAGATTCAGAATTTCATGGATCATCCCATTGAAACTCAGAAGGGTATACTATTTTCTCAACTTTTTCATGCCGAAGATACAGAGTACGGCAAGAAGTATGGTTTTAATTCTATCTCAAGCTATCAGGATTTTAAAAATAAAGTTCCGGTTGTCACCTACGAAGAAATGGAGCCTTATATCGAAAAAGCAAGACAGGGGCAAAAAGATGTAAGCTGGCCCGGTTATATCAAACATTTTGCAAAATCTTCCGGAACGACCAACGCTAAAAGCAAATTCATCCCGATTTCTGCAGAGAGTCTTGAATATTGTCACCTGAAAGCTGGAAAAGATATGGTTTCCATTTACGCCAATAACCATCCTGAAAATCAGCTTTTTAATTATAAAAATCTTCGTTTAGGCGGAAGCTCAGAATTATACGCAGATTTCAACACCAAATTTGGTGATTTATCGGCTATTTTAATTGATAATCTCCCGTTTTGGGTAGAAATTACCACGACTCCCAGTAAAAAAGTTTCTTTGATGGGAGAATGGGAGAGCAAACTAAAAGCAATCACTTCAGAAGTAAAAGGTGAGGATGTAGGAAGTATTCTGGGTGTTCCAAGCTGGATGATGGTTCTTTTGCAGAGGGTTTTGAAAGAAACCGATTACAAAAACATTTCTGAGCTTTGGCCTAATCTGGAAGTGTTCTTTCATGGAGGAATCAGTTTTAAACCTTATAAAGAACAGTTCAGACAAATTCTGGGTAAAGACATTAATTTCTACGAAATTTATAACGCTTCTGAAGGATTTTTCGGAATTCAGGACAGACCGAATAGCGATGAAATGTTATTGATGCTTGATTACGGGATTTTCTATGAGTTTATTCCAATGGATCAGTTTCATCTATCAAATCCGGATGTTGTAAGTCTGGAAGATGTGGAAGTGGGGAAAAATTATGCCATGGTGATTACCACAAATGGCGGTTTATGGAGATATTTAATTGGTGATACTGTGGTTTTCACATCTATAAATCCATTCAGAATAAAAATTACAGGACGAACGAAACATTATATCAACGCATTTGGAGAAGAATTAATGATTACCAATGTAGAATCTGCACTTTCCAAAGCCTGTAAAGAAACAAACTCTGCGATCTCAGACTTCACAGGAGCCCCTGTTTTCATGAAAGAAAATGAAGGTGGTGCTCACGAGTGGATTTTTGAATTCTGCGAAAAACCGAACGATTTAGAGCATTTTATTGATATATTTGATCAGCACTTAAAATCTATTAATTCAGATTACGAAGCAAAACGCTACAATAATATTACGCTAAAAAGACCGATCGTACATATTGCAAAGCCCAATCTTTTTTATTGCTGGCTTGAATCTAAAGGGAAATTAGGCGGTCAAAACAAAGTGCCTAGACTCAGCAACGACAGAGAATATATTGATCCTTTACTGGAACTAAACAGATAAAAAAACCGCAGTTGATTCTGCGGTTTTTATTTTATTTACTTAAATCTTCTTTTAATTTCTTAGCTCCTTCTTCTACTTTAGAAGCCCCTTTTGCGGCAGCATTTTTCACGTCTTTACCAACTTCCTGAGCTCCGGTTTTGATATCTTTTCCTGCCTTATTAAGATCTTCTTTAGCTTTATCTGCCGTTGTATTAATCTTATTTTTAGCATTTTCAGCTGCATTATCAATTTTATCACCAGCCTCATCAATCTTTGTCTGCGTATTTTCCTTCGCCTGATTAATTTTTGCAGTATCAACGCCTAAACCGGTTTGGCTTTCCGTTGTCGTTGTGGTCGTAATTGTTCCGTCAGGATTTTCTACTTTTTCTGTTTTTGAAGCTGATTTCGTGCATGATACCAATACTATTGAAATCATCAATGCCGATAAAATTTGTTTTTTCATACTGTATATTTTAAATGTTAAACTATTCTGTTTTGGTTTCTGATTTGGAATTTTCAGAAGACTTTTGCTTCTTTTCTTCATCGGCATTTTTCTTTTCGTCTTCCGTTTTCTTTTTATTTTCTTTTTCTAATTCTGCCTTCAGCTTGTTTTCCTGTTCCTGAAGTTTTATCGCTTCCTTTATTGAATCCTGATATTTCTGAGAAGACATTTTGATTTGCCGTACAATATCTACAGAAGTTGCGCCATTAGAAAAAGAATCTATTGCAGTGGTATCGTACATTGCTTTTCCACTTTCCGTTGGGTACAGATCAGCAGGTTCTTTCTTCGAACAAGAAAGAATTATCCCTAAAAAAATGAAAGCTAAAAAAAGTAAATTTTTCATGGAACTAATTTAGCAGAAATTCTGCAATTACAGGATAGTGATCCGATAATTCTACAGAATTGTCCACCTTATAGCTTAATGGAATAATCGATTTTGAACTGAATATATAATCAATCCTCAACGGAACTTTATAATCGTGAAAGCTAGACGAACTGCCGTTTCCTGCCGTTAAAAATGCATCCTGAAGATCTTTTCCTAAATTATAATATTCATAAGAATTAGGTACAGAATTAAAATCACCCGCCAAAATCACCGGATATGGCGAAAGATCTACTGCTTTTCTTATTTTTTTAATCTGATCTTCATGTGCTTTAAAAGTCGGTGTCATGTGCGAAAGAAGTGTATTAATCTTTCCACCCTGTTTATTTAATCCTTCAAACTTAAGCATCGATTTATTAAGCCTGAAAGGCTCCAAATAAACATTCACAACCCTGATAATCTTTCCGTTGATATCAATATCGGCATAGAAAGAATTTCCTCTGGATTTATCAGTAATCAATTCTTCCTGTCTTACGATTTTATGTTTTGTCTTTAAAATAACTGAGGGATATTTCACCATATCCTGTCTCAATGCATGATTGGTATCTTTTTCCTGAACTAAAATAATATCTGCATTTTGGTCTTTAATATATTTTTTCACTTTCTCCCAACCGAAATCACCATATTTTACATTGAAAGTCAATACTTTAATATCTCGTATTGATTTTACATTTTCTGTTTTTGGAGAGAAATTAATCCATCTTCGTATTGGATTGTAGAATAAAAAAATACCCAAGACAAAAGCGATGGCAATTTTTTTTCTTTTAATAATCCAAACAAGAGTTAATAAAACATATAATGAGATCAAATAGGGAAATCCTAATGATAAAAGATTTAGATTTCCGATAAGATTAGGCGGAATCCACGCATTTACCAGTGTGCATAAAAGCAAAACGGCAATAGAAAGGTGTGCAAAAAGTAAAATCTGACGCAGCTTCATGAAAACGGTATATGGTACTTTTATTTTTTAGCAAAAATCCTACCACATAAATAGCTTTAACGAACTTTATGACTTATTATTGTAGTTTAAAAGTAGAAATTACGGGGTAATGATCGGAAATTTTCACCGACCGATCGACTTTATAACTCACTGGTTTTATTGATTCAGAAGTAAAAATATAATCTATTCTTATGGGAAACTTGTAATCGTGAAAGCTTGTTGCGCTTCCGCTTCCTACTTTTAAGAAAACATCCTGAAGGCCTTCTACCAAATGATAATATTCATAAGAATTGGGCACAGAATTAAAATCACCAGTCAAAATAACAGGATAAGGAGAGTTTTCCACTGCTTTTTTTACGGGTACAATCTGATCCTGATGTTTTTTAAAAGTCGGAATTAATCTTTTGATAATATTTTTTAACTTCTCTTCATCCTTTTCATTATTACCGTCCATTTTTACCATGCTTTTTTGAAATTTAAATGGCTGAAGATACACATTGATAAAACGATATATTTTCCCTTTAATTTCAATATCCGTTTGTGTTGCATAGGCATTATTATATTCGTAATCGCTGTTGATAAGCTCAATTTGATTAATAATTTTATGCTTAGTAAAAAGAGAAATTATAGGACTTTTAGGAGCTCTCTGTAATCCATTAAAATTATATTTCTTGTAGTTGCCAACTTCCTGTAACAAAACAACATCTGCCTTTTGATTGTTAATAAAAGATTCAATATTATACTCTCCAAAGGCACCGTTATTTGCATTAAAAGAAATGATTTTAAGATCTGGAACTTCATTTGTTTCAGGCGAATAATTAATCCATCTCATAGTAGAATTAAAAAACAGCAATCCTAAAAACAGAAAAACAAATGCTCTTTTTTTCCAGCTGAAAATCCAGAAAAGAGTGATTAAAACATATCCTGTAATTAATATTGGGAAACCTAAAGAAAGTAAATTAAACCAAGGAAAAACCTTTGGCGGAATATAAGCGTTCAATAACACTCCAACTAAAAGAAAGAATATTCCTACATGAACGAGTAAAAGTATAAGACGAAAGACTTTCAAAGGAATTTTAATTAAATCTATACAAATGTTTTCTCCAGCTTCTTGCCAAAATCCAACCGACTAAAGCACCACCCACATGGGCAAGATGGGCAATTCCGCCTCCATTCCCCGAAACTCCTAAAAATATTGAAATAAGTACCACAATCGGTAATAAATATTTAACTTTAATAGGAACCGGAATAAACATCATTGCAATTTTTGAGTCTGGATACAATGTTGCAAAAGCTGCTACCACTCCAAAGATAGCTCCGGAAGCTCCAACCATCGGAGTTCCCATTATACTATTCAAATTCTGTTCTAATGCCTGCTGTCTTACAATAGATTCTGACGATCCTGAAAAGCCAACATCCGCTCCTGACAAATACGCATCAACATTAAATCCTAATTGCTGTAATTCATTTGTAATTTGCTGAACTTCGATAAAATTCCAAAGATTAAATAAGAAAAAAGCACCTAATCCACTTGCAAAATAAAGAATAAGATATTTTTTTTCACCTAAAGCATGCTCCAAAATCGGACCGAAGCTAAACAATGTTAACATATTAAATAAAATATGCATGATACTTCCATGCATAAACATATGAGTAATAATCTGCCATGATTTAAAAAATGGTGAAAAAGGATAAAACGCAGCAAGATAGCCCGTGAACTGATTACTCAGTAGAAGATTTGCAATTATAAATACAATTACATTTATAATGATAATATTTCTTGTAATCGGCGGTATATTATTAAACATCTTTAAAATTTATTTTTAAAATCATTAAACGGAATCTCAAAAAAACATCTTTTCCCATCAGGCAGAAATTCCGGGAAACCTAATGCCGTAAAATCTTTAATCAATTGTTCCGCATCTTTTTTATAGATAAAGTCAAATCTCGATTTCGACTGCAGTTTGCTCCATTGGTTTTGGTAGAAATGCATAAACTCCTCTTCAGTTTTATATTCCAGAATTTCAAAAAGATTTTCCAGGAATTTCATTACCTGAGTTTCTTTCAATCCTTCAGGAACAGCATCAATCCTTAATACACTTTCATGCGCAATACTTGTTTCAAACCCAAGTTCAGGAAGATATTTTTTAATTGATTTATATTTATTTTTCTCAATTTCATTCATGTGATATTCAAGAGAAAAAAGTAAAGCGTGACTGTTTGTAGAGCCTTTTTTAGTTGGTTTTGTATTTTCAGAAACCCAAAGTCGGTGCATTCTTCCCAAATCCAGCATCAGTGTTCTGTCTCCTTTGTTGAAGACCCAATATCCATTCGGCAGTCTCATCAGATCTTCATCAAAATCTTCTTCTTCAAACAAATTGATTTTTGAAGGTGCTGCCGTAATATTCTGATGATACATATCCGTCAGATTTTGTATTTCTGCCGGCTGCACCGCAGTATCTTCCAAGAAAGGATTGTAATCTTTATCAACGATAATTTCGGGCATTTTGATGAAGCCACTTCCGCCAGAATTATTTCCTTTGCTCGGATATGTTTTCTGCATCAAATCATCAAAATGCGGATCTCTTTCAAAATCAAGACTTGGAGAAACATTATAAATCCCCAAAGACCTTTTAATGGTGGAACGGAGCAAAGCGAAAATCAAATGTTCATCTTCAAATTTAACTTCCGTTTTTTGTGGATGAATATTAACATCAATTTTTTCAGGATCAAGCTCTAAGAACAAGAAAAATGTCGGTGTATAACCTGGCATCAGCAATCCTTCAAACGCTTCCTGAACCGCTTTGTTAAAATACGGACTTTTAAAATACCTGCCGTTTACGAAAAGAAACTGTTCACCTCTTGTCTTTTTTGCCCCTTCAGGTTTTGCAACATATCCGTGAAGTTTGCACCAAATAATATCTTCTTTAATCGGAATCAGTTGCGGTTGCAGTTTTCGTCCGAAAATATCTACGATACGCTGCATCTGACTGCCTTTTCTCAGTCTGAAAACTGCTTCATCATCATGAAATAAAGAAAACTCCAGATTTTCATGAGCTAATGCAACCCTCTGAAATTCATCAATTACGTGCCTGAATTCAACATTATTATTTTTAAGAAACTTTCTTCTTGCAGGAACGTTATAAAAAAGATTTTTCACTAAAAAATTAGAACCTTCAGCGGTCTGAGCAGGATCCTGAAACTGGAAAACTCCGCCTTCAATATAGATATTCGTTCCGATGGTTGCATCCTTTTGTTTGGTCCTTAATTCAACCTGAGAAACTGCTGCGATAGAAGCCAGCGCTTCACCACGAAAACCTTTTGTAGCAATTTTAAAAATATCTTCAGTCCCTCTGATCTTGGAGGTGGCATGTCTTTCAAAAGCCATTCTGGCATCCGTTTCAGACATTCCTTTTCCATCATCTACCACCTGAATCAGGTTTTTTCCCGCATCTCTGATGATCAACTCGATTTTAGTAGAGTCTGCATCAATGGCATTTTCCAAAAGTTCTTTAACAATGGATGCCGGTCTTTGCACCACTTCTCCTGCTGCAATCTGGTTGGCTACATGATCCGGTAAAAGCTGAATAATATCTGACATAAAAAAAGTAAATCAACTTACAAAAATAGTCATTCAAAACAAGAATTAAAACTATAAACCCCTGAATTAAAATTTAATTATCAACATATCAACAACCCAGCCAGCTACCACTTTTCAGCCAAAATGTCTGTTAATCAATGTTTCGGTGAAAAATACAATCCCCTAATTGCACCATACAATTAGAGGATTGATTCACAGCTAGTTTACACAAAATTAATACTGATATTAATTATCTTTTATTTAACATTTATCTTTATACCTGGCAACTATGTAGAAAGCGTTGATTATTTACCAATAGTGTTACATCACTTTCAAGTATTGAACTTTGCCATTTTTAATCTTCAAATACAAGTGTTCTCTTTTTCTCTCGTTTCTCTTTTATTTCAGCCTTAATCTCCGGAATTCCGTGGATCTTATCATATAAGTAAGCCAAAATATTTGGTTTTTTATAGATTTTGCTGTATCTGTATTGTGTATTGAAATGTCTGATATGAATTTTATAAGCATCATATCCAATGACCACCAATAAACATAAACTGATTACGTAAAATACTCTGAACTCAAGATAAAAATACGTTAATCCCGAAAACACAGCACCCAAAACATAAGCAACCATGATGCTCATTAACAGCTTAGCTCTTGCTATCAATTCCCCGTTCTTTCTGAATTCTTGTTTCGTAAACATAGAAAATAAAATTCCTAAATCGGTCGTTGTACCCGTAAGGTGAGTCGTTTTTACCGAAAAGTTTGATATACTTGCCGTTAAGCCATTCTGCAAACCCGTTGCAAATAACATTAATGCTACCAGCCATTCAGTTTCTTCCAGTGTCTTACGGTAATAAAACTGTCCGTAAATTCCGACAAACAATAAACAGATGATCTCTAAAATCAAAGGCATTGAATGCGCAAAATATTTACTCTTCTTATTAAAATTAATGACAATAAAATTGGATACAAATCCTCCAAAAAAGAAAAGAAAAATCCAAAGTCCTACGACTGCTACCTGCGACCAGTTTCCTTTACTGATCTCGGCCGCAAAAATCGCATAATGTCCCGTTACGTTTGATGTAAAAGAGAGAAATATCAATAGAGATGCTATATTTATAGTCCCTGCCGTAAAGGCAGTCAGCGTCCCCAGTCTAATGTTGTCTCCCAACGTCCTGCTGTTACTATAATTCCTTAACATTTTTTCAAAGTTTTAGTGTTGATTATTTTAAGCTTCCACAAAAATCTCTGCCAATCTTCCTTTTTCCGGAAGACTTGTACGAACCTCAAGAGCAATTGCATGAGATTCTAATTCTTTACATTTTTTGATATAAGGAATTAAGTCGAATTTTCCTTTTCCTTTGCTTTTAATGGATGGCGAATAATAAGCTTCCTCAATATTTTCAGCTTTCACGTAATTATTGAATGTTCTCTGAAAACTTCCCGTAAAAATATCACAGATCACTTTATTGATTAAATGAGGATATTTATTTTTAATGATTCCGTAAGCGTCATTAAATTCCTGTGGTTTGATTTTACTGAAAATCGTACTTTTTGTATTGAATAAAAGATCTCTGATAGAATCTCCCATATCATATCCTGAAACCAAAAGAATATTATATTGATTTTGGTCTTCCGAAGCATCTTTCTCTTTCAGTACTTTTTTTAAAATATTTAAAGACTCAAGAGAATAATCTGTGGCTATTAAAATCGTTTTAGTCATATTATTAAGATTTAGGTTCGTATTTATCTTTTTCGATGATACAAAACTAAAGTGACCAGATTAAAAGCCATTTAAAACGAAATTAAAATGTGATTAAAGAGATTAAAATGTGATTAGAAAATTGTTAAGGAAGATTAATATTGAGAATTAATAACAACAAAAAGACCTACAGCAAAGGTTTTTAAGTCAATTATATACTTTCAGTATTTTCTTTTCCTTCCTGCAGCATGATGTAATAATTGGGAAAACGAAGCTGCACCGTTGTCCCATGATCCTGATGAGAACTTACGATCAATTCGCCATGATGCATTCTGACGATATTTCTTGCCAAAGGAAGCCCGATCCCGTATCCTTCATAGTTTTTTGTATTGGAAGCCCGGAAAAACGGATCATAAATTTTATTCATTTCCTCTTCAGGAATTCCGATTCCATTGTCTTTTACGATTAGATAAACATCTGTATCTGTTGCTCCTAACGAAACTTTAACCTGTTGAAAATTAGAATATTTACATCCGTTTTGAATAATATTCGTCACCGCAAGATGCAACAATTGTTCGTTCCCCTGAACTTTCAGTTTTTTCGGATTATCCGGCAACATACTGATGTCCAGATAAATATTGTTTCTGGAATCAATCTTTCTTAGTGTTTCAATAACATCCCAAAGCAACTGATCCATACGTACTTTATCCATTTTCTGAATTTTGCCGTCGAAACCGGTTTGAGCAATCATCAGTAAAGCCTTAATTTTTTTATCTAATTTTTCAGCTTCATCCAGGATAATTCCTAATGTTTCTTTGTATTCATTATTAGTCCGGGAAATCGAAAGCGCAACATCCGCTTCACCCATAATCGACGTTAAAGGTGTTCTCAATTCGTGCGAGACATTTCCAATCAGATGATTCTGAGTTTCGAAAGAGGTTTCGATACGGTTCAGCATTCCGTTGAAGGTATCAATTAATTCATTTAATTCTTTGTTATCAGGCTGTGGCTCAAGACGCAAATGAAGATTTTCTGAACTGATTTCCTTTACTTTTCCTGTAATTTTTAAGATAGGTTTAAACAATGTTTTCGATAAATAAAAAGAGAAAATCATACTGAAAAACAGAGAAAGTACGATGCAGGTCATTAAAGTTCGTTTTAAAAAACCCAGATAATACACCACATAATGGTTTTTGGCAGAAGCTATCGCAATATAATCTTTGTCGTCGTGCCTGAAAGTCTGACCGATGTAATAAAACTCTTTGTCGTTAAAATTGGATTCGCCATTCTTGACAATACTCTTGAAAAAGTAATCCGGAATATGGACTTCATGAGAAATTTTCTTGAAATTGGAATCGGTAGGAACTGCAAAAACATAATCCCGCTCCATCGGAAGCTCTTCGTCATTCAAACCATTCAGAATATAATTTTCAGGAATATCAAGATCATCTTTGCTTTTTTCAATCTGAATAATTGTTGTCGTTCGGATTTTTAATAATTCATAAAACCTCTGATGCGAAAAGTTGACAATAGAGAAATACACCAATCCACTGAACAGCAATATGATGGCAGTAAAAACTAACATCAGAAGTACCATCGTTTTGGTTTGGTTTGTGATCACTCTATTAAACATCTATTAAGGTTTTTTCAACACATAACCCATACCTATCACGGTATGAATCAATTTATTATCATCCTGATGATCCAATTTTTTTCTTAAATAATTCACATAAACATCTACAACATTGGTCCCCAATTCATAATTTACCCCCCAGACAGAATCCAAGATTTCAGCTCTTGAGATTACTTTTTCAGGATTATTCAGAAAATATAATAGCAATTTATACTCTGTGGAAGTCAGCGTAATTTCTTCTCCCGCTCGGGTAACTTTCTTAGTATAATCGTTCAAAATCAAATCTGAAAACTGAAAAACGTGCTCGTTATCAACTTCAGGTTCTACAATTTCGGGAATATTTCCATTGTGACCGCTTCTTCTTAATAAAGATTTCACACGGGCAACCAATTCAATAAACTTAAAAGGTTTTACCAAATAATCATCTCCTCCGTTTTCCAGTCCGAGAACAATATTTTCAGAAGTTCCCAATGCCGTTAAAAAAAGAATTGGCACATGTTTATTGGTTTTCCTGATTTCTTTACAAACATCCAGACCGTTCATTTCCGGCAGCATAATATCCAGAATCACCAAATCAAAATCATTCGACTGCACCAATTGCACTCCGGTTTTACCGTCAAAAGCCACGGAAATTTCGTACCCGTTTTCCTGAAGTCCTTTTTTAATAAAGGAAACAACACTGGTTTCGTCTTCGATGAGAATAATTTTGTTCATTTGAAATTTGGAATTTCACAAAAATAGAAAAAAATGGGAACTTAAATAATATAGATAATAAAAAACCCTCCGTAATAAATTACAGAGGGTTTTAGTACCCCGGGCGGGACTTGAACCCGCACG
>Ga0308171_1000938_pt1 | contig 47026 bp, 34 predicted proteins | sample PhyGR1_FD_202135 | JGI IMG/M metagenome (GOLD analysis project Ga0308171, IMG submission 202135) | Phyllosphere microbial communities from UC Gill Tract Community Farm, Albany, California, United States - DLSLSG.R1 | ecosystem: Host-associated > Plants > Phyllosphere > Unclassified | place: USA... | reverse complement strand
CGCTGGCCGTCGCACCGTCGGCATCGAAGTCGCCGACGATGAGGATGCGCTGCCGTTGGTCGATGGCCGTCACCAGCAGGTCGACGGCGGCCTCGATACCCTTGAGCCGCTGGAAGGGAATCAGGCGCGCCAGGCTCTTGTCCAGCTCCTGCGCACTCGATACACCACGCGCCGCGTACAGGCGATTGAGCAGGGGCGGCATATCGCCGAGGAAGGGCAGGATCTGGGGCAACTGACGGGGTTCGATGCGCATGGTGCCTGGGGCGGTTCTCACTGCAAGACAAAAGAGGAAAGGTGAAACCGGGCGGCCTAGCGCTCGCCCAACAGCCACTCGAGCTGGACTTCGTGCTGACCGCGGTCATCGGTGACGAACACCGTGCCTTCGCTGATCATGACGTCCCACTTGATGACCCGCGGCATGTCCTTGGCCAGGGTCTCGAGCACTTCCTGAGGCACTGCGGCAATGTTGACGTTCTTCAGGTTCTTGACCGCATCGACCACCTTGGTCTGCCACACGCGCAGGCTGCCATAGGCCAGCAGACTGGTACGCTCGGTACGCCGCGAACACCAGGTGAGCCGTTCGGCATCGGGCAGACCGACTTCGATCCAATGCAGGATCCGCCCATCCAGACTCTTTTCCCACAGCGCCGCTTCATCGACATCCGACAGACCGCGGCCGAAAGACAGATGCTCGTTGTACCACAGGGCATACGCCAGCAGGCGCACGGCCATCCGCTCTTCGGTTTCCGAGGGGTGGCGGGCGATGGTCTGCTTGACGCTCTCGTAAACGCTGCGGTCGAGATCGGTGAGGTTCAGTTCGAATTTATACGTGGTCGACGGCTGGGCCATTAGGCAGGCTTCTTGGGAACGGGAAAAGGTCGACAGTCTACCCGATGCGGCCTTGATCAACGACTTCCATGGGCCACTACGGCGCCACAGTGCGTTTTGATCATGAGCCTGGGTGTGCAAAGATGGTGCGTGTTTCAACAACGGACACCCCCCGCCCCACTCCCTGCGCAAGGACTGCCATGGACTTATGCCCCAGAATCCTGCCAACCGGCAGCCTTCTCCTGTCACTGGTGCTGTGCGCCTGCCTGCTCACCGCCCCCCACGCACAGGGCCGGGAAACCATCACCTGGCTGCTACGCGACCTGGCGCCGCTGACCATTGCCAGAGGTCCGGACCGCAACCGCGGCGCTGTCGATCAGACCCTGCCACTGCTGCGTGCAGCCTTGCCGGACTATGACCACAGCGTGCTCAGGGTCAACCGTGCGCGCGCTTCGCAGATGCTCGCCGAGCCGGGACTTTACTGCGACCCTGCGCTGCTCTGGACGGCTGAACGGGCGCAGACCATCTTTTATTCCGTGCCCAGTATGAACGTGCTGAGCAGCGCACTGATCATGCAGCGCAGCGATCTACCGCTCATTGCCCGGTTCATGGCGGACGGCAAGGTCGACCTGAGCGCCCTTCTGCGCAGCAATACCATCGCCTTGGGCACCATCGCCGGACGCAGCTATGGTCGCGTCGTCGATTCCATCCTGACCGAAGCCGATGGTAGCCAGATTCTCGCCCACCATGGCAATGATGCCATGGGCAGCTTGCTGCGCATGGAAAGACTGGGTCGGATCAAAGCCCTGCTGGGCTACTGGCTGGAGGCTCGCTATCAGGCGCGCCAAGAGGGCCTGGATCCACAGCAACTGGTGCAGGTCCCGATCAAGGGGGCGGCAAGCACACAGATCGTGCACGTAGGTTGCTCCGATAGCCCCTCCGGGCGTCGCGTGGTGGACGCTTTGAACCCCGTGTTGCGAGAGCTACGCAACGATCAGCTGGCGCAGCTCTATGCGCAATGGCTGGCGCCCCATGAACAGCCGGGGTATCTGCGCGAAACCAAGGCGTTATTCAACTCGGGTGGCAACGAGACTTATTGCAACCAGCGGTGACTAGGGTATGGGCTCCGGAATATTCGCCGAAGCGTGTGTAGCCTTTCCGGTCAACGTACCCACTACCCTGTGAGAGCAGGCTCTGCCCGCGAAGGCCTATGAAAACGCGCTCCCCCCCCGCCAAACACTGTGGGAGCGGGCTCTGCCCGCGAAGGCCTCACCGCGCAGATGAGAGACAGGCCGCTCAACTCAAGCCAGCGCGTGATTGAAACCGGCACTCTGCGAAACGTTGCGCAACGCCGCGATCATCGACGGTTCCAATCGCCCTTCGGCAACCAGCAGATCACGGTGCAACCCGTCGACGACATCGGTAAAGGAGCGCAAATCTTCGAATTGGCTGCGGTTGACCATGCGCTTGGTCACCACGCTTCCAGTTGCGCTCATGACCACGACCTGGCAATTGCCAAGGCTATCCAGTCCTTCGAGAGTCACGCGATACGGCGTCAGGGCTTCATTGAGCAACAGGCTGATATTCTTCATCGCATCACCACTCGTCTGTTCGAATTCTTAAGGTGCAAGACACTGACCCCTCCCCAGCGAGAAAAGTTCTGAACCCCTCATGTCAGACTATTCCTGGCGGTTCCTGCGGAATATGACACTACAGGCGTAAGACTTTTCTGATTGTGTGGTTTGGTGGCTACAAGGCCAGAAATGGACTACAAAACAGATCAGGAATAGACCACGGCTGTGCCAGAATTCACCGCCTGATTCGCCCGTCACCGGAGCCCGCCTTGACCGACCCACTGATCGCCCCCCTGCGGATCGTGCTGGCCGATGACCATCCGATCTTTCGTATCGGCCTGCGCGCCGTGCTGGAACGAGACCCTGGCTTGCGCGTAGTGGCCGAAGCCGCATCGCCCAAGGAACTGACGAACTGCCTTGGCGAAACTGCATGCGGGCTGCTGATCACTGACTTCATGATGCCCTCTCAGGACCAGAGTGATGGATTGCGGCTGATCGGGTATGTCCGTCGGCACTGGCCGAAACTGCCGATACTGGTGGTGACCATGCTCACCAATCCAGGCCTGTTACGGGCGATCCTGAACCTGGGGGTGGCCGGCCTGTTGGGCAAGGCCAGCCTCGTCAACGAGTTGCCGGCAGCAATCGCCAGCCTCAAGCGCAACAAGCCGTTCGTGGCGCAATCGATAAGAAGCATCCTGACAGCGCCGGGTGATAATCCCGCCAGCCAGATCACTGGCCATGTCGACCTGTCACCACGTGAGATGGAAATCACGCGGTTATTGGCTCAAGGCCTCTCGGTCAACGAAATCGCCGTCCAGCTCAATCGGAGCAAGCAGACGATCAGTGCGCAGAAGGTCAGCGCCATGCGCAAGCTGGGCGTGAGCAACGATGCCGCGTTGTATATCTACCTGCAGGCCCACGGATTGAAATGAACATGATCGAGGCAGACCCGCATCACGCCGGCTCACGGCGTCAGGGGCGCAAGGGCAAAGGCCAGGCGCCCTCGTAGTGACTGATCTCATGGACCTCAGGCAGGGGCAGAAAGGCCTGAACGTCCATTCGGCGCTGGTAATCCTGCAGCAACCCATGCACCGCAACAGACGACACCGGTGTGTACAGCACACCCAGCAGGGGCAACCTGTGCTGCCGGGCCAATGCTGCCAGCGGCTCGACCGGCTGCGAGCCATTGCTGTAGAGGATCAGTGCCCGCGCCAGCCCGGTCGCGGCCAGGTGTCGAATCAGTTCGTCCATGTCCAGGCCGGCCATGGTCACCTCGCAGATGACCACGTCCGCGCCATGACGCTTTTCCAGCGAGAGACACGCCGCATTGAAGCTTTGCGCGGTCAGGACATCGAACACGCCACACGCATTGAGCACCTGATGCATGGCGATCAACTGGTACGGAATGTCTTCCAGCACCAGAACTCTGAGCGAACGCATGAATGAAAACCTCGAAGGAGCGCATCGAGTTGCGCATTGCCTGGCACTTTAAAGAGCAAGCGGGACGCTTGGGATAGGACAAGTCCTAAATTTCCGGGGAATTTTCTCAGCAGTGCGCCATTGCCGTTGCCAGCCGGCCAATCTCGCGGTGGAGCTCGGCACTCTTGACGCGCAACCGTTGCTCATCGTCCGACTGACAGCACGCATCCACTTCGGCGAGCGCGTGCGCCAGGGGCGCCGCGTCGATCAGACAGGCAATGCCTTGGAGCCGGTGAAGCACTTCGCGCAGACGCACCCAATCCAGGCTCTCGACGGCCTCTGTCAGCGCCTGGGTCTCGTCCTCCAGATTGCGGGAGAATTCATCGAGCATTCGCCGCATGACCCTTTCATTGGCTTGAGTCAGACGCTGCAGCGCCGGCATGGAAAATGCCGGCCCCTGCTGCAGATCGGCAATGATCTGCGCCAGCTTGTCCAGCGCTATGGGCTTGACCAACAGTTCATCCATACCCGCTTCGGCACAGCGCAACCGCTCATCCTGCATGGCATTGGCCGTGCAGCCGATGACCATGACCGGGGGCGCACCGGAGGCCGCTTCCTGCTGGCGGATGGCTTGACACAAGGCATGGCCATTCATGCCTGGCATGTTGCAGTCGGTAAGCACCAGATCGAAATGTCCGGCCTGCCAGGCCGCCAGGGCCATCAAACCGTCGCTGGCGTCCTGTACCCGATGCCCGAGGAATTGCAGCTGCTGGTTCAACACCATCCGATTGGCCGACAGGTCATCCACGACCAGTATGTCCAGTGCAGCGGTTTCGGGCCGCGATTGCACGATCGGCAGTGCCTCCTCGGACGCTGCATCGTGCCGTACATCGATCTGTACTTCGACTCGCGTTCCTACACCTTCGGTACTGTGAAGGTTGATCGTACCGCCCATCAGTTCGACCAATTGCTTGCAGATGGTCAGCCCCAGGCCAGTGCCGACAGACTCCTGCTGCACGTCCACTCCTGCCTGAACGAACGGCTTGAACAGCCGGGCCTGCTGCGCCGGGGTGATACCCGCGCCGGTGTCGCTGACGACGATCGTCATCCGCCACTGACCCGGGTTGATCAGTTGTGCACCGACTGCAAGGCTTACGCTGCCCTGGCGGGTGAACTTCAGCGCATTGCCGAGCAGGTTGTGCACCACCTGCCGCAGCCGCAACGGATCGAACCAGAATGTGCCGACCATGGACGGTGCGATGTCGAGATCGAGCACAATCCCCTTGCGCTGGGCCTGGGCCGAGAACAGGCTGAGCATGCCTTCGAAGAACGGCCTCACTTCGGTCACCTGCTCGGCCAATTGCAGGCTGCCCGACTCGATCTTCGCCAGATCCAGGCTATCGCCGATCAGGGCAATGAGCTCCTGGGCCGAACGCCACGCCACCTCGAGCGCCTCGGACACCGGTTGCTCGTCACGCTTGCGCCGTTCGCGCTCCAATTCCAGCAGGCCGATGATGGCTGCCATGGGCGTACGGATCTCGTGGCTCATGGTCGCCAGAAAAGCGCTCTTGGCCTGATTGGCCTGTTCGGCACTGTGCCGAGCCTCCACCAGTTGATCTTCGAGGCGCTTGCGCTCGGAAATGTCGATCCAGCCGCCCAGCAGGCCCTGGAGTTGGCCTTCGGCATTGTAGAACGGCACGATCCATTGCCAGGCATGAACCTTGCGGCCATGCATCTGAATCTGCCGATCGGCGGACACCGGCTGCTGGTCGTCCAGCAACTTGAGGTAGTCACGATGCATCTGCTCGGCCTCGTCCGCGTTGACCACGGCGACCTCCTGCAACGTACGGCCCTTGATGTCGTGCAGGCGCGTGGCAAAGCTCTGCTCATAGCTCTTGTTGCAGGACAACAGCCGTGCCTGCAGGTCGCGGACATAGATGGGGCTGGGAATGCCATCGAGCAATGCATGCTGGAAGGCGAGTTGATCGTTGAGCGCGTGCTCGGCCTCGAGTCGCTGACGGATCTGAGCCTTGAGTCGGCCACTCCACAACAGCGAAACGGCACCCAGCACCAAGGCCACTGCCAAAACCCAATAGACCCAAGTGGCGATGCGTTGCCACATGGGCTCCGGTGGCACCACCGCACCCAGCCACTTCAGGCGTGCTGCGCGCAACTCCGCCACCGGATACGCTTCCAGCGCCTTGTTGATGATGGCCGTCAGCTCGGGCTCGGCGGCGCGAATGGCGAAACGATCGGGCGACCATTCGCCATCCACGTTGCGCCCGACCTTGAGCACACCCGGCGGATAACGCCCCACTGCCCGATAGGCCCCGACCTCACTGTCGATGGTGGCATCCGCCTCGCCGCTGGCGACCATCTCGCGCGCCTTGTCATAGGTGCTGACCAACGCCAGCTTGATGTGCGGGTATTGGGTGCGGATCGCACTTTCCAGCGCGTGCTCGGCCGGAATCGCCAGCACCTTGCCGGCGAGCTCGTCCAGATGGCCGATGGGCAGATCCTCGGCGCGAACGATGAACACCCAGCCCTGACCGCCGAAGGAATGACTGAAGCTGAGGAACGCCTTGCGTTCCGGGGTTTCCGAGAGCGTGGTGTTCATGTCGGCCTGGCCGTGCTTGAGCATGTCCAGGCTCTGGGCCATGGAACTGGAAGGCAGGTAGACGAACTGCAGTCCCGTCATGTGCGAAACCGTCGCCAACACCTCACTGTTGAGCCCTACCCAGTTTCCCTGCCGGTCTCTGTAAAGGTACGGCGGATATTGGGTCGCAACCACGCGGACTTGGCGGTTCCGGGCGATCCAGGCTTGTTCGGCGGGTTCCAGCGGGACCCGGTGGTGACCGATTTCCGAGCCGAGCCCGGTGGTCCAGCGGGTCAGGATCTCGCGGCGCAGGCCGTCGTCGATGCTGGCCAGGGCCCGTTCGACCATCTGTCCGAGCAGAGGGTCGGCCTGGCGACTGGCAAAGGTGTAACCCACCGGTGGCAGGCTGCTGGGGCCAACGATGTCCAGATCGAGATAGGGACGCAGCGCATTGTAGGCACGCACGATGACCTCGTTGCTGATCATGGCGTCGACATCGCCCTGATGCAGCGCCTGCAGGCCGCTGCTCAGGCTGGGCGCCATGACGATGCGGCTGTCCGGATACACCCGCTGCACCGTGACATCGTCGGCATAGCCATCCACGAGAGCGACCTTTTCACCGGCCAGGTCGGTTTCCCGCTTGCTGCCTGCACGACGCACGATGACGCCATGGTCGGGCATGTACTCTTTGGAGAAAGCCAGGCCGGCGATGGCCTGCTCGAACCCATTGGCACTGGTCAGCAGGTCGATTTCGCCGTCCTTGAGCGCTTGCACCGCTTCGCTGCGCTGGGCGAAGCCCAGTACTCGCAGCTCGACCCCCAGGCGACTACCGATGAGGCTGAGGTAATCGGCGCTCACACCTTGATAGCGGTTGCGTTCGCTGGTGATGTCGATGGGTTCATAGTCAGCCAGCGAAACACCCACCCGCAGCGTACCGTGGCGTTGCAGCCATTGCTGTTCGTCACTGGAGAGCGGCAGTGGCGCAAGCTGGGCGAACGGTGCGACGAGCGCGAACGGCAGGCTCTGGGCAGCAACGGCCCAGCTGGGCGAGAGGATGCAGGCGCCAATCAACAACCTCGCCGCCCACGCCATCGCCCCTGCGCGCGTGAAAAACGAGGTTGGTGTGGGTCTCATGCCGTGCATCCTTGCCTGCGGGCCGAAAGGGCCTGGGAAAAAGTTGCATAAGCTTGGCACTGTAAAAAGCAGAAAGCCCGCATCGAGCGGGCTTTATGTGTTTCAGATCGCGTCAGACGCGCTGCTGCGTACCGTCAGAGCGGCTTGCCACGGTTGCCGTGCTGACTGACGAAGGCTTGTACGGCCGACAGGTCGTTGGGCAGTACGGTGCACTTCTCTTCGCGCTCGAACAGATCGACCAGATGCGGTGGCAGCTCCAGAGCCTTGCCCACGCCGGCCTTCTGCACCGCCTCGGGGAACTTGACCGGGTGCGCGGTACCGAGCACGACCATGGGCGTATCCAGGCTGCGTCGGCATTCGCGGGCCGCGCGCACGCCAATGGCCGTGTGCGGATCGAGGACTTCGCCGCACTCGGCGAACACCTGGGCGATGGTCTCGCAGGTCTGCTCGTCGCTGACAGCCAGCGAGTCGAACAGCTTGCGCGCCTCGGTCCAGCGCTCCTGCTCGACACTGAAGCCGCCGCCCTGGCGGAAGTTGTCCATCAGGCCGGCAATGGCCGCGCCGTTGCGACCGTGCAGGTCGAACAGCAGGCGTTCGAAGTTCGAAGAGACCATGATGTCCATCGACGGCGACAGCGTGGCGTGAAGGGTTTCCTTGACGTACTGGTTGCCGCTCATGAAGCGGTGCAGGATGTCGTTGCGGTTGGTGGCCACCACCAACTGGTTGATCGGCAGGCCCATGTTGCGTGCCAGATACCCAGCGAAGATGTCGCCGAAGTTGCCGGTCGGCACCGAGAACGCCACCGAACGGGCTGGCCCGCCCAGCTGCAGCGCGGCATGAAAGTAGTAGACGATCTGGGCCATGATCCGCGCCCAGTTGATCGAGTTCACCGCAACCAGCGGCGTGCCCTTGAGGAAGCTCTGGTCGGCGAAGCTGTTCTTGACCATTTCCTGGCAGTCGTCGAAGTTGCCTTCGATGGCGATGTTGTGCACGTTGTCGCCGCCGATCGTGGTCATCTGCCGACGCTGCACCGCCGACACGCGTTCATGCGGGTGCAGGATGAAGATGTCGACGTTCTCGCAGTGCTTGCAGCCTTCGATCGCCGCCGAACCGGTATCGCCACTGGTGGCGCCGATGATCACGACACGCTGGCCACGCTTGGCCAGCACGTAATCGAGCAGACGACCCAGCAACTGCAGGGCAAAGTCCTTGAACGCCAGGGTCGGGCCGTGAAACAGCTCCATCACCCACTCGTTGCCGCCCAGCTGGCGCAAGGGGGCGATCGAGGCGTGGGCGAATACCCCGTAGGTGTCTTCGAGAATCTTCTTGAAATCGGCGTCCGGGATGCTGCCGGTGACGAACGGGCGCATCACTCGGAACGCCAGCTCATGATAAGGAAGGCCTGCCCACGAGGCGATTTCCTCCTGAGTGAAACGGGGCAGATTTTCTGGCACGTACAGTCCGCCATCACTGGCCAGGCCGGCGAGCAGGACCTCTTCGAAGTTCAGGGCCGGGGCCTGACCGCGAGTACTGATATAACGCATTGCGAATTCCTCTGGCAGCTGCCGCTTAGTTCAAGTGCTCGACTCGGATGCGCACAACCGGCCCGACCACGCCCTGCAAGGCTTCCAGCGCCTTGATGGCATCATTGATGTGCTGTTCGACGACGCGGTGGGTCAGCAGGATCATCGGCACCAGGCCGTCATGTTCCTCGACCTCTTTCTGCATGATCGACTCGATGTTGATACCGCGCTCGGACAGGATGCTCGCTACCTGTGCCAGCACCCCCGGATGATCCTTGGCCTGGATGCGAAGGTAGTAGGCACTCTCGCACGCCTCGATCGGCAGAATCGGGTGGGCGGACAACGAATCCGGCTGGAAGGCCAGGTGCGGCACGCGATTCTCAGGGTCCGAGGTCATGGCGCGGACCACGTCGACCAGGTCGGCGACCACGCTCGAAGCTGTGGGCTCCATGCCGGCACCGGCGCCGTAAAACAGAGTGGAGCCGGCCGCATCGCCGTTGACCATTACCGCATTCATCACGCCGTTGACGTTGGCGATCAGGCGGTCGGCCGGAATCAGCGTCGGGTGAACGCGCAGCTCGATACCACGCTCGGTGCTACGTGCCACGCCAAGGTGCTTGATGCGGTAGCCCAGCGCTTCCGCGTAGTTGACGTCGGCCGTGGTCAGGCGGGTGATGCCCTCGGTGTAGGCCTTGTCGAACTGCAACGGGATGCCGAAGGCGATGGACGCCAGGATCGTCAGCTTGTGCGCGGCGTCAATGCCTTCCACGTCGAAGGTCGGATCGGCTTCGGCATAGCCCAGTGCCTGTGCTTCGGCGAGAACGTCTTCGAAGGTGCGGCCCTTCTCGCGCATCTCGGTCAGGATGAAGTTGCCAGTGCCATTGATGATGCCCGCGACCCAGTTGATACGGTTGGCCGACAAGCCTTCGCGGATCGCCTTGATCACCGGGATGCCACCGGCAACCGCAGCTTCGAACGCGACGATCACGCCCTTCTCGCGCGCCTTGGCGAAGATCTCGTTGCCGTGCACGGCAATCAGCGCCTTGTTGGCGGTGACCACGTGCTTGCCGTTCTCGATGGCCTTGAGCACCAGTTCGCGCGCGACGGTGTAGCCACCGATCAGCTCGATGACGATATCGATCTCCGGGTTGCCGGCCACTGCGAAGACATCGTTGGTAATGGGGGTACCGGTAATCTGGCAGTTGGGGTTCGGCGAGCGCATCGCAATCTGCGCCACTTCAATACCGCGCCCGGCACGGCGGGCAATCTCCTCGGCGTTGCGCTGAAGTACGTTGAAGGTGCCGCCACCGACGGTACCTAACCCACAGATGCCTACTTTGACCGGTTTCACTCTGAACTCCCCATGAAACGACCGCCCAGATGACGGTCGTGATACTGGCCGCAGGCCCTGAGCCCGCGGCTATTGATGACGTGCGAGTGCCGCTCAGCCTTTCGCGTCGAGCGCCAGCTTGGCCACGTTCGCAGCTGGCTGGTAGCCAGGAATGACCTGCCCGTTCTCCAGCACGATGGCTGGCGTGCCGCTGACACCGATCGACTGGCCCAGCTCGAACTGCTTGGCAACCGGATTGACGCACGACGGTGCCTTGATGGTATCGCCCGAGACCATCTTGTCCATGGCCGCCTTGCGGTCCTTGGAGCACCAGACGGCCTGCAGTTGTTCGTCACCGGCCGATTTCAGACCCTGGCGCGGGAACGCCACGTAGCGGACCTCGACACCCATGCGGTTCAGCTCGGGGACTTCGGCGTGCAGCTTGTGGCAGTACGGGCAGGTGGTGTCGGTGAATACGGTAATGTGCGATTTGGTTTCGCCCACCGCCGGGTACACCACGGTATCGGCGACCGGAATGGCGTTGATGGTCTTGGCGATAGCCAGCCGTTCGGTCTTCTCGGTCAGGTTGACCGGCTTGCCGTTCTGGATCTGGAACAGGTAGCCCTGCATGACGAACTGGCCGTCGGCGCTGGCGTACAGCACGCGACCGCCCTTGAGCTTGACCTCATACAGGCCGTTGAGCGGGCTCGCGCCCACGCTTTCGATGGGCACTTCCAGTTGCAGGGTCTGCAGGGTCTTGCGAATCGCTTGCTCCGCAGCCGGGTCGGCCACGGCAAAAGTGCTGGCCAACGCAAGGGCTGCGGCGGCGAAAAGACGGGTCACGCGCATGGGAACTCCTGGAGCGACGGACTTGAGGGGCAGTGGACGATCAGCTCGTCACAGCCCGCTGCATAAACCGGGCAAGCCTACCACATTCATTGGGCAAGACCGACTGCGGACAATGCTCGACACAGTACCGAATCGTCCGATTTCATCCGCGCGGATGGTGTTTGGCGTGCAGGTCCTGCAGACGCGCGCGCGCCACATGGGTGTAGATCTGCGTGGTCGACAAATCACTGTGACCGAGCAGCATCTGCACCACGCGCAGATCCGCTCCATGGTTGAGCAGATGGGTGGCGAACGCATGGCGCAGCGTGTGCGGGGACAACGACTTGGCGATGCCGGCGACCTGAGCCTGGTGCTTGATGCGATGCCAGAAGGTCTGCCGGGTCATCTGCTCGCCACGCTGGCTGGGAAACACCACGTCACTGGGCCTGCCGCCGAGCAGCTCATGGCGCCCGTCGCGCAGGTAACGCTCGACCCAGACCACGGCTTCCTCGCCCATGGGCACCAACCGCTCCTTGTTGCCCTTGCCCACCACGCGCAACACGCCCTGGCGCAGATTGACCTGATCCAGCGTCAGGCTGATCAATTCGGTCACCCGCAGGCCGCAGGCATACAGCACCTCGAGCATGGCGCGGTCACGCTGGCCGATCGGCTCGCTCAGGTCCGGCGCCTGGAGCAGCGCCTCGACGTCGGCTTCGGACAATGATTTGGGTAACGGCTTGCCCAGTTGCGGCATATCGATCTGCAAGGTCGGATCGCTGCCGATCAGCTTCTCGCGCAGCAGGTAACGGTAGAAACCACGCGCACCCGACAGCAGCCGCGCCGTGGAGCGTGCCTTGTAGCCCTGTTCGACCCGCCAGGCCAGGTGATCGAGCAGCACGTCACGACCGGCTGCGTCCAGCGCGATGCCACGCTCGTGCAACCAGCCGTTGAACAGGGCAAGGTCACTGCGATAGGCGTCGCGACTGTTTTGCGAGAGGCCTTTTTCCAGCCATAAGGCATCGAGGAATTGGTCGATCAGGGGGTGGTCTAGGGCTGGCATCGAGATCGTAGGGTTGTGGGGGTCCGGTGATGATAACAGGGCGCAGAGTCAGGGCGACGCCTTCGCGGTCAGAGCCCGCTCCCACATGAACATCGCCATTGAGCACTCACCTGCCAACACTCGCCCACAAACCCTCACCCACAAAAAAGGCAGCCCGAAGGCTGCCTTTTTCTGCATCAGAAGCAAACTGTTCTCAGGACAGTTTTTCCTTGATACGTGCTGCTTTACCAGACAGGTCGCGCAGGTAGTACAGCTTGGCTTTACGCACGTCACCACGACGTTTCACGGCCATGCTGTCGATCTGCGGGCTGTAGGTCTGGAAAGTACGCTCTACGCCAACACCGTTGGAGATTTTACGTACGGTGAAAGCACTGTTCACGCCGCGGTTGCGCTTGGCGATGACAACGCCTTCGAACGCCTGCAGACGGGAACGATCACCTTCCTTCACTTTCACCTGAACGACGATGGTGTCGCCCGGGGCAAAGGGAGGGATTTCTTTGCTCATCTGCTCGGCTTCGAGTTGCAGAATGATTTTGTTGGTCATGCTGTGCTCCTAAGGCAAATCGTCTGAATTGCCATCGATACGTTAACTATCGTTCCGCTCGCGGAGATACTCCGCCAGCAGCTTGTTCTCTTCTCCAGAAAGCGAGCGTCTTTCCAGAAGATCGGCACGTCGTTCGTAGGTCCGCCCAAGGGACTGCTGCAAACGCCAGCGCCGGATGTGTGCATGATTGCCGCTAAGCAATACGTCGGGAACACGCTGATCCGCATACACCTCCGGTCGGGTGTAGTGCGGGCAATCCAGCAGACCGTCCGTGAAGGAGTCTTCCTCCGCGGAGTCCGCATGCCCCAAAGCTCCGGGCAGCAGTCGTGTAACCGCATCGATCAGGACCATGGCGGGCAATTCACCGCCCGACAGCACATAGTCGCCAACAGACCACTCTTCATCGACATGAGCTTCAATGAAACGCTCGTCGATGCCTTCATACCGCCCGGCGATCAGAATCAGAGATTCGGAAGTCGCCAGTTGTTTCACGGCGCCCTGTACCAGCGGTCGGCCCTGGGGCGAGAGGTAGATCACCTTCGCCGCTTCCCCTGCTGCTGCCTTGGCCTGAACCAACGCGTCTTCCAGAGGCTTGATCTTCATCACCATTCCCGGACCACCGCCGAAGGGCCGGTCATCCACTGTGTGGTGACGGTCCGTGGTGTAGTCCCGCGGGTTCCAGCAGGTCAGTTGCAACAACCCCTGTTTCACCGCGCGGCTGGTAATGCCGTACTCACTGATGGCCGAGAACATCTCGGGGAACAGGGTGATCACTTCAACGCGAAGGGTTGCCATCGCCTAGAAGTCCGCGTCCCAATCCACCCTCATCTCGCCAGCGGCCAGGTCGACCTTCAACACGCATTGCGCCGTATAGGGCAACAGGCGTTCACGATCATCCAGGCTGCCCGCGCAGGGCTTCACCACCATTACATCGTTGGCGCCGGTCTCCAACAGGTGATCGATGGTGCCGAGCAGTTGCTCCTGCAGATCGATGACCTTCAGGCCCTGAAGCTGATACCAGTAGTAATCATCTTCGGCCAGGTCGGGCAAAAGGCTGCGCGAGATGCAAATCTCGTAACCGGACAGAAGACGGGCTTCGTCGCGATCATCCAGGCCTTTCAACTTGGCAACCAGATCCTTTTGTGTGGATCGGCCGCTGACCAGCTCTACCTGTTTGACGACAACCCCATCGCGCTTGAGCGTCCAGGTCTTGTAGTCGAGCAGGTTTTCTATCGGATCGGTAAAGGAAAAGACCTTCACCTCGCCGCGAACGCCGTGTACCGAGAAAATCTTGCCGACGACGATCAAGTCATCAGCGGAATCTGGCGTCGCGTTCATATTGCTCAGGCCGCGGCCTTGGCAGCTTCCTTCAGCAACTGAGCAACGCGCTCAGAAGGCTGTGCACCCACGCTCAACCAGTGGTTGACGCGCTCTTGGTTCACGGACAGACGGATTTCCTGACCACGGGCAACAGGGTTGAAGAAACCCACGTGCTCTTTGTGGGAACCGTCACGCGGGTTGCGCGAATCGGTTACGGTCAGTTGGTAAAACGGGCGCTTTTTGGAGCCGCCACGGGCAAGACGGATGGTTAGCATTGAACATCGTTCCTGTAGTCGGTGCTGCAAATCATAATGCACAGCGGGCACACGGGTGCCCGAAAGGCCGCATATTCTCAAGGAATACACGGACATTTGCAAATGCCTTTTTCCGATAGGTCGGGGCTTGCAGCGTGGATTTGCCTATAAGCCGTTGCAAGCAACGGAGTTTGGCCACATGGCCAGGGTATTCATCGGCACGGGGAGTGGACGTGTGGGAGCAGGCTCCCACAGGACTCTCGTGCCGACGGAATGCGTTACATCTTGGGCATGCCGCCACCGCCGCCGGGCAGCATGCCGCCCATGCCGCGCATCATCTTGGCCATGCCACCCTTGGTGGAAAACTTCTTCATCATCTTCTGCATCTGCTTGTGCTGCTTGATCAAGCGACCGATGTCCTGCACCTGGGTGCCGGAACCCATGGCGATGCGACGCTTGCGCGAACCGCTGATCACGTCCGGGTCGCGGCGCTCGGCCGGGGTCATGGAGTTGATGATGGCTTCCATCTGCTTGAACTGCTTCTCGGCCACGTTCTGGGCGTTGCCCATCTGCGAGAGGTTGACGCCGCCGATGCTGGGCAGTTTGTCCATCAGGCCACCGAGGCCGCCCATGGTCTTCATCTGCACGAGCTGGTCACGGAAGTCTTCGAGGTCGAAGCCCTTGCCCTTCTTCAGCTTCTTGGCGAGCTTGTCGGCCTTGTCCTTGTCCAGCGTCTGTTCGGCCTGCTCGATCAGGCTGAGCACGTCGCCCATGCCCAGGATGCGCGAGGCGATCCGGTCAGGGTGGAACGGCTCGAGCGCTTCGCTCTTCTCGCCCATACCGATGAACTTGATCGGCTTGCCGGTGATGGCACGCACCGACAGCGCGGCACCGCCACGGGCGTCGCCGTCGACCTTGGTGAGGATCACGCCGGTGAGCGGCAGCGCATCGCCGAAGGCCTTGGCCGTGTTGGCCGCGTCCTGACCGGTCATGGCGTCGACCACGAACAGCGTTTCAGCCGGCTTGACGGCCGCGTGCAGTTGCTGGATCTCGCCCATCATCTCGGCGTCGATGTGCAGACGGCCGGCGGTGTCGAGAATGACCACGTCGATGAACTTGAGCTTGGCCTCGCGGATCGCGGCGTGGGCGATGTCCACCGGTTTCTGGCTGATGTCGGACGGGAAGAAGGTCACGCCGATATCGCTGGCCAGGGTCTCCAGCTGCTTGATGGCCGCCGGACGGTAGACGTCGGCCGACACCACCATCACGGTCTTCTTCTTGCGCTCCTTGAGGAAGCGCGCCAGCTTGCCGGCGGTGGTGGTCTTGCCCGCGCCCTGCAGACCGGCCATCAGGATGACCGCCGGCGGGGTCACCGCCAGGCTCAGTTCCTCGTTGGCGGCGCCCATCATTTCGACGAGCTCGGCCTGGACGATCTTCACGAACGCCTGGCCCGGGGTCAGGCTGCGCGAAACCTCGGTGCCGACCGCACGCTCCTTGACCTTGTTGACGAAGTCCTTCACCACCGGCAGGGCGACGTCGGCTTCGAGCAACGCCATGCGCACTTCGCGCAGGGTGTCTTTGATATTGTCCTCGGTCAGCTTGGCTTTGCCGGTAACGTGGCGAAGCGTCTGCGAGAGGCGGTCTGTAAGGTTTTCAAACATGTCGCGATCCTTTCTGGCTCTGGTTGAGCCGAGGTTGTGGCGGCAAGAGCAGGCCGGCGATTATAACCAAGAGTGGGTGCCACGGACACTGCGCGGTATGCAGTCTTTCGTCGGCGGGCATTTGATGCCAAACTCAGGCACTTTCCGGCTTGTGCTCCACAGGACCTATGCTCCCCTTGTCACCCAGTCTATTACCCACCCTCGCCGCCGCCTGCCTGTACGCCGCTGCGACTGCCTATCAGGCGACCCGCATTGGCCAGGGCAGCAAGGCTGACAAGCGCCTGCTCTACCTGTTCGGCTTCCTGGCCGTCATCGCCCATGGCTGCGCGTTGTTCTCGCAACTGCTGACACCGCTGGGGCTGAGCCTGGACTTCTTCAGCGCCGCCAGCCTGATCGCCGTGGCGGTGATCGCCCTGACCCTGCTGGCGACCAGTCAGATTCCCGTGGAAAACCTGCTGGTGCTGCTGTTCCCCCTGGGCCTGGCCACCATCCTGATCGCGCAGTTCGTGCCCGGCGGAACCGCGCCGCTGATCCACGAAGAGCCTGGCATCCTTACGCACATCCTGCTGTCCATCCTCGCGTACGGCATGTTCACCATCGCCGTGTTCCAGTCGCTGCTGCTGTTGCTGCAGGATCACCAACTCAAAAACAAGCACCCCGCCGGACTGATCAAGAACTTTCCGCCGCTCCAGACCATGGAAAGCCTGCTGTTCGGCTTCATCTGGGCTGGCTGGGGATTGCTGTCGCTGTCGCTGATTTCAGGCTGGGTGTTCGTCGAGAACCTGTTCGCGCAGCACCTGGTCCACAAGACCCTGCTGGCGTGCCTGGCCTGGATCGTCTTCAGCGTCCTGCTGTGGGGGCGCAATCGCCTGGGCTGGCGCGGGCACAAGGCGATTCGCTGGACGCTGGCCGGGTTCTGCCTGCTGATGCTGGCCTATTTCGGCAGCAAGCTGGTTCGCGAATACATTCTGCACATCTGACAGGTCACCCATGGACACTCTGCCCCTAGGGCCGATGCTCGGCGCGCTGGCGCTGGCCATTCTCCTCGCCGCGCTGCTGTGTGCAGTGGACGCGGCGGTGCACACACTCGCCGCTCAGCGCCCTACCGGGCGCAACGGCGATCGGCCAGTGCTCCAGGCGCCCCTGCCCAGCCTGATACTGCTGAGCACCCTGGTCCGCGCCCTGGCCGTGACCCTGGGCGTCACGCTGGGCATCTATCTGCGAGGCGCTCATGGCGCCTGGCTGGGGGGCCTGGGCACTGCAATCATTCTGCTGGTGCTGGCCGACTACCTGCCACGTCATCTTGCCCAGCGCTACCCGCGGCCGTTCATCGGCATGGCCAATGCGCTGCTGGCACCGCTGCTCAAGCTGGTCTGGCCGCTGGCGTGGTTGCTGGACGGCGCTGCGCGCCTGCTGGTCGTACCCTTCGCCCGCAAGGACCCGAATCAGGGCCCCCGGCAGGAACCTGCCCAGCCCCGCAGCGTGCTCGATGAATTGGCTGCCGAGGCGCGCAGCAACAAGCCGCACCTGGCCAACAGCATTCATGCCCTGGACAAGATCACGGTCAACGACATTCTGGTGCCGCGCAACGAGATCGACGGGATCAATCTGGAAGACTCGCTGGACGAGATCATCGACCAGCTGATGATCAGCCGGCACACCCGCCTGCCGGTTTTCCACAATGACATCAACCATGTCGAGCGCGTGCTCAACACCCGCCAGATCAGCCACTTGCTGCCTCAACGCGAGTTGACCATCGAAGCCTTGCTGGCTGCCTGCTACGAAGCCTATTTCGTACCGGAAAGCACGCCCCTGCAGATGCAGTTGCTCAACTTCCACAAACAGCAGCGGCGGCTGGGCATCGTCGTCGACGAGTACGGCGAGGTGCAGGGCATCGTCACCCTGGAAGACATTCTGGAAGAGATCGTCGGCGAGTTCGAAGATGACGACGCCCTGGCCAACCCCCATATCCACCCGCAGCTGGACGGCCGCTTCGTGGTCGAGGGCCAGGCCTCCATCCGCGACATCAACAAGAGCCTAGGCTGGCACCTGCCCAGTGACGGCCCCAAGACCCTCAACGGCCTGGTGACCGAGGCGCTGGAAAGCATCCCGGCCAGCGCCGTGTGCCTGAAGATCGGTCGCTATCGGATGGAGATTCTCGAAACCGAGGAAAACCGCGCGTCGCGGGTGCTGATCTGGCACGCAAGCAGCTTGCCTGCGGCGTGACGCGAGCGCTGCATTCTTGCTTGACCGGCGCCTCCCTTCGGCAGGCGCCAGCCAACCTGCCCCTTACAGCTCGACCTTGACCGCCTGCGAGGCACGTGTGGCCTTGGCCCGGGCCGCTTCGATAGATTCGTCGCGGGCCAGGGCCACGCCCATACGCCGTTGCCCATTGACCTCCGGCTTGCCGAACAGACGCAGCGCCGTATCCGGTTCGGCCAGTGCCGCACCGAGGTTGTCGAAGGCGGTCTGGCGAGAATTGCCCTCGACCAGAATCACCGCCGAGGCCGACGGCCCGAACTGACGAACCAGCGGGATCGGCAGGCCGAGAATGGCACGGGCATGCAGGGCGAACTGGGAAAGGTCCTGGGAAATCAGCGTGACCAGACCGGTGTCATGCGGACGTGGCGAAACTTCGCTGAACCAGACCTGATCGCCCTTGATGAACAGCTCGACGCCGAACAGACCACGCCCACCCAGGGCTTCGGTCACCGCGCGAGCCACACGCTCCGATTCGGCCAGGGCCACCGGACTCATGGCCTGTGGCTGCCAGGACTCTTGATAGTCGCCCTTTTCCTGACGGTGGCCGACCGGTGCACAGAACGTCGTGCCGCCCACGTGGCGCACGGTCAGCAGGGTGATCTCGTAGTCGAAGTCGATGAAGCCCTCGATGATCACCCGGCCCTTGCCGGCGCGCCCGCCTTCCTGGGCATACTCCCAGGCCGCCTGGACGTCGGCAGGCGTGCGCAACAGGCTCTGGCCCTTGCCCGAGGAACTCATGACCGGCTTGACCACGCAGGGGAAACCGAGGTCCTGCACGGCGCGCTCGTAGTCCTCGAAGGTGTCGGCAAAATGATACGGCGAGGTCGGCAGGTCCAGCTCTTCGGCAGCCAGACGCCGGATGCCCTCGCGGTTCATGGTCAGCTGGGCCGCGCGCGCGGTCGGGACCACGGTGAAACCCTCGGACTCCAGCTCCACCAGAGTGGCCGTGGCGATGGCCTCGATCTCGGGCACGATGTAATGCGGCTTTTCCGCTTCGATGACCGAGCGCAAGGCCGCGCCGTCGAGCATGTTGATGACGTGGCTGCGATGGGCAACCTGCATGGCGGGCGCATCGGCGTAGCGATCCACGGCAATGACTTCGACGCCCAGGCGCTGCAGCTCGATCACCACTTCCTTGCCCAACTCGCCGCAGCCACACAGCAATACGCGGGTCGCGGTCGGCGACAGGGGGGTTCCGATACGGGTCATTTCAGGTCCTCAGGGAAGCGTCTGGATCGAGGGGCAGCACGCACGCCTGCCCGACAGGGGCGAGCATTTTAACCCAACACGGCGTTGCGCGCGCCAGTCTCGCCGCCCGAGGGCACGTGCTCGACTAAACGCCTGGCAACATCAGGCCCTGGGCCACGGCGCGCTCATGAGCCAGACGCAGCACGTCGCGACGCTGATCGTCATTCATGCGCCCCCACTGGGTGATTTCGACTGCGGTACGCTGGCAGCCTGTGCACACATCGTCCTCGTCCAGTGCACACACACTGATGCAAGGCGACTTGACCGGTTTGGCTAGAGGATTCATGAATCCTGCTCGATCAGTTCGCGCGCGTAGCGCTGGGCATTGTGGACGTAGTGCGCGGCGCTGGCTTCGAGCATGCGCTTCTGGGCTTCGGTCAGTTCGCGCACGACCTTGCCCGGTGACCCCATGACCAGCGATCCATCGGGAATTTCCTTGCCTTCGGCGATCAGCGAGTTGGCGCCGATGATGCAATGCTTGCCGATCCTGGCGCCGTTGAGGATGACCGCGTTGATCCCGATCAGGCTGAAGTCGTCCACGGTGCACCCATGCAGCATGGCATTGTGGCCAATTGTGACGCCGCGACCGATGGTCAGCGGCACGCCGGCGTCGGTGTGCATCACGGTGCCGTCCTGGACGTTGCTGTGCTCGCCGATGTCGATCAGTTCGTTGTCGCCGCGCAGCACGGCGCCGAACCACACGCTGGCGCCGGCCTGCAGCCGCACCTTGCCGATCAGGGTGGCATTGGGTGCGGTCCAGCTGTCGGGATGGGTTTCGACGCGAGAGTCGCCCAGACGGTATTTCATGTGATGTCCTCGACGCAGCAGCAGTCGGCACGGCACCTGGCCGAACGACGCTCAGATGGCGGTGTAGTGCTCGGGAGGCCGGTGCAGGCTGATCCGGGCGTCATACATCAGGTTGACCAGCTCGACGATCATGATCGCCGACAATCCCCAGATCTTGTATTCGCCGAAGCGGTAGCTGGGCACATACCAGCTGCGCCCCTGGTAATCGATGCGGTGGGTATGTTCGCGCGGATCCTGGCGGAAGAACTCCAGCGGCACGGAGAACACGGCAGCGATTTCGGCATCGTTTGGCTGGTATTCGACGTAGTCGGGAATGATCCCGACAAAAGGCGTGACCTTGAGCCCGTGCTTGGAGATCAGCGGGCTGAGCGGACCGACCACTTCCACCAGCCCTGGCGGCAGACCGATTTCCTCTTCGGCCTCACGCAGGGCGGTGTACACCAGGTCCGGGTCCTGCGGGTCGCGCCGGCCGCCGGGAAAAGCCACCTCGCCGCCGTGGGTGGAGAGCCCCGAAGCACGCAGCGTCAGCACCAGCTCGGGCTCGTCGCTGCGGGTGATAGGCAACAGCACCGCCGCTTCGGGAAAACGGCTGTCGGTTTCCAGCGTGCGTGGGGTGTGGTTGCTCACTCGGCGCAGTAGCTCGTCCAGCATGGCGTTTCTCGATCCGTGGCCTGCTGGCATGATGCACCAAAAGCCGCTGGCAGCCCAAGCCCGATTTGCCGCGCCGCAGGCTTGCGGCCCTTGGACAGTACGGCCAAGATAGCGGCAGCCATCAAGGAACTCAGCATGAATTTCTGCAGCCATTGCGGCAACCCGGTGACCCTGCGCATCCCCACCGGCGATACACGTCCTCGATTCGTCTGCGGGCACTGCCATCTCGTCCACTACCAGAATCCCAAAGTGGTCGCAGGTTGCATCGCCGTATGGCAGGGACAGGTCCTGTTGTGCCGGCGGGCCATCGAGCCGCGCCGCGGTTTCTGGACCCTGCCGGCGGGCTTCATGGAAAACGGCGAAACCCTGGAGCAGGCCGCCAGCCGCGAAACCTTGGAAGAAGCCTGCGCCCAGGTGACCGACCTTGCGCTGTACACCGTTTTCGATCTGCCGCACATCAGTCAGGTGCAGGTGTTCTACCGTGCCGAAATGTCCGAGCCCGTGTTTGCCGTGGGTGAGGAAAGCCTGGAAGTGGGATTGTTCGCGCAAAATCAGATCCCTTGGGCGGAGCTCGCTTTCCCCACCGTCGGGCGTACCTTAGAATACTTTTTCGCCGACCGGCTGGAGCACAACTATCCGGTCCGCAACGAGTGTGTGGGCCCCCTGCTCGCACGACCGCCTCAGACCTGACCCGACGCACCGGCCCCTACGGTGCGTGTTCATTGCAGGAAGACCCCATCGATGCGCTGCCTGATCGCCCTGTTCTGCCTGTGCTTGACCGTAAGCGCCCAGGCGGCCTTCACCGTTACCGTGGAACGCAAGCCGGTTGACCAGATCGGCGTTGCGGCGAAACCGGGCAAGCGCCTGGGCGTGGATCCGATCGACAAGGTGCTGGTACTCAAGACCCAGCGCCAGTTGCAATTGATCAGCGGCGGCGAGCCGCTCAAGAGCTATCGTATCTCGCTGGGCAAGCAACCTAACGGTGCCAAGGAGCGAGAGGGCGACAAGCGCACCCCCGAAGGCTTCTACTGGCTCGACTGGCGCAAGGTCAGTGACCGCTTCAACCTGGCCATGCACGTTTCCTACCCCAACATCAGCGACGCGGCCCGGGCCCGCCGCGAGGGCGTCGCACCGGGCAGCATGATCATGATCCACGGCACCCCGATCGACGCGGAGTACCCGGAATGGTACTTCGCCACGCTGGACTGGACCGATGGCTGCATCGCCATGAAAAACGACGACATGCGTGAAGTGTGGAGCCTGGTCAAGGACGGCACGATGATCGAGATCCGCCCTTGAGCCGAACGCCCTCTGCACTGACGCGATCGTAGCGGTCCTTCAGACACCATAGGAACCATCCTACGACTGGTTCCTTTTTCTAATCCTCGCTTTCCTACTGTCTGTCAGATTCTTCCTACCAATACCCCCTCCCCCCTACCCGTTCCCGGGGAAGTCCCCCCTCTTAAAGTGGCCCTCTATTGATGGGTCGACGACTGGGGCTGGGCTGCAATGACGATTTTCCGCAAAGACTGCCTGTTATCCATATTGCTGCTGGGACCTGCCCTGGCGCTGGCTGAAACAGGGGCGCTTCCAATGGATGACCAAATCCTGCGTCAGTTCGATGGCCAGCGTCTGGAGCGCGAGGCTTCCGAACGCGCGCAACGGCTGGAAACCCTTCACAAAGACGCGGGAATGAAAGCACCCGCCGCCGCGCAGCGGGTCGAGAGCGACGCCGAGTGCTGGCCGGTTTCCGCCGTGCACGTGCAGGACAACCAACTGCTGGATACCGATACGCTGCAAGCCGTCCTCAGGCCTTGGGTTTCGCCCTGCATCGGCGTCAGCGACATCAACCAGATGCTGCTGGCGCTGACCGGTGCCTATGTGAAGGCCGGTTACATCGCTGCCCGCCCTTACGTCCTTCGATTACCCGAAGCAGATGGCGAGCTGGTTCTCGCCATGCTCGAAGGCTTCATCGAGTCGATCGAGATCGCCGATGGGAGCACCGATCTGGCGCTGGACAGCGCATTCCCCGCAATGATCGGCCGACCGCTCAAGCTCACCGATGTGGAAAGTGGCCTGGACCAGCTCAACCGATTACGTTCGGTCGACCTGACCCTGGACATCGCACCCGGCGAGCAGGTAGGCGGTACGCAGATCATCCTGCGTCCACAACGTGCAGGCAAACCCTGGACGCTGGGTACGGGTCTGAACAACCGTGGCAGCGACAGTTCGGGGCGCCACCAGGCGCAAGCGAGCCTGAGCCTGGACAACCCGCTTCACCTCAATGATTTGCTGGCTGCCAGCTACGCCCACAGCTTGGACGGTGGCGCAGGCTTTAGTCGCCAAGGAGGGATGTTCTACGAAATCCCCTACGGGCGATGGACCGTGAATGCCTCGGCGAGTCGTTTCGAGTCCCGAGCACCGCTGCCCAACCGCCATAGCGTGGCGCAAAGCCTGGACAGCTACGGGCTCAAGCTGGACCGCAGCCTGTGGCGCAACCAGACGACGCTGCTCAACGCACACCTGCGCATGGATCAGACCCGTACCGACCTGCTGTTCGATGGCGCTACCGTGCGCAACGGCCGCACCACGCTCAGCGTCGCCAGCGTCGGGCTGAACGTGGCGCACCTGGGTGATTCGGTATGGAGCGGCTATCTGGGCTACTCCCGCGGGCAGGGTTGGCTGGGAGGTGACCGCACGCCGCTGCGCCATGACGCTCCCCAACCGCACTTCGAAAAGTACCGCGGCACGGTCACTCGCCATTCGCTGTTCGACGCTCTCGAACGCCGCTGGGCCTGGAACACCGAACTGGATCTTCAGTACAGCCCGGACCCGCTGCCCAGCCTGGAACAGCTGCGCCTGGCCGGCAGCAGCAGTGTGCGTGGCTACCGCCTGGACAGCCAACCGGTGTCCAAAGGCGCCACGCTGCGCAACACCCTGAGCACCTCCCAACTGCTGGCCCCCGGCCTGCACCTGACGCCACGTGTCGGGCTGGACCTGGGCTGGGGCCAGCACACCTACAACCAGATCCAGACCCAACAGGCCATCGGCCTGAGCACAGGCGCGGTTTTGGGCTGGGCCGATGGACAGCTGACTCTGGACTATCAACGCGGATTGCATCGGCGCAGCAGCACTTCAGCGGAGCCCGGTTCCTGGACCTTCGCGCTGTCGCAGTCCTTCTGAAACGTTAGCCCTGGAAACACCCGTTCTGACACGGAAGTTCGGACAAACAAGCTCTGAAAAAAAACTTCTGAAAAACAGGTAGATACCCATGAAAAAACTATCACGTTGTGTTCAGCGCGACACCCTGCGCCTGGCGATTGCCAGTATCGTACTGGCGCCTTACATGGCCAGTGCCGATGTCATCCAACCGGCCGTGGAACCAGGCAACAAACCCATTGTGATGAACAACCCGGGCCGTGCACCGGTCATCGACATCGTCGCGCCCAATGCCGCCGGCCTCTCTCACAACCGCTACGAGCAATACAACGTAGGGGTACCTGGCGTGGTGCTCAACAACAGCCTGCAGGCTGGTCAGGCACATGTGGGTGGAGAGTTCCGGGACGTCCAGGCCAATGCGCAATTCAGAGGCCAGGCCGCCAGCACCATCCTCAACGAAGTGATTGGCCGTCGTCGCTCGGATATCAATGGCGAGCAGGTAATCTTTGGCCAGGCAGCCGACTATGTGCTTGCCAACCCTAACGGTATTTCCCTGAACGGCGCGCGGGTGAACCTTGGCGTGGATCGTCAGGCGACTTTCCTGGTGGGAAGACCACAGGTCGAGAACGGCCGTATCGCTGGATTCGACACAGGCGGTACGGTAGACCCACGCGCAGCACTCAGGGTGAACGGCGCAGGTGTCACCGTGAACGGCGGTTCACTGGCCCTGATCGCGCCCATGGTCGACCAGCAAGGTCAGATCAGCGCACAGCAGAATCTCGACATTCTCTTGGGCAGCCATCGAGTCGATGCCGACAGCCTGGCAATCAGCAACATCCAGCAGAACAGCTTCAAGACCGACGCGCAGTTGGTCGGGGCCATGCATGCCAGCCGGATCAATATCCTGAGCACACGCGAAGGTGCTGGTATCAACATGGGCGTCAGCCGAGTCGAGGCGCGGCAAGGCATCGATGTAGCGTCGCGCGGCAATCTGCACATCACCAGCACCGCTCAGCGCAACGGCCTGCCCACTCAGGGCCTGTTGAACGCCGGCGATGGCGACCTTCGACTCAGCTCGGCGGGGGATCTGAACATCACGTCGGTAAACGCCCGCGGCGCATCGATCACCGCCGATGCCGGGGCGAACCTGACGCTGGACACCTTGACCCGCACTACCGAATCCAGTGTCAGAACAGGTGTGGATAACAGCTGGTATTTCGTGCCTGCGGGCGCGACCACCACCACGGTCTACAAGAAGCAGGACCAACACCTGATCAACAGCCTGGACGCATCGCACGATGTGACACTGACGGCGGGTAACAACGCCAAGCTCGCCGCCACCCACATCAACAGCGGCGGTGACATTGCCGTACGCGCAGGCAACGCGCTGGAGGTGATCGCCAATATCGATGAAACGCTGGACCGCGTGAGCGTCAGCAATAAACGCCAAGGTGCGCAACGCCTCGACAGCACCGCTACGCAGAGGGTGCAAACTGCAGCCTCCAGCCGCTTGGAAGGTCAGTCGGTCAGACTGGCGGGCCGTGCCGTCAAGGTCCACGGCAGCGATTTGACCAGCCGCGGCGATATCGACCTGGCCGGCATTGACACGGTGGATATCGGTACTGTCGAGTTGCGCGGTAATCTGGTACAGGACAGTCGCGAAGGTCATGTGATCGTGCGGCGTACGCGCACTGAACTGCACGACCGCGAGCAGACGACCGACTACCGTGGCAGCCAGCTCAAGGCGAACGCCGGCAAGGTCGAGGTCAAAGCCGATCGCGTCGAGCTGGTCGCCGCGCAGGTCCAGGCCAAGGACATCAGCCTGCAAAGCCGTTCCGAAAACCTCACGGTAAAAGGCGCACAGGCGTACAAGCACCTGGAAAACGCCCGCCTGGACTCTACGTTGTTCAGCTCGTCCGACCGCAGCTATGACCGCACTCAACACACCTACCAGGGCAGCTCGCTCGACGCCAGTGGCGAAGTGGTTCTGGAGAGCCGGAAAGATACCCGGATCACAGGGTCGAACATTTCGGCCGGGGGCGACCTGAAGATCAAGAGTCAAGGTCAGTTGACCGTCGATGCCGGTGAGCAGAGCAGCGAGTCCACACTCAAAGGCAAGGACTGGAACCTGACGGTCTTCGTCGAGGCTGCCGGACCCGGCTCGGGACAGCCGGTGGACGGGGCGCAAGGCGCGTCGGGACAGTGGAACGCAGGCGCCGGGTCGCGCGAGCAGTGGACCCTGGACACGGCGAAACTGAGCACCCATAAAGGCAGCAGCCTGAAGGGCAAAAACGTCACGCTCGAGGCGGGCAAGACCTTGGCCATCGTTGGCTCGTCGGTCGAGGCCGAGCAGGACGCCATGCTCACGGCCGAGGACATTCGCATCCTGGCGACGCAGGCGCTGCGCAGCTTCCGCAACCAGGCGACTGGAAGGACCGTGGGCTACGAGATCACCGCAGGCCTCGACCGCATCGGCTCGGGGTCCGCTTTCGCGCTGCAGACCGATACCGATGGGCGCAGCGAGCGCGTGCACACACGCAGCACCATCAAGGCGGGCAAAGACGCCTACCTGACGGCGAAAAACCTGACAACACAAGCGGCGCATGTAGAAGCCGGCCAGCTGTTGCGGGTGCGCGCCGACAATGTTCGCAACCAGGCGGTTACCGACATCACCAAGACGGCCCTGGATTACAACAAGATCAAGCTCAGTGCAGGCAGTTCGCTGGACTACGGTGCCATCGCTCGCCAGGTGCAAAAGCTGTGGACCGGCGTCGATCAGACCAGCCTGTATTCCAACGGCCTGGAAGAGGGCCTGCTGCCATGGAGCGTGGGCATCAATCTCAAGGCGGACTACCTGGATCGCAGCACCCAATCGATGACCGATATTGCCCGCGTCTCGGCGTTCAAGGGGGGTGATATCGATATCGCGGTCACCGGCAAGCTGCATGACGTCGGAACCCAGTACGAGAGCACAGTCGGAGCGATCGCCCTGAGCGCTGGCAGCCATACCCTGGACGCAGCCCGTAACAGCGTTCGCACCACCATCGATGCGCTGGGGGTGGACGCCATCGCGCGCCTGGAAACCTCGACCATTGCCGACTGGGCCTTGGGCGCCGGCGCGCGTGGCTACAGCAGTGCGCAGTACAAGACGGTGGAAACCGCTGTGGTCGGCAGCCTGGTCGGCAAAAAGGGCATCGCCATTCAGTTGGGCACCGATGGCTTGTATGAGGGCACACTGATGAGCAGCGAGAACGGGCCGATTCGGATCGACAGCGGTGGCAACCTGCAACTGCGCCAGGCCAGGAACAGTATCGTCAAGCACGACGACGGTACTCGCGGGCGCGGCGCTGCCCAGCTCAGCGGCATCGTCGCACCCGTTCCGGTGGTAACGGGCGGAGCCATCGCCGGTAGTGGGCAATACACCGAACTGGAAAGCACCCAGATCATCGGTGTCGGCGGCAGAATCGACACCTCGGGTGCGGTGACGCTCAACGCCAAGGGCAACATAATCATGCAGGGTACCGATATCGGTTCGCAGCAAGCCCCTGTCGAGAGTCTGTCGGTCAATGCCGGGGAAAGTGTGGTGGTGCTTGCCAGCATCGATAGCGCCACAGCCAAGGGTGATGTCTATGGCGGCAGCGGCTCACTCAAGGTCAGCGCGCAGACGCCCACCGGCGGTTTGCCGCTGGTTGGCAGTGCAGGGTTCGAGATCGGCCAGACCGACGAAACTTCGACTCTGCGACGTGGGGCGCAGTGGCATGTGCGTGAAGACCTGGCAGTGACGGCCGGCAGCGACCACGTCGCGGCGATACTGCTGGAGGGCCTCCAGGCCAACGCACGCCGTATCGCACTGGACGCCAGCAGCGGCGGTATTCATATCAACGCAGCGAGATCGCTCAGCAAGCGCGACAATAAGCTGATTTCCGCCAGCTTTACTCTGGGCGGGCAAACAGGTAATAAAAACCAGACCTACTCGCTCAACGAGTTCGCTGTCGACTTCAAGCTCGACTACGACAAGCTGCAAAGCAGTACCTACGCCAACGCCCGGTTGACCGCAGACACGGTCGACTTCAACGCCCCAGGTGAACTGCGGCTGGCCGGTGCGCAGGTGCAAGCCGATCGGATCAATGGAGCGGTGGGCAGCCTGCAGGCCATCAGCGAGAAAGACGATGTCGACGCTATCACCGTCAAGGCGGAGGCCGCAATCGGCAAGGGCGGAGATCCTTGGGGGGCCATCGGTGGCCTGGCCAGCCTGGCAGGCGAATGGGGCAACAAGACCAAACAACGCCTGGAGCAGCTGAACTCGACCTATTCGTTCCCCGTCTCGGCCAAACTCGACTTCGAACTGCGTCGCGAACTGCGTGATACCGTGGCCCAAAGCACGGTACTCAATGGCCGAGACCGTATAGGCCTGAACGTGGCCAAGGAAACGCTGTTGCAGGGTGCGCAATTGCAGACGACCGGCAATCAGGTGACGCCTAACAACGGCCGTCTGCAGACCAGTGACCTGGATTCGCGCGACCGCTTGGTGACCGTTTCGCTGTTGGCGCGAACTCCGTCGTTGAGCGCGATCAGGAACCTGTACAGCGATCTGCAGAAGGACAAGCCCGAAGAGGTGCTGATCGACACCGGGCTGTTCCGCGCAGGCGGCCATAACCGGACCCAGCACCTGACAGGGGGAGTGGAAAAACTTTCGCTCTGAGGCTTCGTCACGGCCCTGTCTGAACGGGGCCGCACCTCTCATCCCGGCCTGACAATTCTTTGGGCCGCATCCTACGGGGCACTGCGCGCAGTGCCCCTGTCACTCGAAGTACACCCTTCCTAAGGTAATCCCCTGTGCATCGGCCACCGCTCGATGCACAGACCAATCCAGGACCTAAGGAAAGACCTCGATGACTCACAACACGAAACACCCGCGCCACCTGACGGCACGCTCGCTGCCGCTGGCCATCGCCGCTGCCTTGCTGGTGCCCTGCTCGTACGCCTGGGCCGATGGCCTGAAACCCTTGGATGGACACGCTGAAGCGCCGACCATCCACACCGATCGGACCGTTCCGGTGATCGACATCGTCGCACCCAATCAAACGGGGCTCTCGCACAACTTCTACAGCGAGTACAACGTCGGTACCGAGGGTGTAGTGCTCAACAACAGCGTGGTCGCCGGACACAGCGAACTGGCCGGTGGGTTGCAGGCCAACCCACAGTTGGGCGGGACGGCGGCCAGCACCATTCTCAACGAGGTGGTCGGCCACAGTCGCTCCAACATCAATGGCCCGCAAGCGATCTTCGGCGCGGCGGCGGACTATGTGCTGGCCAACCCAAACGGCATCACCCTCAACGGCGCCAGCCTGGCCAATGTGCCGCGTGCCACCTTCATGGTCGGTTCGCCCACGCTGCAGGATGGCCAGCTGCACCAGCTCGACACCCAAGCGGCCAAGGGTGCACTGCGGGTGGACAAGAACGGCGTGAGCAACCTGGAAGGCAGTCTTGCGCTGATAGCGCCAAGCATCACCAGTAACGGATCGATCCGTGCAGGCGGCGACGTCGACCTGGTGCTCGGCAGCAACCTCATCGATTACGCCAAGAGCGAAGTCGTCAGCAGCACGCGCATGCCCAAGCGCATCGATGCCAACCTGCTCGGCGCCATGGACAGCGACGGGCGCATCCGTATCGTCAGCACCCACGAGGGTGCCGGGATCAAGATGCCGGGCATCCGGATGACAGCGAATAAAGGCATCGACCTTTCAGCCGCAGGCGACATCAATCTGCAAGGCCGCGCCACCACCGACAAACCCGCCCCACAGGCACGGCTTAACGCAGGCAGCGGTGAGCTGAACATCAACGCCACGCAACAGCTCAACCTGGCCGACGCGCAACTGCGCACTCAAGGCGGGATGGCCCTGACCGCGCACACGCTGCGCAGCCAGGGCGTGGATGCGGTTGCCGATGGCACCTTGCGTATCCGCGCCAGCACGGCAAGAAACACCGCAGACCAGGCAATGGTCAGCCGGTATCAGGGCGGTGAGGTCGATGTCTCGGTCGATGGCAACATCAACGACGTCGGAACGTCCTATCTGAGCACCACGGGTGTGACCCGCATCAGCGCGCAGAACCACGACCTCAAGGCCGCCGCAGAAAAACTCGGCGAAGGTACGAGCCAGGCGAAGGTGGGGACGATTGCAGGTGTGGCCGGCATCGACATCCAGCTCAAAGGTAATGGCCAGTACGAAGGCACGGCGTTCAGCAGCGCGAAGGGTCCTGTCACCGTGAACGCTGGCGGCGCACTGTCGCTGAACCAGGCCAGCCATCACAAGCAGTCCGTGGATGGTCAGCGTACCGTCAACGAACGTCAGGCCGTCGTGGCGCGCCTGGACACACCGGGCATGGTCAGCCTGTCTTCCGGACGTGACGTGGTGCTGACAGGCGTACAGATCGGTTCTCAGGAGCAGAAGGTCGACACGTTGAACATTTCCACAGGCGGCAAATTGCTGAATCTGGCGGGCGTCGACAAGGTGACGGCCACTGGGCATCACGTAGCGAACAGCGATCAAGGCCTGCAGATGAGCCAGACGGAGCGCGACAGCTATCGCCAGGTGCATTCGCAGTGGCGAGTTGCCAACGACGTCAAGCTGAGCGCACTGGCGCGTCACAGCCAGGCCATCACCTTGCAAGGCACTGAAATCGATGCCGCCCGGATCCAGCTCCAGGCAACCAACGGTGGCGTTCAACTGGAAGCGGCTACCCAGCGCACCCAGGCGGATGTGAAGACGTTCGACATCGGTTCGGAAACCGGCAAATCGCAGCTCGCGATCACCCAATACAAAGAAGACAGCAAGACCTATCGCAATGCCAGACTGGTGGCCGATACCGTCCAGGTCGATACCCACGGCCAGCTGCGACTCGATGGCGCCGAAGTCCAGGCACAGACGATCATCGGGGGCGTTGGTGGCAACCTGGTGATTACCAGCCGCCGTGACGATGTGAAAGTGCTGAACGTGGACGGACAGGCTCGACTGGACGCCGAGGCGACGCCTGGCGCACTGGCCAGTGAGACTGCCATGTTGGCCGGCAAGTGGAACAAAGCGGCAACCGACGCCTTGCAAGCCTACGGCTCGGCGGGTGCAGGCAGCGCGATAGAGCAAGGCAGTTTCGACTTCAAGCGCACTGACCGACAGGGCGTTTCCAAGGCTTCCGCCTTGTCGGCTACCGAAGGCATGACGCTGAAGGTTGCGGGTGTGGTGGATCAGGCTCAGCACGCCCAGGGCGTGAGCGAACTGCAGAGCCATAACCTGGTGAAGGTACGCGAGGGCAACCTCGATCTGGTCAAGCGGGTGTACGGCCAGATGCGTCTGCGCTGAAGAATGGTGGCGGCTTACAGCTCGTGAAGCCGCCACACTTCATAGGCCGGCGTTTCATAGGGGTGGGCAAGCTTGAGTGCTTGCACCACCTGTGCGATGAGCGGATCGGCCACGACCAGCTCGACCTTCCACTCTTCGACCTTTTCCACGACGTCCGCTTGCCCGCAAAAGGGTTGGCTACCTGCAAGCGGCCGAAACTGGCCCTGCCCCATCACCTGCCAAGCGCAGCTGTCGTAGGCGCCGATGCGACCGCCACCGGCGGCGAATACAGCGCTTTTAACGAGCTCGACATGGCTGTCGGGAACGAAGAAGGCCAGTTTGAACACGCGTCAGTCGACCCAGACTCGGGCGTTGCGGAACATGCGCATCCAGGCACCGTCCTCGTCCCACTCCTCAGGCTTCCAGGAGTTCTGCACTGCGCGGAAGACCCGCTCCGGGTGCGGCATCATGATGGTCACGCGACCGTCACGGCTGGTCAGACCGGTGATCCCGCGCGGCGAGCCGTTCGGGTTGGCCGGGTACTGCTCGGTGACCTTGCCGTGGTTGTCGACGAAACGCAGGGCTACGTAGCCCGACACATCGGCCTGCAGCAAGGCATCGGCCGAGGCGAACTCGGCGTGGCCTTCACCGTGGGCGATGGCGATCGGCATGCGCGAACCGGCCATACCCTGCAGGAAGATCGAATTGGATTCCTGCACCTGGACCATGGCCACGCGCGCTTCGAACTGCTCGGAACGGTTGCGCACGAAGTGCGGCCAGAACTCGCTGCCCGGAATCAGTTCATGCAGGTTGGACATCATCTGGCAACCGTTGCACACACCGAGGGTGAAGCTGTCGCTGCGCTCGAAGTACTGCTGGAATGCATCACGGGCACGGGCGTTGAACAGTGCCGACTTGGCCCAGCCCTCACCGGCACCCAGAACGTCACCGTAGGAGAACCCGCCGCAGGCGACCAGCCCCTTGAACTCGTTGAGGTCGACGCGACCGGCAAGAATATCGCTCATGTGTACGTCGATGGCATTGAAGCCGGCGCGATCGAAGGCCGCGGCCATCTCGACCTGACCGTTGACGCCCTGCTCGCGCAGCACCGCCACCTGCGGGCGGACACCCTTCTTGATGTACGGCGCAGCGATGTCTTCGTTGACGTCGTAGCTGAGGTTGAAGCTCAGGCCTGGGTTGTCTTCTTCGAGCAGCGCATCGAATTCCTGATCGGCGCCGACGGCGTTGTCGCGCAGTCGCTGGATCTGGTAGCTGGTCTCGGCCCATTGGCGTTGCAGCAGACGGCGCTCGCCGCTGAACAGCACCTCGTCGTGGTAGCGGATGTTCACCGCACCGTTGTTGATCGGTTGGCCGATCACGGCCACGCAGTCGTTGCCCAGGCCTGCGGCGCTGAACTGCGCCAGGATCATCGGCGTGGCGTCCTGACGGACCTGGATCACCGCGCCCAGTTCTTCGTTGAACAGCACCGCGCCCACTTCCTCGCGGCTATGGGCCACGGTGGCCAGTTGCAGGTTGAGCCCGCAATGACCGGCGAAGGCCATTTCCACCACGCTGGCCATCAGGCCACCGTCGGAACGGTCATGGTAGGCCAGCAGGTGGCCGTCGGCGTTGAGGCCCTGGATCACGGCGAAGAATGCCTTGAGGTCTTCGGCATCGTCGACGTCCGGTGCCCGGTTGGCCAACTTGCCATGCGCCTGAGCCAGGATCGAAGCGCCCATGCGGTTCTGACCACGACCCAGGTCGATGAGAATGAGGTCGGTTTCGCCCTTGTCCATGCGCAGTTGCGGGGTCAGGGTCTTGCGGATGTCGACCACCGGAGCGAAGCCGGTGATGATCAGCGACATCGGCGAGGTCACGCTCTTGTCGGTGCCCTCCTCGCTCCATTGGGTCTTCATGGACATGGAGTCCTTACCGACTGGAATGGTGATGCCCAGCGCCGGGCACAACTGCATGCCGACCGCTTGCACGGCGTCGTACAGACGCGCGTCTTCACCTGGATGGCCAGCCGCGGACATCCAGTTGGCCGACAGCTTGATGTCGGAGATTTTCGCGATGCTCGATGCGGCGATGTTGGTCAGGGTTTCGCCGACCGCCATGCGTGCCGAGGCCGGGGCGTCGAGCAATGCCAGCGGCGTGCGCTCGCCCATGGCCATGGCTTCGCCGCTGTAGACGTCGAAGCTGGTGGCAGTGACGGCAACGTCGGCTACCGGTACCTGCCACGGGCCGACCATCTGGTCGCGTGCCACCAGGCCGGTGATGGTGCGGTCGCCGATGGTGATCAGGAAGCTCTTGCTGGCCACGGCTGGGTGATGCAGCACGCGCTCGATGGATTCGGCCAGGTCCAGCTGGGACGGATCGAAGTCGTCACCCAGCGCCTGCTCGCGCACGGCGCTGCGGTGCATGCGTGGCGCCTTGCCCAGCAGCACTTCGAGCGGCATGTCGACCGGGCTGTTGCCAAAGTGGCTGTCGGTGACGGTCAATTGCGGCTCGGCGGTGGCCTTGCCGACCACGGCGAACGGGCAACGCTCGCGTTCGCAGATGGCCTGGAAACGCTCGAAGTCGGCGGCGTCGACGGCCAGCACGTAGCGTTCCTGGGATTCGTTGCTCCAGATTTCCAGCGGGGCCATGCCCGGCTCGTCGTTGGGCACGTTGCGCAGCTCGAAGCGACCGCCACGGCCACCGTCGTTGACCAGTTCGGGGAACGCGTTGGACAGACCGCCCGCGCCCACGTCGTGGATGAAGCTGATGGGGTTCTTGTCGCCCAGCTGCCAGCAACGGTCGATGACTTCCTGGCAGCGACGCTCCATTTCCGGGTTTTCGCGCTGCACCGACGCGAAGTCAAGGTCCGCCGAGCTGGTGCCGGTGGCCATGGAGGAGGCGGCACCGCCGCCCAGGCCGATGAGCATGGCCGGGCCACCGAGCACGATCAGCTTGGAGCCGACGGTGATCTCGCCTTTTTGCACATGTTCTTCACGGATGTTGCCCATGCCGCCGGCGAGCATGATCGGCTTGTGATAGCCGCGCACTTCTTCGCCGTGGGGGGTGTCGATGCTTTGCTCGAAGGTACGGAAGTAGCCGGTCAGGGCCGGGCGACCGAATTCGTTGTTGAACGCCGCGCCGCCCAGGGGGCCGTCGATCATGATGTCCAGCGCGGTGACGATGCGCTCGGGCTTGCCGTAGGGTTTTTCCCACGGCTGCTCGAAGCCCGGAATGTTCAGGTTGGAGACGGTGAAACCGGTCAGGCCGGCCTTGGGCTTGGCGCCACGACCGGTCGCGCCTTCGTCGCGGATCTCACCGCCAGACCCGGTGGAGGCACCTGGAAACGGCGCGATCGCCGTGGGGTGGTTGTGGGTTTCCACCTTCATCAGGATGTGCACCGGCTCCTGCACCGCGCCGTACTGGCGGGTTTCAGGGTTCGGGAAGAAGCGCCCGGCCACGCTGCCGACGATGACCGAAGCGTTGTCCTTGTACGCCGAAAGCACGCCTTCGCTGTGCATCTGGTAGGTGTTCTTGATCATGCCGAACAGGCTTTTTTCCTGGCTCTGGCCGTCGATGTCCCAACTGGCATTGAAGATCTTGTGGCGGCAGTGCTCGGAGTTGGCCTGTGCGAACATCATCAGTTCGATGTCGTGCGGATTGCGCGCCAGCCCCTGGAAGCTACTGACCAGGTAGTCGATTTCGTCTTCGGCCAGGGCCAGACCCAGTTCGACGTTGGCCTTTTCCAGCGCGGCACGACCGCCGCCCAGGATGTCCACGGCGGTGAGCGGCTTGGGTTCGGCATGACGGAACAGGCCGGCGGCCTCTTCCAGACGGGACAGCACCACCTGGGTCATGCGGTCGTGCAGCACACCGCCGATCAGCTCGGCTTCAGTCTCGCTGAAATCACCAGACACATAAAAGGCAATGCCGCGTTCCAGACGCTGAACCTGAGTCAGGCCACAGTTGTGTGCGATATCGCTGGCCTTGCTCGACCAGGGCGAGATGGTGCCAAAACGCGGCAGCACCAGGAACAGCCGCCCGGTGGGCTCCTGAACCGGAACGCTGGGGCCGTACTTGAGCAGACGGGCAAGGACTTGCTGGTCGTCGCTGGCCAGCTCGCCTTCGACTTCGGCGAAGTGGGCGAATTCAGCATACAGGCCAGTAACAGCGGGGACCTTCTGGCTCAGTTGCTCGAGTAATTTACCGTGGCGAAAGGCAGAAAGGGCAGGAGCGCCGCGCAGGATCAACATCGTCGGGACAGCCTCGAAAGGGGTGTGCTTGGAGGCCGTGCATTCTAGCCTAAACCGTTGCGCTAGGCACCCGACGGATGGAAAACACCGCGTTCGTTCGTCAGATCCCGCAGGACGGGCGGTCGAGGGGTGGTCGCGCAGGCCTCGACGCTCTAGCAGACTCCTCTACTTACTGTCGAGATATGGCTCAAGCGGCCGTTTGCGTATACTGCACCCATGCTCACCCAGACCGTCTTACGCTCGCGCTGCGCCAAATGGCTCTTCGCAACCGGACTTCTCCTGCTGCTCAGTGGCTGTGTTGATAAACCCAGCACGCTCGAGCGGGTCAAGGAGGACGGCGTGCTGCGCGTCATAACCCGCAACAGCCCGGCGACCTATTTCCAGGATCGCAACGGCGAAACCGGTTTCGAATACGAGCTGGTCAAGCGTTTCGCCGATGACCTGGGGGTCGAACTCAAGATCGAAACCGCCGACAACCTCGACGATATCTTTGCCGGTCTGAGTCAGCCCAAGGGGCCTGTCCTGGCGGCTGCCGGCCTGGTCACCAGCGAAGTGCGGGAAAAACAGGCGCGCTTTTCCCACCCCTACCTGGAAGTGACACCGCAGGTCATCTATCGCAATGGCCAGAACCGCCCCACCGACGCCGCCGAGCTGGTGGGCAAGAAGATCATGGTGCTCAAGGGCAGCAGCCACGCCGAGCAACTGGCCAAGCTGAAGCTGCAATATCCAGCCATTGAATATGAAGAGTCCGACGCGGTCGAGGTCGTGGATCTGCTGCGCATGGTCGACGAAGGGCAGATCGACCTGACCCTGGTCGACTCCAACGAAGTCGCCATGAACCAAGTGTATTTCCCCAACGTGCGGGTCGCCTTCGACCTGGGTGACGGCCGCGACCAGCGCTGGGCCGTGGCCGCAGGCGACGACAACAGCCTGCTCGACGAGGTCAACAGCTTCATCGACAAGGTCAAGGGCAACGGCACCCTGCAACGGCTGAAGGATCGTTATTACGGGCATGTCGACGTACTGGGCTACGTCGGCGCCTACACCTTCGCCCAGCACCTGCAACAACGCCTGCCCAAGTTCGAGAAGACCTTCCAGGCCTCGGCCAAGCAGGAAAAGGTCGACTGGCGGCTGCTGGCTGCCATCGGCTATCAGGAGTCGATGTGGCAGGCGGGCGTGACCTCCAAGACCGGCGTGCGCGGCCTGATGATGCTGACCCAGAATACGGCTCAGGCCATGGGGGTCAGCAACCGCCTGGACCCCAAGCAGAGCATCAATGGCGGCGCCAAGTACTTCGCCTACGTCAAGGACCAGCTCGATGCCAGCATCGAGGAGCCCGACCGGACCTGGTTCGCCCTGGCCGCCTACAACGTGGGCAGCGGCCACCTGGACGACGCGCGCAAGCTGGCCGAAGGCGAAGGGCTGAACCCGAACAAGTGGCTGGACGTGAAGAAGATGCTGCCGCGCTTGGCGCAGAAGAAGTGGTACAGCAAAACGCGTTACGGCTACGCCCGCGGTGGCGAACCGGTGCACTTCGTCGCCAACATCCGCCGCTACTACGACATTCTCACCTGGGTGACCCAGCCGCAGCTCGAAGGCAGCCAGGTCGCCGATGGCAACCTGCATGTGCCCGGCGTCGACCAGTCAAAGCCCGCACAGCAGACCCCACCCCTCTAAAAGCACGCGGTGATCTTGTGGGAGCGGGCTCTGCCCGCGAAAAAGCCCTTGGCAGCACTCCCTCCCTGAATCTCAACCCTTCGCCCGCCGCGCCCTGAAAAACTCGCTCAAGATAGCCCCGCATTCTTCGGCCAACACGCCCCCCTCCACCACCAGTCGGTGATTCAGAAAACCCTGACTGAAGAACTGTCCCTGGCTCTGCGCGACGCCTGCCTTGGGTTCGAGCGCACCGAATACCACCCGCGCAATGCGCGAATGCACGATAAGCCCCGCACACATGCTGCAAGGCTCCAGGGTGACGTACAGGGTGCTGCCCGGCAGCCGATAGTTCTGCACCGCTTGCGCGGCATTGCGGATCGCAACCATCTCGGCGTGGGCGCTGGGGTCGTGGCCACTGATGGGGCAATTGAATCCGCGCCCGACGATTTCGCCCTGCTGCACCAGCACCGCGCCTACCGGCACCTCGCCCAGCGCCGCACCTTGGGCTGCCAAGGCCAGGGCCTCGGCCATGAAGAACTGATCGCGGCTGCGATCGATGATCTGTGCGTACTTCACTGTTCAGGCAACCTCTATTGCAGCCATGAGTCCGGTTTCCATGTGGTCGATCACATGGCAATGGAACATCCAGATACCCGGATTATCCGCCACCAACGCCACCTGGGCACGTTCGTTCTTGCCCAGCAGGAACGTATCGGTGAAGTACGGAATGATCTTGCGCCGATTGGACGCGATCACCTTGAAACTCATGCCGTGCAAGTGAATGGGGTGCTGATATTGGGTCATGTTCTTGAGCTCCAGCACGTAGCTCTTGCCCAACTGCATCTTGGCAATGGGCCGATCGGCGCAGGTCTTGTCGGTGATGTCCCAGGCGATGCCGTTGATCTGCCACAGGCTGGGCGGCTTGCCTTCGGTGGTGTCGGACACCTCGCCCACCCATTCGAAGTTGAAATTGAGCTTCTCGGCGTTGGCCAGGTCCGGCTCGGCAATCGGGTTGGCGGGCAATGCCGGCGGCCAGTCGGTAGCCGCCGCCTCGGCCGGCACCGAGCGCAGCGTGCCCAGACGCACCGAGCCATCGCGGATAGCGATCTCTTCACCAACAGGCGGCATCTTCACGGCAAGGCAGACGCGCATGCCGGGGCCCATCCAGTAATCCTTGCCGAACGCACGGGGCTCGATCGGGTTGCCGTCCAGCGCATACAGACGCATCTCGGCGTCGCCACGGAAATTCAGGCGGTAGGTGGCGGTGTTGTCCAGGTTCAGAATGCGCACGCGGACGATCTGCCCGGCCGGCAGATCGACGATTGCCCGATGCACACCGTTGATCGTCGAGAGTCGCCCTAGAGTGCCGTTGCGCGCCGCTTCGCGAGGAATGCTGAACGGCAGGAACGCGCCCTTCTCGTCCACGTGCCAGTTCTTCAGATTGAGCACCGCCTCGTGAGCGAAGCCGGTCGGCTCGCGCTCCTCGACGATCAATGGGCCGACCAGGCCCCGGCCCAGTTCCTCGCTGCTGGCCACGTGGGGGTGATACCAGTAGCTGCCGGCGTCGGGCACGCGAAAGCGGTAATCGAAGTATTCGCCGGGTTTGACCGGCAACTGCGACACATAGGGCACGCCGTCCATGTCCAGCGGCAGACGGATGCCGTGCCAGTGAATGGTCGTCTCTACCGGCAACTGGTTGATGAAGCGCACCCGCAGCCATTCGCCCTGGCGCACGCGCAGCTCCTGGCCGGGTGCCGAACCGCCGAAGGCCCAGGCGGGGGTCTGATGGCCTGCCACCAACTCGACGTCGAGCGGCGCGGCGATCAACTGATAATCGACACCGGCCTGGTCGACCGGCGTTCCCAGCCAGTACCGAGCAGCGCCGCCGGCACCCACACCGACCGCCACCACGCCTGCCAGACCACGGAGAAATCGTCGACGAGTGAAAGACATGGGGACGGCACCTGCTCAATGAACGCGAAAGGCCGACACGATACACCTGCAATTGAGAAAGATTAAGAGTTGGAGCCTGGCTGATACGATTGCCGCACATGCCCCTAACTGTTTGTGCAGCGTATGTCTACAGGACAATCCCCCTCTGAGGCGCTTACAGCGGTGCATATCTATCGCGTCTGCCCAGTCACTGATGGTCATTGTGGCGACTCTTCAATCCATCGAGTACGAACTATGATTGCCCCACTCACCCGCCCCACGGCCGCCGATAAACAAGCCTTGATCGACCTTGCCAAGCGCTTGGCCGAGAACTGCCCCGACATGCGCCAACAGGCGTCAGATATCGCCAACCGCCTGCTGTTCAAGCACACCGGCCATTATGGCGAACCGGACAACATCTGGTTTCACCGCTGGGATTCGGCCAACAGCAGCCCACGCTCGTTCACCGGTTGGGAGCACTGGGGCAAACCCAAGCAATCGGTGACCTTCCCGCAATTGGTGATAAACCGTTTCTATGCTTCGGACCAGGACAACGCCGACAACCTTCAGCAGATGGCCGGGTTCTACACTGCCGGACCCGACGCCCGCGTATACAACGAAACCAATGAAGTACGACTCATTCCAAGCGATATTCTCAATGACTTCTGGGGTATCGACTTCGCGAACGAGTACCGGACCAAACTCGACAACTTCTGGAACCACCACGCCGAGGACTTTCGCGTAATGGCCAAGGCCAACTATCTGGCCAAGGCCCTGGAGGACCGCGATGCTGGGCGCCTTTCCGACAAACACCTGCGACTGTTGATCAAGGCGGTGGCGGGAGACATCGACTGGCCAGTCAGCCTTCAGGCGCTGAAAGCCAAGCACACGCCCACCGCTGAACTGCAAGTCCATGCGTTCGATATTTGCGGACACCAGGCCAGCGATATTCTGCGCATCAAAGATGACGCCGGCCGCCAGTACCTGTATCTGCCTGGCGAAACCGATGCGTTCCACGTATTCGAGACCGATCAGGACCTGTACTGGTGGGTGCTGTCGCAAACCAACATGGCCGCCAACCGCGCGCGTTTCCTCACGCACTTCCCGTTGGCCGAGAACCTGGAAGACGATGGTGGTCAGCTCAATCATGTCCTGGACCAGCTGTTCTACGGGTGGGGCGCCACGCACGGCCCAGCCCTTGTGCAAAATCATCAGGCCCTGACTCAAGACGCATTTCAGCACTTGGCCGACAAGACACGGCAGCGCATGTATGCCGACATGAATCTGAGCATGCACACCAATGGTGACCTGCGAAAGCAGATGTGGATCGGTTACCTGCACGCGGTTACCAAAACCTTCGGCGGGCTGGCCGCTGCCGACTGGCCGGTCGCATTGGCCCTGGTAGGAGCGGGCCTGGCGGACATGGGTTTGAACATCGACCAAGCCGTCAATGGCCACACTACCGCCGAGCGCAAGGCCGGGGTAGTGGGGGCGATTCTCGGGGCCGTCGACGTACTGTTCAATTCGCTGATGCTGTGGCCCGTGGGCGAAGAGGTTACCGAAAGCCTGCCGGTTGCCTCCGCCAACGTGACGCTCGATGAAATCACACCCTTGTTGCCCCGTCGGTTGGTGCCGGCCGATGCAGAGGAGGCACTGGCGGGCATGGAGACCAACGAGATCCTGCAAGGAACGCCGCCCCCGGTAGACGGCAAGATGCGCGGAGTGTTCGTCAATGATCAGGGCGAAACGCTGATTTCAATGGATGACTTCGCCTATCGCGTCCGCTGGATGCAGGATCTGCAGGGCTGGGCCATCGTCGACCCCAGTAACCCCTTCTCCTTCTATGGCAGCGTGCCGGTCCGTCTCGACGAGTCAGGGACGTGGGTGGTACTTGCAGGCCCCGGCCTCAAGGGCGGTGGCGGGTTGTTTGGCAAAAAGCCCTGGGGCCGCGCCAGGGTGGCGCCCGCTACCCCTTTGACTCCCAGCTTTCGCTACGATATTCCTGCCCAGTTGCATGATGCCTTGCGTAATGCTGCCAACGGGCTGGAAGGGAAACTGATCAGTGGCGAGCGCGCAGTTCTTAGCGAGCCGAGTCATATGGACCCCTATATCAGCTTTCGGGCGCTTCGCACGCAAATGCATAGCGATGCCCAGGCCTTCCTTGCCGACTACGCCCTGCCTGCTCGTCCCACCCTGCCTGCCCTGGAAGCTGCATCATCGGAACCTGCCATCATCAAGGGTGTACTCAAACATGCAGACGGACTGGTGATTGGCGAGTCCCATGCCAGCGTGGCGAGTAAAAAATTTCTTATCGACAACATGGCGCTGCTGGCCAAAAAGAAGGTCCGGACGTTGTTCATGGAGCATCTGCTGACCGACTACCATCAAGTGGATCTGGATACGTTTGCCCGCACGGGTGTGATGCCCGAGCCGCTTGAGACCTATTTGAAAACCATGGACAGAAGCTTTGGCACCGACCCGCAAGGGCGCTATACCTTTCTTGAATTGGTCAGAAGCGCGAACGAACACCATATCCGGGTACAAGCCATCGACTGTGCCGTCAGTTATCGCCTCAATGGCATGACCGACCCTGAGGACAAAGTGCGTCAGGAGCTGATGAATTATTTCGCCCACACCGTCATCGGCCACGACCAGGCAACGCGCGGCGTCGGCAAATGGATGGCATTGATGGGCAACACCCACGCCGGCACTTACAACGGTGTACCGGGGGTTGCCGAGCTCGAAGGTGCAATCGGCATTCGGGTGGACGATGTGGCACCCTATGGCGGTCATGGCGTGCGTATCGACAGTGGCGAGACTTTGCCTTCCGGCGCAGTGAGAGGCGGAGCCGGATTCGTCAAAAGCGACTTCTACTACCCCATGCCCACGCTACGTGCCACCCGCGACTTCAATGAACTGCTGCCGCGCCCAGGAATGTTCACCATCGAGGGCCGAGTGCATCCACGCATCGTTCATCGCAGTGGCGATGGCACGTTGGTCAACACGCCGATTCTCTCGGAAGGCGCGATGGTCTATATCGACCGGCCGCGCTGGACCTATGTTCATCAGCGCCGTTTCAACGGTCTCAAGGAGCTGATCTCAGGCCTGGCTCTGTGCGGCTTGAAACACGTCGATTGATAACGAACAAGGGGAGCCTTGCGGCTCCCCTTTTCAGCATGGGTACGTGTCAAGTTCCCATCATGGCCGCAGTACACCGGGTGGCGCTGTCGCAGGATCACGGTACTCGAACGGTGCCTCACGCACTTGCAAGGCCAGACGCCAGTCGGCTCGGACAATACCGTCCGGTCGGCTGATCGATGGCAGGTAGTACTCACCGGGATCCAGGGTGATATTGGTCTGCTGACCTGCGCCCGCATCGACGATGCGCAACGCTGTGGTGTCGTGCAACTGCGCAAGGCCCGGTATGCGCTTGTAGGTCGAGGCATGGGTATCGCCCACCAAGGCAATCCATTTCCCTTGGCTGGGCAACGCTCGATGGGCATTTATCACCCGGCTGGCGTAATAGCTGAACACCTGCTGACGCAGCGTTCCGCCGACCTGGTAACGGTCCTCGATACCTTCAAGTCGGTAGCTGGCGGCACAATCGAGCGCCCGCACCTGAATGCCCTCGCGGTGTGCGGCCTGTACCAGTTGGGTAAAGGTATAGCGGCCCGAAGGGTCGGTGCGATGCCCCACGTCCATGTCACGCAGGTAGTCCTGCAAAGTGTCGGGCAGGCGGCCACTGCGGCGCGCGGCGTTCAACTCGGCCTGGTGCAGATCGGTCAACAGGTGTTCCATGTACAACGTATCGACACCATCGTGGGCCAAGGCCTGCATATTGTCGATCAGGAAACGCTTGCTGGCGATCGACTGATGAGACTCACCGATGACCAGCCCGCCGGATCGATCCAGCACACGCCTGACGGCCGTATAAGGCGCCATTGCAGGATCAGGCGCACTGAGCGGGGAACGCCCAGCCGAGCGCCACTGGCTGATGAACACCTGGGCATCCTCACTGATACGCACGCGCAGTCGGTCCAGGCTGTCGAGCACCGGATTGAGCGGGGATTGCGGATTGTAGTACTCACCCGACAGCATGCGCCGGAACTGGTGGGAGAGCAGCTCGCGGGTGGCCTCGCGCGCCGTGCCCGGCACTTCATACTGATCGATAGGCACCTCGAATTCGGCATAGCTCACCGGCGGCTCGGGTATGCGCGCGACCCCCATGCAGCCACCTCCACCGCGCAGACAAGCCGTGGGTAGCAGCTCCCATTCCAATTGCTCGTTGAAGCGCACTGGAAAGGTACCGCCAAACGCGAACGGCCGTTCGGGGTCCACGATCAACCAGCATTGCAGAGCCTGATCATAGCGGGCCTGATACAGGCGACCTTGCAGACGGAGCATGGTCCGCCCGTCGACTTGCAAGACGCCGCCGATGTCTGCCAGTACAGGCCTCTGCAACGGCAGGACGGGACGCGCCTGCAGGGCGTCGAGGTCTGCGGTCAGCGCGGCGGCATGCGGCAATAGCAAGGTCATGTTGAGCACCAGTTCGATGCCGCTGAAGATGGCGGCATACAGCGCCGCTTTGCGTTCGCCGCCATCCGCAGCGTTCACTGCCCGGTCCACATGCAGCGAGAACTTCGCGGCACTGGCCACCACCACCAACAACGCCACGGGCCAGCTGACCATGGCCACGACCCCGAACGTTTGCAGGCCTGCGCCCAGGTAGCCCAGCCACAGCTGCTTGCGCAACTCGCTGTTGCTACGCAGTGCCAACCTGGCCTCGGCCGTCATTTGCAGCCGAGTCTGCTCGCCCAGCCAGTGGGCAGCATCGCCTTCGATCGCTTGCCACGTGATTTGTCGGCTAAACGCTTCCACCGGCTTTTTCGCCAGCAGTTCGAAACTGCCGATCCTGGCCGCCCGTGGCGCGGCTTCCAATAGCGCGCCGTGATGCAAGAGCTGCGCGCGGGTGCTGGGCGCCTGCACTTGGGCATACAGCCAGTACTGCAACGCGCGCTCATCGATGAACGCTTCGATGGCCACCTGCCGACCGGCCAGGTAGAGCAGCCGACGGCCGCCCGGTACCGTGAAGCACAGCAGACTGACGAAGTCATAGCCCGCCAGACGCAACGCGCTGACCGTCACGCCCTGAGCCGGCGGGTGTTTGCCTGAAAACGCCGACACCGTCGGCGCCATGGGTTGCTGAACGCCCATGCCATCGAACACCCATTGCATTTGCTGCCGGGTTATCTGCTTGTTCTGGTGCGCGTCCATTGCAGCGCTGAGCGCATTGACCCGAATCAAGGTGTACACCGCATCCGTCTGGGTCTGCCAGAACTGTGCGAGACGCTGAGTGTAGCGAGCGGCGAAATCCACCTTCCACAACGCGGTCAGCACCGCCTCTGGCTCCAGCCGTACTTCGTTGTGCTCGGCATACCGGCCCGCCTGAGCGTCCGCGCTGTAGAAGCCACCCATCACATGCAGCAGGTCGGCGTTATCCAGGTCGCTCGCTCGATAACGACGCATCAACAGCTCGGTGAACGTCAGCGATTCGACGGGTGGCCCCATATGCACGAACCCCGAGAACGATAGCGCGCTGGACTGGGCATTGTCGAAACGATGCCAGTAGAACGTGTCCGGATGCGCCGTCACCCCCCAGGTCGCCAGCAACGTGCTCGCAGCCTCCACCGCCATCTGGTGAAGGTCGGGTAACTGATTGGTCAATTGCCGTGCGATGTTTGCCAAGGCGTCGCGCGTGGGGAGGTCTGGATGGGTATCGGTCATGGCCGGGTACTTCAGCTACTGAGGGGCTGAAAAGTATGGCCATTACCTTTTCCGCAATCGGGCTACATATGTCGCGCATCTTCAGCGTGAGCCTGGGTTCCGGACGCCTGCGGCGGCCAGGATCACGTTAGACTGCGCCAGACCTCCAGCTTATCCAGGACCTGAATGCCATGATCGACTTCAACAACAAAGGCTTCTTCAAGCTCAAGCAGAACACCGAATACGGCGAACGCGTCACGGCCCTGCTGCTGGACGACGAGCACGTGGTCGACGCCTACAAGTCGATGCGTGACGGCGTGGTGTTCACCAACAAGCGCATCATTGCAGTGAACGTGCAGGGTCTGACCGGCAGCAAGAAGGATTTCACCTCCCTGCCCTACAAGAACATTGTCGCGTACTCGATCGAAACCTCGGGCACGTTCGATCTGGATTCGGAGCTGGAGGTGTATTTCTCGGCGCTGGGGAAGGTGCGGTTCGAGTTCTCGGGGAGAACCGCGATGGTGGAGATTTCGCGGTTGATTGCGGGGCATGTGTTGAAGTGAAACAAAAAAGCCCGCAATAACGCGGGCTTCAGGGCATTCTCTGCTAGCGGCTACCGGATAATACCGGCTACCCCATCATTCCCACTCAATCGTAGCCGGCGGCTTGCTCGACACGTCGTAGGTCACCCGCGAGATGCCTTCGATCTCGTTGATGATGCGGCCGCTCACCGTTTCCAGCAGTTCGTAAGGCAGGTGGGCCCAACGCGCGGTCATGAAGTCGATGGTTTCCACGGCGCGCAGGGCGACGACCCAGGCGTAGCGGCGGCCGTCGCCGACGACGCCGACCGATTTGACGGGCTGGAACACGACGAATGCCTGGCTGACCTTGTGGTACCAGTCGGCCTTGCGCAGTTCTTCGATGAAGATGTGGTCGGCGCGACGCAGCAGGTCGGCGTATTCCTTCTTCACTTCACCCAGGATGCGCACGCCCAGGCCCGGGCCGGGGAATGGGTGGCGGTAGACCATGTCGTACGGCAGGCCCAGTTCCAGGCCCAGACGGCGGACTTCGTCCTTGAACAGCTCACGCAGTGGCTCGACCAGCTTGAGGTTCATTTCCTCGGGCAGGCCGCCGACGTTGTGGTGCGACTTGATCACGTGGGCCTTGCCGCTCTTGGCACCGGCCGACTCGATCACGTCGGGGTAGATGGTGCCCTGGGCCAGGTACTTGATGTTGTCCAGCTTGCAGGATTCGGCGTCGAACACGTCGATGAAGGTGCGACCGATGATCTTGCGCTTCTTCTCCGGGTCGGCTTCGCCGGCCAGGTTGTCGAGGAACTGCGCTTCGGCGTTGGCGCGGATGACCTTGACACCCATGTTCTCGGCGAACATGGCCATGACCTGCTCGCCTTCGTGCAGGCGCAGCAGGCCGTTGTCGACGAAGACGCAGGTCAGCTGATCACCGATGGCCTTGTGCAGCAGGGCCGCGACCACCGAGGAATCGACACCGCCGGACAAGCCCAGCAGGACGTTGTCGGTACCGACCTGGGCACGGACCTGGGCGATGGCGTCTTCGGCGATCTTCGACGGGGTCCACAGCGCTTCGCAACCGCAGATGTCGATGATGAAGCGCGACAGGATGCGTTCGCCCTGCTTGGTGTGGGTCACCTCGGGGTGGAACTGCACGCCGTAGTAGTTGCGGTCGTCGTCGAACATGCCGGCGATCGGGCAGCTCGGGGTGCTGGCCAGCACGTGGAAACCCTGGGGGATCTCGGTGACCTTGTCGCCGTGGCTCATCCACACGTCCAGGCCGAACACGCCATCGGCGTCGATGTGGTCTTCGATGCCTTCGAGGATGCGGCTCTTGCCGACCACGTCGACGCGGGCGTAG